>Ga0172372_10002871_pt1 | contig 25827 bp, 21 predicted proteins | sample LakKiv5m_2_FD_114544 | JGI IMG/M metagenome (GOLD analysis project Ga0172372, IMG submission 114544) | Freshwater microbial communities from Kabuno Bay, South-Kivu, Congo - kab_092012_9.5m | ecosystem: Environmental > Aquatic > Freshwater > Lake | place: Democratic Republic of the Congo...
CCAACGAGTCAGTTCTACAACACCACGACCGCATTCAAGTTGTGCGGATTGTCTGGATCAAGACCGCGTGAAGTAGAGCGAGCGAATGCGATGCTCTGGAGCAACGGCAACGCGAGGATGCCGTCGTAGCAGTCACTTTCGCTGAGTTGCCAGTGCATATGCTGATCAGCATGTCCCCCAATACTCAGTGTATGGCCGCCGAGCGCGCGCATGTCGGCAAGTACTGCCTGTTCTTGGGAGTGCATCCTGAGTGATCCCAAACTAAGAATCAATGTCTGTGGCGTGACCATGGATTGTGGCCCATGCCGGTATTCCATGTGATGAAACGGTTCGCTGGTCGAGAGCGACATTTCTTTCATTTTGAGGCTGGCTTCGCAGGCCAAGCCGTACCGATAGCCGCTCCCCAAGAAAAAGAATTGCTGGAAGTCGGGATTGGCACCGTACGCAAGGCACTCTTGTTGATGCCGTTGCATGAGACCGGCAGCAGCCTCGGGAAGTGCGGCCAGGGCAAACTGCTGGCTCGCCCAGTGTTGCAGGAGCCACATCCCGCCCATCTGGAGCACGGTGAAGGCTCTGGTCTGCGCAATGCTCTGTTCTTGTCCCGAGGGGAGCACAATGTTGATGTCGCCGAGCTGTGCCAGTGGGCGATCTCCGTAGCAACTAATCGTGATGATGTGTCCGTTGGGCGCGTGTTCACGGAAGCGTTCAGCCGCCTTGAGAACCTCGGTGGTGCGGCCTGAACGACTCAGCAAAACCAGCGTGGGACGGCCGTGGCTTGGGATGCTGGCCTGCGGGTTGCACCAGATTTCGGATGCGGGCAAGGCATAACTGGGGATGGTACTGTGCTCGTGGTGCATGCGCTGGAGCGACGTTGCCAGATAAAACGGCGACCCACAACCACACCAGATGACGTGCGTCGCCTGGCTGATGGCCGGGTGCTGTGTGAGGTCGCTGTGGGCATGCAGGGTGTCGAGCGCCTCTTGCCATGCCTGTGGTTGCGAGCAAAGCTCGTGCCAAGTGTGTGTGCCTAATGTACTCACAACAGTACCCTTTTCTCTCTCAGATGCGAATGCAAACCCCATCATGCCTGAATCACAAGAATGCCGAGTTCTTGCATGGATTGACAAATGTTCCGGTCGGCTGCAGTGTCGGTGACCAGCACGTCGATGGCGCTAAGTGGCGCCACGAAGGCTGACGCAGTCCGGCCCAACTTGGTATGGTCGGCGACTACGATGACCTGCTGACCCGCGCTTAAGATGGCGCGGTCGGTCATTGTTTCGGGCAAGTAGTCGTTGGTCAACCCCTCGACGATGTCGATGCCGCGGATGCCAAAGACGATTTTGTTGATGCGGAGCTCGGCGAGCCCTTGGATGGCGAGATGCCCGATAAACGAGGACTCGCTCTGGCGCAACATGCCACCGAGTGCGATGACGTTCAACGCACTGTCGGAAAGACACTGCATCACCGGCAACGAATTGGTGACGACCGTGAGATCACTGCGGTGTTGCAATGCCTGCGCGACCGCGAGCCCGGTTGTGCCACTGCTAATGAACACCGTTTCGCCAGCGTTGATGAGCTGCGCCGTGGCGTGGCCGATTCGTTGCTTTTCGCCCTGTTGCCACTGCGCTCGTTGGAGTACCGGTGGCTCGGGCGGAGCCTGGTGGATCGCTACCGCCCCGCCGTGGATGCGCTGGATGGCACCGAGTGGAGCAAGTTGCTCGAGGGCTCGCCGTATCGTTGCTTCGCTGACTCCGAATACATCACAGAGATCGTTCGTGCTGACATGCCGATGCTCGATGATGTACTGCTCGATCTGCTGTAAGCGCGGATGTGTGCGAATTTTGCTCATATGCGGCTGACCTTTGCGTGAACACCTCGATTATATGACGAAAAATGATTGAATGCAAGCATGAATCATCACAAATCAACATCTTGGCCATATGATTGATTGATTGCAGCTTGATAGGCCAAATGTGCCACGACCACATCTTGGGCGGCATTACCGACCGACTTGAAGAAGGTGATTTGGTCGGCGTGGGTACGTCCCGGTGCCGTGCCATTGGCGATTGCGCCGATTTCGACGGCCTGTGCGGGCGTAAGCAGGCCTTGTTCACGGGCGGCGATGAGTTCACCGGCTTCGCTCCAAGCGGCTGCCATTTGATCGACGGCGACCACGGCCCGGCCCAACGTACGGGGATCGGCCTCGATCATGGTATGCGTGAATGAGCCGATGCCGTTGATATGTGTGCCGGGGCGAATTTCGGCATCTGCAAAGACGGGAGTCCGTGCCGAGGTGGCCAAGCAGACCACATCCGCGGTCGCAAGGGCCGTACTCCGGTCGGTTGTCGTAGTCACGGGGATGGTGGGAATGATGTCGGCGAGGCGCGCCTTGAGCGCTTCGGCGCGTTCAGGGGTGCGGTTTACGATGGTGACTTGCGTGATGGGGCGTACGGCGCAGACGGCGCTGATCTGGGCCCACGCTTGTGCGCCGGCGCCAATAATGACGAGGTGGTGACTGTCGGGTCGTGCGAGCAGACGCGTGGCCACACCGGAGGCAGCCCCGGTCCGGAGCACGGTGAGGTAGGTGCCGTCGAGCAGTGCGAGAGGGCGACCCGTGGTGGCGTCGATGAGCATGACGATGGCATGGATGGTCGGGGCGTTGAATTGTGCCTGGTTGTGCGGGAAGACCGAAACGATTTTCATGCCGAGGCTTTGCCCGTCAATGATGGCCGGCATAAAGAACGTGTGGGACTGGTGGTTGGCCTGGGCGATGTCGAGCCGCAAGGGGACTTCGGCGCTGCCGCGAGCAATTGCGGCGTACGCTTGGGCGACTGCCTCAATGGCTGTGGGCATGGGTACCAAGGCCGCAACGTCGGCGCCGGTGAGAATTTTCAGACTCATATCAAATTCCTCCAAATTCGCTTTGAAATTCGCTCAAGATAATGGTATACTACCAGAGGTTTGTACGCCTCCATCGTCTAGCGGCCTAGGACGTCACCCTTTCAAGGTGAAGGTCGCGGGTTCGAATCCCGCTGGAGGTACCACCCTCACCACCGCACCTCACTGAGGTGCGGTGGTCTTTTGTGCATCGACGTGATGGTGTGATTGCGAAAACGATGAACATTTGGTGAGGATTGGCAAGGTGCCGTCTGCGTGATTCCAATCAACCAAAAGACCACACAACAACTGCAACAATCTGATAACGATTAGCGTCAAACCGCTGTAAATCCCCTTTTGTTGAACACACGTTTGTGTATCGTGTATACCGTTGAGAAAGGAAACTCTCACATGACCGATCATCTGAATCAACCGCCTCGTTTGTACGCTGCCGACCCATTGGTCTGGGCGGGCGCATATCCGCACCACGATGCATCCACATCATCGGGGATTGCTGACACGTTGGGGTGGTTGGTGGCACACGACGTGCGCCTGATTATCAACTTGACCACTCCCGAGGACCCTTTGCCCGATTTGCGTGATTTCGTGGCACAGTGGCCCGCATTGACGTACATGCGTTTCCCCATTCGTGATATGTCGACGCCATCGGCGCCGTTGATGCTGGCCATTTTGGACGCCATCAGCACGGCGGTGGCCGCTGGTCAGCGTGTCTACGTGCACTGTTGGGGCGGTGTAGGCCGCACGGGCACCGTCATCGGGTGCTGGTATGTGCGGCAGGGGCTCAGCGCCGAGGCGGCGCTGGCACGCATCGCGCAGTTGCGGGCACACATTCCGGGGAGTTCACCGGAGACCGCCGAGCAGGTTGCCATGATCCAGAGCTGGCGTGAGCCGAGTGCTGACGTGGCCACGCAGATGCGGGAGCGCCGTCAGCGGTACCGTGGGGCCCTGCTCGGCCTCGCAGTGGGTGACGCCGTCGGAACAACGCTCGAGTTTGAGTCGTGGCCGGTTCGTCACCCCATCAGCGACATGGTCGGTGGCGGACCTTTCAATCTGGCGGCTGGTCAGTGGACCGACGACACTTCGATGGCGTTGTGTTTGGCCGAGAGTCTGATTCTCCAACGTGGATTTGACGCACACGACCAGCTCCAGCGCTATGTGCGCTGGTGGCGTGAGGGCTATCATTCGGCCAAGTCCTACTGCTTCGACATCGGCATGACCACGGCACGGGCACTTGAGCACTTCGAAGAAACGAATGCGGTCAGCGCCAATACCACGGCTCCCAACATGGCCGGGAACGGATCGTTGATGCGCCTCGTGCCGGTCGTGATGGCGTTTGCGGATGATGTGGCCGCAACAGAGCGCTATGCGCGTGAAAGTTCGCAGACCACGCATGCGACACGGGTGGCAGTAGAGGCGTGCCAAGGATATGCGCTGATGCTCCGCGCGGCGCTGTTGGGGGCGCCTGTGGAAGCGGTCATGCAAGCCGCGCACGACCGCTTGCCCGATTTGCACGTTGAATTAGCCGAAGTATTCGCCGGGAGCTATCAACAGCGCCAGCCACCGGTCATCCAGGGGAGTGGGTATGCGGTCAAGTCGCTCGAAGCAGCGCTATGGGCGGTATATCACCACCCCAATGACTACCGTGGTGCCATGTTGGCGGCGGCCAATCTCGGTCATGACGCGGATACCACGGCTGCTATTGCCGGCCAACTTGCCGGTGCCTTGGTTGGTGAAGCGGGAATTCCGCAGGAGTGGCGCGATCGCCTCTATCAACACGACCTATTTGTCTGGTATGCTGAGGAATTGTTGCGCGTGGCATTGCGCCACGAAGAACAACGCTAAGCAAACTCTCATCTCGAGTTCAGCCGAGATTTAGCCAGAGTTGGCAGTGTAGTACTCGTTGGTTTTATACGTGGGAGGATCCATGATTGAAGTCACGGGGCTGACAAAATGGTACAACGATGTCACCGTCGTCGATGATGTATCGTTTGCGGTGGCACGTGGTGAGGTACTCGGATTCCTAGGACCCAACGGGGCCGGGAAGACCACCACCATGCGCATGTTGACCGGGTATCTGCCACAAACGGCGGGAAGTGTTCGCATTGCTGGCTTTGACACGCAAACCGATCCGCTCCCAGCGCGCAGTCGGATTGGCTACTTGCCGGAGGGCGTGCCCCTCTACGGTGAAATGTCGGTAGCAGGGTACCTCGATCACATGGGACGTCTGCGCAATGTGGCAAACCGGGCGGATGCGGTGGCACGCGCAATGCAGTTGGTGCACATGGCAGATCGCGCCCATGATCGGATTGCGAAGCTTTCCAAGGGGCAACGGCAACGCGTGGGTCTCGCACAGGCCTTGTTGCACGACCCCGACGTACTCATCCTCGACGAGCCAACGGTGGGGCTTGACCCGCGCCAAATCATTGAGGTGCGTGAGCTCATCCGGGAGCTTGGAGCCACGCGTACGGTTATTTTGAGCACGCATATTCTGCCCGAGGTGAGTATGTTGTGCAACCGCGTTGTCATCATCAAAAAGGGCAAAGTGGTAGCTGTGGACACCCCCGATGGTTTGACGTCACGCTTGCAGGGAAGCGAGCGTGTCGAGGCGCGTGTGCTCGCGAACACGGTAGACGTGACGCCCTTGTTGGCGGTGCCAGGCGTGGTGGCCGCCCAGCAAGTGAAAGCGGGTCACTTGCACATCGAAACGGTGTCAGACCAAGAAATTCGCCCCCAGTTAGCGCAGGTCATCGTGGCACAGGGATGGGGATTGCTTGAGCTCCACCGGGTCACGTTGAGCCTTGAAGAGATTTTCTTGGAGTTGACCACCCAAGAAGACGCACTTGAGAGCACGGTCGAAGCCGAAGTCGTCACCGAAGGAGCCGCCTAACCGATGCGTACTGCACTTGTAATTGCTCGCCGCGAGTTATTGGCGTTTTTCATATCGCCGATTGCCTACATGGTATCCGCCATGTTTTTGTTGATCGCCGGCTACTTGTTCTCGTTGATTTTGATTCAATCCCAACAAGCCAACATGGACGGCTTGTTTTTCAATGTCACGGTCATCTTGATTTTTGTGTCGCCCTTGCTGACGATGCGGTTGTTGGCGGATGAGCAAAAAACGGGCACGTTGGAGATTTTGTTGACGGCACCGGTGCGCGACTGGGAAGTGGTAGTCGGCAAGTACTTGGCCGCCATGGCGCTCTTTCTCATCATGCTGGCGACTACGCTTTACTACCCGTTCGTGTTGTGGCGGATTGGCGGGAACCCGGATTGGGGCCCGATTGCGTCCGGATACCTCGGGTTGATTTTGCTGAGCTCTGCCATGATGGCGATTGGCACGTTGACGTCGGCGCTCACCGAAAACCAGATTGTAGCGGCGGTGCTCGGCTTCGGATTGCTGTTGTTGTTGTGGTTGCTGGATGCGGCTGGCAACGTGATTACGGGTGCAGCCAGCGTGCTGAGTTACATGGCACTACCAGCGCATTACGACAGCTTTGCGCGGGGAGCCATCAATCTCGAAGATGTTGTCTACTATGTAACGGTGACCGCCACGGCGTTGTTTTTGGCAACCCGCTCACTTGAGACACGGAGATACCGCTAATGCAGACCTTCATTGAACGAGTACGTGGCATTTTGGGGCTACGACAAGTGCGCTATGGAGCCAACGCGAGTGCGATGAGCGTGTTGTTTATTGCCATCATGGTGATGCTCAATGTGTTGGCAGTGCGGTATCCGCAACGACTCGACGTAACGGCGACACAAGAGTTCTCGTTGTCGCAACAAAGCAAACAAATCGTGGCCGAGTTGACGCAACCGCTGACGATTACGGGCTACTACAGTGCCAATGATCGCTTTGCCCAAGACGACGTTGAAACACGCCTCAAGGGCTATGTGGCTGCCTCGGGGCAGGTGAGCTACCGTTTCATTGACCCGGACAAAGACCCAGTATCAGCGCGCAACGACGAAATCACGGCGTACGGCACGTTGGTGGTGCGTTACGGTGACCGCAAAGCAACGACGCAGACCGGTGATGAGCAGGCCATCACGGGCGCTATTTTGCAGGTGACGCAAGACACCAAACCGGTGGTCTATGTGTTGACTGGGCACCGTGAGCGCACCGTGGATGACTTTGCCCCCAATCAAATCAGTGAATTCCGCACCGTGCTGGCGGCCAATAATTTCGACGTAGAGAGCATGAATTTGTCGATTACGGCCGAAATTCCGTCCACCAACAGCGTGTTGTTGATTGCTGACCCACAAGACGAGATTGCACCAGACGAATACAACAAGATTGTGGCCTATGTGCAAGCAGGGGGACGGTTGTTGTTGCTGAGCAATCCGTTGAGTCCGGCCCCCATGGCATCACTGCTGGAGACATGGGGATTGCAGTGGCAAGACAACTTTGTGGTCGACGAGCAATCGCAGATGGGGAATCCGTTGGCGCCAGCCGTGGTCGAGTACCCGTTTACGCCGATTACGCGCGACATGGGCGGGCAGGCCACGTTGTTTAATTCGGTGCGCACCATCAAGGAGAGCGCAGAGGCGCCAAGTGGCGTGACGCGGCGGGTGCTCCTGCGCAGTAGTGAGCGGAGTAGTGCGGCAACGGAGTTTGTTGAGGGGCAAGTCAAAGTCAACGCCAACGACGAACTCGGCCCGCTAGCCTTCGGCTACATGGTGGAGTTGCCCAACAACGGACGTGTGGTGCTGATTGGCGACGTGGATTTCCTCAGCAACGGGTACCTCAAGTTGGCACAGGCCAATGGTGCATTTGCCAAAAACGCCGTAGCGTGGTTGTCTGCGCAAGATGCCTTGATTGCGTTACCCACGGCAGAACCGGTCAACCGGCAGATCTTTTTGACGGCCGATCAGAGCACGATCATCTTTTTGACGAGTGTAATCGGGTTGCCGCTCATCTTCATCGTGTCGGGCATTTGGATTTGGTGGCGGCGCCGCTAACTCGAGGAGAACAAGATGAACAGTCGTACGACGCTGCTGTTGTTGGTGGTGTGTGTGGCGCTCGGCTTGGCGTTGTACTTGCTACCAGAAACGCCACAGACCTCAGAGGATGAGGCGGCCACGCCACCAGAAATCGCCGTGCTAAACCATGATTCGCGTCAGGTGACTGCGCTGGAAGCGGTGAGCGCCAGCAACCAGACCCTGCAAGTGTGGCGCAATGGCGACAATTGGGACATTCAGGTTGGTGAGCGTGTGGCTGGGGACACGATTGTCATCGGTCCTACCATTGCCAACATTGCTGCGCTACGGGCGACATCCGTGATTACACCGGAGACGCAGACGTTGGCCGATTATGGGCTTGATACGCCGCAACTCACGATTACGCTCCAAGGGGATGCCGGCGTGCTTGATCGCTTGCGTGTGGGGAGTCGTAATCCGAGCGGTGGAGCACGCTACGTGCAGGTCGAAGGACAAGCACAGATTTACCTAGTCAACGACGTAGCGCTCGACACCTTGGAGGGCTGGTATACCACGGTACCGGTTGCGCCCACGCCGTTGCCCACGCTGGTGCCCACCACGGCTCCGTAACGGTGCCTTGAGGATGTGGAGTTATTCCTCATGGGGTCGTACACGACCCCATGAGGCGTTTTTTATGTGCCGAGGAGTGCCCAGCCGATGACCGCAAAGAGCAGGCTGATGCGCCAGGCGGGCCATTGGAGCACGAAGAGTGCGCCAAGACCAGCAATCCAGAGCGCCACATCGTGGTTGGAGCTGATGGCGTGGGTGAAGATGGGGTCCCAGAGTGTGGCCGCTAGGAGGCCGACGACGGCTGCTTGTACGCCACGGAGGCCGTTGGCAATCATGGGGTGAGCCTGGAGTTGCTGCCACCACGGTTGAATGCCGATGATGAGGAGCCAACCGGGGAGAAAGATGGCAATCAGTCCCAAGACGGCCAGTGTGAGTGTGCCGTTGGTGCTCGCACCAGCCACGAATAGCCCGAAAGCGAAGAGGGGGCCGGGGAGAATTTGTGCGGTCGCGTAGCCACTGAGGAGCAGGTCGTTGGCGATGAGACCGCCGCCTACGAAGCGTTGTTGGAGCATGCTGATGACCACGTGTCCGCCACCAAAGACCAAGGCGCCCGTCTGGTAGATGAGTGCGAGCGGGTGGACAACCAGCAAACTCAGGACCAACAAGAGTCCGCATACGACCAGCATGATGGTGGCCGTGACCCGGGAAACGGGAATGGGGGGCGCCACGCTACTCGCCGCCTCGGGGTCGGTGTGGATGTACCGGGCGCCGATGGCGAGGCTGGCGCCGAGCACGAGGAGTTGGACCCACGCGGCTGGTGCGAGGAGCATGATGATGGCGCTCACGAAAGCAATGCTGGTGCGGAGGCGATCGCGACAAAAGGTGTGGGCCATGCCCCAAATGGCATGACTCACGACTACCGCCGCACTAATGAGTAGCCCGTGTACGATGCCTTGGGCTCCAGCTACCCAGGTACTTCCCCACAAGGTGGCCAGCATGATGAGCGCCGAAGGAGCGGTAAACGCCACCCACGCCACCAACGAGCCCCAGATGCCTGCCTGGCGTGCGCCGATGAGCATACCGAGCTGTGAACTCGCAGGTCCTGGCACGATTTGACAGAGGGCGTTGTCTTGGGCGAAGGTGGCTTCGTCGAGCCACCGTCGTCGGGTCACGAATTCCGCGTAAAAATAGCCGATATGCGCAGTCGGCCCGCCAAACGAGCTCCAGCCCAGACGGTGGAACACCACAAACAGTTGCCAAAGCTTATGCACCATGACCGGATAACTCCTTGGTCTTGGTGAGCATGTCTGGTGCGGTAATCAGGGCTTCGCCGACGAGCACTGCCTGAGCTCCGAGCTGACCCACTTGGGCTACATCGGCGTGCGTAAAAATGCCACTTTCACTGACAAGGATGTGCTGACCACCAGCGGGGAGCTGAGCGGCCACGTGTGCGGTAGCTTGCAACGACACGGTGAACGTGTGCAGGTTGCGGTTGTTGACTCCGATAATCGTGAAGCCCAAATCGAGGGCGCGCGTGAGTTCTGCATCATCGTGGACCTCAACGAGTGCATCCATGCCCAACTGGTAGGTGAGGTCGTAGTACTCGCGGAGTTGGGCGTCGCTGAGTGCCGCCACAATCAGCAACACGGCATCGGCGCCATAGGCGCGCGCTTCGTAGATTTGGTAGGGATCAACGATGAAGTCCTTGCGCAACAGTGGCGGATGGTGACCGTCCGGCGCGACTGCGTCTTGTTGGCGGATCCCCTCAAGGTATTTGAGGCTCCCTTGGAAGAAGCGTTGATCGGTGAGCACCGAAATCGCAGAAGCACCACCGGCCGTGTAGGTGGCTGCAATCTCGAGTGGGTGGAACGGCTCAATCAACACCCCACGCGACGGCGACGCATGTTTGACTTCGGCGATCAGAGTGGGATGCGTGTGGCGCCGCAAGGCGGCTGCGAAGGAGCGCACCGCAGGGCCGTCAACGGCACGTTGGGCGATCGTTGCGTCACTGACTTTCTGGCGTTGTCGGGCGACTTCAACGGTTTTGTGCGCCAAAATGGTATCGAGAATGCTCTGGGACATGGCTCTTCTTTCTGATGTAAAAACGACACCAAGCCGAGCTTGGCATCGTTGCAACGGTACAAATCGCAAAAACCATGCTTCGGGAAAAACACGCACGAAGCACTCGTCCAATCCGGCTTCAATAACCCACTGGCCACGTTGCTGAGTAGGCATCTGATTCACACGCACCGCGCAACTGCACCGGCTCATCATCAGCACAGCGGTCACGGGGTAGTACCCAAACTATACCCGTGGAACGGGGTATCGTCAAGCGCATCGGCTTAGCCGAGGAACCAGCCAGCGATGCCGAGACTGATGAGCGTGATGGGTAAGCCGACGCGCAGGTACTGGATGAAGGTGATGTGGATGCCCTGTTGCATGGCTCGTTCTGCGACGATGAGATTGGCCACACTTGCGAGCAACGTGGTGTTGCCAGCGAGCGTCGAGCTGGCGGCCAGCATGAGCCATGCAGTATCTGGGTGGGGCATTGTAGCGACCAATGGACTCAACAAAATCACCGCTGGTACGTTGCTGATGAGGTTAGAAAGGAGCGCGCTGACGGCTCCAAATCGCAGTACTTCAGCGTTGATTTGCGCCTGCATGTAGGTGTAAAGCTGTGTGGCACTTTGGCTCTGCTGGAACGCACCCGTTACGATGAACAAGCCTACAAAAAAGAGCAATAACCCGGCGTCGATGTGTTGGAGCCGTTGTGCGCTTGGGGTGTGGCGCTGCAAGAGCGTGAGCGTGGCCATGCCCAACACGGCAACCACTGGCGTCACACCGACCACAAAGAGCACGGCCAAGCCAACAATCATGAGTATGATCCGGCGTGGTACTGGCACTGGATTAGGCAGGGCGGTGAGTGCAGTGAGCGCGTGGAGTTGCTGGCGGAACATCCACGCTAATATGCCCCACGCAAACAGTAATGACACTGCAACCGTGGGGAGCATGGTAATCATAAATTGGGTAAACGAAATGCCCGAAAGCGCGCCGATGAGGATGTTTTGCGGATTGCCGGTAATGGTGGCTGCTGAGCCGATGTTGGCGCTGACGGCGAGGCCGAGGAGCAGTGGCATGGCCGGTGTGCGTGTTTCGCGGGCCAGAAGCAACACGAATGGTGTGAAAAGGAGCACGACGGTGTCGTTGAGAAACAGCGCTGAGAGTACGGCGCTGAGAAGCATAATGACGGCCAAGAGATGGCGTGCATGACGGACGTGTCGCAAGATGAAGGTGGACAGATTGCCGTAGAGACCGGATTCTTCGATGGCACCGTTGAGGAGCATCATGCCGGTGAGAATGGCCAACGTGTCGCCGTCGACGTGCTCCCAGGCTTGTGCTGGGGTGACGGCGCCGATGACGAGCAGTGTGGCACTGCCAATCAAGGCGATGCTGGTGCGGTTGACACGCAGGAGGAGCCAATGCCCCACAGCGACGCCGTACATGACACATGCAACCACGATGAGCATGGGGATTTCGGCGAGCATGTCCGGTGCATCTTTCGGGGCAAGTAGCGAGAGTGAAGGGAGTCCACCATGACGAAGGGGTGATGGTACAACCCAACACCCCCCTCTCATGATGTTTCTATTAGTCGGCGTAGCGCTCTTCGAGCCACGGGTCGGCGTTGTTGTTGTAGCCGTAGCGCTCCCAGAATCCGAGCCGGTCAGCAGTCATGAATTCGAGGCCCCGAAGCCACTTGGCGCTCTTCCAGAAGTACTTTTTGGGGGTGAGGAGCCGGAGTGGATAGCCGTGATCAGGCGTGAGCTCTTCACCGTCGTACTTGTAGGCGAGGAGCGCATCGTCGAGCATCAGGTATTCGAGTGGCACGTTGGCAGTGAAGCCGTACTCGCAGTGCGCCATGACGTGGGTGACGCCCTCGTTGAGCGGAGGCAGCATGGCCAAGAAATCGCGGAATCGCACCCCTTGCCAGTGTGTATCGAGTTTGCTCCAGCGGGTGACGCAGTGCAAATCGGTAATAACGTCGACGGTCGGCAAGGCGCGAAACTCGCTGTAACTAAAGGTGCGTGGTGCTTCAATGGCGCCCCAGACGCGCAAATCCCAGGTGTCTGTCACGTTTTGGTAGAGCGGCACATCGCCGTAGTGCAGGACGGGGAATTTGTCGGTGAGGTGTTGACCCGGGGGCACACGCTCTTGGATGTCGGTAGGGGTGTGGTTATTTTTACGACGAAATGCGTTCAGCATGTCTGTAGTTTCCTTTCCTCATACACACAACACACAAAAATTATACCAGTTTCCCTGCAGAGATGTCACCAGTGGAGATGCGGCGGAGTGCTGAGCCAGTCTCGGTTATCTGGTGGTAGTTGCGATACCGCTTTGCCCCATTCACGGAGTTGTAGGTACGGTACGGAGAGTTGATTGCGCTCATGGTAGACCGCTGGGGTATGTGGCAAGAGCCGTAACAATGCGTTGACGGCCTCGCTGCCGGAGATGTTGCGTTGTAGCCACTGCGTGTCAATATCGAGGAGTTGTGTCACGTGTGTGCTGGGCTCGTTGCCGTGCAAGATGTGCGCAAGCACGATTTCTACTTGTGGGTGTGCTTGGTGCATTTCACGGATGGTTTGGGCGTGATAATCGAGGAGTTGACCGAGCAACCGTTGCATGGCAGCGGTCAAACGGTCGTACTGGTGAGCGAGTGTCTGGAGCTCAGTCACGATGGGAATCGTCACGTCACTCGCAGTGCGGTATTTGGCATCAAAGGCGTTGACCTCGTGCCGGATACTTTGCAGACCTTGGCCCATCGCGGTGGGCAAGCGTCGCGGTGAGATGTGATGATGTTGCTCGAGGAGCAACATGAACGCCAGAAGCATGGTGCGTAGACGTTCAACGCGTACCGCACTCGTCATGGTCAGCTCGCTAGTCTCGATTGGCAAAACACTACTCATCTGGTTGTTGAACGCACGGCATACTGCAAAGCTGGCCACGGGATCAAACGGGATGCTGTCAACGATGCGTTGGAGCCCGGTAAAGGCCTCACGGAGATCTTGGTAGCGCGCATGTTGGAAGCTCGCATCAATGGTGATGAGAATTTGCAGTCGATCCATGAATTCTTCGGCGGTGGCAAATTCTTGCCGGGCGATCGTGCTCATCTGTGTCAACTGTTGATCGCGTTGAATGATGGCATCGAGAAGTTTCAGCGATCGTTGGATGGCCTGCTGGCCTGTTTCGAGGAGTGCAGTGACGGCGGTCTGTTGTTGGGGCGCACGAACACTCAGCTGTTGCGCTGTATCGACATAATGCTGGGCGTAGCGCGCATGTACGATGGCTTCTTGGCCCGTGCGCCGTATGTCAATCCAGTAGGTATCAGCAAAGGTGGCGATATGTGTGAGGGTGTGATGTGCTGTTTCAACGCGTGTCGGCAGTTGGATGAGTTGTTGTTGGATCTGCGCAATCAACTCACCGTTGCGTTGTTGCATGGCGGGTAAATTGCCCCCATGTGCGACCGCTTCACTGCGAGCGTGCTCGGCTTGCGCCAAGAAATTATCGGTGAGATCGAATTCGCCGTCGATGAGTGCACTGAGTGCTTCATCGCACAGTGCGTGCGCACGGGTGGCGCATTCGAGGCTGTGTTGCACCGAAAACCCCTGAATGGCAGCTTTTTCGGCGGCTTTGCGAGCAGCATCGATGCCAAGGCGTAACTCGCTCATGGTAGTCAAGAGGTGTTCAACCCGTTGATAGTACGTTTCCGCAAGTTGCACTGATTCAGGCACCGTGGCGTATTCGTGGCGGGCGAGTTGGTCTTGGGCGGTGACGAGATGTGAATCTGCGGTTTTGAGGAGTTGGCGCGTCGTAATGCCTAACCCGGTCAAGCGACCAACAAGGCGTTGTTGGGTGCGCTTGGCAGTGTCGATGAGTTGACTCAACGCATTCAATTGTTGTTCGAGCGTGCTCCGGTGTTTGATGCTAGCCTGAATGGCAACCTCGATTTCGGGAATAATCGGCAACAACCCGTGGATGACCGTGTTGAGCGCCTCGAAATCTTCGGCCTCTGGGTGTGTGGGCAGGCGTTGTATGGCGTTGTCGAGGGTAGATTGAGTCTTGTTGTAGAGAAATTCCGCGTGTTTGAGGTGTTGCGTGATGATCGTGACGTCTTCGCTCCGAAAGCGCACTTTGTCGTAGGTAGCCGCATCCCGCTCATTGTTGAGGAGCTGGCCCGCGTAATTGATGCGTCCGCGGATGGTGCGTAGCGCTAGATCGGTCTGGGCACGGGCTTTTTCGACAATGCGGTCGTGCTGAGCTTGCTTGCGGTGGCGTATGAACGCCACCACAAGCACGATGAGGATGACGCCTCCGGCGATGCCCACCACGACCTGTTGGATGAGCAGCGGTGTCAGCTCACCCAACGGGGTAGTTATTTGCTGGTGCGGATATGGCATACGCAGGTGCCCCTCATGCAGTACGGTAGGGGACGATCCCCATTCCCATTACAGATCAACGCCGAGTACTCCGGCCACACTAAAGATGTCTTTGTCACCGCGTCCCGACAAGTTGACCAGGATAACTTGGTCGGGCGACATGGTTGGTGCGATGCGCATCACGTCTGCGATGGCGTGGGCACTCTCAAGCGCCGGGATAATGCCTTCGAGTTTGCTGAGGGTTTGGAAGGCGTCGAGCGCTTCTTCGTCGTCCACAGAGACGTACTGGACGCGTCCTTGGTCGTGAAGCATGGCGTGTTCGGGGCCGATGGCGGCGTAGTCGAGGCCCGCCGATATACTGTGCGTGAGCGAAATTTGTCCGTCGTCGTCTTGGAGGATGTAGGTATAACTGCCCTGCAACACGCCTTTGCTACCACCCTCGAAGCGGGCTGCGTGGTTCCCCAGTGAGATGCCACGTCCACCTGCTTCGACACCACGCATGGCCACCCCGGGCTCGCTCAAGAATGGGTGGAAAAGGCCGATGGAATTGGAACCGCCGCCGACGCATGCGACAAGCACATCAGGCAACCGTCCCGTTGCTGCTTTGATTTGTCCGTAGGCCTCGCAGCCGATGATACTCTGGAAGTCACGCACGATGGTGGGATATGGGTGCGGTCCGAGGGCTGATCCGAGCAAGTAGTACGAATCTGGGTGTGATACCCAGTCACGCATGGCTTCGTTGATGGCGTCTTTGAGGGTGCGCGACCCGGTGCTTACACCACGCACTTCAGCGCCGAGGAGGCGCATCCGGAAGACGTTCGGCTTTTGGCGTTCGATGTCGTCGGTGCCCATGTAGACTACGCACTCGAGACCGAGCAGTGCACATACTGCGGCCGTGGCCACGCCGTGCTGACCTGCTCCGGTTTCTGCGATGATGCGCGTTTTGCCCATGCGTTTGGCGAGCAACCCTTGACCGAGTGCGTTGTTGATTTTGTGGGCACCCGTGTGGGCCAAATCTTCGCGCTTGAGGTAGATTTGGGCACCGCCACAGTGAGCCGATAATCGTTGCGCGTGGGTGAGTGCGGTGGGACGTCCAATGAAGGTGCGTTGGAGATCGGCGAGCTCACTCCAAAACGCAGTGTCGTCTTTGATGGCGGTATATGCGGCAACGAGATCGGCAACCGATGGTGCCAACGTCTCGGGGATGTAGCTCCCGCCGTATTGACCAAACATGCCTGGTCGTGAGGATGTCGTCGTGGTATTCATCTTGGCCTCTATTGTTTGGTGGGCGAATGAATGGTCGTATGTACTGACACGCCTAGTATATCGCATAAAAAGGCATACTCGAGCGCGCGATCGGTGACAGCGTCGTAACGACCGCTTTTGCCAGCGTGTCCTGCTTCGAAATCAGTGGCGAGATAGTAGGTGCCGTCCGGGGTAAGATGGCGGAGCTTGGCAATCCATTTGGCCGGTTCCCAGTATTGTACTCGTGGGTCGTTAAATCCAGCGGTCATGAGGATAGCCGGATACCGCTGCACCGTGGTCTGGTCGTAGGGCGAGTAGCGGTACATGTATGCGAAGTACTCGGGATCGTATGGATTGCCCCACTCTTCGTATTCGGGGACGGTCAACGGAATACTCCGATCCAACATGGTGTTGATGACATCCACAAAGGGCACCCCCGCAATGCATGCGGCAAACAAGTCGGGCCGTTGTGTGACCACTGCGCCCATCAACAGTCCACCTGCACTGCGTCCAAAGCACGCAAGGCGGCTTGGTTGCGTGTAGCGCTGTGCCACGAGGAACTCCGCACACGCAATGAAATCCGCGAAGGTGTTTTGTTTGTGCAGGAGCTTGCCATCGAGGTACCACGTGCGCCCCATTTCACCGCCGCCACGTATGTGCGCCAGCGCGATAATCCAGCCGCGCTCGAGCAAACTGAGGCGTTCTGCCACGAAACCGACCCCCAAGTTGGCACCATAGGCGCCGTAGCCGATGAGGAGCGTGGGGGCCGAGCCGTCACAAACCACACTCTGATGGCGAATGATGGTCAGTGGTACTTCGGTGCCGTCGTGGCTGGCCACGGTCACGCGTTCGAGCCGGTAGTGCTCGGGGTGGTGTGGTGGTCCAGCGGTAGGGTCTTGTTTGATGCGCTGCAACGTACGGGTGTGCATGTCGTAATCAAACGTGCTAGTCGGCGTAATCGGCGTCGCATAGGTGAAACGTAGCAAGTGGCCAAGATACTCTTGGTGCCACCACGGGGAAATGCTGTAGGTGGCATCTGGGAAGCTGACCACGTGGAGTGACGCATCGTTGAGCGCAAGAATCTCAATATGCGGCAGCCCGCCACGGCGCACCCACAACACGAGATGTGCTGCAAACGCTTGCATGGATTCGATGACGGTGTCGGCGCGGTGTGGCACTACCATGCGCCATTCGTGCTTGTTGAGTGGTCGAGACTGGATGCAAAAATTGACCGCGTGGTTGTTGGTCTGCAGGTAGATGGTGTCGCCGACGAGTTGTGCGTCGTATTCGATGTGGTCTTGCCGTGGTGCGACACACTCCACGGCAGATCCGGTGTGCGCATCGTAAATCCAAATCTCGGATGTGGTGCTGCTATGGCTGCCAATCAGGATGTAGCGGTGATCACCGCTGGCGTGCATGACCACGTTGCAGAGTTCGTTGGGCTCGTGGAACAGGAGCTGTGCATGTGCAAACGGGGTCTGCCACTCCCAGCGGAGCACCCGGCTGGGGCGCCACGCTTCGTCCGGTTGCACTAGGTAGAGGTGCTGGCTGTCGGATGACCACGCAACGCCGTAGTACAGATTGGTGACAGGGACGATTTGCTCTTTGCCATCAGCAATACGGCGAATATGTAGGGTGAAGTGTTCGTTGCCGCTATGATCAAAGAGCAAGGCCACGTAGGCACCATCCGGGCTCACCTTCCATGTGCCAAGTTTGAGAAATGCGTGGCCACGCGCTTCGTGTTGGACATCGCAGACGATTTGTGTGCTCCCATCGTGCACCGATTGGCGCACAATGACCGGGTAATCGGATTCGTCCTCGTACTTGGTGGTATACGTGTATGCACCGATGCGCGTGGCGGCGTTTTCGCTGTCGCCAACAATGCGCGATTGTAATTCGCTGACAAAGACGGATTGTGTGGGAGCGGGAATGTTTTGCGCCAGAAAGGTGTTTTCTGCCTCGAGGTAGGCACGTACTGCCGGGTTTTGGCGCTCACGCAACCAGTAGTAGGCGTCTTGTAACGTGTGTTCGTGGATGGTGGTGGTATGGAGGTGGCGTGGAGCGATAGGAGGGGATGATGCCATATTCACCTCTTGGATGGTCGGCAAGAATGATGCGGTCTCTGCGTATTATAGCCGGAATGCCCCATTTTTACACGGATTCATGAGGTGTAGCGCAGGGAGATGTCAGCACACGGTGGGGATGTCGGTGGTAGTATTGTAGTATGCATGTCAAACGTGTCATGCAATCAGGTGCGGTCGTTGTGACCGTCATGATGTGGTGAGTCATGCAACAATGGTGGGTACGGATGTGCATCTGGGGCATGGTCGGTGTGGTAGTGCTACAAACGGCACTGCCGGCACAGGCTGCGCCATCTGCGACCCTGGTTGAAGTGAATCTGTCGCAGTACATTGATGAATTACCCGGAGCCCTCAAAGAGTGGCGCGACGGCGATCAAACGGCCGCGAGCGTGATTCAGATGGCCTGTGATTTATATGCGGTGAGTCCACGCATGGTGTTGGCGTTGCTTGAGACGACCCACGAACTGATGAGTGCACCACAGCCGTCAGAGGAGGCATGGCAACGTCCGATTAGCGACTCTGCCCAAGCACCAAACGGGTTTGCTGAGCAAATCGAATGGGCGGCGGCCATGTTGCGGGCTGGTTTGGGGCCATACGACGAGCCGCCGTTGGTGGAGTTTGTTGATGGGACGACCACGACGATTAACCTCACCCAAGCGCCAGAGGGAATTGCTGTCCAACGCATTTTGGCACAAGGGCGAACGGCAAGCGAGTGGCATGCGTTGGTGTCCCGTTTTGTGACCATTTTTGATGCGTATTTTCAAGGCGAAATCGTGGTACCAGCGGTGGTAGTGCCCGAGCGACCGCAGTATCAGGGCTTTTTGCAGCGCCCGTGGCCGGAGGGCGTGCGGGTGCGTCACCTGGCCTACTTTGATCACGCCTATCCGACGGTAGACACGGGGCGACCCGACAACGGTTCGGTGGTGACCTACCTCGGTCCTCAAGCGGTGCAGTACGACGGGCATGACGGGCACGACTACGCTTTCCCGGATCAATTAGTCGGCACGCCCATCTTGGCAGCGGCACCAGGCATGGCGTATGCGAGTACTCGGCGCGGGTACGGCGTGTATATTCTGCACGCTGATGAGTATACCACGGTCTACTGGCATCTCGACAAATTCAGTCGGCGCTTCAAAGGGTTGCTTAACAGCGGCACGGGTGTGCCCGTGGCCGCTGGGGATTTTTTGGGCACGAGTGGTGCAACTGGGTTCGTGGTGGGCACACCGCATCTACATTTCGAGGTGCGCCGTTACGGCAAACAAGTTGACCCCTACGGATGGTATGGCGCAGGTGAAGACCCGTGTATTGCTCATCCACAATGCGCCGAAAGTGTCTGGTTGTGGCATGACAGTCTACAAGGTGAGTTTGATTTCACGCCACCCGATGTGGCCGCGTATACGGCACGCACGCCGAGCTACAGCATGTTGATTGCGCCTGTGCCCGCCTATCGGTTTGTCGCCACATTTGATGAAGGATTCGCGCCTGAGCTTGCGCCCGCACCGGTGCGTTACACGGCGTTAGTGCACCGTGACGATACACGTGGTGTGCTGTTTCGTGATGGAGCTGCATTACAAATCCCACAATCGGAGCGCCTTGATCTCGCCGGTGGTTGGTCGGCATGGGTCAACGTTGATGCGCTTGCACCGGGGAGAAGCTACTTGTTTGCACAGAGTGCGCATCCCGATGAAGCCGCCGCATATGCGGGGACGATGGCACTCCGGGTGGTTGAGCAGGATGCAGAGCGTTGGTACGAGTTCTGGAGTGTCAGCGATGATGCAGGTATTGTTGACCGACTGCGTGCGCCGGTGAGCGGAGGTGGTTGGCAGCACGTGACCGCAACGTGGCATGTGCCGTCTGGGAGCAAACGTTTGCTCGTGCACGGGCAAGTGGTCGCACAGCGGAGCGGAGTGGTACTTCCGACGACGGTTGGCGATGAGCTTTGGGTGGGACGATTTCCGTTTGGTCACATGCAACCGGTCATGCTCGACGACGTGATTGTGTGGGACCAGCAACCGACGTCTCCACAGGTCACTCAGTATGCGCTTGCGCCAGCGGGGACACGTTTGCACGCAGAAGTAGCGCCCGGGCAGGTCGTAGCGGTGCGTTTGGTGCCACAGCAACAAGGCAGTGATCCCGTGGTGAGCATGCGGATTGCCGTAGACGGAGATTTCCGCGACCCAGAGCCGTTTCAAGCGGATACCACCGTTTCTGTGCCCGCCCGCGCCGGAGATGGCGAACAGATGACGGTCACCATTGGTGCGGAGCTCTACACGCGTGCGGGTGTGATGCAGTACGTGGAACAAACCTTGGTACTCAGCGATGTGACGGTTGCGGATGAACAACAGCGATGATGCGGTGGTGAGGGATGTGCGATGAACGATTCGCAGACACTGTTCACACGCGTTGCATACGACGCACACCCAGGGAGTGACTGGGAGCACATTGCGCTGTTGCTTGGGCGGACACCGCTCAAAGCGGCGCAGTATTTGGCGCAGGCGCATCCCTCTGCGGGCGTCGTAGCACGCTTCTGGGACAATCTTCCGTGGGCACCACGGTGGTCGTGGCAACACCCACTCTTGCGCGCCATCCTCGCATTGCCCTATAGCCAACGCCTCTCCGTCGCGCAAATGGTGTATGCGCGCGTGCTGGGGAGTGTGAGCAACACGTATGCGCTCCTGCAGGCGTTACGGAGCCTTGCGCGCACGTTGACGCCGCCCATCTCGCCGCAGGTATTTGCAGTGCCGGCGGCGGCCTACCAGTGTCAGCGCGCACAAGTGTATTTGGCAAATGGTGAATTCCAGCGCATGGCTGGGCACTTGCGGCAGTGCGAGCGTTGTCGTGTGGTGGCGGAGGCGATGCAACGCACCCGCCAAGCGGTGACAGTGGTGCTTGCGAGTGCCTCCTACCCGCCATTGCCCCATGTAACACGTGTGCCGTTTGGGCGCACCGCCATTTGGTGGATGCCGTTGGTGGTGCTGGTGGTGTGGTTCGTCGTGATGCGTTTGATGCCCGTAGCACCAACCACCATGGCGAGTGTTGATCCGCGCCAACTGCTCCTCCAAGCACAAACACACGTTTACGACATTCCCCCGCTTGATGCTGGCGAAGAATACCTCGTCCAAACCCGCGTGTTTTGGCGTTTTGCTGATGGATCGGTGAGTTTGCTTGATGCACGGCTCTGGTATCAACAGTCGCCAGCGCAGTACCGCACCGAATTGGTGCATGTGGCTGGTGGGAATCCGTACGAATTAGACGTGGTGACTCCCTATCAACGCTTGTACCACATCACCGACCTCTACCTTGCGAGCACTTGGCCATATCCGCGTTCAGCAGCCACGCTCTTGCTGCCAACACCGCCGTTTGGTGTTCGTGAAACGCTCGCTTGGCGTTTGCGCCAGGGTGCGTGGCAAGAAGTCAACACCCTGCTGGTCCGTGGTATCCAAGCACCCGAAAAAACCGTCATGGGGGTGGCCGTGGGATCTGAGCGCCAAGGGTTGTTGCGCATTCGCACGCTTGACGCTGCTGGCGAGCTGTGGTTTGACGTTGACCCGGCGTATCAACGGCTGGTCACGATATGGAGTGTGACGTCCACCGCACCACAGATTCGTTGGCAACTCGTCGCCGCACAACGTCAACGAGCGAGTAGTGCGAAGCACTACGGAGTGATTCAGCCTGCGGTCGGTGTAGCGGAGCGGCGGAGTACGGCGAGCATTCATCCGGCGTTGCCTCTGATTGCGCCGGAACAGGGTCGCACCGACGGTCAACGGGTTGAGTTCCAAGATGGGGCGCAACGCTGTCGTGTGCTGTTGCAGGATGCGTTGGTGTGGGATTGTCGTTAGGTGGTGAGAAAGCGCATCGTTGTGGCATAGTATACTAGCAGTATGCACGGGCACATCACAAACATCCGTCTCAACTCAGGGCGGGTACATCGGAGCAAAGGAGCACTTGGTGGAGCAACACATTGTAGCGTTGACTGCCGCAAAAATCGTGGCAATTGTGCGCCTCGAACAGTACGATCGGGCGGTCGAAGTGGCGCAAGCCTTGTTGGCTGGCGGTATTACTGCCATCGAATACACGTTGACCGGCAGTGGCGCTTTCGCTGCCATTGAACGTGTGCGCGTGGCGCTGGGCGACCGCATGTTGGTTGGGGTCGGGACCGCGCTCCAACCCGAAGATGCCATCCAAGCAGTGGCTGCTGGTGCGCAGTTTGTGGTGACACCAGCGGTGCGCCCCGCAGTGATTGCGGCTGCCAGCAAAGCGGGGGTGCCAACTGCGTGTGGTGCATTGACTCCGAGTGAAGCGTTGACCGCCCACGAGGCTGGGGCGGCTTTCATTAAAATATTCCCAGCGCGCACGTTTGGTCCCGGCTACATTCGCGACATACTGGCCCCGTTGCCCTTTTTGCGCATCATGCCCACTGGCGGAATCGGCGCCGACAACGTGAAGGCCTACCTTGATGCAGGGGCCGTGGGAGTGGGGATTGGCGGGAGCTTGGTGCCACAAAAAGCCGTGCAGGCCGGCGACTGGCACGTGTTGACGGCTGGAGCACAAGCCTGTGTGTCTGCCATGAAGGGGGCATAATCCAATGGCTGAAGTGTTTACGTTTGGCGAATGCATGGCCGTGTTGTATCCACCGGATCCGGTCACCATCGACGATGCTCCGTTGCTCAAATGGGATATTGGAGGTGCTGAGGCCAACTGCGCCATTGCACTGGCACGCCTCGGCGTAAGTGTGCAGTTTCAGACGCGCATCGGCAATGATCCGTTTGGCCGCAAAATGGTGGAAATTTTGGCCGGCGAGGGGGTTGATACGAGCCGGGTGAGTATTGATGCTACGCGCCCCACGGGGGTGTTTTTCCGTGAGTGGCTCCCCGACGGTGTGCGCCGTGTGTTCTACTACCGGGCTGGGTCTGCAGCGAGCAACATGGGCCCCGAAGATATTTTGGCTGATGCGTTGCAAGGGGCGAAAGCGATGCACCTGACGGGCATTACCCCTGCCTTGAGCGAGCGTGCGCATCAGGCTTGTCTCCACGCCATCCAGTTGGGCAAGCAGGCAGGGGTGATGATTACTTTTGACCCCAACTTTCGTCCCCGTTTGTGGGGCGCAGAGGCGGCCCGAGTCGCCATGACCCCCATGGCGGCGGCCAGCGACATCATCTTGATGGGGCACGAAGACGCGGCCGCCTTGTTTGGGCCTGGTGACGATGAGCACTATGTGCAATCGGCTTTGGCACTCGGGATTGGCACCGTGGTCTTGAAACGCGCCGAGCGTGGCGCCCTCGCCATCCACGACGGGGTGCGTTATGAAGCAGAGGTGGTCACAGCCGAACGAGTGATTGATCCGGTGGGTGCCGGCGACGGTTTTGATGCGGGATTCATTGCGGCGCGTTTGCGTGGCAAGTCGATGGCCGAAGCACTCCACATCGGTGCCATCGTGGGCGCCGGCTCGGTGGCGCATCTCGGCGATTATGCGGGATACCCGGAGTTGTCCTTGTAGGCATTTGTACGCCGTAGAGCACCCTCAAGCCACAAGTGGCTTGAGGGTGCGTTTGTGTGTGATGTGCGGTGCCACTTACCCGTGGGCGCGACCGTAGCGTTCGCTGAGCTCGCGGAAGCGGTCGAGCACGGCATCGGGGATGTCGCTGAAGCGGAACCGCCAGCCCCAGTTGCTCCCGAGCCGCCCCGGGTAGTTCATGCGGGCCTCGGTATCGAGGTTCAGCAGGTCTTGGAGTGGAGCAATGGCCGTATCCGCCACCGAGCTCCACCCGAGGCGCATCAAATCCCAGGCCGGCTCCATCAGGTGTTCTGGAATGCCAGTGTATTTCTGCAGATTGGTGCGCTCGTGCGCCGGGGCCGATTTGTACCACCCCACGCTGGTGTCGTTGTCGTGCGTGCCGGTGTAGACCACGCAGTTGCGCACGTAGTTGTGGGGCAAAAAGGGCTCGTTGGGGTCGCCGTGGAAAGCGAATTGCAGGATCTTCATGCCGGGGAGCTGATAGCGATCACGCAGTGCCATGACATCGGGAGTAATCAGCCCGAGATCTTCGGCAATGATGGGCAAGCTGCCCAGTTTGGCCTGTAAGGTGTCGAAAAGGTCGCTCCCAGGGCCGGTAACCCATTGGCCAATCCGGGCGGTGGGCTCGCTGGCCGGGACTTCCCAGTAGGCCGCAAACCCGCGGAAATGATCGAGGCGGATGAGGTCGTAGAGCGCCGCATTGGCCTTGATCCGTTGAATCCACCACGCATACCCCTGACTACGGTGGACATCCCAACGGTAGAGCGGGTTGCCCCAGCGTTGTCCGTCCTCACTGAAGTAGTCGGGCGGCACGCCTGCAACCACGGTCGGCAGACCCGCATGATCAAGATAAAAGAGCTCTGGCGCCGCCCACACATCGGCGCTGTCGTAGGCCACGAAAATCGGCGCATCGCCGAAAATGACCACGCCGCGCTCGTTGGCGTAGGTGCGGAGCGCCCGCCACTGCCGAAAAAAGAGCCACTGCAAGTAGGCGTGATACGACACCTCAGCCTGGAGTTCTTGGCTGGCAGTGGCGAGGGCCTGTGCGTCGCGGTGTGCGAGCGCGCTCGGCCAACTGCTCCACGTGGCACCGCCGTTTTGCTCTTTGAGCGCCATGAACAGGGCGTAATTGGCCAACCACCCTGCCTCGGCTGTGCAGAATTGGGCAAATTCGTTGTGCAGAGTGGGTTCAGCACTGCGAAAGCGTTGGAACGATTTGCGCAACAAGGCCAATTTGCTGGGAATGACCGCGCCGTAGTCGATGAGTGTGTCCGAAAACTGCGGGTACCCGGCGGTGTCATCGGCATGCAACAGCCCTTGGCTGACGAGAATGTCAGGGCTAATGAGGAGCGGATTCCCCGCAAAAGCCGAAAAGCACTGATAGGGAGAATCGCCGTAGCCGGTAGGACCCAGTGGTAATACCTGCCAGATGCTTTGACGCATGTGCAACAGCATGTCAACAAATTGATAGGCGGCCGCTCCAAAATCGCCGATTCCCCAGCGTGATGGCAACGAGGTCGGATGCAGTAGGATGCCACTTCTTCTCATGAACGTCACCTCTGTCGTGTAGTGTGGCTGGCTCTAGGCCACGCATCAAGCATGCGCAGTCTCTCTGCGCCTTGTTTAGTTGCCTGAACGATTCTTGTCGATCATCTGATCCAACAACTTGTTCCATTGTTTCATGCGATCACTATCACCCCCGTGATCGGGGTGATGGAGCCGTGCCATGGCACGCCGGATTGCGTTGATTTCTGCATCATCAAGGTAGGGCAACTGGTCGTTCCAGTGGATGCTCGATTGTTCGGCACGCATGCGCCACATCTCGCGTTCGCGCTCGACAACCGCATATTCACGGTTCATTTCGATGATGTTTTGCTTCATCTGCTCGTAGGCGTGTTGTGTTTTCGCCTGTTGTTCTTGTTCGCTCGTAATGCGCCGCATGAGCACCCGGATAGTGCGGTGTGCTTCGTTGATTTCGTGTTTGAGGAGCTCGATGATGGTCGCATCATTGAGCTGATCATCGGATTGCATCGCCATGCGCATATCTCGTGTGGTAGTGCGGTGTGGGCATTGCCTAGGCATAGTATACCCGTTTCTGATGCACTGTGTATACCGGATTCACGGGTGGCTTGATGCTCCGTCGTGAATTTCGGTACAATGATGCAGGAAGCAC
>Ga0172372_10002872_pt1 | contig 25827 bp, 15 predicted proteins | sample LakKiv5m_2_FD_114544 | JGI IMG/M metagenome (GOLD analysis project Ga0172372, IMG submission 114544) | Freshwater microbial communities from Kabuno Bay, South-Kivu, Congo - kab_092012_9.5m | ecosystem: Environmental > Aquatic > Freshwater > Lake | place: Democratic Republic of the Congo...
CTCGCGCGTCAGTTCTACGCCCTCCAGCCGAGCCCGCGCCTGGCCTACGCGACCCTGGGGCTGCTCTTCGTGAACATCAGCGTCGGCGGCACGCTCACCCACTTTGCGGCCCCGCCGGTGATTATGGTGGCGGGCCCTTGGAACTGGGACCTGTGGTTTATGTTCAAGACCTTCGGTGACCGGGCGACCCTGGGGGTCGTGGTCTCGACCTTGATCTATTACTTCATCTTCCGGAAGGAGCTGGCGGCGCTGCGGCCGGTGACCGACGCCAAGCCGGAGGCGCCGCGGCCGCCGGTTCCGGGGTGGATCACCCTCGTGCACCTGGCCTTCCTCGGTTTCGTGGTGTGGCAGGCGCACCAGCCGGTGCTGTGCATCGGGGCATTCCTCTTCTTTTTGGCCTTCACCCAGGCCACGGCGCACCACCAGACCCCGATCGACCTGAAGCCCCCGGTGCTCGTGGGCTTCTTCCTCGCGGGGCTGGTCATCCACGGCGGCCTGCAGTCGTGGTGGATCGAGCCGGTGCTGACGCGGCTCGGCGAAGTGCCGCTGTTCGCGGGCGCGACCATCCTGACCGCCTTCAACGACAACGCCGCCATCACCTACCTCGCCTCGCTGGTGCCGGGCTTCACCGACGAGCTGAAGTACGCGGTCGTGGCCGGCGCGGTGACCGGCGGTGGGCTCACGGTGATCGCGAACGCCCCGAACCCCGCGGGGCAGGCGATCCTGTCCCGCTTCTTTCCGGGTGGCATTTCCCCGGGTGGCCTGTTCCTCGCGGCCGTGCCCCCGACGCTCGTGATGAGCGCCGCGTTTATGCTCACCCGATGACGCCGCGCTTCCTGCTCGCCCTGCTGCCCGCCTTGCTGCCTCTTGCCGCGGTGGCCGCCGAGGAAGCCTTCCCCCCCACCCCCAGCGGCGCGAACGAGGTGAAGGTCCTCCCCGCGGGCATCCTGCTGCGCTCCGCGGGACCGGGAGAGTACTTCGACCGGGCGAACGACCTGTTTATGCCGCTCTTCCGCTACATCTCGCGCCACGACATCGCGATGACCGTGCCGGTGGAAGCCCGCGTGGGCGACGCGGCGATGTACTTCTGGGTGGCCGAAAGCCAGCACGCGAAGGTCGCGGGCGACGAGGGCGCGGTGGTCGTGGAGCGGAAGCCGGCCCGCCGCGTGGCCAGCCGCGGCGCCCGCGGCTCCTACTCGCGGAAGAATTACGAGCGCACCCGGGACGAGCTGCTCGCCTGGGTCGCGACCCAGCCGGGGCTGGTGGCGGAGGGCGAGCCCTACGCGGTGTTCTGGAGCGGGCCCTTCACCCCGGGCTTCCTGAAGCGGTACGAAGTCCACGTGCCCCTGCGGCCCGCGGGCGGAGGCTGAAGCCCACCGCGGGCCCGCCCGGCCGGGCGGAGCGCGGCTCAGTTCCCGCCGGTCACCCAGTCGAGGCTGAAGCGGGCGAGGCGGATGTCATTGCCGGCCTCGTAGAGGCAAATCACGCGCCCATCCGGCAGGACGGCCAGATCCGAGTACGCGGAGGGCCCGGCATCGAGGGTGCGGTTGACCGGCCAGGTCACGCCGTCGTCGCGGCTGAGCTTGATGGAGAGGTTCTCCCGCTTGCCCCGGCCCGCGGGCACCTCGCGGCCCGCGGCGTCGCGGGCGACGGTGTGCGGGGCCGAGTAGAGTTGGAGGCCAGGTTGCGCCGGGTGCGCCACGATGCTGGCCATGCAGATCGGCTCCAGCAGCTGGTCGTGGAACCGCGGGGTGCTCCAGCCGGTGGCGCCATCGGGGCTGACGCTGACGAGCTTGCGGTTCGGCTGGGAGACGTTCCGCGCCACGAGCAGCACCTGGCCGTCGGCGCGGGTCGTGATCATCGTCTCGTTGGGATCGCCAAACTCACCCTCGTCGGGGAAGGCGATGTCGCCGGCGCGCCAGGTTTTCCCGTGGTCGTCGCTGTAGATCGTGCCGGAAGCCGAGGGCTTGTGGTCACCGACGCCGCCATAAGCCAGCCAAACGGGCACGACCAGCCGCCCGCTCCGCAGCTGGAGCCCGTGGCCCGGACCGGTGGCGATCACCTTCCAATCGTATTTTTTCCGGAAGGGCTCGAAGGTGGCGGTGATCTCGACCGGCGCGCTCCAGGTGAGCCCGTCATCGGTGCTCCGCATCGCAAAGGCGCGGGCATAGTTCACGCAATAGACGAATTCGATGTTCCCGGTGACCCGGTCGACGATGGCCACGGGATTGTTCACCGTCTGCTCGCGCGCGCCGTCCTGCTTCTTCCGCGGGTTGCCCTCCATCCGGGGTCCGCGGTGCGCGATCTGGCGGGGGGCGTCCCAGGTGCGCCCGCCATCGGTGGAGCGCCGCACGTGGACCTCGATCTCGCCCCAGTCGCTGCTGTTGTTCCGCCGGGCCTCGCAGTAGGCGAGGACGGTGCCCTTGGGCGTGACGACCACGCCCGGGATGCGGTGGCGGGTGACGCCGTTGGACTGCGCGGGGAACACGTCGAAGAACTCAGGCGCGGCGGGCGTGGCGGCCGCGGCCGGGAGCGCGAGGGCGAGGAGGAGCAGGAGGGCGTGCATCGGGGAATGGGGGAATGGGGGGCGGGGCGGATCAAACCGGGGGCGGGCCGCCTAGAAACACTCCCCACGGCTACGCGGGGCGCTCAAGGAGATTCGGGCCGCGGCGCGGGCGAACGGGCCCATTCAAAAACCCGCCCAAGGCGAAAAGGCACGCCGCTCCGGCATCGACACGCCTGCGCGGGGGACGCACGTTGCCGGCGAAGCCCGGCCCCAGTGAACGTCCCCTGCCCCACCCCTCCCGCCCGCAACCGCGCCCGGCCGTCCCGGGCGGCGCCCCGATGAGGCGCGGCGCCCGAATCCAGGCCCGGGCCGGCGCCGCGTTCCTCCTGCTCGCCTACCTCGGCGTCCTCTACCCGTTCTGGGGGATGCCGTTCAACGCCTCCCGGCACGGCCGCGTCCCGCTCACCCCGCCCTGGGCCCTTGAGTGCTGGCTCTGGGAGGACGACGTCAACACGGCCGCCGCCGTGACGGAGCTGGTGGAGGGCTACGCACGTCACGACCTGCCGGTCCGGACCGTGATGATCGACAGCCCGTGGAGCCGGCGCTACAACGACTTCGAGGTCGACCCCGCGCGCTACCCGGACCCCGCGGCCTTCTTCACCGGCCTGCAGGACCGCGGCTACCGGGTCGTGCTGTGGATGACCTCGATGGTGGACCGCTCCAGCAAGGACACCCCGGCGGGGAAGGACCCGGGGTTCCACGAGGAGGCGCGGCGGGCCGGCTACCTCGCGGGCGGCCCCGAACCCTTCCGGTGGTGGAAGGGCGTCGGCGGATTCATCGACTACACCAACCCGGAGGCGATGCGCTGGTGGCGCGGCCTGCAGGAACAGGTGCTCCAATGGGGCATCGACGGCTGGAAGCTCGACGGCACCGACACGTTCTTCTCGGGGAACTTCGGTCCTTTGCGGTTGCCCTACGGGCGGGCGCACGCGGGCTGGCTCACCACCCGCGAGTATATGGACCTCTACGCGCGCGAGGAACTGCGCCACGGGCTGAGCCGCAACCCGGAATTCACCACCCTGATCCGGTCCATCGACCGCCCCTGGGCGCACCCGGAGGGCTTCGCCCCGCTCGACGCCGCGCCGGTGACCTGGGTCGGCGACAACCGCCACACTTGGCGCGCCGCCGACCGCGGGCTCGAGGCGGCCATCGCGGACATCCTGCGCGCCGCCCGCCTCGGCTACTGCGTGATCGGGAGCGATGTCGCCGGCTACCACGGACGCAGCAACCCGGACGACACGGGCCCGGCCACCGCCGCGCTGCTGGCCGGCTGGGGCCGCACCCCCGACGCCCCGCCCGCAGCCGCCCCCGCGCGTCCGGACGTCATCGCGCCCGTGATCTACATCCGCTGGGCCCAGTTCTCGACCTTCTGCGGGCTCTTCCTCAACGGCGGGCACGGCGAACGCCGCCTGTGGCTCCGTTCCCCCGCGGAACTGGAGATCGTGCGCAAGTTCTCTTGGCTCCACACGGAGTTGGTCCCGTACCTCTATTCCCACGTGGTCAACTGCCACCGCGGCGGCCCCCCGCTGATGCGCCCCGCGGCGGCCGGCAACTTCCATTACCTCCTCGGCGACGACTTCCTCGTGGCCCCGATCCACGCGGACTCGCTGCGGCGCGAGGTGATGCTCCCGCCGGGCGATTGGCGCTACCTCTTCCGGCCCGCGGAGCCGGACACGCGGGGTCCGGCGCGGATCACGCGCGACTTCCCGCTCGACGAGTACCCCGTCTACCTGCGCGCCGGGGCGCTCGTACCGCTGAACGTGACCCGCGACTACACCGGGCTAGGTGACCGGGCGTCCGCCGGCTTCCGCACCTGGCTCATTCATCCGGGCGCGGACGGCCGCTTCACCCTGTGGCACCCCGAGAGCCACCCCGAACCGGAGGCGACCACCGTCAAGCTGACCGCGGGGGATCCGGTGCGGGTGGACCTCTCCGGCCGCGGCGAGCCGCACCTGCTGCGCGTGCTCGTGCCCCGGGCGCCCCGGGAGGTGACCCGGAACGGCATCGCGCTCGCGCCGGGCGCCGATTGGACGTACGACGCGGCCCGCGGGACGCTCGTGGTGGTCGGCCGGGAGGCCGGCCCCGCGCGCTACGTGATCGCCTGGCGCTAGGACCGGAAGCGGAGGGTGGTTCAAGCATCCGCTGGGCGGCACTCAGCCGGACTCCTGCAGTTGGCGGCTGAGCAGCGGGGCAAGATGGCGAACAGATTACGGTCGAGGAAGCCCGACGCATACCCGGAGGGTACGTGGAGCCGCTGACGCAGACCGAAGGGTGCCGCCAAATCGTCTCGGGGCGATCCGTCCAACTGCAGGAGTCCGGCTCAGGGCCCGACCCGCAGACCCGCCGCCTCGGCGAGTCCACGCTGCCGCTGGTCAAAAGTCAGGAACTGGTCCGCACCTTGCACCAGAGCAGCGGCCACGTGCAGCAGATCGAGCGTGCGGACTCCGAGGCGTGCGGTATGCGTTCGCGATAATTCCTCCGCCTGCGCCCACCAGCGGTAGACTGGCAAGGGGGCTGCCACCAGATCCCCGGCGGTGAATGCGGACCGAAGTTGGCGCACCACCTGCAGCGGCACCGTTGGCGAAAGGAGCCCTCGCGCCACCAAGGCGCGGAGAGAGTTGTTGAACTCGACCCCGTTCCAGGGTGTCCAAGGCAAGCCGGCCGGGCCCTTGCACGCCGCAACGAGCGACACCGCCCGGGAATGGTTGGCGTCGGGAATGAACCAAGAGAGGACGAACGAGGTATCCGCGTAGACGCTCACCGCTCCAAGGAATCCACCAGACGAACCGCCAGATACCGGTCGCCGTGGGCGGTGACGGCCTCCGCGTGATAGTCTGGGCGACGGCCAAGCCTAGCCGCCTTCGGCTCATTCAGCTGCTCCCGCGTGAGCGCGCTGGAGAGCAGGTAGGCGGAGAGGCTCTGTCCGGATTTGCGGGCCGCCGCACTGAGCCGGCGCTTCTGGTCGGCACGGGTCTTCACGGTTATGGTCACACTCACGGTGTTACCTTGGTCCCACCGCTTGAGGCCTGTCAAGCGGCCGCCCCGCGGAAGCGGCTGCCGTCCAGCATCGCGCGGGCCTCCGCCGCCACCGCGTCGCGGAGTTCCGTCGGCTCAACGACGAGGCAGTCGGCCCCGAACCCCAGCACCCAGCGGGTCACGTCGTGCAGGTCACTGAGCTTGAAGCCCACCTCCACCTCGCCGGCCGGGCGCTCGGTGATCTGCTGCGTCACGTGCCAGTGCCGTTCCCGCACGTGATGGGCCGCGTCCGCGCTGAGTCGCAGGCGCACCACGATCTCGCCGCGGCCGGTCCACACCCCGAATGACGCCCCGAGGTAGGCCGCCACGTCGAACTTCACCGGCCGCTGGATGGTCTCGGCGGCGACCACCGGCTCGCTCAGACGGGCGAGGATGTAGGTCTGCACGGCATCCTTCTCCAGGTCCCGCGCCACCAGCACCCAGCGCGCGTCGACGCAGGCGAGGTGATAGGGGGCCAGGCGCCGAGGCGTCGCCGCGGGCCGGCCCTTGGCCTGGTAGCGTGCCCGCAGTTCCCGCCGCTGCAGGAGGGCGGTAACGACCGCCTTGAAGACCTTGGGGTCCGCGATGCCCGCGCCCGGGGTGCGGACGCTGAGGTACTCGCCGAGGTCGCCCTCGAGGCTCAGGCCGTGCTCCGTGAGCAGCCCGCCAAAGAGCTTGTCGTGGGCGCTCGCCAGCTGGGCCGCGAAATTGACCCCCCGGAACACCGCCAGCGCCTGCCGCGCCACCGACAGCGCGATCCGCTCCTCCTGACTCAGGTTGTGTCCCGCCGGGAACGGCACGTCGGGCGAGGGGTACGAGTAGGACTTCTCCTGCTCATCGTACTCCACCGGCAACCCGAGCTCGTTCCGCATATAGGTCAGGTCGCGGTGCACGGTCTTGGCGCTGAAGTCGAGTTGCCGGCCGAGGGTCGCACAGTTGAGGCGCTGGCCGGGGGCCGGCCCTTGGCAGAGGGCCTGGTGGATCTCGAGCATCCGCGCGAGCGCGGGTCGGTTCGGGCTGTGGCCGGGCCGGGCGGGGCCGGGCCGGCGCGCGCCGGCGGCCACCGGGACCGCGGGACGAGGACGAGGAAGGGAGGGCATCGGGGGGAAGGGTGTCAGACAGCCGGATGTCCAAGATGCGACGGTGCGCAAGCGCGATTCCGCTGGGTCGCGGTTTTTTCCGGCCCACGCCGACCTCGGCCCGCCCTTGACCGGGGTGACCTGCGAGAATGGCCCGCGCCGATGCCGTACCTCGCCCACCCTCCCCTTCAACGCCTGATCGCGGCCTTGCCGGTCGACGATCACGCGCCCGAGGTCACCGCCCAGCCGTGGCGGGAGCCCTGCGCGCGGGCGGGCCAGGCTGCGCTCCACGACGCGCTTTTTGCCGGGCGCCCCGCCATCCGCATCCCCCGCGGCTGGCTGCGCCAGGGCGACACCGCACCCGAGCTCCGCATCCTCGCCGCGTTGCTGAGCGGAAGCCCGCGTCCGGGCGATCAGCCCTGGTTGGCTAGGCTACCCGCGATCACGGAAGCGGCGGTGCGGCCTGCCCGCTCCTGGCCGGACTACCAGAACGGACTCGCGGCCGCCGGCCTCACGGGCCTCGCAGCCGCCTCGCGGCTCGCGCACTTCTGCGGGCACGAGGTCGAGGGCCGGCCCGCGCTGATCCTGAACGCGCGCATCCGGCGGATCTGCGGCCGGCAACGCTGGACCGAGCTCGCGGAGCTGGGGGATCTCGCCGGCCCCGCGGCGGCGAGGCTCTACCCCGGCTACGTGCGGCTCCTGCACGCGATCGCCGAAGCGGGTGGCTACCGGGCGGACCAACTGGAGTTCTTCCTCGCGGAACTCGGCGACGCGTTCTGAACGCCCGGCTCCCACCCTTTATGGCCAAACATAATCCTGGAGACATCCTGACCTGCGACTGGAACCCGGTGGTCGGCTGCGCCCGCTACTCGGCGGGTTGCCGGCGCTGCTGGTGGTTGGACGGCGTGATGCCGTGGCAGCAGCGGCTCGGCAACCTGCCCGCGAGCCTCGCCGAGGGCACGCCCGAAGTGGTTTCAGCCCGGTTTGACGCCGCGAAACTGCGGCCCAAGCGGGGCCTCGTCGGCGTGGTGCAACACGGGGACCTCTTCTGGGACGCGATTCCCGATGTGGTGATCCACCAGGTGCTCGATCTGGTCGACCAGGTGGCCGGCGAACGGGCGGACCGGAACCGGCTGCAGACGGCGCGGGGCGTCGCCCCGGACGAGACCAAGTACGTGCTCTGGACGAAGCGGGCGCGGCGGCTGGCGGATTTCCTGGCCGCGCGGTACCCGGCGGGCGTGCCCGCGCATCTGGCGTGCGGGGTGTCGGTGGAGAACCAGGAACTGGCCAACGAGCGACTGCCGCACCTCCTGCGCGTGCCGGGGCATCGGTTGGTGATGATCGAGCCGATGCTGGGCCCGGTGGACCTCACGGCGTTTCCGGAGGTGTCGTGGGTCGTATTGGGGAGCGAGACGGGGGCGGGGGGGCCGCGGCCGATGGCGCTGGACTGGGCGCGGGCGGTGCGCGACTGGGCGCAGGCGCGGGGCATCCCGTTCTTTTTGAAACAGATCGGCCCCGACCACCGCCGCCCCGAGCGCCACCTCGACGGCCGCACGTGGGACGAGTTCCCGGCCGGATTCAGAAAGTAGCCCGGCGCCGGCCAGCTCACCGTTCAAGGCGCCAACGGTCCAATGGCCGCACGGTCCGAGCCTCTCCGCGGCCGGCGCCTTGACGCCGCGCGGCGGCGCGCCGACCTGTCCGCCCGATGGATCCCTCCGCCCTGTTCGCCCCCGCCCACGCGGCCGCGACGCTCTTTATGACCGGGCTGATCTGGTTCGTGCAGCTCGTCCACTACCCGCTTCTCCGCCGCCTCCCCGCCGAAGAGGTGGCAGCCTATGCCCGCGAACACGCGCGGCGGACCGGATGGGTCGTCGGACCCGTGATGCTCGCGGAACTCGGCCTCGCCCTCGCGCTCGCGGCCCGCGGCGGTCCGCTGGCCTGGACCGCACTCGCGCTGCTCGGGATGATCTGGGCCTCGACCGCCTCCCTTCAGGTGCCGTTGCACCGGCGCTTGGCCAACGGCCCTGATCCCACCGCCATCGAAAGCCTCGTCCGCACGAACTGGATCCGCACCGCCGCCTGGACGCTCCGCGCCCCGCTCGCCCTCGCGCTGGCGGCCGGCTAAGCCGGACAGATTTTAATTGGAGGCGATCGACCCGACCAAGGACGCCCCACCTTCAGCGGTCCTTGGCCCGCTTGGCGCGCCGGCCGGGGGCGGGCGTCGCGGGCGTGCCGGTGCCGAAGGCCTGCAACTCCGCCAGCGGGACACGCGCGACCTCCATATCCTCCTTGTTGACGGAATAGATCACCCAGAGGTGCGCGCCGACCATCACACTGTGCGGGTACTGGAACCCGTTTGCGCCCTTGGCCGCGCCCTCGTGACGCTGCGGCGGCGCGAGGAAACGGAGCACCGCCATCCGGTCAAAGACGAGCCCGTCCCGCGAGAGTGAGATCGCGAGCATCGCGCGGCCGCCTTGGCGCGCCGGGATCGGCAGCGGGTTGTTGATCACGTAGTACTGGCCGTCGGGCAGGCGCCCGGCGTTGGCGCGCGCGCCCGAATCCGGAAAGTTCGTCCGCGTCGGCGCGGTCCAGGTGCGCCCGTCGTCGAGGGAGAAGGACGCGTAGTGGCGCCGCGGCCGGGAGTCCTCGATCTCCGCCCGCGACTTCCCGTGGATCGTCCCCTGGTCGCGGTACAGCCGGACCCAGGTGCCGTTGTCGAGCCGCCAGGGCTGGGTCGGCTCGGTCATCCGGTGCTCGTCCGCCGAATCCGGGTGCTCGCGGGGGCCGAAGAGCAGTTGCGGCAGGTGGGCCGGCTGGGCGAAGTGGCCCCGGATCGCCGCCACGAGCGCCGGATCCCCGGCAGGATGCGCGGAGTAGCCGGGTTCGGGCGCGGGCGGCGGGTTCTCGAGCCAGAAGACCGGGCCAAGCGAGCCGTCCGCCTGCACCTCGCGGGCCAGGAAACCCAGGCGCGCGCGGGAGACCTCGTTGAAGCGGAGCACCGGGGCCTTGAGCGCGCGGTCGACGCAGGTCACGGCGTAAAGCCGGCCGTCGATCGCGGCGAAACCCTGCGAGGTCTGGAAGGGGTTCGGCTGTTTGGTCGCGGATGCCGGCACGTTGTCGGCGAGCGCGGGAAAGAGCTCGCGCTGCTCGGACCACGTCTCGCCCCCGTCGGTGGAGAAGCGGAACACGCCGTGCTGCCCCGAGGTGTTCTCATCCCGCGCCTGGTTGTCCCAGCACGCGAAGAGCACCCCCCGGTGGTGGGCGAGGTAGCCGTGGAGGTTGAAGGTGCCGGTCTCCGGGGTCGCGCGGAGCAGTGAGGTGACGCGCACGTCGCGCAGGGACTCGTAGCGGTAGCCGGGATCGTCGTGAACGGTCCAGCGGACCGCCGGGGCGGCGGGCCCGGCGGCCGCGGAAAAGACGGTGAGCAGAGGCGCGAGGAGCGCGGGCCGGAGGAGCCTCATCGGGCCGGCTCAGCCGAGCGCGAGCGGGCCGGCGGAGCAGAAGTCGGCCTTGCCGAAGGTCGGGATGCGGTGGCCGAAACCGTGCGCCAGCGCGAGTAGCAGGCGGTTGTGCGGCACCTTGTCGAACTCCAGCGCCCGGCCCATCCGGAACCCGGCCCCGCCGCCCAGGAGCACGAACGGGATGTTGTCTAGGGTGTGGCTGTTGCCCTTGCCCAGCTCGTTCGTCCACACGATCAGCGTGTGGTCCAGCATCGACCCGTCGCCGCCCGGCTCCGGCGTCGCCGCCAGCCGGTCCGCTAGGTAACGCACCTCGCCCGCGAACCACGTGTTGATCCGGATCAGCTTCTCCTGCGCCGCCGCGTCGGAATCGGGCTCGTGGGACAGCGCGTGATGCCCGTCCGAAATGGACAGCCAGTTCATCCGCGCGCTGCCGACGGATTTGGTATACTGGAGCGTTGCGACGCGCGCCATATCGTTGACGAAGCAGTTCACCATCAGGTCGACCTGCATCCGGCTCAGGCGCGGGACGTTGTCATTCTGGTCGGCCACGCCCGCCTCGAGGGTCGGGGGCCCGGCGCGCAACGCGACCCCGGCGCCGTCCGCGGTCTCGCGCTCGAGGCGCCGCAGCAGGGTCTCGTGTTCCTCGAGCACCCGGCGGTCCTCGGGGCTGACCATCCGGCGGACCTTCGCGAGGTCGGCCTGGAGGGGATCGAGCACGCTGCGCAGGTGCGCGCGATCCCGCATCCCGCCGTAGAGCTTCTCGAACATCTGGTACGGGTCGGAGGTGGGTGCCACCGGCTGGCCGGGGCCCGCGTAGGACATCCGCGTCCACGGATCCGCGCGGTCCTGCACCCCCACGCCGAACTCGAGCGAGCCGAAGCGGGTGCGGGTCTCGGGGGAGCTCTGGAGGAAGTTGCGGATCTCCTGGTCGATGGAGATGCCCCCGGCCCAGCCCGCGGGGATCGACTTGCCCCCGCCCTGGATGTTGCCCGGCAGCAGCTCGATGCCCGTCAGCAGGCAGCTCATCCCGCGCATATGGCCGTCGCCATCGCCGCGGACGCGGTTCGAGATGCCGCGCAGGGTCAGCAGGCGATCCCGGTGCGGCGCGAGCGGCTCGAGGATGCGCTTCAGGGCGAAGTCCGTCCCGGGGCGGTCGGGCCAGAACTCGGTGGGGATGGTGCCGTTGGGGGAGAAGACGATGACCAGCCGCTGGCGGGGGCGGGCGGGCGCGGCGAGGCCGAGGCTGGGCAGGCCGTGGATGAGGGGCAGCAGCGCGGCCGGGAGACCGGCGCGGCGGAGGAACGAACGGCGGAGGATGGGGGTCATGGGGCGGCGGGGGGCGGGGTTTTCAGGCCGTGGAGGGCGGCGAGCGTCGCGATCCTGACCATCAGTTGACGCAAATCGTGGCCGGACGCGATCCAGGAATCGCGCAGGCCGGCGAGGACGCCCGGACCGTGGGCGATCGCGGGCTGCTTCACCAGGTGGTGGAACAGCTGCTCGATGAAGGCCTCGAGCGAGGGCGCGTGCGCCAGCGCGAACTCGGCCACGTCGCGCGCGCCGCCGAGCCGCACCGCCTGGCCATCGTCCGCGACGTAGTCGCTGGCGGCGTCGACCGGCCGACCCTCGTCCTCCCGGCGGAAGCGGCCGGTCGCGTCGTACCACTCTAGGCTGAAGCCGAGCGGGTTGATGACGGCGTGGCAGCCCTGGCAGTTCTCCGCGCGCGTCAGCTTCTCCACCTTTTCCCGCATCGACATCCCGGGCGCGAACTCGGCGTCGTTGAAGGCCACCGCCACCTGCGGCGAACGCAGGGAGCGGCCGACGATGCCGCGGGTCAGGAAGACGCCGCGCAGGATCGGCGAGGTGGACCGCGGGTGGGACAGCGCCGCGAGCAGGTAGGGATGCGTGAGCACGCCGCTGCGCTCGCCGGGAGGGGTGGCGACCCGCGCGAACCCGTCACCGGGAGGCGCCGGCCAACCATAGTAACCGGCGACCCGGGCGTTGGCGAACACGTGCCCGGCGCGGAGGAGCTCGCGGAAATCGCCGGAGCCATCCCAAGCGATGTCATCGAGGAAGAGCCGCAGCGAAGTGCGGAGATCCTCGGCCAGCTCGGGCGTGAAGCCGGGGAAGTGCGCGGGGTCGGGCGGGAGGCTCTCGACGAAGCGGAGCTGCAGCCAGTGCTCAAAGAAGCCGCGGAGCTTCGCCCGCGCGCGGGGGTCGCCGAGCATCCGGGTCGCCTGCGCCGCGACCTGCTCGGGCGTCACGAGGCCCCCGCCGGCCGCCGCCGCCGCCAGCGCCGCATCGGGCACCGAGTCCCACAGGCTGAGCGCGAGCCGCGCCGCCACGCGCGCACCGGGCGCCCCGGGCGCGGGCAGGTCGGGGTAAAGGAAACGCGGCGACTTGAGGGCGAACAGCACCACCCGCCGCAGGCCGGTCTCGGGATCCGGGGCGGCGCGGAACACGGCCGCGACGTGCGCCTCGCGCTCCTCCGCGGTGAGGGGGCGGCGGAACGCACCCGCGAGGAACCGCGCGGCGAACGCCTCGATCCGGCCGGCCCGCCCCGCGTCGCCCGCCCGTGTGCCGGCCAGGCGGTCCACGCGGCGCCCGACGTGCGCGGCCACCTCGAACGCGGCGCGCGTCGTCGCCTCGTCCCATGCGGCGGAAACGGACAGGCCGCGCTCGTAGCCGTGGCTGCCGTCGTCGGGCGGGAAGCGCGTCGCCACCACGAGGGTGGGTCGCGCGGGCGCCGGCGAGAGGAGGCGCGCGGGGACCAGGCGTTCCGTGCCGTGCGGCGGTTTCCAGCGGAGGGCGATCGCCGGCGGGGGCGCCCCGGGCTTCTCCGGCAGCGCCCAGTAGTCGATGGCGATGGGGTACCGCCGGCCGGCGAGCAGGCGCACCGTCACCCGGTGGTCCGGACGCGTCGGGTTGGACACGTTCACGTCGAGGCTGGCGTCGGCGGGCACCCCCGGCTCGGCGTTGATCCAGAAGCGGACCGTGTTGGGCGTGCGCACCGTGAACTCGTGGTCGCCGGTCTCCTCGGCCAGGAGGGAGCCGCGCCATTGCACCGAGAACTCGGCGGCGCCCGCGCGCGCGAGGGCCGGCGAACCCGGGGTGAACTCGAAATCAACACCCGGATCGACCCCGCGGTGCCCGGCCTTGGCCGCGTCGAAGCGTCCGCGCTGCGCGGAGCCGAAATAGACGGCGGCCAGCCCCCCGGCGGCCGGCGCGGACGCTGCCGGCGGGGCGGCCGGGGGCGCCAACCCGGCCAGCAGGTCGGCGACCGAAATCGCGTACTGCGGGTTGGTGAGGTGCTGGAGTTCCCGCCGCGGGGGATGGAGCCGGGCCTGGGCCGCGGGGGAGTAGAAGGCGTCGAAGATGTAGGCCGAGACCGCCTGCGCCTCGGCGGGGGAGAGCGTCTCCGGCGCGTCGTCGGGCATATTGAGCGCGGTGTAGCGCGTGAGGCGGGCGAGGGACCAGTCCCCGGTGAGCGGCGAGCCGTACTTGCCCTCGACGCCCTCGCCCTTCGCGCCGTGGCAGTCCGCGCACTTCGCCCGGTAGAGGGCGGCCCCCGCGTCGGCGGCGAGCGCGGCCGCGGGATCGCGCTGGCAACCCGCGGACCAAAGCGCGGCCCCGAGGAGGAGGCTCAGCGCCGGCAGGAGCCGCGGGGGGGTCGGGGCCATTCCTGATCGACACCGCCGGCCCCCGGGTCCGTCAAGGTCGCTTTGGCGGCGCACGCTCATCCCTAGGGCTGGCCGGGAGGGCGCGGGAAAATCCTCTCGACAGCCCGGGCCGCCGGGCCGGAGGTTCGTCGAACCCCTGCCTCCGTCCTCTCCGGCCACGCTCCGGACGGGCTGGCAACCCCCGCTTCCCCCACCCCGCGATGCCCTCCCTCCGCCGCCACCTGTTCCCCGCGCTCCTCGCCGTGCTCACCCTCGCCGCCACGCCGGTCCCGGCCGCGGAGACCGAGGCCGTCATCGTCGGCCAGGTCAGTAACCGCGCCACCGGGGCGAACCTCCAGGGCGCCCTAGTCGCCGTGGAGGGCTCCGCCCGCTCCGCGCTCGCGGACACCGAGGGCGTGTACCGGCTCCGCCTCCCGCCCGGCACCCACACGGTCACGGTCACCTACGCCGGCCTCGACGCGGAACGCTTCACGCTCACGGCCGCCCCCGGTGCGACGGTGCGGCGGGACGTCGCGCTCACCACCGCGATCTACCAGCTCGACGCCTTCGTCGTGGCCACCGAGCGCGAGGGCAACGCCCTCGCCCACACCCAGCAGCGCCACGCCGCGAACGTGAAGCACGTCGTCTCCTCCGACGCCTTCGGCGCGCTCTCCGGCAACCCCGCGGAGCTCCTCGAGCGCCTCACCGGCGTGGTGGTCGACCGCGTCGGCGGCGACGCCCGCTTCATCAGCATCCGCGGCATTGCCGGTTCCCTCAACTCCGTGCAGATCGACGGCAACCGCCGCGCCGCCGCGGAGAGCCGCGGCCTCCAGTTCGAGAGCATCGGCTCGGACCACATCGAGTCGATGGAGCTGGTGAAGGCGCCGACCCCGGATATGGACGCGGACGCGATCGGGGGCACGGTGAACCTCCGTTCGCGCAGCGCGTTCGACGTGAACGGCCGGCGCTTCACCTATTCGCTCGGCGGCCTGATCGGCGCCCGGCGTTACCGCGCGCCCCTCCCGGCGGGCACGCTGCACTTTTCGGACGTGTTCGACGCGCTGGGCGGACGCCGGAACCTCGGGGTCTCGTTCAGCGCGAACTTCCGCCAGCACCTCGCCGCGATGGAGCTGACGACGATGAACTACCAGAACACGACCGCGAGCCCGGCCTACCTGTACAGCCTCGCCTACGACGGCCGCGCCAGCCTCCGCAGCCGCTGGGGCGCCGGCCTGAAGGTCGACTACAAGCTGGATGAGGCGCACGCCGTGTTCGCGAACTTCACCTACTCGCCCCACTCCGAGCGCGCGACCGTGCCCGTCACCACCGTCGCCACGGCCCAGAGCGTCGCCACCCTCAACGCGCAGGGCCAGCCGACCGGCACCGGCGCGATCCTCCCCGGTTACACCGACGACCGCACCGAGGCCCGCGCGCTCGCCGCGTCCACCGTGGGCCTCTCCACCCTGCGGCGCGTGCGCGACGTCGACGCCCACTCCGCCCAGCTGGGCGGGCGGAGCCGGGGCGACCGCTCCCTCCTCGACTACGACCTCTCGTACTCATTCTCCGACGTGAAGGACTTCCCGTGGACCGGCACCGCGACCCTCCGCAATGTCGGCTGGATCCTCGACCGCGCCGCGGGCGACCGCTGGGCCCCCGCCCTCACCTACACCGCGGGCCCTGATCCCGCCAACCTCGACCTCTACACGGACAACCTCCTCACCAACACGCGGATCCCGGTCCGCAGCCGCATCCTCGGCTCCCAGGTGAATTACCGCCGCGACCTCGGGCTCGCGTTCCCCGCCCACCTGAAGGCCGGCGCGCGCGTACGGCGGGAGGACCTGCGCCGCGGGAACCTCAGCCGCCGCTGGCGCTTTGCCGGGCGCGACAACCTGCTCAACAGCGGCGACGAGAACCTCGCCCGGTTCCGCGACACCGCCCTCACCTACCGGCCGATGCACGGCCGGTACCCGGGCGGCCCGTTCCTCTCGGCGGACGCGATGCGCGCCGACCTCGCCGCCAACCCGTCGGCCTGGCAGGAGGACGTCGCCTTCGGGACGATGAACCCACTGGTGGGAAACCAGCGCGCGACCGAGGACGTGCGGGCGGCTTACGCGCTCGGGCAGGCCCGGTTCCGCGGGCTGACGTTGCTTGCGGGTGTGCGGATGGAGCAGACGCGGGTGGAGGCGGAGGGCGCGGTGAGCCAGCTCACAGCGGCGGAGCGGGCCCGCCGCGCGGCGTTCACCGGCCCCCTCACCGAAGCGGAGATCCTGCGGCGCAACCTCGCCCAGTACGGCGGCCGGCGCACGGCGGAGCGCGAATACCGCCATGTGTTCCCCGGCCTGCACCTCAAGCACGAGCCGCTCCGCGGGCTGCAACTGCGCGCCAGCGCCTCGACCAGCATCGGCCGCCCGGCTTTCGCCAGCATCATCCCCAACGATAACATCGACGACGACGCGCGCGTCCTCACCGTCAACCACACCGGCCTGCGGCCGCAGTACGCGGTGAACCTCGACGCCGGGGTGGACTATTATTTCGAGCCGGTGGGCCTCCTCTCAGCGGGCATCTTCCGCAAGAACCTCTCCGACTTCATCTACCCGACCGCGGGGCAGGCGATCGGCCCGGGGCCGGACAACGGCTTCGACGGCAACTACGCGGGCTACGAGCTGCGCTCGCAGGCCAACGGCGGCTCGGCGCGGGTGGAGGGCTTCGAGGCCTCGTACCAGCAGCAGTTCACCTTCCTGCCAGGACCGTGGGGCGGGCTCGGTGCGTTCGCCAACTACACGCGGCTCACCACCCGCGGCGACTATGGGGTCCGCGGCGCGGTGCAGACCACGGGCACCCTGCCCGGCTTCACCCCGAGCGCGGCGAACCTCGGGCTCTCCTACATCCGCGGCCGCTGGAACCTCCGCGCCGCCTACGGGATGGCCGGCGAGATCCTGATGGCATACAACGCGGCGCCCAACCTCCGCCGCTACCGCCTGGCCTCGCGCCGCGTCGAGCTGAAGCTCAACTTCCGCCTCAACCGCTCGTACGACCTCTATCTCGACGCGTACAATTTGACCAACGACCAGCAGCGGGAGGTCTGGGGCGTGCACGGCCGGCCCCGGACCATCCTCGACCGCAACGATCCGCAGTTCCACTTCGGCCTGAACGGCCGCCTCTGACCGCCGCCCCAATGCGCCCCTGCCCGATTGTCCACCGCTGGCTCGTTCCCACACTGCTGCTCGCCGCCACGTTCCCGCCCGGACCCGCGCGGGCGGCCGAGGCCGGCGGGCGACCCGCGCATTCCGCGCTACCAGCCACACCCGAATTCGGCGGCGAGGGACGGTGGACCACCGTGACCGCCTTTCCCAACGTCACCTTCCGCAATCCCGTGGTGCTCGAACCCGAGCCCGGCACCGAGCGTCTCTTCATCGGCGAGCTCGAGGGTCTCGTCGTCGCGGTTTCGGACCGCGACCGGCTTTCCCCGGAGCGGACCGTCGTGCTCGACCTGACCGGGCAGACCCAGGGCGGTTTCGACAGCGGGCTGCTCGGCCTGGCCTTCCACCCGGAGTACGGGCGGGCCGGCTCCCCGAACCGGGACTACGTCTACATCTTCTACTCCTGGAATGACCGGCCGGTGCGCGTGGGCCGGCCCGAGCCGACCACCCTGACCTGGACCCGCGTCTCACGCTTCACGATGGACCGCGCCCGCGGCGTCCTGCGTCCCGAGTCGGAACAGGTGCTGATCCACCAGCGGAAACGGATGATCTTCCACGTGGGCGGCGGGATGTTCTTCCACCCGAGCGACGGCTTCCTCTATGTCGCGATGGGCGACGAGGGGGCGCAGCAGGACGGTTACCGTAACTCGCAGCGGATCGACCTGAACCTATTCTCGGGCGTGCTGCGGATCGACGTGGACCAGCGGGGCGGCACGGTCAGCCACCCCATCCGCCGCCAGCCGCAAGACGGCGCGACCGCGCACTATCACATCCCGAGCGACAACCCCTTCGTGGGGACGCCCGGCGCGCTGGAGGAGTTCTACGCGATCGGCCTGCGCAGCCCGCACCGGATGACCCACGATCCGGTCGACGACTTGGCGTGGATCGGCGAGATCGGCCAAGCGCGCCGCGAGGAGATCGAGGTCCTGCGGATCGGCCACGCCCCGCAGAATTTTCAGTGGGCCGTGCGCGAAGGCGGCCAGCCCGGCTTCCGGCCCGCGCCCGAGCGCCCGCTCGGCCGCTGGACCGGCCCGGTCTGGGAATACGGCCGCGAGCAGGGCCGCTCCGTCATCGGAGGTTACGTCTACCGCGGCCGCCGGCACCCGTCGCTCGCCGGGAAGTACGTCTGCGCCGACTTCGCCAACGGGCGCATCTGGGCCCTCTCCTACGCCGTCGAGCCGGAGCGGGTCGCCGTCACCGGCGTCGAGCTGCTCGCGACCGGCGCGGGCTTCCGCAACTACCACGGCGGCGTCGGCGGCATCACCTCCTTCGGCCGCGATCACGCGGGGGAGCTGCTCATCCTCCGTCACGGCCTCCGCACGCGGATCGAGCAGCTCGCCGAGCGGGCCCCGGCGCCCCGCAACGTACCCGCGGCGCTTTCCGCCACGGGACTGTTTGCCGACCTCGCCACCCTCCGGCCCTCACCGGGGCTCGTCCCCTACGAGGTCATCGCGCCGCAGTGGCTCAACGGCGCGCGCGCCCGCCGCTGGATCTCCCTGCCGGAAGGCAGCCGAATCAACTTCCACCCGGACGCCGATTGGCGCTTTCCCGCGGGCACGGTGCTGGTGCAGCAGGTCGACTGGGTGAAGGACGCCCGCCGGCCCACGGAGACGACCCGGCTGGAGACACGCGTGCTCGTCGCCCAGGCGGACGGCGCCTTTTACGGGCTCAACTACCGGTGGAACGCGGCCGGGCGCGACGCGATGCTGGTGGAGAACGACGACGAGCGCTCCACCCTCGATCGACTCGACGAGCAGGGCGCCCGGACGCGCGTGCTCTGGGCGCATTCCGGCTCCGAGAGCTGCAGCCAGTGCCATTCACAGGGTGCCGGGTACGTGCTCGGGCTGAAGACCCGCCAGCTCAACCGCGACGTCACCGGCCCCGACGGCGCGCCGCGCAACCAGCTCGAGGAGTGGTCCCGCCGAGGCATGTTCGACTCGACCCCCGGGCCGGAACCCGCGCGCAACCTGCGGCGCCACGCCGCGCTCGACGCACCGGCCGCCGGGGCCGAGGCGAAGGTCCGCTCCTACCTCGACGCCAATTGCGCGCACTGCCACAATTCCGCGCCGATCCCGGCCGCTTGGCGGGGCAACTCTAACCTGCCGCTCGCGGACCAACTCCTCGTCTTCGGCCCGCTCGTCGGACCGGATGCGGGCGGACACCGGCACGTCGTGGCGCCGCGCGACCCGGATGGTTCCGACCTGTTCCACCGCTTGAGCGGAAATGTCATCGGGCAACGGATGCCGCCGTTGGAGTCGGACTCGGTCGACAAACCGTTCGTGGCGCTGCTGCGGGAGTGGATCGACGCACTGCCGCGGCCGGAGACGAACCCGCCCGCGGCGCTCGCGGCGGAGCTGGAGTCCGACGGGCGGCTGCTCGTGCGCTTCGACGAGGCGGTGTGCGCGGGGGACGGCGCGGGCGGGGCGGAACGCACGGCGGCTTACCAGCTAGGCGGCGGCGGCACGGTGCTCGCGGCTTCCTTGGCGGCCGATCGCCGGACCGTGACGCTGCGGACGTCACCCTTGGGCGGGGGCCCCCTGCCGGTGCTGCGGATCGAGGGGGTGGCGGACCGCGCGGACATCCCGAACCTGTCGCGGGCGCAGGAACTGCCGGTCACCCGCGCCCCCGTGCGCCTGAGCGCCGCGCCCTGAGCCAAAAGCTGAGCGGGGCGGCCCAAAGGTCCTAGGCAAAGCCCCGCCCACCGGCGCCCTTTTTCCGCACTGGTTTGCCGGGCGCGGCGCCGGCGCGCCCCTCAAAACACATCGACCACCGCAACGCGCGCCACGTCCGTCCAGATGCCGATCAGCTGGCACCGGATAGCGTCCGGCGGGATGCCGGTCAGACGCGCCACGGCATAGCGGTAAGCGGTCATCTGAGCCAGGTACTTATCGCGGAGCTCGGCGTCCGTTCCACCCCGGGTCGTCTTGTAATCGAGGATCAGCGCGCCCTTCCCGGGCGTGATGCAGACCCGGTCGAACACGGCGGGCACGATCTCGGTCTGCCCGTCCGGCAACGTCTGGTGGATCGCCGCCTTGCGCTCGACCCACAGCAGCTTGCCCTCGAGCTCCCCGACCAGCAAGCGGCGAACCTCCGGATCCCGCAGGCAGGCCTGGATGCGGTCGATCGCCTGCGCGTGAACCTCCTCCTGGCCAGGAGGCGCGGCGAGGCCGCCAATCTCGGTCAGGAAGGCGTTCGCGTCGGGTCCCAGCCGCGCGAACAGGGCGTGGAGGTAGGTGCCGAACGCCTTGCCGCGCAGCTCAGAGGTCTGCGGTGCCCACGGGGCATCACCGGTAGGCGCGTGGGCGGACGGCTGCCGGCGCTGGGGACGCACCGCCGCCGCGAAATTATCCCAGCCGGGCGCCACCCGATCGGTCGCCTCCTCCGCAGCCGACGGAGCCCCGGGCTTGGCCGCGAAGGCCTTGGCCCAGCTCAGATCGTCGGGTAACGAACCATCTGACCACGCCACCTCCGCAGCGGGATCGTCGGGCGGCAGCGGCGACGGGTTATGCCAGCCGCGCGTGGTCCGTTTCAAACTCGACTCCAGGAAGCAGGCGAAGTCGTGGCGGCCCTCGTTGGCCTTGCTCTCAAAGTGCGTCTCCGCTCCCTCCGACAGCTTCGGCTTGGAAAGCCGATCGGTAATCAGCACGAGTCGAACCTTGGCCCGCGTCATGCCGACGTAGAGCCGACAGAGGCTGCCATAAGCCGACTCCGCGCGCAGGGCATCGATCGCGTCCCGCAGGACCGGCACGTGCTCCGCGAATGCCCGATTCATCCCGGCCAGGATCCACGCCGGCCGGAACAGGCTCTCATCGTAGATGCTGCCCGTCAGGGCGCCGTCCCGCTTCTCCCTCATCGCCGGCGTCAGGTACAGCAACCCACCCCGTAAGTCCGCCATGCGGTGCCGCGCGTCGTTCAGGCACGGCAGGTACACCATCCCGTACTCCAACCCCTTCGCGCGGTGGATGGTGATCACTTGGACCGCATTGGTCATCGCCTGATCGCGCAAGTGCGTGCCTTCGGCGTAAGCGATGAAGTCCGCCAAGTCCCGCCGCCCCGTCGTGTCATAGTCCGCCGCCACCGCACGGAACTGCCGCAACCGCTTTTGCACGAACTCATTGGTCGAGTCCGGCGCGAGCGAGCCCACCAGCCAGTCCGCCACCGCCTCTGCCCCCCGCGCCGCAAAAAGGGCCGCGATCCGCCGGGTAACCTTACCCCAGTCCGGTTGGCCGGCCTCATCCGCCACAAGGCGACGCGCGGTCGGGGACATCCAGGCCAGCCCGCTCGCGAGGGAATTTTCCGGGTGCGCGGTCACCTCGATCAACGCGAACAAGCCCGCCGTGACCGGATTGTCCCGCACCACCGCCACCGACGCCTCGTCCGTGGCCTCCACGCCGCACCGCCGGAGGGTCTCGGCGATTCTCCGAGCCTGATCGTTGCTGGAGACCAGGACCGCGCAGGTGATCCCAGGGCGCAAGCCCCGCGGCATTCCGGGCCGGGCCTCGGCCAAAACCCCGCTGCGCTCGAGATCGCCGGCCATCCACTGCGCGTGCCGCTCCGGCATTTTGCCACCGGATTCCCCCGGGGCGCCGCCGTTGCCGTCCTCGCCATCACCCGCGGCAGGGTTCCCCACCCGCACCCACTCCGCGCGGCCCACGGCGGGAGCATCCCGGTGCGCCCGCTGCTCGCGGAAGACGCGATCCCAGTCCTGCGCGGCCGCAGGGGAGAAGAAGCGGCCCAGGTCCCGCGCCCCGAGGTCCTCCAGCAACGCGTTGACCATCGTCAGCACCGGGGGCGAGCAGCGCCGCGTCTCGTTCATCTCCGCGCTGACGCCGTTCGCCCGGATCATCGCCTCCACGCGGTGGAGGAGCTCCCGGTTCCCCTGGCGCCACTCATACAGCGACTGTTTGGTGTCGCCGACCACGAACACGCTCCGATCCTCCCCCGCCGTCCCCACGATTTCATCGAGGTTCCGCCGCAGCACATCGTACTGCCGCGTGCTGGTGTCCTGAAATTCGTCCAGCAGCCAGTGCTTCACCTTCGCATCGAGGCGGAAATGGATGTCCGCCAACGCCGCCGCCACGTCCTCCCGCCGCCCCAGCGGGCTCAACCACTCGTTCAGCAGGACCGCATAATCCGCAAAACTCAGCCGCCCCTTGCGGCGGACCTCGGCATCGTACGCCCGCTCAAAGCCCGTCAGGCAGGCGTGCAAGGCCTTCGTCCGCCGCAACGCCGTGCGCACCGCCAAACTAATCAGCGCCTGCACCACCCGCCGCGCCGCCGCCACCTCGGCCGCATCCAGCCGCACCTCCTGCTTGTGGTAACTGATCCCCCACTCCGTTCGCGTCTCCTCCAGCACCGGCGCGTACCGCTCGAGGAAGGCCGCCAGCTTGCCCGCATCCAGCTCCGCGATCCGGCCAACCCGGGCCACCTGCTCAAATTGCGCCACCAACTGGTCCCGTCGGGTAGTTTCGCCGCTCTTGCTCAGCGGATAGGTGCTCAAGCGCGCAACCACGCGGGCCACGTCGGCGGGATCGGGTGTTCCCTTCTCGTCTAGATCCAACCAGGCCGGGCGGCGGGCGCCCGGCCAGATGGATTCCGGATCGCCCCAGGTGGCCTCGTCGCGGGCTAGCGTCAGGAATTCGTGGTACGACCGCACCATTTCCAGCAGGGTCTCGGTCGGGTTGCCCGCCGCCTGGCCGTCCACGTAGTCATTGAGCTGCCCGCCGAGCTGGTCCAACTGGCCCTCTGCCTCGAGCTCCGCGAGCATCGTCCGCATCGCACCCTCCGCCAGCGCGGGCGCCTCCTGCTCCGGCACGGTCACCGGTCGACTCGTCTCCAAGCCCAGTTCCAGCGCGAACGGGTTAACCAGCCGCGCGAAGAAGCTGTCCAGCGTGCTGAGCAGGAGCCGGTCCGAAGCCTGCACGAGCTCCCGCAGCTTCGCCGCAAAGGCCGCGGGCGGGTAGTCCTCCAGCTTGAGCACGAGCGGGTTGTGCTGATCCACCGGACTGGGCTCGCCCGCCGGATGCACCCCGCAGATGGCCCGCCGCTTGGTCTCGTCGGTCGCCGCCTCCTGCAGGCGTTGCAACACGCGCAGGTAAAACTCCCCCGCCGCCGCCCGGGTGAAGGTGAGCGCAATGATCTCCTCCGGCCGCTTTCCCAGCATGAGTAGCCGGGCCAGGCGCACGGACAGCTGGTAGGTCTTGCCGGTGCCGGCGGACGCCAGGATCGCGAAGTTCAGCCCCTTGGTTCCGGAGTCAGTGCTCATCCGCGGGCGGGCTCGGTCGCGCCGAGCGTGGCAAGGTTCACGACCACCTCGGGCCGACGCCCCGCGAGGTGTTCCAATACCGGATACTTAGCCGCCTGCGCCGCCGGCTGGAAAGCGTCCGACCCGCCCTGCGCCAACCGTCCGGCGATCTCCGCCATACAGGCCCGGGCAGCGGCCCGATGCGGGCCGGCAAAGTCGGCCCAGACCCGGACGACCTCAGGGTTCGCCTCCCCCGACAAGCACAGGTACCCCACCTCCAGGCTTCCCTGGCCCACCTCCGGGCGGCCGACCGTCAGCGCCCAGTCGTAAGCCGGCAACTGCAGGTCCTGCCACCGCCACCCTTGCGGCGCCCCCTTGCCGGACTTCGCGGTGCTCGGGAGCTCAAAGTAGCCTAACTCCCCGCTCGCCTTCGACTTGGCGAGATGCGTCCGCTCCGGGGCCTTCGCCTTCGCATAGGATTTGTAGTCGTAAACGCGAAATCTCCGCCCGTCGCGGTGCACGTCCAGCCGGTCGAACCTGCCCCGCAAGGTGAACCCCTCCGCGATGGGGATCTCGGGCAGGGATCCCTCGACCTCCAGGATCGACCAGCCCTCGGCGCGCAATTGCGCCTGCGCCCCGGCAAAGGCCCGTAGCCGCAACCGCGCCGTCTCGCGCTGTAACCGCAGCGACCCGGCCGGCGTGCGACCAAAACGCTCGCGGAACTGCCCCTCCAGTTTCGCCTCGAGCGCCCGGAAGATCGTTTCCCGGTCTGTCAGGTCCCGCGTCTCCACATCTCGGCCAAACGCCTCCACCGCCGCGTGCAGCAGCGTACCAAACCCCGCCGCATCCAGTTCGATCGCATCGTGGGACGTCTCGGACATTCCCAGCGCGTGCTTCAGCCAGAAGTCCGCCGGATTCTCCAAGTAAGTCTTGAACGCGGTCGCGCTGATGCTGCCCCGCAGCCGCTGCAGCTTTACGTCTGCCTGCGCGGGATCAGCCGGTAACCTCAACGTTGCATCCAACCGATGCTCCGGTGGGATGTCCCAAATGGGCTCCGCTCGCGCGGCCCGCACCTCTTGCAGGAGGTGATCGAGGCGCCCGGGGCAACCGGCCGCGCCCAGCAGCGCGTCGCCGTCCCGTTCCGGGCTCAACATCAGGAGCCGGGAGGGCCGCAGCCCATCGCCCTCCGCGTTGTGGCGGGGCACGATCACGTCCACCCGCCCGCAGCCGGCGCGCTGGCGCCGCACCAACTCCAGCGTGCAGGCCGCCTGGGCGAACTGCTGCGCCGGTACAGCCAGCCCCAGCGCCGCCCGCAACGTTGCCGGTAGGAACGGATGCGCGTGCCGCACGCCCGGCACCAGGTCGTCCGTCAGCCCGAAGAGGATTAGGTGCGGCACCGGCTCCCACGGGATTTCCAGCCAGCCCGGGAGGTTGATCGCCGCACGGTCGATATCCCCGCGGAACGAGCGCGCGCCCGCCGCCCGCAAGGCCAAGCGCACTACGTCCCTCGGGCTCAGGGCGGTCTCCTCGGGCCGGGCCGGCTGGAGGCCGTCCAGCGCCGCCTCGATGGCCTCTGAGACGTCGGCCGCGAAGCGCCACTCGTCCTCGCTCAGCCCCGTCCCGCGGGACGGCTGCGCCAGCTCGAGGACGCGCGCGCCGAGTTGCCGCCAGCCCAACGCCCGCAATTCCACCGCGGCCTGGCAGCCCGCCTCGAGGGCGGCGGCGGCCGCGCGGATCCGCTGGTTTTGCCCTCGCTGCCGGGGCTCCATCGTCGGCTCCACCGGGACGCGGCGGGCGAACGCCAGGGTTTCGTCCAAGGGCTGCGGGGCATGCACCGCGCTCACCGCATCCAGCAGCGCCTGCAGTCGATGCCAGCCGATCTTCCGGCGACCACCGCCCTCCTCATTCTCTTCGCTCTCGGTCAGACGGAGCCGGCCCGCGACCACGGGATGATTCACGCACCGCCGCAGGTTCGCGAAGGTCGGCTCGTCCGCGAGGTCCAGCAGGGCGGCGACCGCGTGGTGGATGCCGTGATCCTGATGGCGGCGCCCGAGGGGGTTGGCCGTGTTGATCCGGGGCTCGCCATCCGGTCCGCGCGCCAGCGCGTGCAGTTCCCGCGCGATCAGCGCCGGGTAGGCCTCGCGATCGCACGGCACCACCGCGAGGCGGCCCACCGGCGCCAAAGTCGATGCGCCCTCGCCCGGCGGCCGGGTGTGGTGCTCCCGCACCAACTGGCCCAGGCGCTCGAGGCCATCTTCCGGCTGCTGCACGACGTGCACCGTCCGCGCGAAATCCGGCCACGGCGACCCGCGCGGCTTCGCCCACGCCGCCGCCTCCGGCCGCCCCCACGCGTCGAACGCCCCGGCATCCTCCGGGTCGGCGGCGATCAGCACGCGCACCGGGACCCGCGCACCTCGGACCCGCAAAGCCGTCTCCAGCAGGGGCGGGGCATCCAGCACCCCGGCGACCCAGATGGCCTCGATGCCCGCCGGTAGGTCCGAGGACGAAGCCACGTGTCGGCGGTGCCGGTTTTGTTCGACAAGCCCGAGCTCCCCGAGTCGCCGAAGGTAGCGCTCCTCGAACTGAGCCCATTGGGCCCAGCGCGC
>Ga0172372_10002877_pt1 | contig 25815 bp, 24 predicted proteins | sample LakKiv5m_2_FD_114544 | JGI IMG/M metagenome (GOLD analysis project Ga0172372, IMG submission 114544) | Freshwater microbial communities from Kabuno Bay, South-Kivu, Congo - kab_092012_9.5m | ecosystem: Environmental > Aquatic > Freshwater > Lake | place: Democratic Republic of the Congo...
ACGCCCAATTCGGGCATATCCACCCAATCGGGGAGACTGCCATCGGCGCGTTGCGCATCGCGGAATGCTTCGAGCAAGCTGGTTACATCCGTCTCAAAATACCGAAAACCGCGCCCTTGATAGACGTGATCCCGGAGCCACAACAACGGGTTGTCCGGTGAGCGATAGCCGCGTATCTCCTTTCCGTTGAGCGGGTAACTGCGCACGCTTTGGCGGATGAATTGCACCGTTTGCGTGTAAATAGCGGTGTAAACAGGGTCATCGGTCTGCACCGTTGACTGCGGGTCTAACTCGTAGAGGGGCACCGGATCCAGCACGGGACGTTGGTCGCGTAGCACGGCCACCGTCGCCAGTCCCACCGCTCCTTGGGGCACCACTTCCACACGCACCACGCCGTCGACCACGGTGGCCGGTATCTGCGCAATGATGCGTTGTTGCGCATCGTAGACGACAACATCAACGGGCCCATCAGCGCTCCCGGGCACCTTGACCGTGCCCTGCCACGCTTGTAGGGGTTGGAGACGCGGCAACGCGACCGCCTCGGGTGTAGCCACATCGAGAATAGCTGTTTCTGTTGCAACAGGCACTGGACTCAGCGTTGGATTCGCACTTGGTGCCGCACACCCCGCACACCACAACGCCAAGAGCACCCACTTCCATGTGCGCGTTACCATGCTTCCATACTCCAACGCAACGTGCCAATGGGACCAGCATCAATGCAGACTTCGTCCCCTGGCACCAGCCAACGCCGCCCATCTAGGGGCAGGCTCACGAGCGTCCCACTACTAAACACGCTACCAGCCGGCAATGTGACCCCTTGACTGGCATGCGCGACCACGTCCGCCATCGCATACTGCATGTCACGGAGTTGCACACTGCCACGCAACTCGTCTTCGACCAGCAGTTGCATGGTCACGTGGAGTCGTCCGTCAGACAAAACGAATTCCGCGAGTTCATCGAGCGTCAACAACACCGGGCCCATGACGGCACCCACCGAGCGCGCAGCCAAACCGTATACCACGTCTTGTTCGCTGATGTCACGTGCCACCACGGTCGCCATCAACGTGACACCGAGGATAGCAGCGTGGGCCTCAAGCGCATCCGCATTGCGGACTTCGTGGCCTAGCACCCACAGCAGCTCGCACTCCACATCGCACTGGCTCGTCTCCGGGAACGGCACCACGTGGCGATCGCCGTACCACGCAGTACTCAACGCTGCCCACAGCGGCGGTCGTTCGTACCAACTCACCGGCAGATGCTCACCGCGCTGGTGCAACAAGCGCTGATGCCACTCTAGATGGAGCGCACTGCGCCGCCACGCCGCCAACTGTGGCAGCGGAGCTACCAACGACACATCAGCGCGCCGCATCATCATCTCGATGCCGCCAAACCAATGCACCAACTGGTCGCCGTCCTGTTGGGTGGCCATGACCTCTGCGAGCATGCTCACATTGCCAAGATGCACGACATCATCTTGGCCAGCGATGATTTCACTCAACGTCAATGGGTTGCTTGGCCGCTCATCGCTCAGCAACGCCATCCCCTCATGAATATCAATGATGCCGTGCTCGACCATGATGCCGGCCCGTAACTGTTGCCCGATACGTCGAAAACTAACGAATTGCATGCGTCCCCACTTTGCTCAAACTCACTTTGTATCTTACCCTATCTCGTTGCCACCAACTACCTGCACCCGTCACCCTGACCATGATTGACCATGACGTGACATTTTGTTATACTATTAACAGTAGTATTTTACAGTAAACACCAATAGCCAGACTGATTGGAGCGCTCATGGCAGACTCAAACGAAATACTCCAACTGGGTATCGAGGCCACGCGTGACGGCAACCGCGAAGAGGCCCGCAATTTGTTCACGTTGCTGACCAAACAGGACCCCAACAACGTGCAGGGGTGGTTGTGGTTAGCAGGGGTCTCGGATTCGAGTGAGCAACGACGTCATGCCCTCGAGCGAGCGCTCGCACTCGATCCCCAAAACGAGATGGCAATCCGCGGGCTACGCGCCCTTGGAGGCAACCGTGGGGGGCTCGTCGAGCGCGGTCGCGAAGTGCTCCAACGCACCGGTGCCATGCTCAGCGGCGCCAATCGTCGGCCTACCAACAAACCGACTACGCCGCCACAAGATCAGCGCGCTGCCGACGAGCTTACGGCCGAGTTCGAGGCCTTCGAAGAAGAGTACGAAGATGGTAATGCGCCCAGTCCATTCATGTGGGGCATCTTGGGCGCCATTGCATTGCTCGTTGTCATTTACTTTGGGAGTCAGTTCTTGTTTGGCGGGGGCACGACATCTTTCCTCGACGGCATCTTGGGCGGTGGTAGCGCGGACACTGCGGTAGCCGATGCCACGCCGACCGTCGACCCAATGGCAACTGCCACCCCAATAGCCACCATGACACCCGAGCCCACGCCCGAGCCCACCGCCATCCCCGTCATGGACATCGGGTTGGCGGACTCGCTCAACAACAGCGGCTGGGAATACGGGGTGCGCGAGCCCTTGATTTTCGGTGATCGCACCGACCGACTCAGCGACGTGCCCCCCACCAACGGGCGTTACGTGGTCTTGGTGGTCGTCGTCGGCAACACCTCTGGGAACGCGCAATCGCTCCCCGACGACTTCTTCGTGCTGACCGACGAGCAGGGGCGTGAGTACAAAGCCAACTTTGAGCGCTCCAACACGTTGTTCGTCAACGGTGGTGGCAAGGGCGTGGTCTCTGACCTCGGTGTCTACGAAGTCGTTGCGTCCAACGCCCTCCAGAGCATGCCACTCATCTTCGATGTACAACCAGACGCCACCAACCTGCGGCTCTATGGCGGCAACAACCGCTCCCAGGGTTGGCTCATCGCTGCATCCATCCAATAGGTACGTTTTTCCTACAAAAACACCGCTTTCTCCCAGCTGAGAGGAGAAAGCGGTGTTTTTTTGTGTGTATCACCGGAGTGCTGGGAGCACCTCACGCCCGAGGATTTCGATGGCCTGAAGCGGATCGGGCCCAAGGGGCGGCCCAAAGCTGATATGCGTGGCCCCAGCCGCTTTGAGGGCCTGCAACCTCGGCAACACGTCGGTCACACTGCCTGCAATGCCAATGTTCAGCATGGCTGGAGTCACCATGGCACAGGCCCGTGCCACATCGTGGTCGTGTTGGATGGCATGCTCAATGGGCGCAAATTCACTGCGATCAACACCAAGGTTGTGCAAAATCGTGTCACTCAGTGCATGCCCGTAATAGGCGATTTTTTGGCGGAGCGGTGCCTCTGCGGTAGCCCGATCAGGCGCCACCGAAATCCAAATACAAGCCGCCATGTCGACGGTTGTGGCGTCGCGTCCGGCCTGTGCAATGCCACGATCGACCAGGGCACGTGCGCTATGGTAGTGCTCGGGCGGAAACAACAGCGGCAATCCGCCGTCGGCGTGGGCGCCAATGGCTTCGAGCATTTTGGGGCTCATTGCCCCCAAATAAATCGGAATTTGCCGGGTCGGGGTGCGCATATACGCTTCAGCGCTCCACTGACCCAATTCACTGCCTTGGTGGGGCACACGTTGCCCAGCAAACAACGCACGGAGCACGTGGATACTCTCAATGGTGCGGGTCAACGGGCGCTCCTGAGCCGTGCCAATCCACCCCAAAAAATCACCCGCCCCAGCACCGATACCAAGGAGGGCTCGCCCACCGGAGAGCTCATCGAGCGCAATGGCCTGCATGGCGATTTCGGCAGGGTGCATGGTGTAGGGATTGACAATACAGGTGCCGAGCTGAATCCGTGAGGTGGCGACCGCACAACTTGCCAAAATTGGCCATACCCCGTACAAAAACAGATCATCACTCACCCAAAATTGATCAAAGCCGGCTGCTTCAGCAGCTACAGCCAGTGGTGCGTACTCACGCACCGGCAAGTCATTATTGAAGCGCAAAGAAAATCGCATGCAGACAGCCCCTTCGCATTGCACAGCTCTTCTCAGCCAATTATACTCGGGATGGTGGCAATCACAGTACGATGAAGCACCAATCAGATTTGACAACACCCTGTTTTTCGTGCTAGTATATGTCTCACGGGCGATTAGCTCAGCTGGTTAGAGCGCAACGTTGACATCGTTGAGGTCGGTGGTTCGAGTCCACTATCGCCCACCATGAACCCGTTTCCCCATGATTCTCAATGAATATACCGACAAACGTTGTGCTATCGAAGAAGAGGTAGCACATGCTTCGTGTTGTGCACATTTTGTGGATTAGTTTGTGGCTCCGTTGCCCTGCCTGCCGGAACGGAGCCATGTTTCGTTCGCTGTTTCGCATGAACGTCCGTTGTCCCAACTGCGGGGTCGTCTTCGAGCGTGACAGCGGTGAAGTCACAGGTGGCATGGCCATCAACACCGTTCTCATGTGCTTCTTGGCAATTGCTGGAGCCGTGCTGGCGGTGGTCACCACGTGGCCCACATGGATGATTATCAGCGGCACCGCAGCGACGATGCTCATCGTCGGCGTGCTCTTTTATCGTCATGCCCGCGCCCTCTGGACAGGGATTGTCTACCTGACAGGATCGATGTTCGAAGACGTGTAGGAGTCTCAGAGATGCCCATACAACAACAAATCTTCCACCTTGCTGGGCAATACCTGTTTGATCGTCCTGGACGCAAACGAACCACCGCTCAGCACCATGAGCGCCTCGTACGCTCTGGGCATGCGATTGCGCAGGCCATTGCGCAGGCACGCCCTACAGCAGCGCATCAACGCATCGCCCGGCACATCATCGGCATTGAGCGCTGGGCACTGGTGCGGCTTGCTGGCTTCCAAGGCACCACACCACCGACCGATGAATACGATGGGTATCAACCCGCACCAGAGCTTACGTTGCCCGAGCTCGCTGATGTATTTCGTGAAGTCCGTGCAGAAGTCGTGGCCATGGGTGCGGTCTCGCCGATCATGGCGCAGATCACACACAACGACCTCGGTCCGTTGAGCATGGGTGGTTGGTTGCGCTATATAGAGCTGCATGCGCGTATTGAAAGCAAAAAATTGGGCAAATAACTGACAATACGTCAACAAGTACGGGTGATGCAGAAGTGTTGTACAACACTTCTGCTTGTTTCTTGACAGAAAGTAGCATCAACGAGTAATATAGACCCATCAGTACCCCAGACATGCATCGATTCTCTATCGTACGTCATGGTTTATAAGCGGGGAGATACTGTGCATTATTGGTAGGGAGGAAGCAAGTGGGGGAGATAGTACTACCCATCCTCATGTTGCTGATCGGCGGTGCCGCTGGCTTTGGAGTAGCGGTCTTCACATATAGGACGAGTACGCAAAACCAAATCAAACGTCTCGAAGCTGAATGGCAACTCAAGGTTGAGTCCGTACGTGCGGAGCACAAGGAACTCAAGATTCAAGCGGCCGACGAGACGTTACGTATTCGAAGTGAGGCAGAAACACAAATTCGGGAAGCGCGTCAGTCTATCCGGCAGCAAGAAGAGCGACTCGGTCGCAAAGAAGAAGTTCTCGATCGCAAAGTTGAGGGAGTTGAGCGGCGCGAGCGCCAGCTCCAGCAACGTGAGCGTTCGGTGGAGCAGACGTATCAAGAAGCCGACCACATTCGCAATCAGCAGCGCCAAGAGCTCGAGCGCATCTCAGGTCTCACCGAGGAGCAGGCGCGCGAGTTGATTTTGGCGCAAGTCGAAGTCGAAGCCCGTGACGAATCAGCGCGGCGCATTCGCGAAGTTGAGCGGGTGGCCCAAGAAGAGGCCGACAAGACGGCTCGCAAGATTATCAGCATGGCGATTCAGCGGTGTGCCTCTGATTATGTGGCGGAAGTCACGGTGTCAACGGTGCCGTTGCCGTCCGAAGAAATCAAGGGACGCATCATCGGCCGTGAAGGGCGCAACATTCGCGCCTTCGAGCAGATTACTGGTGTCGACATCATCGTCGACGACACTCCGGATGCGGTCACGTTGTCGTGTCACGATCCCGTGCGCCGTGAAGTTGCGCGTTTGTCGTTGTCCAAGCTCCTCAAGGACGGGCGCATTCACCCGACCCGCATCGAGGAAATTGTGGCGAAGACACAACAAGAGCTCGATGTAGTCATGCGCGAAGAGGGTGAGCGAGTGGCCTACGAAGCCAACGTGCAAGGGCTCCACCCCGATCTCATCAAGTTGCTCGGACGGCTCAAGTTCCGCACGAGTTACGGGCAAAACGTGTTGCAACACTCGTTGGAGTGTGCGTTGCTCGCGGCACACATGGCAGCCGAGATCGGCGCCAACATTGCGGTGGCCAAGACGGCAGCATTGCTCCACGACATCGGCAAGGCGGTCGATCACGAAGTCCAAGGACCGCATGCCGTGATTGGTGCCGACATCGCCAAACGTCTCGGACGATCGCCCGCCATCGTTCATGCGATTGCAGCGCATCACAACGACGAAGAACCACAAACCGTTGAGGCGTTTTTGGTGCAGGCAGTCGATGCCATCTCGGGTGGGCGCCCTGGCGCACGCCGTGAGACCCTCGACTTGTACATCAAGCGCCTCGAGGCGCTCGAGGGAGTCGCAACGTCGTTTGACGGAGTCCAGCGTGCGTTCGCAGTACAAGCGGGACGTGAAGTGCGTATCATGGTCATCCCGGAGACCATCGATGACCTCGGGAGCATTCATTTGGCCCGTGAAGTTGCCAAGAAGATCGAGGAGAGCCTGCAGTATCCCGGTCAAATCAAGGTGACGGTCATCCGCGAGACCCGTACCACGGAGTATGCGCGCTAACGCATGATGTTTCTATAAGGACGACTGTTTCCCAGCATCTTCTCGCTCTGGTCGTCTGTTTTGGTTGCCAATCACACGTCGAAGATGATTGAGGGAGTGTGTATGACGGATTCTCAGTACCACAACCAAGTGTTCGGCACAAACTCGACAGCCACCAGTGGTGGGACTGACCACAACAATGTCGAAGTCCTCAAAGTGTCGACACGTTCACGACCGAGCGCAGTCGCTGGTGCCATCGCGGGAGTCATCCGCGATCAGCGTAGCGCCGAAATTCAGACCATTGGTGCCGGTGCCACCAGTCAAGCAGTAAAAGCGATTGCCATCGCACATACCTATTTGGCTGCCGAACATATCGAAATTGTGTGTGTACCAGCGTTCATGGATGTGATTATCGAAAACGAAGAGCGCACCGCAATTCGTTTGCTCGTCATGCGACGGTAGTCACCCGTATACCGCCCAAACGCCCTGTACCAGGCTTGGTACAGGGCGTTTGTCTATCAGGGTATAATGCGCAAGCAAACACAAATGTGCAATGACCATTTACCGTGTATAATTCCTGTCATGATTGGTATCCGCAGGGAGCGTTGTTGTTGTGACGTATTCGTTGACTCTCGGGCCATTCCACTCCGCATGGCGTGGACCGCAGCGATTCATTGTTGAGCTCAATGGTGAGACGGTTACCACCGTCGACTACCATGGTGGGCTCAACGAGCGTGGCTGTGCCGAGCGCATCAAACGGTTGCCCCTTTCACAAACGCTACGGTTCGTCCCACGCATTTGTGGCACCTGTGGGCATGCGCACATGTTGGCCTATTGCCACGCCATCGAGCAACTTGCTGGGCTCACCGTGCCCATTCGTGCCCAGCACGTGCGCGTGATTGTGGCCGAGCTTGAGCGCATCATCATGCACATGGCGGGAGCCGCCAACCTCTGCGAAGTGCTTGGGGTCGATTATTACGTGGCACCCTTGCGGCAACACCAGCACGACGCACAGACCCTATTGCTTGAAATCATTCGCTCACTCGACGGTGAGCATATTTTGATGCCGGGTGGTCTCGCATTTGACCCCACCACTGGAGCAGTCCAGAGCCTGCAAAGTGGGATTCTCCGCTTCATCAAAGACCTGTACCAGAGTATTGACCGCATCATTGACGACCGTCGCCTCGTCGCACGCACCGTCGAGGTAGGCAGTTTCGCGCAGGCAGCCGCAAGCCAACTCGAGGTCGGGGGTATTTTGGCACGTGCATCGGGGCTTCTCAAAGATATCCGCTTCACGTTGCCCTATGCCACGTACCAACATATCGACGCAGCTGTTGTTGTGCAAGAAAGCGGCGATATTTATGCGCGCCTGATGGTGATGTTGCTCGAAAGCCACGAAAGTGCCAAGATGGTCGATCAGGCGACCCGTGTCATCAAAGTAGGGCCGTGGGAGGGTTCGTTGCCGGTGCTCAACGCGGGCATTGCCAGCGGCAGTGCCGAAGGTCCACGCGGACTGATTACCTATGTCATCCAGAGCGACGGGGTGCGTATCAACGAGTGTGAGATTCGTGTGTCACGCCAACTCGACCGCCTCGTGGCGAGGAGTCTGCTCAACAACGCTCAATTTGATGATGTCATTGCGATTATTGCGTCCACCGATACCTGCACTGCATGTGCTGAATGTTAATTGGGAGTGGCTCCTATGTTGATTGTGGTCTTGGTCTTGCCATTACTCGCCGCGATAGCAGCTTGGGCACTTGACAAGCTCGTACCCACCCGCCATATCGGCTATGTGGCGATCGGATCGTTGTTCATGAGTGCCATGCTCCTGCTCGGAGCCGGGCTGTTGGTGGGGTTACCCATTCAACTTCTCAACGTGCCGTGGATGAGTGTTGACACACTCACCATCATGCTCACGTTGCGCTTCGACGAGTTGACTTGGATTATCGCTATCACCATCCTGCTCATCGGCGCAGCTGGCATGATTGGCCTCATCCACTCGCTCCCGTATCAATTACGCAACTACGGGCGCCTCATCAGCCTCATTTTGTTGCATATCACCATCATCATGGTGGGCGTAAGCGCCCAAGACACCATTTTGCGCGTCTTTGCGTGGAGCCTGGCCGCATTGGTGGGGGGTCTGATGATGCGTCTCAGTGGTGCACTTCCAGGCAGTAATACTCCACTGATCAGTGTCGTGGGCGGCATTAGCGGCGCACTGCTGTTGTTGGGAGCAGTCATGTGGCGTATTTATGCCCCAGCTGGGCCCTTGCCGCTCCCACTTGTTATTGCGTGGAGCGGAGCAGGGATGCTGGCCATGGGGTTGTTTTTGTTCCACGGCTACGTAGCGAGTTTGTGTAGCTCGCCAGCCATCCTGTCGATTTTTTTGGTGCCCATTGGTGTGCCGTTGTTGGGCGCTATGGCACTCATCGACTTGATGGTCACGCAGGGGCCGCTCATCGCAGATCAATGGCGTACCGCATTGCAGGTGGTGGCAGTTATCGCCACGCTTGGGAGCGCCACTGGCGCCATTAGTGCCACTCGATTACGCACGTTGCTCGGCTGGCATGCCAGTGCACAATTTGCCACCCTAGCCGTGGTTGTGTTTAGTGATGTACACATCTTTGTCACCAATGCGCCAATTTTGTTGCTGACCAGCATTGTGACGACGAGTAGCATTGCACTGGCCATTGCGTATATTGAAGCGCGGAGCAACAGCGACGAGCTCACGCAACTACGGCCACGCGCGCGGATTGGGTTTGCGGGCATGATGTTGCTGATTGCCGTGGCAACGTCGATTGGACTCCCAGGCACCATCGGGTTCATGACCCGTTGGTGGATTGCCGAAATTGCGTTGGTCAGCACGCCGTGGGTGATTATCGCCATGTTGATTAGTAGCTCGCTACTCGGCCTCGCTTGGTCAGTCGCGCTGGCCAGCGTGTGGCGACGCACACCACGCGGGTTACAAACCGACCAAGTGGTTATTTCGGCCATCCCCGTATGGGGAGCGTGGATTGGCCCCATCGTGTTGAGTGCGGGGATGATTGTTACGGGCATTCTGCCGTTGCAACTCTGGCAACACCTGCTGGTGCCCATCCAGCGGCGCATCGCCATCGACCTGCAAGTCAATACCCCGAGCATGCCATCTACGGAGCAACAGATCGGACTCATCGTGATGGCGCTCCTGATTGTAGTCATCCCGTTGATTGCTGGACGCACGAGTCAGCGCCAAGCGATGTCGCCCCACGATGGTGTTTCGGTGACGGTGCCACCCCAAGCAACCGCTGAGAGTTTGGGATTTTTGATTGGCATTGTACAGGCCAACTGGTTGCTGAGTTGGATGTGGCGGTTATTGTTGTTGATTGGCAACGGCGTACAAGCGTTGCTCAGACTTGGTGAAGATCGCTATTACGTGGCTGGGTTGGTACTAGGGCTGATTGTAGTCGTGTTGATGATGATATAGAGGGCAGGCATGGGAGAATTTCTTGACACCCAATGGCCACTCATCGGCATTGCCTTTTCGGCAGGGTTGATTTTGTTGGCGCAACAATGGCGAAGCACCATTCTCGGGTTGTTTTTCAACTACCTGTTTGTGGCTGCTTTTCTCTCACAACAGCAATTCATCACGCCTGATCTCGACATCGCCGGGATGATGGTCAGCACCACGGTGCTTGTCAAGTTGATTGCTGGCATTTCGGCCATCTTGATTTTGACCATCACGGCGCTGACTTTTTCTCGCGACTACGAAGCCAACGCACTCGACGAATTCTCATTGGCCGAGTTGCGCCGGCAGGCTCGCCGTGCCCAACGCCAACGCATCGTCGCCCCCATGCGTCTCGCTGATTTCATCGTGCCCTTGTGGGCGTTAATTTTGGCCGCCATTGCCAGTTTGATTTTGCCGCGTCTCTATCCCATCGGCAGCGAAGAGGTCGATTTCGCTTGGTACTGGTTGACATTGACGGGTATTTTCACGATTGTGACTGCCAACGACCTGCTCAAATTAGGATTGGGATTGTTGTTGTGTGTGAGTAGCATCGATTTGCTCTATACTGCGATTGCAAGTTCAGTGCAGGTATTTCCGCTGGCGATGTTGGGACTCACGACCATTGTGCTATCGCTTTCGGTGTCGTATTTGAGTGGCTTGATGTATGGTCGCCTCAAGACGCTCCAACTGAATGAGTTGTATCAACGCTAATGCTATACCTCCTCACCATTTTATTTCCCATCGCCATGGCCGCCGGGTTGTTCATTTTGCGGCGCCAGAGCATGCCAGCCACATCGGGTGCCATCTTGGCCACGTTGGTGCAGGCAGCCTTGGTCATCCAGCTCCCGGTAGATGCTCCCGTGCGTTTATTGGGGCTCAATCTCGCCATTGACCCATTGGGTCAGTTGGTCTTGTTGACCATTCTCGGGGTGACTCTGTTCGCCTACGTAGTCACGTTGTACATTGCACACGGCGAGAATTTCATACCCGTCAGCATGTTGCTCCTCGGATTTGCGAGTAGCACGGTGCTGTTGCTCCAAGAGCCATTTGTGGCCACGCTCTTGCTCGTCAGCAGTGGGTTAATTGCCATTTTGTCGATTGTTGACCTGCCGAGTGGTAGCAGTGTGCTCGTAGAGCGCTCACCGCTCATCACGGCGCTCCACTACTTGGTACTAGTGCTCTTGGCTGGTTTCGCCATGTACATGGCATACGTGCTATTGACCATCTACTGGCCCACCGATCAGAGTGGCCAAAGTTCACCAGCGCGGTTAATCATGGCGTTGCTGATTGTGGGTTTCGGCATGCGCTTGGCGATTTTTCCGTTCCATGCATGGCTCATCGAAGTCTCCGAACATACCGCACCCATGGTCAGCGTGATTATCATCACCACGCTCAACAGCGTGGCCATGTTGTTTTTGATTTCGACCTTTCAATATTTCCCGATTATTGTCACCGAAAACGAACGTGGGATGCAAGTCTTCATGGTACTCGGGCTCGTGAGCGTGATTGTGGCCGCCTTGTTCGGTCTCGCCACGCCCCACTTGCGACGCACCCCGAGTTATTTGATCGTGGCCAACGGCGGGTTCATGGTATTTGGCGTTGCGAGTGCGACCAGCACCGGTTTAGCCTCGGCCATTCTCGAGCTCTTCAACCACATGGTGGCTGTCATCATCATCTACGTGGCCATGTCGTTGCTCGAGCGCCCCGATGGTCGCCCAGTGGTCACCATCCGCCGCGACCTGTTGTGGCGCTGGCCATTGGCCGGTGGCGGCTTCATCATCGGCTGTTTGTTACTCGTCGGAGCACCGCCGTTTAGCTCGTTCACGAGCAAGGTCTTGGGGTATCATGCAGCGGCGCAGGCTGGACCGGCCTACGTAGTACTCTTGACCGTCGGGTTGTTGTTGATGATCGCAGCCATGGCGCGGTTGTTCCACGAGCGCCTACTTGGCGCCGCTGAAGAACTCCCCACCGAAGAGATGCCCATTTTGTTGGCCACCCAAGAAATCGAGCGGCAGAGCGATCGTCGGCTCTTGCGGGAACCGACAGGCTTAGTGGCGGTCATGTTTGTGTTAATCGGGCTGAGCGTGGTCATCGGGTTGTACCCACAACCGTTGCTCAGCGTCGTCGACGATGTGGTACGTGGCTTGACGTTCGTCAAGGTGTCTTCGTAAACAGGAGCCGGTCATGAGCACTCCTATTCGCGTGTTCCGGGTCAACACAGGGTCGTGTGGCGGGTGTGATGCCCAGATTGTCATGATGGTGCATCAAGCGCCCACACTCACCATGGTCGAAGTCCCCAATGATGCGGATATCTGGTTGTTGACCGGCATCATGACGTCGTTTGCACATACCACGTTGGTCCAGCTCTACGCATTGATGCCCGTCAAACCGCTGATTCTCGCAATCGGGCAATGTGCCATCAACGGAGCACCATTCGGCATGGGGGGCATCGAGAATGCTCCGGAGTTACCGGTGGTACGCACGCTTGCGGGTTGCCCGCCCACCATGGCTGCCATGTTGGAGTGCATCGAGGCGAGTATTTTTGCATAAACGATGGGGCTTTTTGGTTCATTTCATGAGGAGTCACGGTGGATATTTTATTCGCATACATCATTTATCCCGGTCTTGTTCCTACCGCCATCTTGGCCGTACTCTTTGGCTTGCTGGTCACCAAACGGCGTCCAGTCATGCCGCCAGACGGTCTACGGACGTTGTTCATGACCGTTGACGGTTTTGCAGCGCTCCTAAGCATCCTCTTGGCGGTCAGCGCCATGATGTACATGCCGTGGCCGTACAATCCCGCTTACACGTCGGTAGCCGGCCCACTCTTGATGTGGGCTGCCATGGAGGCCGCCTACCTCATCCCCTCACTGGTGGCCCAAACATCGCCCTCGCCACTGATTGTGCGTGGGGCCGCCCGGTCCTTGCAAATCGGCTTGGCAGGCCGGATTGTCATCTGGTGTGCCGTCGGCGCATTGTACTGGTCCGATCAAAACTGGAGCATCAGCCACATTCCGGCGCTGGTGCTAGCGCTGGTGGCAGCGCTGTTGGCCTTCCCGGCCGCCATCGGCTTGGGCATGTTCCGCAACGATACTGCGCTCACGGGCGTCATGACGACGGGTCTCGATCTCTCCACTGTGGCCATGATGCAAATCGCCGCCGATGTGCGTGCAACCGTGTTGATTGCGGCAGTTACCACGCGGATCATCCCCGAACAGCTCATCAGCAACGGCTATGTGGCCATTGTGGCCACGATTGCGGTGACGGTGCTTTGCATGGGCATCATGCGCTTCTTGATTCGGAATCAGCCATTTGCAACATTATCGGCTGCGCTCCGTTGGTGTTGGTGGCGCGCGTTGCCACCGGCCATTTTGGCGCTGTTGTATTTGCAATTCGTAGTGAGCTAGTGGCATGACCGCCGTATCAACCTCCCATCTGCATATTGCTGAAACGCCCATCCGCGATGTCACGCTCACCATTCCCGCACACAGTTGTTATGGGATTGTCGGGGGGCGTGATAGTGGCAAGAGCATGCTCATCAACGTTTTGGCGGGGTGTCACGGCGTGGCGTCACAGCAGGTCCGCATTGGCACGCAAACCGCACTCGCTGCCATGCCCACCGTTGGCGTAATGTCGCCGACGCTCGACCTGCCCAAGCAGATGAGTCCGTTCCAACTGCTCCGTGATACGGCGCTACTCCGAGGCATCGAGGGACCCAATCTCGTAGCCCACTGCCAGCGAGCATTGCGCTGGTGTGCCATGGAGCCCTATGCCAATCGTCCATTGGGCACTTTGTCGTTGTTCAATCGTCTACGGACCACCTTGGCACTCGCGGTGTTGCACCGCCCGGTGCTCTTGTTGCTCGATGAACCAACGGCCGGTCTGCTGGCGCAAGAACAACAAGCAATGATTGACGTCATCGAAAATCTGCGTGATCGCAACATGACGATTGTGATCGCGACCCGCGGCGCAGCCCCTCTCGAGTCGCTCTTTGATGCGGTCGGCGTGCTCGCCCAAGGTCAGATTGTGGCCGAACTCAGTGGTCAACAGGTACGTGACTTGCCCCGCACCATCGTCATCCGCACCAACGACATCCCCACGGCCGCTGATGAGCATATTCAAGCCCTCGATGAGGGTATCATTGTGACGCGGCGCAACATCGTGCTGACGGGCAACGGCATCCAGTCATTGGCGCAAATCTTACAGGTACTCCTGCACTACAACGTGCATATCTTTCGGATTGAGCCACGCAATCACCCACTCGCCGACCTGGTATCTCAGGCCCGCCAACCACAGGTCCTGCAATCACGCTATCCAGCTCGCATCGTCACATCACCATTTGATGAAAACGGCGCAACGCCAAAGGAACGTTCATCATGACACGTCTCTTTCGCATGGTGGTCATTGATTATATACAGTCGTTGCGCATCGGCATCGAATGGGCAATTGCCATTGCGGTGCCCTACTTCGTGCTCCGTGACACCATGTCGAGTGCCACCATACTGGCCACCTGGGCATTGCTCACCTTGGTGTTGACCGGCTACAGCACCTCGGTCATCTGTGATCTCGCCGAGCAACCGCACCAACTCTGGCGCTTCACTGCCCTCCGCGATCGCACGACCTATTTAGCCGCCTACGTACTGGCTGGTTTGGCCGTTGGTGGCTCTAGTTATGTCGTTATGGTCGGTGCCACGGCCATCTTTAATCCCCTCGCCATGCCAGCACTCCTCACCGTCATTGCCACACTCCCCACGCTGATTACCTTGATGATCAGCGTCGTATTCGGCGTGGCCCTAGTCTCGCCCCTGATTAGTACTACCGGCCAACGCCTCGTAGTGTTGGTGCTCGTGACCATCCCACTGGCGTGGAATCTGGTCGTCACCATGGTCCAGCATCGCTTCAACATCATGGAATCAGCCCTCCTCGACAGCGTCACTGCGCTGTTCGGCGTCATCATCTGGCCCACACTCCACCTCTACGCAATCAGTATTGCTCCCACCTATAGTTGGCTGACTGTGCTGTTTTTGGGCGTGCAGCTCCTCTTCAACGGAGCAGTCGCATTCCTCGGCATCGCCCTGTTTCGCCGCAAACTCATCCGTATTTGTCAATAAAAACTCCGCTCCGTTGTTGCCAACAGAGCGGAGCCTGTGGCGGCACATGCCGCCCTGTGGTGTTGTGCCGGCAGAGCCGCGGGCTCTGGCTCTGGTCGCTTGCTCATGCCTTTCGGGCGGGCGATTTCCATAACCCAAGCATCGCCCTCTTTCGCCGCACAACTCATGCGTATTTGTCAACAAAAACTCCGCTCCGTTGTTGCCAACAGAGCGGAGCCTGTGGCGGCACACGCCGCCCTGTGGTGTTATGCCGGCTGAGCCGCGGGCTCCGGTCGTGCATAGGCGTATGCCAACAACGCCACAAATGCGAACCAGATGAGATCGGACAACAGCAGGTGGATGAGTTGCATCGGGATGGGCGCCAACAACACCATGTTGAGCGTGCCAAAGGCGAGTTGCCCGGCATACAACCCCAACAACCATCGGCTCGCCGTCCGCACTTCACGCATGGGGCGCATCGACTCCACCAGCCGAGCCACAACCACCATGACCATGCCCGTTGCCACTGCAATCGCAGGGTGCGCCACCCGCAAGCGCAAGAGCAAGTTGGATGTGGGGTCGAGATCTTGGAGCAGACCGTCACGGAACGTGGTCGTCGGGAAGAGTGTATCGCCGAGAGCTGCAATGCCACCGCTCGCACCCAGCAACATGGTCATCACGATGCCAATCAGCGCCCACGTGTTGAGTCGCCCTTGATTGCGCAACTGCGGCGCAGGTACACCACGGCTCCACAGCCCCGTCAAAATAATCGCTGCCAACAACAGGAGTGTGTTGACCAGATGCGCTGCCATGGAGAATGCACGCGTAAGCGACGCATTGTGCGCCACCAACTCGAACAACACCAATAACGCACCAATCAACGCCTCAATAATCACAAACACGAGGACGGCGACCCCACCTTTGCGCACGATGTGCCCTTTGGGGAACAACCGGAACGACTGAAACGTGAGCACACCCACCAAAATCAACAAAAACCCGCTCGTTATGCGGTGCGAAACTTCGATGAGGGTTTCGATGGCCGGCTCCCGCGGGACCACCTCACCGTTGCACAACGGCCAATGACTGCCACATCCGGCGCCAGAACCGGTAGCGCGTACAAATGCTCCCCACATGATGACAATCAATGTATAGGCGAGCACAATCCAGATAAAGCGCTGAAATGTTTTGTGTGTCATGATTGTTACTCCCATCACAAGCGCATGCCGCCGCCATTGTAGCCGAGAGTCTGATTTTGTGCAACTCCCCAGCATGGCTGTCAGCAACCCCACATCAAGGGGAGCCGAGAAATGGTAGAATACCCTGCATGGAATACGAGATATCGTTTGATGTGGTCAGCTCATCGGTAACCCAGACGATTGCGTGGGGACGAGCGCTTGGAGCCTTGCTCACGCGCGGCGACCTTGTGCTGTTGTACGGAGAGGTGGGGGCCGGCAAAACCCACTTTAGCAAGGGTCTGGTAGCGGGTGCCGGCAGTCACGACACCGTGACGAGTCCGACATTTGTGTTTATCAACGAATACCGAGCCACCCCCGCGTTGCCCATTTTTCATGTTGACCTCTACCGCGTCGAATCACACTACGAACTCGACACGATTGGGCTCGACGACGCTACGAGTGGGGCTGGCATCTGCATCATCGAATGGCCGGAACGCGACCCACGCCTCGTGGAAATTCCCCACGTAGCCGTGCACTTCAGTCATCTCACACCACAGCAACGACGAATTCAGGTGCAAGCCAGCGCTGGCCGCCCACACCTGATTGCCACGGCACTCCACCACCAACTACCCTTTCTCAGCAACGAGTAACACGCCATGCTTGCAGTCATCGACACCAGTAGCCCGTATAGCGGCATCGCTCTCTGCCACGCTGGCACACTCCTCGGCGAACAACAGTGGCTGGGGGGGCGGCGCCATAGTCAGCAGGTGCTCAGTCAACTGGATGCGTTGTGCACGCTTGTGGGCGTGAAACCCGCAGACATCACCACGATTGCAGTGACCCTCGGACCGGGCAGTTGGAGCGGTATCAGGGTGGGGGTAAGTATTGCCAAGGGCATTGCGATTGCCAATCAAGCGCGTGTCGTGGGAGTGGGGAGCCTCGATCAACTGGCCTGGCCACACCGTGGGCACCGGGCCGTGACGGCCTGTATTGCGCTCGGGCGGGGGCGCATCGCTGTGGCCGATTATCCCAGCATATGGGAGCCAGGTCACATTCCCGCCCACAACCGCGCCAGCGGCGACGTCGTGCTCAGCCACTCGGTGGTTTGTGACGATGCCACCTGGCAACAACTGGGCACACCATCTCAGCGCTTTGCGAGCGGCGCACGCCCACTCGACGTGGCCCAGATTGCCGAGGTGCTCTTGCAACGGCCACCGGCGAGTGACCCCATCATCGAGCCCTTGTACCTCGGTGACCCCGTGTCACGTGCACCATGAAATCACTGTTGCTGTTTGTAATCGGCGCCTGCGTCATTGGCGCATGTGCGTCGACCACGGCAGTACCCACGCCATTACGCCCTCCCCCCACACCAGTGGCAACTGCAACGCCCACCGCACGACCAGTGGCAACAACCGCATCTCCGTGGTACACGGCAGCCATTCACTTACCGGCCGTGTTGCCTCATCTCACGCGGCCCGTGCTCATTGCGGTCGTTGACACCGGCATTGATGGCTCGCATCCCGCGTTACGAAGCCAAATCAACCTGCGCATGACCGTCGTGGAAGCCGAAATTGGCGATCCGCAAGGGCACGGCACACATACCGCGGGTCTCATCGCCTCGCGCGACCCACGCGCACCGGGCATCTGCCCGTCCTGCCGGCTCATCGACATCCAAGCAATTCACGCCTCCGGCTACGGGAGCGACAGCACGGTGGCCCACGGCATCACCGGTGCGATTGCAGCGGGTGCGCAGATTATCAACTTGAGCGTGGGCGGGAGTGATGCGAGTACTCCCATACACAACGCCGTCGCCCACGCCCGGCAGCGCGACGTGTTGGTCATCGCAGCCGCCGGAAACTCTCCCCACCGCATGACTTACCCGGCCGCCTACCCGGATGTCCTCTCGGTCAGCGCCGTTGACCGGCATCACCGGCTGGCCTTGTTTGCACAACACGGCGACATCGTGGCCCCGGGGGTCGACATCATCAACGCTTCGCCCTTTGGGACGGGACTCAGCGCGCAATCAGGCACAAGTGCAGCGGCGGCCCAAGTCAGTGCGGCAGCCGGTCTCGTGCGCTCATTGCGCCCTGATTTGAGCGCTACCCAGACCCGTGAGCTACTCCTGCGCACGGCCACCGACCTCGGGCAACCGGGACCTGATGCGCAATTCGGCTACGGCATGCTCAACGTGCGTGCACTCATTGATGCGCTCGGCGACCCTCTGCTGACCCACCGTGGTTGCATTCGCGGGCAGATTCAAGCCACGCAACCGTCACGCATCCGCGTTGAGCTCGTCAACGGCGCTGCCGTGTATCCCGATGCCAACGGCTTTTTTCAGTTCACTGGGCTCAGCGCTGGCACCTACCAGCTCCAAGTCATCGGGAGCGACCACGCCATTCACATGCAGGCACTCACGATTCCAGTCAGCGGCATCGGTCTCACCGACACGCTTGTCAGCGTGACCGTCAACGCACATCATGCGACTGCAAAGGTGATTCGACCATAGCCCGCCCATCCCGCAGGAGTGCCCGAGCCGCTTTTTCACCACTAATCATGGCCGCATTGATGCTACTAGCCTCCGTAAATTCGCCGGCCACGTACAACCCCGGGTACACCGTCCGGTTGGATGGCAGGGTGGGATGAATTCCCGGTGGTTGCGCAAATTGGGCATAGGGAATGCGGTACATGCGCAAGCGGCGGTAGTGTTGCACCGCTGGCCCACACAACTCCAGCAGGTCGTTTTCGGCACGTGCAAACAGCTCTGCATCGCTCAAATCGGGCACACCGAGCACCGTGGCGCTCAACAGGTGCCGCCCAGCCGGCGCATAACTCGGTGCGACAACGGTCAACGGGGCGGCGTTGTTCACAAACGCATCATCGTTGGCGTTGAGCCACAGCTTGCGTTGCGTGGTCAGTGCGTAATCACCCTCCCAGTAGAGCGTGACCGTGCCCATCGCAGTCGTTGGCACTGGCAACCCAGCAATCTGCGCAACTTCTGGGGCTGCCGTCGCCAAGATGACCGCATCGGCCAACACCGTTTCACCGTCTGCACGACGAATTCCCACCACGCGGTCACCTTCGCGGACCAGTCCGGCGATGCGCTGTTGCAGATGAATCGTCACGCCGTCACCAAGGCCACTCGCCAACTGTTGACTCATCGCGCCCATGCCCATCGCCGGCACAACGGTGCGCCCCATGGCCAGCATTTTGAAGTCAAATAAAAAACACTTCGCACTGGTATGGAGGCCCCGATCAAGAAAAATACCGCCATAAAATGGTCGAAAAAACCGATCAATGCTCTGATCGCTGAATCCAAACCGGCGCAAATAGGCCACCGTGGTGTCGTCAGTGCCAGCACGAATATCCGCAATGGAACGCTGGCGGCACTGCAAACTCAGCAACAGAACGCGCAATTTATCGGGCAGTGTCGCAGCGTCCGAACGGAGCGCCGGCCACACGTGACGCCAATCACGCAACGGATCGGTCAACATGCTTGATCGCCCACCGCGCACAATCACCGCTCCCGGGTCAAAGGCGGCGAGGTCGAGTTGTGCCAAATCAAGCCACCGTTGCACCGCTGGATATGCATCAAACAACACTTGGAAGCCACGATCGAGTCGAAATCCATCGACCACGTCGGTGCGCACCCGCCCGCCGACTCCGTCGCTGGCCTCGTACACACTGATTCGGATGCCCTGCCGCTGTAATGCACGTGCAGCAGTCAAGCCCGCCACCCCAGCGCCGACGATGACAACATGCATGTTTCACCCCTCCCCACACGGTTTTGTTCTCTCTAGCATCATACCGGAATTTGCTCCCAAGCGACCAGCTATCGTTCATGTGCAGACATTGGCGTTGTAGAGTATGATAGGGGGAGTGTGACCGATGTTGATACCAAACCAAAGGAGTACCGCCCCATGTCACAGCCGATTTGTGTGCAACTCTACACCGTACGTGACGCCTTTGCTACTGATTGGAAAGCCACCCTCAAACGCGTAGCCGATATCGGGTATGCCGGGGTTGAGCTGGTCTACACCGACCAAATTCCCGCTGCCGACTTCAAAGCGGAGCTGACCCGCAACAACTTGATCGCTTCAGGCGCACACGTGGGCATCGAGTTCATGCGGGCCAACCTCGACCAGGTCATCAGCGACCTCAAGAGCTTCGGCGCCCGCTACGTCATCTGTCCTTGGATTGCACCCGATCAGCGTGGTGATGCGGCCAAATGGCGCGAATTCAAGGCTGAATTCGAGCAGATTGCGGCCCGTTGCCAAGCGCAGGGCATGCAGTTTCTCTATCACCACCATGAATTCGAGCTCGAATCCCTCGGCGACACCAATGCGCTGACCATTCTGCTCGACGAAAGCAAGCCGGGTCTTATCGACCTCGAAATCGACATCTTCTGGGTGGCCTTTGCAGGTATGGACCCCGTCGCCATGATCCACAAGTACGGCACCCGTGTCCCGTGTGTGCACCTCAAAGACATGACCGCCGATCGCGACTTCGCCGAAGTCGGCCATGGCACCCTCGACATCGCCAGCGTGCTCACGGCCGCTGATGCGGTGGGAGCCCAGTTCCTCATCGTTGAGCAGGACAGCTGCCAGCGTGACCCATTTGAGAGCATCACCATGAGCTATCAGTGGCTCAAGCAACAGGGCCGCTAATCACGCCCGCGACTCCGCTTGATGCACACCCTCCGAATGCTGTTGCATTCGGGGGGTGTCTTAAGCAAATTCTCACACTCTGTTAGCACCACACATCTACAAAACTCGGTATAGTACTTTGTAGGTACAAACCAATGCAGGTAGACGGGCATCACCCGTTTAGGTGATTGCTGCTTCATGCGCATGCTTGAAGCACATACCCGGCAGCAACCTGTATATTTTGTGTGTGTGCACAATGTGAAAATCATCACGTAGGATGAAGGAGTCGAACTGCATGGCAACAGGCAATAAGCGTGAACAGCTCAATGGGATGCCCATTTCGGACACTTCCATACGGCAGCCAGTTTTTATCACCATGCTTATGCTGTTGGCGGTAACCTTTGGGTTGCTTTCGTTCAATACGATGCCGGTCAACTTGTTGCCCGACATCAACTTGCCCATCGTCGCAGTCACGGTGTCGTACCCTGGAGCAGGGCCCACCAGCGTCGTTGAGCAGGTGACCAAACCGATTGAGCAGAGCATCAACACCATCAACGGCATCAAACACATTACATCGACCTCGAGCGACGGTCAGGCCTTGTTCGTCTTGGAGTTCCAAGAAGGCACCGACGTCAATCAAGCCGAGCAGGATATCCGTGGCAAAATCAACCTCATTCGCAATTCGTTGCCACGTGACATCCGCGAACCCATTTATCAGCGCTTCGACCCCAATCAAGCGCCCATCATGACGGTGGCGATTTCGCCCAAGACAGCCATTGATCCGCTGGCGTTGCGCACCATCATCGAAGACGACATTGCGCCACGCCTGCAACGCGCCACCGGCGTCGGTTCGGTGACCATCCAAGGTGGTTTGACGCGCCAAATCAACGTTTTCATGCAACTCGACAAACTGCAAGCGTACGGGCTCATCCCCGCACAGTTGATCGCTTCGTTGCAATCAGCCAACGCCAATCTTGGTCTCGGCTCTATCGATGCTGGCACCCAGTCAATTAGTCTGCGCGCACCCAGCATGCTCAACTCCATCAACGACATTGCCAATACGCCGATTACTGGCACCAGTTACACCATCGGTGATGTGGCCACCGTCGAGGAGGGTATTGCGGATCAGACCAGCTACACGCGCCTCGACGGCATTGACGCGATTTTGTTGGATGTGCGCAAGCAATCGGGCACCAACACGGTCGCCGTCGCAGACGCGGTGAAAGTCGAGTTGGACAACGTCTTCGGCAGTCGCACCGACTTGAGCTACATCATCCCGCGCGACCAATCGGTGTCGGTACGGGAATCGGTGATTAGTTCGCTCGAAGAGCTGATTTTCGCTTCGATTGCGGCCCTCATCGTCGTGTTCCTCTTTTTCCGCGATATTCGCAACACGCTCATCACCATGGCCGGGTTGCCCATCATTTTGATTGCCACCTTCGCCTTCATGCCACTCTTTGGGCTCACCATCAACCTCATCACGTTGTTGGCGCTTTCGCTGGTCGTCGGTCTGGTCATCGACGACGCCATCGTCGTGCGTGAAAACATTTTCCGGCACACGCTCCGCGGAGAAACGCCGCGCGTAGCGTCGAGTCGCGGCACCGCCGAAGTCTCGTTGTCGGTCATTGCCATGACCCTCACGGTCGTCGCCGTATTCGTGCCGGTAACGTTCACGAGTGGCACGACTGGGATTATTTTTAAATCGTTCGGTATCACCGTCGCAGTGTCGATTTTGTTGTCGCTGGTTGAAGCCTTCACGTTTGCGCCGATGCTTTCCGCCAACCTGTTTCGCTCACGTGCCAAGCAAGGCGACACACACGGGCATGCGCCGGCCGCGCATCAAGTCATCAAAATCGACGAAGACGATCCCAACGCATCGTTGTTGCACGAGGCCAACGAGTCGCCGGGACGCCTCGGTGAGTGGTACAGCGGCCTGCTCGAGCGGCTTCTTGCCACCAAACGCAACCGGGTACTCACCATGGTCGGCGCCATCGTGGTGCTGTTGTTGAGCTTTGTGGTGGCCGGACAGCTCAAATTCACCTTCTTCCCTGCCGAAGACCCGCATGAGTACGTGATGGGCTTCGAGATGCCGCCTGGCACCACGCTCGCAGAGACCAACAAGATGGCGTTGCGCGTCGAAGAAATACTCCTCGCCGACCCCGACATTACGTCGGTCATCAGCGCAGTCGGGTTCATCGGCAATCCGGAGCGCGCCGAGTTCAGCATCAAGCTGAAGGGCAAGACCCCTACTATCGCTTCGCAAAATGCGGTGCGTGCCAAGGTAGCGTTTGCGCCCAATTTGGCCTTCGCCGTGCCGAGTTTCCAGGGTTCAAGCACGGGCATCACGGGACGTACCTTGCAACTCAGCTTGCAGAGCAACCGACCGCTCGAAGAAATCGCCCCCTACGCCGATCAACTCACGGCACAGATGAGCCAGATTCCTGGCGTCGTTGACGTGGGCACCAATTACACGCCCGGTAAACCGGAGTTGCGCCTGCTCGCCGACCCCGTGCGCATCGGTGACTTGGGGCTCACCAACCAAGACATCGCTTCATCGGTGCGCGCACTCATCAATGGTGAACGCGCCACCGTGCTCCGCCGCAACGGCATCGACACGGACGTTGTCGTCCGACTCGCTGAGTCGGATCGTAGCGATGCCACTGACCTCGGCAACATTGTCATCCCCACGCGGAGCGGATCGGTGGCGCTCAGCTCACTCGGTCAATTCGAGCTTGCGAGTAGCCCGGTCACCATTCGGCGCTATGACCGCCTCAATCAGCTCCTCATCGGTGCCAATCTGCAAGAAGTCAACATCAACGACACTCAGACGCAGGTGCGTGCAGTAGTTGCCGGACTCAATTTGCCCGACCACGTGACATGGAAGTTCACCGGGCAATCCGAGCAACAGACCGAAGGGTTTAGCTCGCTCATCTTGGCCATGGTGCTCTCGGTGTTGTTCGTCTACATGGTGTTGGCATCACAATTCGGCTCGTTCAGCCAGCCCATCATCATCATGTTGGCCATGCCGTTCAGCTTCATCGGTGCCTTCCTCGGCTTGTTGTTGACCGGCACCGACCTCGACATCACCGGCATGATCGGGCTCATCATGTTGCTGGGGTTGGTCACCAAAAACTCCATTTTGCTGGTGGACTTCACCAACCGGCTCCGTCAAGCCGGCATGAGCAAACACGAAGCACTCCGGGTGGCCGGTGGTGTGCGCTTGCGCCCCATCTTGATGACCACCTTCGCCTTGGTCGCAGGTGCCATCCCGGTCGCATTCGGCATCCACGTCATCGGTACCGGCCAAGGCGGTGAATTCCGGCGTGGCCTCGCGACCGTGTTGATCGGCGGCTTGCTGACCTCCATGTTCTTGACGCTGTTCGTCGTGCCCGTGGCCTATAGTCTGCTCGAATCGCTGACTGCGCGCTTCCGTCGCACTCCTAGCGATGCGGAGACACCCGCAGTGGCCTCCGGCTTGCCTGGGCGTATCGCCACCCGGAACGACGAGACAACATCGCACTAGTTCGTTTTTCACATCTGCGAAGCACGGTGGTACTCACCGACCACCGTGCCTATTACCCAAAAGGATGGATGAATTTTCCTATGCGCAAACAATTCCTACGCACCCTCATCGTCAGCGGCATCGCTACCGGTTTGATTGCTTGTGGCGGCACATCAGCGACGACCACCGAGGCACCACAGGTCGCGACCAATCTCGCTCCCACGGTTGTTGCGACTGCGCAACCTGCGCTTGATTTGGGCGCCCTCTTGCCCGATAGCAACGCGAGCACCACCTTGCCGGCCCTCGTCAGTGGCACCGGCGAAGTCAAAACCCTCAACGATGCCGACTTGAACTTCCAAGTCACTGGCACCGTGGCCCAAGTGCTCGTCAGCGAAGGCGCCGTGGTCAAGCAAAACGACCTCCTCGCTAGCCTCGACACCACGTTGTACGACCAGCAGGTAGCCCAGGCCGAAGCTGCTCTAGCGGGCGCCAAAGCCACCTTGGCAGCCCTCCAACCCAACGGTGCCGACAGCAAAGTGGCCCAAGCCCAACTCGCTCAAGCGCAAGCATCGCTCGACGCACTCAAGCCCAACACGACCAACGCCGACGTCAAAGCGGCCAAGTTGGCGCTTGACATTGCAGAGTACAACCTCGAAAGCACCAAAGACCGCCTCTCGTTGGCCAAAACCCAAGCACAGCTGGCGCTCGATTCGGCCAACCAATCACTGCAACAAGCGGAAGTGCAATTTGCCGCCGATAAGTACAACTGGGACTATGTGCTTGCCGAAGACGAAGACCCATTTGCGATGGGACGCATCATCCCGATTAGCAACCCCCTCAAAAAGCGCTACGAGACCGTCTACCAGATTTCACTGTCACGCCGTGATGCGGCCCAGATCGCCTTCAAGAACGCACAGGTGAACTTCGAGCAGGCCCAACAATCCGAGACCGTAGGCATCGCCACAGCCGAACAACAGGTCGAGCAAGCGAAACTCTCACTCAATCGCTTGGTTGCGCCAACCGGCAAAGACCGCGCCGCCCTCGATGCGGCCCTCGCCACCGCTCAAGCGGCCGTTAGTCGCCTTGAGAGCCAACGTGCCCAGGCCCAAGCAGCCGTGGCGCAAGCCGAAGCCGCCCTCACACTGGCCAAACTCAATCGCGAGCGTGCGGAAATCCGCGC
>Ga0172372_10002880_pt1 | contig 25780 bp, 20 predicted proteins | sample LakKiv5m_2_FD_114544 | JGI IMG/M metagenome (GOLD analysis project Ga0172372, IMG submission 114544) | Freshwater microbial communities from Kabuno Bay, South-Kivu, Congo - kab_092012_9.5m | ecosystem: Environmental > Aquatic > Freshwater > Lake | place: Democratic Republic of the Congo...
CAGGGATGCCATCAGCACGATGGTTGCCAGCCGGTATCAGTGGGTCAATATCCCCGAAAATGCATCCCCCAGAACCACGTCTTTTAGCATTCATGCTCCCGTTGAATTTTTGCGCGGTGGATTAGGGCTGTTGGTGGTGCAGGATGAGGAGTACTTTAATAAATCCACCAATGTCCGCCTGAATTATGCTTTTCGTATCCCATTGCGCACTTTCAGCATAGGCCTTGGTGTCTACGGTGGTATGCTGCAAACCTCGTTGGACGGCACCAAGTTCCGTCCAGAGAATCCCAACGACCCTTTGTTGATTGCGAGCAATGTGCAGGCCACCACGTTTGATTTGGGTGCGGGCATCCAGTTTTATTCCAAGAAATGGTTCCTCAATTTGGCGGCCAACCATTTGAATGAACCGGCTCTCCAGTTCAATACCACCGGTTCAACCTTAACCTACGCCCGCAATCTTTTTGCCTCTGCTGGCTACCAGATTCCTTTGGGCAAGTATTTCCGGTTGACGCCTTCGGTCTTGTTCAAGACCAACAACTCCGTTCAGCAGTTGGACTATAACCTAATGCTCTCGGTGGGTACCCGCCTCTGGTTGGGCGGGGGGTATTCCCAAAACGATGGTGTCGTTGGCATGTTCGGTTACCGCATGCGCAATGGTGTTCGCTTTGGTTATTCTTTTTCACAACACCTGGGTGATTTGGGTACCCTGACCAACGGATCACACGAAGCCTTCTTGGGCTATGATTTCACCCTCAAATTACCCCCTAAGCCCCAAAGGCGAATTTTAACCCCTCGTTACTTCTAATTTTCGATTTTTTACTGTTAATTCTTGCTAATTTTAGCGTTTTCAAACCATGAACATGCCCAGACCTACTTCTTCGTTGGTGTCCGCTTGCTGCATTCGCCCTGCTTTATGGGCTCTAATTTTGGGGGTAAGCACCCTATTGACGTCCTGCGGTAGCGGGAATACCGGTGACCTCATTGGGGCCAAAGACCGGGGACCGTGGTTGGAGACGACCCCTTACGGGATGGTTTACATCAAGCAGGGGACGTTTTTGTACGGCCAGGGCGATCAGGATTTGCTTTTTAATTTGAACAACCCCCTCAAGAATGTGACCATGCGTCCTTTTTACATGGACGATGCCGAAATTTCAAATGCCGAATACCGCCAATTTGTGAACTGGGTGAGGGATTCGATAGCGCACACGGTCCTTGGGAATACCATCGAAGACGAAGACGGCAACGAATACATCAATTGGAAGGCCCGAATCAATTGGAAAGACCCTGCCGTTGTCGAGGAATTGGAGGATTTGTTTTTGCCCGAGAATCAGCGTGTATTTGGTCGTCAGGAATGGAACACGTCTCGCTTTGTTTACAACTACAAAAAATACAATTACACGGCCGCGGCTGCCAGCCAATCCAACAGGAACCGTAACGAATTTGTGGAGGCCAAATCCATCAATATCTACCCGGACACCTTGGTTTGGACCAAGGACATGGCCTACGCTTATAATGAACCCCAGACCCAATTGTATTTCAGCCATCCGGCGTATTACGATTACCCGGTGGTGGGGGTCTCTTGGAATCAGGCCAACGCCTTTTGTGATTGGAGAACCCGCTTGCTCTCCGCTTTCCGTCAATCCCGCAAGTTAACCTTGCAGTTTCCCTTCCGGTTGCCTTCGGAAGTGGAATGGGAATACGCGGCCCGCGGTGGACGTATGGCCGCGCCATACCCATGGGGTGGCCCATCCCTTCGCAACAACCGCGGTTGCTTATTGGCCAATTTCAAACCAGGCCGTGGGAATTACGTTGATGATGGGGTCACCTACACGGCCAAAACGTATACCTTCAATCCCAACGATTTCGGTCTCTTTAATATGGCCGGTAATGTGGCCGAATGGACCGCATCCACCTTTCACGAGTCGGCCTCCAGTTTTGTCGGTGATCTAAATCCGGATTATCGATACGATGCCAAAGAAAATGACCCCCAGGTACTCAAGCGCAAAGTTGTTCGCGGTGGTAGCTGGAAGGATGTTGGCTACTACCTGATGAACGGAACCCGTGCTTACGAGTTTCAGGATTCCGCTCGTTCTACCATTGGTTTCCGTTGTGTTATGGATTTTACCGGTAGAGATATCAGAGACATTCGTTAATCTTTTAAATTCAAAAAAATCATGAAGTTTTCTTTTAAAAAAGAAGAAATTGCGGAGTATTTACAGTCCAAAAAAGGTAAAATCACCCTCAACTACCTGTACGGCTGGGGTGCCTCGATTGTTATCATCGGAGCGCTTTTTAAAATTCGTCACTTACCCGGTGCGGACTTCTTCCTCACCTTGGGTCTGGGTACCGAGGCATTAATCTTCTTTGTTTCGGGATTTGAACCCCCTGCCGAAGATATTGATTGGTCCCTCGTTTATCCTGAATTAGCCGGTGGAGAGGCCAAGGCACCACCTGCCACGCTGAATGCGATGATGCGGGAGGCCAACTTGAGCAAAGACGTGTTGGAGAATCTAGGCAAGAGTTTCCAAAATCTGAACCACAATGTTCAGCAAATGGGACAAATGAACAGCGCGAGCCTGAGCACCGGAGAATTTGCCAATAAGGTTCGTGAAGCCACCCAATCCATGGGTCAAATGGCCGCCCAAGCCCACACGGCGTCGGGTGCCCTGAACGGTATGTCCGAAATGGGCGAGCAAACCCGGGTTTACCAGGAAGAAATGCAAAAGCTGAACGATTATTTGGTTAGCGCTAACCAGTCCTACCAGAACGAAGTGCGGGTTACCGCCGAGTCCCTTGCCGAATTGGCTCAAATCAGCGAAGACAGCAGGGCTTATCGTTCCGAAATGCGGAAATTGGTGGAGAATATCGGGGCGTTTAACACGATGTACGATACCGAAATGAAGAATACGGCCATGGCGCTCAAATCTGCGAATGAGCACTTTGGAGGTGTAGGCAAAATGATGGATAGCTTGAAGACGATTCAGGAGGATGCCGAACGCTACCAGCACGAAATGTCCCGCCTCAACCGAAATATTGCGGCCCTTAACTCGGTCTACGGCAACATGCTCAACGCCATGTCCAACCGCTATTAATTTTTTTGACCCCATCCCTTTCGATTATACTGAAATATTGAGCAATGGCCGGTAGTAAATTGTCCCCAAGGCAACGAATGATCAACATGATGTACCTCGTGTTGACCGCGATGCTTGCCCTGAACGTGTCCGCCGAAATTTTGAAGGCCTTCGCGATGATCAACAAAAGCTTGGAGGAAACCTCCCAATCGGTGGGTCAAAAAAACGATGCATTGTACAAGGCTTTTGACGACCGGATGGAAAAGGAACCCGGCAAGGCCAAGGCGAATTTTGACAAAGCCCAAATTGTGCGTAAGAAAACCCAGGAATTGCTCAAGTTTGTTCGGGAAACCAAAGAACAAATGATTGACATGGGGGGGAACAAAAACAACAAAGTTGACGAAGAAGATTTCAAGGTCGAAGGCGGAGCTCGTCGGGTCGTGGATGATGGTAACATTGATATTAGTAGCCAGGTTTTGGTGAGCCCAGAGGGCAAAAGCCCCAAAGGCCTCCAATTCAAAAAGTTGATCAACGATTACCGAAGCACCGTCCTCAAAATGATTCCGACATCCGATCGCAAAAAAGTCAAGTTGTATTTGGATGAAGCCAAGGATCCTCAAGAAGCCGGGGTTCGCAAAAATTGGCTTCAATCCAATTTTGGTGAAATGCCACTGTCCGGTGTGATCACCTTGCTTTCCAAGTACGAAAGTGATATCCGCAATACCGAAACAGAGGTCATTTCCTATCTTCTCAGCCAAATCGACGCGTCTTCGTACAAGTTTGACAAAGTCGAAGCCAAAATTGTGGCTCGTTCCAGCTATGTTCTAACCGGTCAAGACTACGAGGCCGATATTATGTTGGTAGCTTACGATAGCCGCCAGGATTTGGATATTCGATTGGAGGGCGGAACGGCGGTACCTGTCGAGAGCGGAATGGGTAAACTCAAAATCCGTGCGACTTCTGAAGGCGAAAAGAAGTGGGGCGGCTTTATTAACGTGGTTAGCCCATCAACCGGCGAACTCACGCGCTATCCGTTCAGCAGCTCCTACATGGTGGCTAGGCCTGCAGCGGTGGTTTCACCCGATAAAATGAACGTATTGTATGTGGGTGTTGACAACCCGGTTTCGATTTCGGCACCTGGGGTTACCCCCGAGAATTTGATGCCTTCTATTTCGGGTGGCGGTACCATTACGGGTAGCAAAGGCAAATACATTGTACGGGTCAATTCACCCGGTATGAACGTGAATGTTGATGTCCGTGGTAAATCGTTGGATGGTAAGGGCTCCCAAATTCTGGGTTCCACCTTGTTCCGTGTCAAGGCTGTTCCGGATCCCCAAGCAACTATTGGGGGTTTGCCTCCGGGTTCGGTTTCGGTTTCCCAGTTCAAGGCCCAAGGTGGTATGATTGCAACACTCAAGGATTTTGACTTTGATATGCGTTTTGATGTGATTAGTTTCCGTATGCTTTATTTCGCGGCACGCAAGGACGTTGAGCCGTTTGCGAATACGGGAGCGATTTATAACGCCAAACTTCAACAGGTTATTCGTAATTCCAAAGCAGGGGATCGCTTCATCTTTGATGAGGTCAAAGTGGTTGGCCCTGACCGTATTACCCGTAAGCTTCCACCCGCCGTATACTCTATCAATTAATATTATGAAGAAATTAGCCCTTTCCCTGGTTTCCCTTACTTTTTTGGTCCTCGCTGCCGGGGCTCAAAATCGTGTGGACGTGGTTGATGGTGCCTACAAGCGTACGTTGAACCCAGCCACCGCCAAGGAACCGATTCCACTTCCCGAAATTCAGGAGCAGGATGTCATGTTCAGTTGGACCATTTTTCGGGTCATTGATCTTAGTCAGAAGTTAAACATGCCCATGACCCACCCCAAGAGCATGTTGATCGATGTGTTGATGAATGCTCTTAAGCGGGGTGACTTGAACGGTTATTTGTACCGTTCCGACGAAATCAAAGACGAAAACAAAATGCAAGGCGCCGAAATTTTGGGGGCTTTGGAAAAGTACGATACCATTACAGTCAGCAATCCGGTCACCTTTGCTTTGGAGCGGCGAGTGGAGAAAGTGGAATTCAATCCCAACGACGTGGTCAAGTTTCGACTCAAAGAAGAATGGGTCTTTGATCGCAAAACGGCATCGATGGTCGTTCGTATTGTAGCGATTGCTCCGGTTCAGAATCTTAAGTCGGATGGCTTGGTGGTCGGTGAAATTCCGATGTTCTGGGTTTATTTCCCGGCCATTCGTCCCATCTTGGCCAAGGCCGAAGTGTTTAACATGAAAAACGAATCGGCCAAGATTTCCTACGATGATCTGTTTTTACGTCGCTTCTTCTCGTCCTACATCTACAAAGAGCCCAACGTCAAAGACCTTCGTATTGAGGACTATGCCAATAATCCGGAGGATTTCATGATGGAATCTGAGCGGGTCAAGCAAAAGATTTTCAATTTTGAACAAAGCCTCTGGGATTATTAAACCCTCGGTTTTCGTTCATGCCATGAACGATCAACAAAACCCCGCCATCTTGGATGTGTGGGGTTTTTTGTTGGAGGAATTTCGATAAATCGTTCCCCAAATGCGATCCCTGTATGTTCATATTCCTTTCTGCAGAAAGGCTTGCCATTATTGTGCCTTTCATTTTAGCACCAATTTATCCGGTACAGAACGTGTTCTGCGTTGCATCGTCCGTGAGGCTGAACTTCGGGGTAAGGTCCAGGGACTGAATGATTCTCAGGCGTTGGATACCTTGTATTGGGGGGGAGGGACGCCCTCAATCTTGAACGAGGAGTCGATGGTTTTTTTGTTGAAGGGTATCGCAAGCTGCTTTGACCTGCGTCAACTCAAAGAATTCACGTTGGAGGCCAATCCTGAGGATGTGTCACCAGCGGCCTTGGATCGATGGTATAGGCTGGGGATCACCCGAATTAGTTTAGGAGTGCAGTCGGTTAACGATGAATTTTTGCGCAGCATGAACCGAGCCCATGATGCTTCACAAGCCATGGAGGCCATGCAATTTATTCAACAACATTGGCAGGGGAAATGGACTGTTGATTTGATTTATGGGTATCCCCAACAAGGAATCCAGGAATTGTCCCGGGATTTGGAGGCAATTTTGGAATTTGAACCTGGGCATTTTTCGGCCTACCAATTAACCCAAGAACCTCGAACTGCTTTGCATAACAAGGTCCAAAAGGGATTGCTTCGTTTGCCGGATGATGATTGTGTTTTGGAACTCATGGAGATTCTCTATAAAAAGGCCGGCGATCATGGGTATCGAGCTTACGAAATTTCGAATTTTGCTCGTCCTGGTTCCGAGGCACTTCATAACAGTCGTTATTGGAGTGGTGATTCGTATTTGGGATTAGGCCCCTCCGCTCATTCCTACGATGGGATTCAAACGCGCTCTTGGAATGTGAACCATAATATTCGCTATTGCCAAGGGGTGGAAGAGGGCAGGTTGGATCAAACGGTGGAGGTCTTGGGTAGAACCGAACAATTGAATGAGTTTTTGATGATTAGGCTACGATTGGATGAAGGATTATCCTGGGCGATGTTGGAGGAGAACTTTGGAAGAGAGGCCTGCTCCAGGGTTCAAAAGCGTTTGTCGTCCTTGTCACCGGCATGGTTTATGGAGGAAGGCCATACCAAGGCCGGTTCAGCCTTGCGCTTGAGTATTTGGGGACGGGGTATGGCCGATTATATTGCATCAACCTTGTTTGATGATCCCAACGACTAAACGAATACCCCATGGAGTCTTTTTCGCATGCTGTTTTTTTTGACGCCCACCGAGTTGATTTTGGAACTTTTTGGGACTTGGCGATTCCTCTGAACGATGGCGCTGCCAATCCACAAGCGTTTGGGATAAACTCCCCTCGGTTTGAGGTATTTAAGGCAGGTTCTTTTGTGGGGGATGTATCCCAAGGCGGGGCCTGTAATGTTGTCGGTGTGCAGGTTAGCCCGCACGGAAACGGCACCCATACCGAATGTGCGGGGCATATTGGGGCCTCGGCATCGGATGATCGCGCTCAAAATTGTGGACCAGGGACCTGTCTGACCTTGGATCAGTCGTTGACCTCTTTTTGGTTTGAGGCTTTGCTTGTGACCGTTCCTGCGCGTCTAACCCGGACGGAACAGCCAGGCCAGGCTTGGGTATCTCGCCAAGATATTGAGGATGCGATAGGCAAGTGGGGTCAGCGATTCCCCGCAGCCTTGGTGGTTCGAAGTCTACCAAACCAGAAGGACCCACAGACCCGCAATTTTACCGGCCAAAATCCTCCTGCTTTTGAACCTGCCGCTATGGAGTGGCTGGCCTTGGGAGGAGTTCAGCACCTATTAACTGATCTGCCCTCGGTCGATCCTGAGCATGACGGTGGTTTGCTGTTGGCACATCGGTGTTTTTGGTTTCCCGAAGGTCGTTGCCGCACCAACGCCACGATCACCGAAATGATTTTTGCCGGCGACGAAATTCAAGATGGCCCTTATGCCCTCAATCTCATGGTTCCTCGTTGGGCACTGGATGCAGCACCCTCCAGACCGGTCCTCTATGGGTTGCTTCCAGTTTGACCCGGGTTGACCTCGACCGCCGAACGGCCATGGCTCACCAGGACCGCCTGAAGTATTCGACGCACGGCCTCCACTTTGGCCGGCGTATAGAGACTAAGCCGGATGGTTTTGCTACGCATGATCCCTTGGGGGGTTTGCCTGAATAACCATAGATCGTGCCTTAAGCCTCCTGATCGGGAACGAATTTCGAAATAAGCCAGTTCTTCGGTGGGTAGGGTGAGGTAAAAGGGCTTATCGTCGTCCTTGTCGGTGGAAATTAAAATTTGGGAGGCGGCAATTTCGACAGCGGTATAGCCGGGTTTTACCAGATTCCAAGCAATTATAATGAGCAGAAAGGAACCAACAAGGGCGCCATAAAGGACCGATGAATCGGAACGCATAAAAAACATAGGGGCAGCACCAGCAGCCATAACTACAAATGCAAATGCCCTAAACCCAAACAAGGCCCCCAAGTTATGGACACTCTGTACGGATGGTCTTCTCATAAACCTTGGATTTCGTCAGATAACAACGAATCAATCCATTGCTCGTCGTTTTGTTTTTCGGGGGGTATACGATCCAATATCCGATCCATGAATTGTTGTTGAAGCTGACCGTTTTGGTAGGCCAAGTGATAGGGGGTTTGGGGTTCAAACGTGACTTGGCTGTACAAGGGTACCCAGCGATTGGGGTGCATTCGATGAAGCCTCGCCTCCAATTTTTTTTGGAAGATAAACCGAGGGTCGGCCACTTTGTCTCTCATTTCCACAAAGTTATCCAAGGCCAATTGGGCAATCGCATCACCATCGGTCTTGCGTAGGCTACCAAAGGCATGCAACGTCGTCGTCCAATCCACCATCGGACTTTGGGCGGTTAGTTGATGTTGATCAACAAAGGTCATCAACATGCGAACATCCTCAAAACCTGCGTTGAGTCCTTGACCATAAAAAGGCACAATGGCATGCGCCGCATCGCCCAGCAAACACGTGGTACCAAGATTCCAGGGTGCGCAGCGAACCGTAATTAGGGATGAGTTGGGATTGGTACGAAAATCCTCCAACAAGGTGGGCATCAAAGGAATCGTATCTCCAAAATAGGTTTTCCAGAGCTGGCTAACGCGCTCATCGTTGGTGAGATCGTGGAGTCCTAATTCAACACCTCGTGCCATGTCTGCCTCAAAGGGATAAAAAAGCGTACAGGTAAAACTGCGGTCCGGATTGGGCAGGGCAATCATCATAAATTGACCTCGAGGCCAAATGTGCAAACCATCGGGGTCCATCGCAAAATCCCCAGAAGCGGTTGGCGGAATATGCAACTCCTTGTACCCGTGGGGGAGGTAGGATTGGCTGTATTCAAAGCGGTCCGTTTTCTGAAGGGCATAGCGTAGGGCCGAAAAGGCACCATCGGTTCCTAGCAGGACTTCGAAAGGGATGTTCACTGGTTTGCCGTCCTGTTCCACGATCATGGTGCGGGAAATCGGGTCAACATCCAGGCAACGGGATTCAAAATGCAGGGTAACCCCGTTTTGTTCCGCCAGGTCCATCAATTTATAATTCAGCCCCGAACGGGATATGGAATAGATGGCTTGACCATCCTGACCGTAGGGTTGAAATTGGGTTTGACCACCAAGATCATGAACGATGCGACCGGGCATGGGTAAACCAACTTGACGAATTTCGTCGGCGAGGCCGGCTGCAGCCAAAGCGGTGAATCCCCGATCGCTGAGGGCCAAATTGATGGAACGCCCACCGTAGGCTCCCGCTCGTCGGCTATCCGGACGACGTTCATAAATGACGGTTTCAAAGCCCCGTTGACGGAGGAGTATGGCGGTCAGGCAACCAACAGGGCCTGCCCCCAACAGATGGATTACGGATGGCATCGTGGTGTGGGAATAGGTGACGGGAAAAGTACCATTACCAGGGCAGGGGTTTGGACAGACGGAATTGGACGCAAGAACCAAAACAACCCAACCCGTTGCTGATGTTGGAGGGTATGACCGTGGGTTCGCTGAAGGGATTACCGTCCTGGGCATCTTGCTGACCAACCGCCCGCAAATAGCGGAATAATTCGGGACTGATCCGTTGGATGGCAACTTCCAAACGGCCGTTGGAAGGCATGGTATCACCAGGCATCATGCTCAGGTCCACCCGATCCTGCCATGTAAATAGCCCGTTGACCGCCGTTCCAACGTTGACCAGTTGGTTAGGGTACCAACCCATATGGTCGTTCAACCAGCGGTCTTCGTCGAACCAGGGATTGCCCGTGATGCGGTAATTGACGCGATAATAGCCTGGGTCTTGCGAACCGTTCGCCCCGGTCAGGTCCCTCCATTGGACCCGAATTTGAACAGAACGGGTCCAAGTACTGGGGGAGCCTTGGACCAAAACTTGCATGGTCGTATCCGAAAACCTCCATACCGGGACGGTGGTTGAAGATTCAACCGAACGCCCATCGGCGCTGCGAACGGACAGGTGGTAGGTAAATCCTTCTTGAACAAAGGAGGAGCCGTCGTTGCGACGCACCTTGGCGCCGTAAACACTTCGAAGTTCATCAAAACCAAAAACGCTCAAGGTATCGTCGGGACCAGGAACCAGACCTGGGCGTTGGCGTACCAACCGGAGCGTGGCCCCCGCCAATCCAGAATCGGAATTTGCCTGCTGACCGAAGAGGGGCGCCGATTGGTTAAGTTTCAAAAAAAGGCTGTCGTTTTGGAAGATGGGATCGGATTCCAAAACCAGATTGCATCCGACCACCAATTTGGAGGGTAACTCCAAATCCACGGTGTCCAAAAATTGAGGTCGGCATGACCCAAGGAATAAACCAAGTACCAAGTACCCAGTACGAATAACGAAGGCGAAGGAACGGGGTGCCGTAAACGATAACATCAGGAACATTGACAAAATTTGAAACGCCAAGAAATAGAAGGAATCACAAAAGCAAACAACGAGTATTGCACCAATCGATTGCGACCGAACCGATCGCTTTCGACCTGGATGAACCAAGGATTGGCTCGACTCAGCAAATTGTAGGCCGATAATTCGGTCACCCTTTCTCCGCAACGGGTTCTTCGGGTGAATTGGAGACTGAGATCAACCCGCTGATAGCTCCGAAGACGATAATTGTTTTGAGCTCCATAATCGGTTGAATTCCATCCAGGACCAAAGAAGATATTGTTGTTGTTTTCAAAGCCGGGAATCCCAAGAATGGGGGCATTGAATGTCCCCTGGGGCAGGGTGACGGCATTGCCGGTCCCGTAGACAAACACCGCAGAACCTTTGATTCCCTTTCGCCCCAGTTTGGGGGGGCGGATATCAAAAAAGTTGACCCAACTGAGATCGTGCCTTCGGTCGTATCGGGCAGGGAAGGGCAATCCTCCGTTCAGTTCTTCAAAACGAAGGTCGGTTTTGCTCCAGGTATAACCCAGCCATCCGTTCCATAGGCCATGATGCTTTTGGAGCAGAATTTCAAGCCCGTAGGAGACCATGGAACCGCTCACGACCTGCTCTTCCCATTGAACCTTGGGTGGACCGTTTTCGTTGAAAAGTTCCTCCGGATCAATCAAAAGAAAACTCGCTCCGGGGCGGTAAGCGATGTTTCCCTGGGTGGTTTTGTAGTAGGCTTCGGTCGAAAAACTCAAGGAACGACGGGGTTTATCCAACGAATAACCCAGGGCAGCCTGACGTGAAAATTGGGGGCCAACTTTTTCGTTGGCAGGCACCCACAAATCGGTTGGAAGACCAGTCCCTGAATTGGATAAAAGATGCAGGTATTGGTTCATTTCGGTGTAAGCCACTTTGAGCGACTGGTTGTTGCCCAGGAGATATCGAGCGGCTAGGCGTGGTTCAGGGCGGGCATACGTCTTGGTTCCTGCAGCAAAGGTGGAAACCCGCAGACCGGGATGCAGCAGCCATCGATCGCCAAGACTCCATTCGTCTTCGACATAAAGCCCACTTTCCAGAGAATACTCCCGTGCAACCCGATCAAAATTGAAATCCGGAGCCGTGGAATTTTTGAGAACAAAGGCGGTAGGAATAAAGGTGTGCCGTGTGGATTGGAACCCGGCTTTGATCTTGTGTTCCGGTACCGGTAGCCAATCCAAATCCACTTTGACCCCTACATCGCGAATGGTGGAATTATACTTTAAATCAAAGGTTTCGAGGCCTTCGTTGGATTTTAGTTGAATCAAGAAGGTATAATCACTTAGAATTAAGCTGCTGTTAATAAAGGTTCTGCTGTTGGCCTGGTGGTTCCAACGCAGGGTTCCGGTTTTGTTACCCCAACCCAAGGAGGCCGTGGTCCGTTCGAGGGGATTCGACCCGAAGGTGGTGGCATAAAATTTATCTTGACCCAAATAGCCGCTGAGATATAGGCGGTTACGATCATCCAATTGATAATTGAATTTGGCATTGAAATCCTGAAAAAAGTACCCCCCCAAGCCATCGGTACTGCTCAATAGCAAGGGGGCGGTTAATAAATCCAGGTAGGTACGGCGACCCGAAACAAGCATGGAGGCCTTGTTTTTGATCAGAGGACCTTCGACGGTAACATTCGCTGAGATATTTCCGATGCTTCCTTCGGTGCACCAATCCCGGTTGTTGCCGTCCTTCATGCTTATGTCCAGAACACTGGATAAACGACCGCCGTAGCGGGCTGGAAATCCACCTTTGGTTAAACTCGCATTTTTGATGGCATTGCCGTTAAAAACCGAAAAAAAACCGAAGAGGTGGGACGCGTTATAGACCGTCGCCTCGTCCAAGAGAATCAGATTTTGGTCAGGCCCTCCACCGCGGACATAAATCCCGGAACTGCCTTCGTTGCCTTTTTGGACACCGGGCATGAGCTGAAACGTCTTGAGCAGATCCTTTTCGCCAAAGAGCATGGGGATTTGTTGAATCTGTTGAGGGGTCAATTCAATTTTGCTCATTTGAACCTCCCTTGCTTGCCGGCTAATACGGTCATCGACGACCTCAATTTCTTGGAGGTCCTTCAAGGGGTCCATTTCAAAATTGAATTTGCGGTTGCTATCCACATCCAGGCGTAGGCTTCGCGTTTGGAATCCCACATAGCTTACCTGCAATGTGTAGGTTCCGCGAGGCAGGGTCATGGAGTAAAAACCGTAGGCGTTGGTGGAGGTGCCGCTTTGAATTTCGGGCAGCCAAAGACTCGCCCCTACCAGCATTTCGCCGTTTGCTGCATCGCGGACAAAGCCGCTTACCGTGAAGCGTTGAATTTGGGCATGGGCGTTCGTCCAACCCAGCCAAAGCAGAATTAAGACTCGGAATTTGAAGTGGAATAAGTGTTGAAACATCAAGCAAAGGTTTGCAAAACGGAATGAACTTGCTGGATGTCAGCAAAGGAATTGTAGAGTGGAACGGGCGACATCCGTATGGTATCGGGGTTACGCCAATCGGCCAGGATACCGTGTTGGTGCAGGTGGTCGTAAACGTCTCGGCCTCGGTTTTTGAGGTTGAGAGATAGTTGGCAACCCCGCCTTTCAGGCAGGGATGGGGTGAGGATACGGCCGTTCAGTTGGGGGTTCTGGTTCAAAAAATCCTGTAGAATATGTTCCAACAAAGAAGTTAACCGCAAGGATTTGGATCGCAGTCGTTCCATTCCGGCACGGTTATGGATATCAAGGGCAACAGCATGCGGTGCCATGGCCAAAACCTGGGCGTTGCTGAGTTGCCATGCCTCGGCACCGGGTGCCGGGACAAAGTGTCTGGGCATGGTAAAGCGCTGGCTTTCTTCATGGCCCCACCAACCTTCCAAACGACCCAGGTCTTGACGATGGTGATGCCGAGTATGCACGAAAAGTCCCCCCGGTCCCCCCGGCCCTGAGTTCAAATATTTGTAGGAACACCAGCAAGCAAAATCAACCCCGTCGTCGTGGAGGTTGAGGGGTACATTGCCGGCCGCGTGTGCCAAATCCAAACCGACCAAGGCGCCAACTTTGTGGGCAGCACGTACAATGGCAGGTATATCGTAATAGGCACCGCTGTAGTACTGGACCGCTCCTACAAGCACAATCGCTAAACGATCCCCGGCCTGTTGAATGGCCTCCAACAAAGGTTGGGTTGGATCGAGGTCACGGTCCACCAGGGTATTCACTTCGATCAAGCCTTTGGTTGGGTCCACGCCATGGTGTTTGAGCTGGCTATCCACCGCGTATTGATCCGAAGGAAAGGCGCCCGCTTCGATGATCATTTGATTTCGTTGACCCTTGGGCTGGTAAAAACCAGCCAAAAGCAAATGCAGGTTGACCGTTAAGGTATGCGCGCTGACCACCTCGGTGTCCAAAGCTCCCAGAACCTGGGCCAGGGGGGCGGTGAGTCGGCGGTGGTAGGGCATCCACGGGTTGGGCCCCTCAAAATGCCCTTCGACCCCGTAACGAGCCCAGGAATCCAATTCAACCTGTACCGCGGCAGGAACGGCCAACGGCATCAATCCCAAAGAATTACCGCAGAGGTAAACCCAAGGTTTGCCAGCAGGGCCAAGTGGAAATGCAAATTCAGATCGAAAGGAGGAAAGGGAATCTTCCCGGTCCGCTTGTTCTACTTCGAGGAGATTCATGCCATGGAGGGTTGGGAATAGACCAAAGGTAATCCTTGGGCATCAAAAGCCCATATCCCCACCACCCCCGGCCGGGGGACCACCGCGTCGCATCTTTTGGAACAGCGAAGCGTCCGAGTTGCCAAAACGGTAGGTGAGGGTCAACCGCAGGAACCGTACTTCCCGGCGTCGAATGAATTCTTGAAACAACGTTTCGGTCTGCACGGTGTTACCAAATCGTCTTGTGTTCGCCAAATCCGAAAGCAACACCACCAGGGTCCACGATTTGTTTGGATTCCAAGAGGCCGAAAGGTCCATACCGTAGGCGGGATAGGTCCTTCCCTGGGGCAATACCCTGGGCGCTTCGTATTCGCCATTCCATTGGACGGACCACTGTTGGTTAGGACGGTAGGCCAATTGGCTTTTGGCGGTCCAACTCCAACCACCCTGACGGAGGTTGTTCATTGAAGCCCCGGCATTGACATCGGTATAAAAGACGTTGACATTGGACGTTAGGGTCCATACTTTGGAAGGATTCCACCTAAAACTCTCTTCCCAGCCGGTGGACCATTGCCGGTCTCCGTTGAGGTATGAATTGACCAACAACGTGCTATCTTGTGTTAAGCGGCTCACAAATTCGGTAATAACCTGGGTTGTATAACGACCAAAAAGAGAGGAGGTTAGGCTGGTAGTTCCGCTGGTGTACTGGTGGTTGATTTCGGCCAAATGAAAGAACTCCGGAGCCAGAGCGGGATTTCCGATGCGGTAACCTTGGGCATCTGCAAAAAGTATAAAGGGCAAAACTTGAAAAAAACCAGGCCGACCAATTTTGCGGGAAAGATTCACTTGCCACTCGTGCATTCCATGCTTGCGGCTTAGGTACAGGGCAGGAAACATCGCATTTCCCCATTGTTGACCGCGGTTGGGGTAACGGTATGCAAAACTGGAATCTCCCAACCAAGGCAAGGTGACCTCAAAAAGGGTTTGCTCGATGCGTAACCCTGCTTGCAGTCCCCAGTTTCCCCAACGAAGTTGACGGTTGAGGTAAGCGGCGTTGATGATATCCCGGATTTCAAAGGCATTGCTCAAATTCGAGTCCATGGTAGGTACCGCCCCGTTGAGGCCGAGTCGTACCGATAATTCTGAGCGATTATGGCGCAAATTGCTACGCAGTCCCCATTCCCATTTGCCGTTCTCCACGGGCCTCGTATGGTCGTATTGAGCGGTATACACCTGATTTTGACCCGACCCTCGGTTTTCCTGAAGACGGCTAAAAAATTTATTCACCAGGACACTATCCGCCTGGTTGTTCAAATCGGCGCTTGTGCCGTTGGCGGATTGGTTGAGATTGAGGTCCACGCTCCATTCTTCACCAGGTTTTGCGGTTGTTCGCCGTAACAAAAATTGCAGGGAACCGTAGCGCCAAAAATTCTGTTGTTGGTTGGTTTGTCGGCCGTCCACCAGGGTTAGGCTGCTGTTGTTGGGGGCCGGCGATTTCCAGGTATAGGGCTGATTGTCGTAATTCCTGAAACGACCATCGCCCAAATTAAAGGAAGCGGTCAGCGTTGTTCGTTGGTTAAGCGTATAGTCCCAGGCCAAACGCCCCATTTGAAATCGACGACCCAGCATCCCCTCGGAGACTTGAAAAAACGTTTCGGTGGCCTGCCCATCGCGGAGATTTTGACGAAGGGTTCGGTTGCTAAGCGGGTTATAAAAATCACTGAAATTGTACGACACCGACCATGCCGAAGCGCCCTCTTTGAGGTTAAGGTTCAGGCCTGTATTCCAACGGTTCCCTGTGCCAAGGCCAGCGTTGGCCGAACCTTGGTAACCGGGTCCTCCGGCTCGCTTGAGCACTACGTTCAACAGGCCACCGGTGGTGTTGGCGTCAAAACGAACCGAGGGGTTGGTCATGACTTCAATGCGCTCAATTTGTTCGGCGGGTATTTGTTCAAGCGTCAAAACGCTGGGTCTGCCATCCACAAAAATTTGGGGAACGGCATTACGAAGCCTGACGGTTCCATCGGCATCGGTGGTCACCCCGGGAAGATTACGCATCACTTCCAACGCAGAGGCACCCCGACTGGTTAGGTCTTTGTCCACCGTGTACACCTTGCGGTCGATCCCCAAAACGGTGGTCTGACGGGAATCCGTGATTTCTACGGTTTGAAGTTTGGTGACGTCCTCCTCCAGGTAGAGATTCCCCACCTCGGTCGTTGGTACGGAAGGGATCACTTGAACGGATCGGTAGAGGGGAGTGCAGCCCAAAAAGCGTACTTCCAAAAGGTAACGACCGGGTTGGATCTTGTCCAAACCAAAATACCCCCCACTACGGGTCAAGGAGCCGGTCACCAGGGCCGAATCGGAGGTCTTGAGCAAGGCCACCGAAGCAAATTCCAGCCCTTTGTTCTGGTTTTTGAGGAAAACTCGGCCTTGAATCCCCCAATTTTGGGCCAAAACAGGGTTGGATAGAGCCAAAAGTCCCAAAATTTGGGTCAAAATGCCAAGAAAAAGCGCCCATATCGTTGATCGAGCGTTCAAAATATATTGAGAAAGCAATGTCATGAGGGCGCAAAAATACACCCCGCCAAGGTCGGGGGGTGTGGCATTTTATTTGGCGGGATTTTCAACTACCTTTGCGCCACATTTACCCCTTTATCCCATGAGTTCTACCGGCAAAATTGCCCAAATTATCGGCCCAGTCATCGATGTGGCCTTCGAAAGCGGCACCCCGCTACCTGAATTGTTCAACGCTTTGTACGTGGACCGCCCAGGCGGTCAGCGGGTTGTGCTGGAATGTCAGCAGCATTTGGGCGAAGATTCGGTTCGGACCATCGCGATGGACGGTACCGAAGGCTTACTGAGAGGAATGGCGGTTACCGATACCGGCAAACCCATCCAAATGCCCACCGGTACCCAAATCAAAGGTCGTCTCTTTAACGTCGTCGGGGAAGCCATTGACGGCCTCCGTCCGATGAAAGAAAACAGCGCAGGCCTACCGATTCACCGTAAGGCCCCGGCTTTTGAAGATCTCAGCACGTCCACCGAAGTTCTGTACACCGGTATCAAAGTCATTGACCTCATCGAACCCTATGTCAAGGGCGGAAAAATTGGTCTATTCGGGGGTGCCGGTGTTGGCAAAACCGTTTTGATTATGGAATTAATCAACAACATTGCCAAGGGTTACGACGGGATGTCGGTATTTGCCGGCGTCGGCGAGCGGACCCGCGAAGGGAACGATTTGATGCGTGAAATGATTGAATCCGGGGTTTTGAAATACGGGGAAACCTTCCGCCATGAAATGGAAGAGGGTAAATGGGCACTGGACAAAGTGGATTACAACGAATTGGAAGAATCCAGGATTTCCCTGGTCTTTGGCCAAATGAATGAACCACCCGGAGCCCGCGCTCGCGTTGCCTTGTCGGGCTTGACCTTGGCCGAACATCTGCGCGATGGGGATGAAAAGGATGCCACCGGCCGAGATATTTTGTTCTTTATTGATAACATTTTCCGGTTTACCCAAGCCGGGTCCGAAGTATCGGCCCTCTTGGGCCGTATGCCCTCGGCGGTAGGGTATCAGCCGACATTGGCCACCGAAATGGGTTTAATGCAAGAGCGCATTACCTCCACCAAAAGGGGTTCCATTACCTCCGTTCAGGCCGTTTATGTTCCGGCCGATGACTTAACAGACCCGGCACCGGCAACTACCTTTGCCCACTTGGATGCCACCACGGTATTGAGCCGCAAAATCGCAGAGTTGGGAATTTACCCAGCGGTGGATCCTTTGGATTCAACCTCCCGCATTCTATCCCGGGATATCCTGGGTGATGCCCACTACGACTGCGCAATGCGGGTCAAGCAGATTCTCCAACGCTACAAAGAGCTCCAAGACATCATCGCCATTTTGGGTATGGATGAACTCAGCGAAGAAGATAAATTGGTTGTAGGCCGTGCTCGTCGTGTTCAGCGTTTTCTTTCGCAGCCCTTCCATGTCGCCGAACAATTCACAGGCCTCAAGGGTGTTTTGGTTCCCATCGAAGAAACCATTCGTGGTTTTAACATGATTTTGGAAGGTGAAGTCGACCAGTACCCCGAGGCCGCTTTTAACCTCAAGGGAAGTATCGACGAAGTCATCGAAGCAGGTCGCAAAATGTTGGCCGAACAAGCCTAAGTCATGGCGTTGGAATTGCAAGTACTGACGCCCGAGAAGGTCCTTTTCGAAGGGCCCGTGGTATCGGTCAAGGTGCCAGGTAGTGATGGACCCTTTGAGGTACTTCGAGATCACGCCCCTTTGGTAGCTTCACTCCAAAACCCGGGTACCCTGGAGCTCAAGGGTCAGGACGGTTCGGTGGTTCGATTTCGTTTGCTCGGTGGAGTGGTCGAAGTGCTGCACAACCGTGTTGTTGTGCTCAGCCCGGGTCACCAAGAAGCCTAGTCGGTTGCATCCCCCCAGAAATCTTCATCCTGGGCCTTTTCGTACGCATAGCCGGAACAATCCATATTGATCGCCACTCCTCCTTCGGGTGCTTTGAAGGAGGCAGGTTTGATCCCCAAGCGGCTATCGCTCATGACTTTTTGCATAAAAAGCCCAAAGATGGGCAAGGCCGTATTGGCCCCTCCCCCCAGGCTGGTGCTTCGAAAATGTACGGCTCTATCGTCGGCCCCAACCCAGGCTCCCGCAACCAAATCGGGGTGAAAACCAATGAACCAACCGTCTGAATTGTTTTGGGTGGTTCCGGTTTTGCCCGCGATTTCGCCTCCGAGGTTGTATCGGTAACGCAGTCGCGATGCCGTTCCCCCATCCACCACTTTTTGCAAGAGCTTGGTCATCACAAACGCGGTCTCTTCGCTTAACACATCCTTGGTTTCCGGAAAATTCTCCAGGAGCACATTGCCCTGACGGTCCGTAATCCGGGTAATCATCATTGGCTTGGTCCAAACGCCTCGATTCGGGTAGGTAGCGTAGGCTCCCACCATTTCGAAAACACTCATGTCAAAGCTACCCAAGCAAAGGCTGGGGTACGGTTGCATCGTCGAAGTAATACCCATTTTTCGGCTTAGCTCCAGGACCGGTTCCGGACCCACCTGTTTCATCAAGTAGGCCACAATGTTGTTAACCGATAGGGCGAGTCCACGAAACATGCTCATGGAGCCTCCAATTTTGCCGTCGTAATTCTGCGGGGTCCAATTTTCGAAAGCCTCAAAGGTGACCGGGAGATTAGGAATAGGCTGGCAAGGATCAAAGCCGTTATCCACGGCCACTGTGTAGACCAAGGGTTTGAAGGCCGACCCCACCTGTCTTTTGGCTTGGGTATTGACGTGATCGTATTGGCTAAAATCCATATCAATACCTCCAACCCAGGCCTTGACATGACCATTGTGGGGATCCATGGCCATGAATCCGGTATGGAGGAATTTTTTGGCGTAACGGATGGAATCCATCGGGGTCATCAGGGTATCCACAAAGCCGTTCCACGTAAATAAGCGAATATCCGTGGGTTCGTTAAAGTGTCGTCGAATAGCGGATTCGGACCAATCTTGGTCCTTGAGTCGGAGGTAACGCTGGGATCTCCTCATTCCTTGGTCCAGAATTTCGGTGAATTCACCCCAAGGGTCCTTCCCTTTCCAGTGCTGGTCAAAGAGAGCCTGCAAACTTTTCATTTGAGATCGCACCGACTCCTCCGCATAAGCCTGTATCCGGGAATCCACGGTGGTATAGATTTTGAGACCATCCCGGTAAAGATTGTACGGCTCCCCTTCGGGGTTCACTTGGGTTTTGATCCACTCGCTGAGTTCTTGACGCAGGTATTCTCGAAAATAGGTTGCGGTACCCGCGGCATGGGATTGGGGCCTCAATCGCAGGGCCAAAGGCATACCCTGATAGCGTGCGCCGACCTCTTCGTCCAGGAAGTGGTATTTGACCATTTGACTAACGACGGTATTGCGTCGGTTAAGGCAGCGATCCGGATGCCGGGTAGGGGAGTAGTAGGTAATTCCTTTGAGCAGTCCCACCAGCAAAGCGGCCTCGTGTACGTCCAAGGATCGGACATCCTTATCAAAGTAGGTTCTGGAGGCAGCGATGATTCCAAAAGAATTGTAACCAAACTCAACCGTATTGAGGTACATGGCCAGGATTTCCTGTTTGGTGTATCTTTTTTCGAGCTGAACCGCAATGATCCATTCCTTGACTTTTTGGAGCAAACGGGCCGGTTTGGAACGGGCGCGTTGACCGTTGAACAGATTCAGCGCCAATTGTTGGGTAATCGTCGAAGCACCCCCTTCACGGCCCATAAAAACCACGGCTCTGGCCAAGGCTCTTAGATCAATGCCTGAATGTTGGTAAAAACGTATATCCTCGGTCGCTACCAAGGCATGGATAACATGCGGGGATATCTCGTGGAATTTGGTGTACGAACGGTTTTGGAGGTAAAACTTACCGAGGACTTGACCGTCGGAGGAAATAATTTCTGTAGCTAGGTTGCTTTTGGGATTTTCCAGATCATCGAACGAAGGCATTTCGCCCAGGCCACCTGTGACGGTAAGTAAAAAGACCAACAACCCCAGGCCCATCAAGACCGCGTAGATTCGCCAAACCCGGCGGGTCCAAACAGGGCTAGGGTTGGGGGAGGATTCGGGTTGAGTTGAAGCAGGCATAAATTTAAGGTTGGTGTTCCCGCTGGAATAAAATTAAATAATCGTTGAGGGATAGATTCTTGTATAATTTGTTAAAATCATCCCGAGCCACATAGAACCAATCGTACGATCCTGCAATTAGATCCCTGAAAAGATCGCTATCGGTCTGGGCTTGTTTCCAAAATTGGAGAGCGGTTGCACGATCGGGGGTTTCTTTGATCAAGACCAATTGCTCCACTTCTCTGTAAACGGGATAAGAAATTTTGACCCCTAATCGTCGATAGTTTTTTTCGGCAAAGCGACTCATCTTCACCCCGATTTCGATATTCTTTTGGTAAACGGAGGCGTTCATTCGTAACACCAGGTAGTGGGGTTGTACCGAATCTCCCTTGAATTCGTAGCGGTCTTGGACACGGCCGGTTTCCATCCCCGCTCCATTCTTGGAACGACCACGGGACTGTTCCGGGAAAAGCACATCAAGCATGCCTTGGGCCGCTGTGGCAAGGGCTACCGGACTGCTTGCCGAGGCGTAGGATTCCAAGCTGCGCTGCAGAAGAGCGCTGTCTTTGCGGGATGCCGAAACACTTTCCAAAAAACCGAAATAGGGCATGAGGGTATCGGAGGCGTAGCGGGTTTTGGCCCATTTGCAGGCAAGCACCACCGAGTCGTATCGACCAGCAGCATACAATCGATAACAATACCGGTAATGGGCTTCGGCGGCGATACGCATCGAGTCCGATATTCCGGTACTTTTTCCATGTATCATGGCCGTAAATGGAGATTCAGGATATAAACTATCCAGGAGGCGAGCACTTTGGAGCCGGCGTATCGTATCGCTGAGGGCTTCATAACACCGAAAGGCTTGGTACAAAATTTCGGGCTCGGTGGAGGTCTGAGGAAACCGTGCCAAGTGGGCTTCTGCAAATGGCAGGGCAGCCCTGTAATCCCCCAGACGGTCTTTGTAAAGTTTGGTCAGGGCCAAATGGGCTTTGCGCACCAGGGATAAGGATTTGTTACGCGATGCCTCATCACGGGGTATTCGCAGCTTAAGATTTTCGACGGTTCGGGGTAATTTATTGAGTGAATCCACCAAGGGATCCTCATCGGTTTCGGAGCTTGTTGCGGTCGTAACGGGTCCTTCTTCGGCGTTTCCCTTGCTGGCGACGCTTCGTCTCCAGTGGTCGGTATTTTCACGTTTACCCCAGATTTGCAAAAACTGATTGTAATCGCTGCCGATGAGTTGGGTATTGTAAAAATGCCATTCCCCTCCGGCCGATGCCATGGAAGCGGCACCCATGTTGCGCTGGAGCATGAGGGGATCAACCCAGTTGTTGTTGCTGTTGGCCAAGCGTGCATTTTTGGTGGAGTCCTCGGCTTTGGCCTTGGCCAGGGCAGCTTGTTTGCGTTCTTCGTCCAAGATTTTGGTGAGACGTGCGGTTAATTTGCTATCGGGCAAGGCTCCCAGTTCCAACAAAGAGTCTTGAACGTTAATGGTTTTGAGATGCCGAACCATTTCGCTCAGGTAGGCTTGTTTGTTTCGAATTTCTTTGAATCGGGGATGTTCTTTGTCCGGGTTATTACTTAGGCTATCGTAAAAAAGACCGGCCTCTTCGTAGCGTTTCTGTTCATAGCAAGCATCTCCCAAGGTGAGCCAGGTTTTTTTGCGTTGAGCATTGATTTCTAAAGAATGCGCCAACGAAAGACGGAAGTTGTTTTCGGCTTCTTGGTTTTTCTTTTCGTTTCGGTCCAGCAAGCCCAACTCAAAATAAAGGACGTCCCGGTAACTGTAATATTTCTTGGATTTGATCAAATTTTGGAGAATCCGCCGGGCATTGCGGGCCCCATGACGGGCGTCGGTGTAGGCGGTGACGGATTGAATTTTGCACTGAAAACGAAGTTCGGGATCCGGACGACCTCGAAGGGCTTTTTTGAAATGCAACGGAGCTTTACGGCTTTCGATTTGCAAATAAATTTGGCCCAACAAAAAATGTGTTCTGCGGCGTTGAGCAGCCGGCATCGAAAAATGCAAAGCGTCTTCGAGGTATTCGGCCGCCTTGACCACCCGCTTTTGGGCCAGTTGATTTTCGGCTGCTGCGAGATAAAGCATGGCCCGGCTTTGATTACTGGCCTTGGTGTTTTCGAGGGCTCTTTCCAAAACACCCTGAGCCGGCCCGAATTGCCCGGATGCGGTGTAGGAACGGACGAGCCAGCCAGCGGCCAGGTCGGCATTGGGTTGGCCTTTGTACCGGTTGATCAGGTATTGGAAGGTTTCGATCGCGTCAAAATAGTCCCTTCTCAAATAATAACATTGCCCAATCAAGAGAAAACTCTCATCCACCCAACGGCTGTGCTCTTTGCGTTGGATCAAATTGGAACATTTTTTGATGGACTCCTCAAAGGCTGATGAACCCGAGGAAACCGAGGCATCCAGGGACTCCACAAAAACCGGTAGCCACTGCGCGTAATCGTCCTTGTGGTTTCGATGTATTTCTTGCATCGCCTCATGGTATCGCAAACGAGCATAGTACAATCCATTGAAGTGCGCCGTGACGTTTTGGTATTGGCGTTTGGCCCAGCTTTGGGCCTGAACCGGCGTGCTGAGGGCTAGGGCCACCAAAAGTCCCCCAAGGCCTAGGCCAGCCCAGATACCGAGGGACGGTAGCGCGTTGAACGATGGTGAATGCGGACGGCGCATGAAAGCGGATAACCTCCAATAACGGAGGTAAAGTTATAAATTGCGGCCAAGCTCATGAAATTCCTTCGTTTTGGTCCTCGCTTTCTTGGTTTCTGGCGAAAAATGCGCCTGGATTACCGAATTATTGTCCGCACCGAAGGTGAATTGGATGCCATCATCAATGTCCGCTTGCGCCCTCTGAATTGGTTTGTCTTGTTGAGTACGGTCTTGGTGTTGGGTTGGTTGTTTTTTGGGGCGATACTCGTTTATACCCCGCTAGGAGGGTATCTGCCGGGGGCGGCTAATCGAAAATGGCAAGGTCAGGTGGTGGAACAAACCCGACGTTTGGACTCCTTGGAAGACTACGTCCAAGCAAGCAGAAGCCAGTGGTCGGTGCTTCGTCGCGAATGGTTGGGGGAGGACACCCTGATTTACCAGGATTTGCCCTTGCCTTCGGTTGGTCGAACCTACCATCCGGATAGCCTATTGGATGCCAACGGTTGGGCCGATTCCCTCTTGCGCTTAGAGGTCGAACGGGAATTTGCGAACCGAAAGGCCGGTAGACGGCCTTAATTTTGGGGCATGAACATGCAATTACCCCTCAAATTAGGGCGTTCAACGGGCGTCGTCATGAATGCCGTGGCCGAAGGAGCCATCCTCGAAGGCAATTTAACTTGCAAAGGAGATCTTCGCCTGGATGGAACCGTGCAGGGGGAGGTCAAAGTCGAAGGTCGCCTGGTCTTGGGTCCTCAAGGCGCCATACACGGCCCCGTTCGTTGCCAAAACGTCCATGTCCTGGGCAAGGTGAATGGTCCTATCGAGGCCACGGAGTCTATCCTGTTATCGGCCACTGCCCAAGTTAACGGGGATATTTCGGCCCCCAAATTGGTGGTTGAAGAAGGCGCTCAGCTTTCGGGTCGTTGCACAATGCAGGCACTGCGTTCGGTCTATGCAGGCGATGCCCATGCCAAAACCGCTTGACGGATTGGCCCGTTACGGGGGCTTGGCGGTACAAATGGCCTTGCCCATCGCTGTAGGTGCTTGGTTGGGCGTCAAAGTAGACGTAGCGGGGGGCTATGCACACCCCTACGGGACCTTGGTAGGTCTTTTTTTGGGTTTAATCATGGCCTTCGCCGGGGTTTGGTCCCGCCTCAAAGATTTATAATTGACCTCGACCTCTAGTTTATGGCCATGGTTTTGGCGTTTTTGGGTATTGCATGGCCTATGTGCCGCTGCAGGCCTGGGGTTGGACAGCGTTCGTTGTATTCGGTTCGACCAATGGTGGGATTCGTGGTGCTTGATGACCTTGCTAACCCTGGTTTACGGATGGGTTGTCGTTTTGTGGCATCGTTGGGGATCCTCCAACAAGGCTTGGGTCCTTCCGTTGCCTTGGATTCACCTCCTGCTTAACCTCACGGCCATCCTGATTGCCCGATGGCTGGGGGTCTTGGATACCAAGGTTGGGGCTTTGGTTTTTTTGGCCTTCATGCTGCTCGATTTGGCTTTTGTAAATTGGGCCTTGCTTTCTATCTTGCGCCCGCATTCGAAGTAGGTTAATTCGCCTCTGAGTTTGCATTAAGCCCCATTTGTGCAGCCAACAAACTCTTTCAACTTAACAAATCGTCGCCTCCTGTTTTTGGTGGGCTTGTTTAGCGCGGTACTATGCCCGGTGGGTCTTTACGCAATTTCAACAACCTCCAAGCCTTCAACCCAGCAGGCGTCCCATCAGGTCAGTGAAGAGGACCAAGCTACTGCTCCGAGTTCGGCCTCTACCGACGGTCATGTTAACGAGGCTGCTGAATTCGATCCTTCCAAGGTCATTTTGCACCACATTGCGGATGCCCATGATTGGCATCTTTACGACCATCGCGACGAGGGAGGCCATGTTCACCCTGTTTCAATTCCGCTTCCTGTGATTTTGTGGTGTGGAGGGCAATGGCATTTCATGATGTCCTCTGCCTTTGAGCATGGTCATGCCCAACCCCAATCGGGGCCCATGACTTTTAGCATGGATGAACACGGCCACATTCAAGAAGCATCGGGATTACCCGTCATGGATTTATCCATCACCAAGAATGTGGCCTCGATGCTCCTGAGCATTGTACTTCTTTTGATCATCTTTATTTCCGCGGCGCGTTCGTATTCTCGTTCTACCAACCGAATGCCCTCGGGCCTTGCACGGTTCTTGGAACCGATCATCCTGTTCATCCGCGATGATATTGCAAGACCGAATATTGGAGAAAAGCGATATGCCCAATACATGCCCTATTTGTTGACGGCTTTTTTCTTCATTTGGATTAAC
>Ga0172372_10002883_pt1 | contig 25770 bp, 22 predicted proteins | sample LakKiv5m_2_FD_114544 | JGI IMG/M metagenome (GOLD analysis project Ga0172372, IMG submission 114544) | Freshwater microbial communities from Kabuno Bay, South-Kivu, Congo - kab_092012_9.5m | ecosystem: Environmental > Aquatic > Freshwater > Lake | place: Democratic Republic of the Congo...
CTGCCCACCGGTTTTTCTGCCCACCGGTTTTTCTGCCCACCGGTTTTTCTGCCCACCGGTTTTCACCTCTTGCCGGCATCTTTTGCGTCTATCGCGGCTGTGCTTTTTGCAGCATCAGTTTGATTTGATCGAGTCGATCTGCATCTTGAGGGCTTTTGTCATCTCGCCAACGCAAGATCCTTGGGAATCGAACTGCGATACCGCTTTTGTGGCGCGACGATTCCTGGATATTCTCGAACGCAAGTTCCATCACGATCCTGGGAGGAACTTCGTGAACCGGCCCGAATCGCTGGGTTGTGTTCTCTTTGATCCAACGATCCAGTCGTCCGATTTCTTCGTTGGTAAGGCCTGAATAAGCCTTGGCAAAGGGGACCAATCGATCCTGATCCCAAAGCGCAAAGGTATAATCGGAGAACAAACCGGCTCTGCGTCCATGGCCTCGCTGCGCGTAAACTAGAACCGCATCGATCGTATACGGAGTGACTTTGGATTTCCACCAAGTTCCCGTTACGCGACCGACTTGGTAAAGACTCGTGCGAAGCTTTAGCATTAAGCCTTCGGCACCAAACGCACGAGCTTGATCCCGTTGTTGGATCATCTGATCCCAATGATCAAAAAGGAACATCTCGTTGCACCTAAGTGACCTTGCTGCAGGGTCGTTACCAAGTTTCAGCGACTCTAGAATTTCGCGTCTGTGCTGGAAGCTCTCGTTCCGCAGATCTTTGTTGTTGTGTTCGAGGAGATCGAAGGCCACAAATACCACGGGAATCTCGGTGAGAATCTTTGCAGTGGGTTTTTTTCTTTGAATACGCCTTTGCAGCAGCGTAAAGGGCAGGGGGCGTTTGTCCCCAAAGGCCAAGATTTCCCCGTCGAGAACCAGTCCATCGGGCAGTCCAGCAGCAGCTTGCTGGATCTCTGGGAATCGACCATCAAGCAGTTCTTCTCCTCTGGACCACAGGAAAGTGTGTCCCGATCTTTGGATCAATTGAGCTCGGATTCCATCCCACTTCCACTCGGCGATGTAATCGCTGACGGAATGGCATTGCGAAAAGCCTTCCGGTAACCCATGGGCTAAGCAAAACGGGTAGGGTTTCGATGGTGATGCTTCAGAGGAATCCTGCGCGATCAACGCACTCAAGAAAGCTTCGCTGGGCTCCCACTGACCCATCAAACGATGCGTCAGTTCATCGGTAGGCAATCCACACCAGTGCCCAAGTGCTTTGGTAACGAGTTTCGCGCTGACCCCAACTCGTAAGTTACCTGTAAGCAACTTATTGAATACGAATCTCTCTGTCGAATCATATCGACTCCAGGTTTCTATTAGAGCGCTGGCCAATCTATCCTCATCGGTTGCTTTGGCGTCCTTTTGGCTCGCAGAGGATCTTGATTTTCTTTTCGACGGTCCGGCTAGCTGCAATAAAGGAATCAAGCTTTGTTCGACAGTTTGACTCAGAGACTCAGGGTTGCCCGATGACACGCCCCGTGCCATCGTAGCGGCGGTTTCGGCGAGATCTCCAACCCACTGATAAGTCTCCTCGAAGAGCCAATCGGGGATTTGGGCGCTGCGGGCTGCAGCTAGGCGAATGATTCGGGTTGGCAAGGTCGGCTTGAGTTTGTGCCCCAACAGAAAATAGAGTGCATAGGCAGCATCAGCCTTGGGTGACTCTGCAAAGTACTCGACTATCGCCGATACTTTGTCACTGGTTTTCGTCGTCTCGTCGAGGCGCTGATACAGTCTTGCGAAGTCTCTCATCATGCATCCTCGTAGATTATGGGTTCGGATTCATCCCCCGAAAAATGCGTTTGTAAGACCTCTGCCTCGATCCCTTGATGCATCAAGTACCTTGCGACCACGTCGGTAAATCCATGAGTGACCCAGACTGTTTCTGGTCTACATGCGTCAATCGCTCGAAGTAAATCTGGCCAATCGATGTGATCCGAGAGCACGAATCCTCGGTCCACATTTCGCCGACGTCGAGTTCCCCGAATCGCCATCCAACCCGATGCCATGGCAATCGATGGATCTGAAAATCGTTTGATCCATCCGGTCCCTTGGCTCGATGGTGGCCCAAGTATCAGTGCTTTCGACCAGTCATGATCGCTGCTGAGCGATGCGGCCGATGGCAGGTCTGGAATCTCAATCCCTGAGTTTCTGTAAGCGCGATTGGGTCCTAGCATAGCGCCATGAACAGCCATGTCCTTGGCAACTTCTACTCCACAGAGTCGAACCACTTCGGCAATGATACGTTGCGCCTTGCCGACCGAGTAGGCAAGAATCACACTGGTTCTGCCTTGTTTTTGATTCTCATGCCACCAAGCAACCAATTGCTTGATCACTAGTTGGGTCTCTGGCCACTGAAAAACTGGCAAGCCAAAGGTTGACTCAGTCACTATCAAATCGCAACGAACTGGTTCCCAAGCCGAGCATGTTGGATCGGGTTGAAGTTTGTAATCGCCGGTGATCAGCGCTACTTTGCCGTCGACCTCGATTCGAACTTGTGAGGAGCCAAGGATATGGCCTGCTGGATGCAAAGAGACCAATGCGTTATGGATCCTGAGGGTTTCACCGTAATCAAGAGTTTGCAGGTCGATGGAGTTGCTCAGGCGTACTTTCAGAAGCGCTTCGCTGGAGCGCGCTGCAAGGTATCTTTTGCACCCCCAGCGAGCATGATCTGCATGTGCATGGGTCAGTATGGCATGATCGACACGGTCCCAAGGATCTACATAAAAGTCACCTGCCGGACAGTAGAGACCACGCCTGGTGCATTCGAGCAAATTCGAGTAGCTCATGCTTGAAGTCTTTGGTTGAGTCCACAAAAAAACACCACCAGATTTTCTGGTGGTGTTTTTGTCTTTCGAATCTTTGACTTGAATTACCAAGCAAAGTGAGCGAATGCTTTGTTGGCATCGGCCATACGGTGAGTGTTTTCGCGTTTGGTGACCGCTGCACCTTCTTTGCGATAAGCGGCCATGAGTTCATCGGCTAGCTTGACGGCGGTGGATCGACCTTTCTTATCTCGGATAGCACCAAGGATCCAACGGAAGGCCAACGATTGCTGGCGGTTCTTGTTGACTTGCATCGGAACTTGATAGGATGCACCACCGACCCGCTTGGAGCGGACTTCGATGTATGGCTTGACGTTCTCGATGGCTTGTTCGAACACCTCCACAGCGGGACGATCCTTGATCTTTTCAGCAATTTCGTCGAGGGCATCGTAGAAAACGTTGTAGGCGGTTGTCTTCTTACCGTCGTACATCAAGCAATTGACGAACTTGGCGACCAAAAGCGAGTTGTGCCGTGGATCAGGACGAAGGGTCGTTCTAGACGCGGTGATTTTTCCCATAGGAAACGAATCTCTTTGAAACGGAGGGTTGAGTGGTGTTTTCTAGTTGATTGGAAGGCCGAGACTAAGACTTCTTAGGGCTCTTGGCACCGTATCGGCTACGGGATTGCTTACGACCGTTGACGCCCAAGGTATCGCGGCATCCACGGACGACTTGGTAGCGAACCCCTGGCAAGTCGCGGACACGACCACCTCGGATCAAAACGATCGAGTGTTCTTGCAAGTTGTGGCCTTCACCGGGAATGTAAACGGTGACTTCTTTGCCGTTGCTCAGACGAACCCGGGTGATCTTACGCAAAGCAGAGTTAGGCTTCTTAGGTGTCATGGTCTTAACAGAAAGACAAACACCTTGTTTTTGCGGGCAGCGTTCAAGCACTGGGCTCTTGGTCGACTTGTGCTGAACGACTCGATTGCGACGGACTAATTGGTTGATCGTTGGCATACGGTTTTGTGGATTCCGAAGTCTATTGGTCCAAAAATGAACGGTGTTCTACTATTTCGATGTACGGTCTAGCTCTAGCGTTGACTGCTAGCTCTAGCGTTAACTGTCCTATGACGGAAAGTACCAAAGGTGGGAGTCGAACCCACACGTCCTTGCGGACACTGGATTTTGAGTCCAGCGCGTCTGCCATTCCGCCACTTTGGCATTTGGAAAGCTGATGGATCTCAGCCCCATCGCATCGGATTTAAGCCTTGGGCTAATCCCCGTCCAAACGTCATTTGGTCGAAGAAATACCGCAAGGGACTTAAAGCAAATCGAGGGGTCAAAGTGTACCTAGGCCCCCTCACAATCAGCAAGTCCACCGACTGGAATTTCCTTGAAAATTTCCCCAAGTAACCCGCAGGTGTACGTTTGCCTGGGCCGGATCCTCAGAGCACTCTGGCGATGATGCATTTGAGATAATCGGATTCTTGGCAGTGGATGTTGACCGGATGATCGGCGGCCGCGCCACGATTTTCGAGTATTTGCAAGTCGCGACCGGCTCGCCTTGCTGCGCCCAGCAGTACATCCATGAATTCCGATCGGCTGACTCGCCCAGAGCAACTGCAAGAAACGAGGATCCCCTCCGGACGTAAACACCTGATTGCCAAGTAGTTAAGTCGGTGGTAGGCGGCCAGAGCCCTGGGGACTTTGTCCCTGGAGCCGGCCAGTTTTGGCGGGTCCAGAACAATCTGATCAAAGGTTTCACAGCGGTCAACACGCGCAGACAACGCTTCGAAAAAATCAGATTGTTCCCAATTCAGGCTGGTTTCTAGACCATTTTCAGCGGCATTGCATTTGGCCAGTTCAAGGGCTTTGGCACTCGAATCCACAGCAAGAATCGATTCGCAGGGCTGACCACGGTCTGCGGTGGCTTTAGCGATTGTGAGGGCAAACCCCCCAGCATACGTGCAAACGTCAAGGACTTTGGCCCTTGGAGGGGTCCATCGTGCAGCCGCCAGACGGTTTTCCCGCTGATCCAAGTAATAACCGGTCTTTTGACCTCCCAGCAGATCGACTTTCCAAGCCAGTCCATTTTCTTGGATGAACAACGAATTCTCTGGGAGTTTTCCATAAACGACTCGGTCCTGAGCCTCGATCCCCTCGCTTTTGGCCGTTTTCTCGTCGACACTCAACGAAATACTTCTGGGCTGAAGCTCGCTTACCAAAAGCGTAAGAATTCCTTCCAGATAGGGCTCCAGGACTCCGGCTGTGAGTTGGACGACCAAATGTCCGGCAAAACCATCGATGATCAGCCCGCTCAAAAAGTCTCCCTCGCTATTGATCCATCGCAAACTGTCGCTTGCTGTTGCGGTTTGCTCAAGCATCCGCCGTCGCAGCCCAATCGCTTGAAGAACCCTCTTATGAATTAGCTCAGGGCCAATCCAATCCTCTTGGGACCACGCGTACTGACGGACTCGAATTCTGCTTTGAGGGTTGTAGAGCCCACGCCCGATCCATTTTCCATCCCCACCAAGCACGTCGACTTGCTCGCCAGATCGGGGTGGACTGACCGATTCGACCAACGAGGAATCCAGAATCCAAGGATGCCTCCCAATCGAATCTCGGTTCTTGCCCTGTTTGAGCCGAACGGCTCGGATCTTCGACGCGTTGTAATAGTCCACAGAGCTTCTTTCTGGATTAGCCAAAACTTCTTGTCGCTCAAACTTCTAGCCAAAAACGCAACACCCAGGTAACCCAGGTAACTCCGAGGAGCCGATTGGAGGATCGAACCACCAGAACTTGATTTGCATGGCTTTGACTTTCGGGCCGGTGCAATCCAAACTACAATTCTGAGCCAGTCCGAACCGGTTGGCCTTAGCATAAACGTACCTAGGAAACTCGTCCAATGAAATCGACAAGCCTCTTTTTATCGTTGTTTTGGCTGGGTCTAATTTGCACCCAAGGCCTATCTAGGGAGTGGGCTGACAAGACTGGGAATGTCAAAGTCAACGGAACGCTCATCGCCGCAGACCAAAAAGACATCGTCGTCAAACTTGACCAACCCGTCAAAGGACGCGAGCTCTTGGCGATCGAAATCGCACAACTCTCCGATGCAGATCAGAAGTTTTTAATGCTCGAGGAAAGCGAAGGGCAACTCAAATCCGCTACGGAGAAGCACTCCTGGTCGCTTCGCAACGGAATGAATGTCTTCGGAAAAGTCGTAGGCTTCAATCGAAAGGATGTCACTCTTCAGCGTCGACGAGGCAAACTTTACGTCAACGATCGTCCCTTCGACAACTTGCCCGAAGTCTATCGCAAGATGATTCCACGCATCGTCGAACATTTTGAAAAGAAAACCTTCGCCAACGACTCCCAGTTCAACGATTGGGTTCTTGCTCAAAAAGCCGAAGCCCGCACGTTCACTTGCGAGGGGGTTCTCATGGAACTGCCCAACGGCGAGGAATACGGAATCCCCTTTTTCTTTTTCAAAGATACCGAACTGACGGTTCTTCAACCGCAGTGGGACGAGTGGCTCGCTGCCAACCAAGCTGCCAAGGAAGACGAAGAGACCAAGCGTCAGCAGTCGCTGTATCTCCAAAGCCAAGCGGCAGCCTATCAACAATCTGTCCAACAGAATCAGGCTTATCAACAAGAGATGATGCAAATCGCCCGAATGCAGCTTCAGATGCAAGCTGTCGCGGCGGGCGTATTTAGCATGTGGGAAGTCTATCTCTACCCACCTGCAGGTGTTGCGGCCTATCCGATCTCCGTAGTGGTTAATGCGAGAAATTCCTTCGATGCAGCCAACATCGCCAGCGCGAATAACCCTGGTTACGTCGTTGGTCCTATCCGCAAGTTCGCCGGCTACTGAGCCTTCGATCAGTTCCTGATTCAACTGGTTGCTGATCGGAGCTCGGTGCCAGTGACGCAACTAGCGGATTTGATACAGCCACTTCAAGGCTTGATTCATCAGATCCTCGCCTGCTCCGATCTGTGCAGGAGCTACCTGCGCGTCGGCACCATAGCCTCCCTCGGCGGTCCCTTCGATCGTCGGGAAATACTGGTGGTAGCCGTTGCAGTAGCCAAAAAAGAAGAGTCCCTCGAGACGAGCTCTCTCTCGGAGCCTCATCGCATGCTGACAGAAGAACTCTCCGCTTCCCCCGACAAAACCGATCTCTTTGTTGAGCACCGCGACGGTTAATCTGGGTCGTATCCCATCCTGGTACTCCGCCACAAAGTTCTCGACGAGCTCTGGGAAAAAAGCAACCGAGTAGACCCCTTGGACCAACGGGTTCTTAAAGTCGGTTCTGGATCCAAACGTAAATCGATCCTCCTTAAACTTCAGCGACGGAGCTTGTACCGATTTGGCTTCGATCCCCTGGTAAACCTTCAGCACCTCGTTTCCCAGAGCTTCGCCATAGCCAAGATAGTCACCATGACTCCCTCGATCGACGGATATATCCCCCGATGCTCCTTGCATAAAAACCACGATGCCTTGGGTGTCTTTGCCAACCCTTGCTCGCATGGCTCCTACGTAGTCGGCCGAAAACTGGCGAATGTCCGATGAGATGTTCGTCGGATGGCCTGTGAAATTGACGATTGTCGCGATGTTCTTGCCGCTTTCCAAGGCATCCAAACGTATCACTCCAAGCCGAGTATCGACCGGAGCAGGGCGGATCTTCGAGTGACGATTGCGATTGAAACCTATTAGCTCTTTACCGGCATGCCCCAGTTTGGCCGGCACCATCGTTTGATGAGCCTTCAAGATCGAATCGATGATTGCCTTTTCCAATTGTTGGTTGTATCGAATCGCGGCATCAAAACGGCCTCGTCCACGGCCAGGAGCATCAAAAAGTTCAAGCACGGGGCCATGATGGGTATGAGAGCCTGCGATGAAGGAGACCTCGATCCCCGCTTTTTCCTTGATCTCGCTGCGGATCCTCTGAAGCGAATCTTCTTGCGGAGAACGGCCCAAGTCCAAACCAACGATCGCCATCGTGCGCCGCCCGGCTTGAATGACCACCGTCGTGGCCTTGAGCGGATCAAGCGTCCCTTCGGACAAGGCGGCGTGACGATCCCCATATCCCCACATCGGGACAGCTTCCCTTGGCGTGATATCTACCTCAAAAGCCCCGACCTTGAACTCCTGGGCCGATGCAAACTCTGCGAAAAAAACGCAAACAAGCAACATCGCGATCCAGCAAACCAATCTTCGAATTGGATTCATCTTTTTCTGTCCTGTAGTCAATAACCCTGTCATCATCATCTAGTGTGCATCTAACCTCAAATGCGGAGCATACGCATAGTTGATCGGCTGGTAAGCGATCCGCAGATCATGGGTTTCTATCTTGCGATTGTTCTCTCGGAGTGATATTAGCAAGTGGTCCAAAACACCTGCCGTCAGCAACGTTCTTTCGACCGGATAAGCCGGTTTTCCGGTGTGGATCATTTGCTCGATCCCTTTGAGCAAATAAGCAAAGTGCGGGTAATACGGTTCCTCTCGCTCTTGGACTCTGGTTGCAAAAATGCGACCCGTCTGATCCTTGATCGCCGCTCCGATCCCCTGGGCTCGGCCCGGCAACATCAGCACAGGTACCACCAACCCATCCACATAACCGACCAGAAACGCCGCTCCATCAGCAGGCGGATCGTTCAGTACCGCTTGCCGATCCGTGCCCGTTGCAACCAGCGCTCGGTCCAAGAGTTCGCTATGAATGAGACCTTGCTCAAGCATCCATCCAATTTTCGACGTCGGTAAGGCTTGGACCCACGCCACACCTTGCTCACCCGTGCTGCGTCTTTCCAAGATGCACTGCAAGAATTCCAAAGTGTGTATTCCGTAAATATCCAATCCGGAATAACCGATCCCTACGGCAGCCTCGACCCCTTGCCTCCAAGGTAAATCGTCATCGGGACTTCGATAACTAACCGTCAGGCTCGAGCCAGCCATCCATGGCAAGTTCAACTCCTTGGCACGCTGAGCCATCCACAAAGCGTCTTTCCACTGGGGTCCTGGGTGCTTGTCGTTAAACACCGGTACCACCCGACCATACTTGGTCATCGTATCGGTGATTTCCTGAAAGAACCTCTTGCGAGGATATAGGTGCTGACCAAAGTCGTTCCAAGGATACTCGCCATGTTCGCCAATGCTCAGCACTCCGTCGACCGCGATTCGATCCCCGCCAAGAGTCAGTGCCTCCTGGATGGTTTTGCAAAGTCGAAATCCATGCTTCTTGGCAAGCTCGACCGACATGTCCTCGGCAGGATATTGATCCACATACAAGGAAACGAGCTCCAGATCCGGACCTTCCCCGCCGTCTTGCTTCCAACCCTGAAGTATCTTTCCAAGCAGCACATCGGCATGGGACTTTTGTCGATACACAGTCACGACCGCCGCAACGGGTTTCTTCTCACGGCGAAAACCCAAGCCAGTGCCAGCGACTGCGCTGCTGCAACCAAAGCCGGCCATGGTGCTTGCAAGCCCTCCGAGCCACACTCGACGATCGATGTTCAATAGTTGTTTCACGGTTTTACTCAGATGTTTTCCCAGGTCGTTTTCCCAGAACTGACCCAATGCCCATGTCGCTGCTTTGTAGCTTCGACCCTATCGATTGTATCGGATAGATTGCCTCCCATGGGCCCAGCCATTCTGTAACGGTTAAATCGATCTATCCGAACTCTCTGCCAAGCTGGTTAAAACGCAAGGCGTTGTGCCAGTAGTCCGATACCCCTGAGACGATCGGGAGATGTTTTCCCGTGTGTTGCTGTGTGTTCCTTCTTCAAGATTGTTGGGCATCGATGGCTAAAAAGGAAATCTTTCGCGTCGTAACCCGAGCCTCCGATGGCTCCCTGAAAATACGCGATTTCCATTCCGCCGAAATGATTTTCCGTACCCACACCCAAGTGGGGATCGATGACAGCAGCACCGACCTTGATCTTCGGGGTATGCCCATCTTCAAAGGGCTCATCGGTCCGATGCCCGAAGGGAAAAATATCGCGCGATACGAATCCCACGACGTCTTTGAAGTGATGACCAAAGAGTGGGCGAACGCCAAAGCAAGACGTCGGCGACGGCTCAAACCCGGCGAAGTCAATTCCGAGGCGATTTCGGAAGACTGAGAATTTGGTCGATGAACTGATAAGCTTGCTCGCGCGAATCGGGTGGGAAATCGTGAGCGCTCTGCGGGTAGATGGCCTTAATACGATCCTCTGCCGAGTGCATGCGATAGATTTTCGTCGCTTCCTGGATCGAATCTCGGACCCCGGAGACTTCGAAGTTATCATCTCCGATCGGTGAGCTTGTGAAAAAAGCACGAGGTGCAATTCCTGCGATCAATTCTGGGAAGTCCATTGGAACTAGATTGGGGTTGTTGGAGTAAACCCTTGCGATGCGGGGCATGTAGCGATCGCTGGTCCAGCCCTGCAACCTCCCTTGGTAGTACTTGTGAAAACGAGTGAACCCGCAACTGGAGACCGAGACACTGATTCGCTCGTCAAAGAAGCTCGTGAAGATGGTGTTGTGTCCCCCAAGCGAGTGTCCGATGCACCCAATTCGCTTCGGATCGACTTGCGGTAATTGCTGCAACAGATCGATCGAGCGCATGTTGTCCCAAATCGCTTTCATGCTGCCGCTGGCCCATTGAGAATTGGCCAGAAAGTCGTATTCGTGCTGGCCAAAGCTCGGGTAATCCGGTGCCAATGTCACGTACCCGCGACGGGCTAACTCAAGGGCGTAGTGCAAGTTTTCGCTTCCGCCAAGCCCGCCGGGTTCTTCTTTGCCGATTCCGATCGTTTGATGCAAACACAGTACCGCCGGCCTTCGAGTTTCCGGAGAATTTGAATGCACAAACAACAAAGCTCGCACGCGGTCCTGGTTGCCGTTGGCCGTATTGTTTTCGGTGATGTATTGGATCTTGCGTCGAACCAAACCATCGGCCAGAGGGGTCTCTTCCAAGACTTGAAATGCGACCGGACCTAATTGGGTTCGATCAGGTAATGACCCCATAACGATTTCGACGTTTCTTCGGATCGAATCTCTCCTGAGTTTCCATTGCTCAAGGTTCTGGATCTTGCCGAGTTCAGGTTTCGCAGGATCGATCCAATCGAGCTTGGCATGGACTTGATCGGTAAATTCATCCACCCGATCTTGAGCACCAACGAGCGAAAGAAGGCCCACGTATGCAAGGCCCACGTATGCAAAGAGGGATGCAATGCCAAGGCGTATGTACATGGGAAGCTCCTGTGCGTTTATTGCTGGAGTGCGCTGTTGAACTGGGCTCGCAATTGAGCGATCGCAGAATCGACCATCATTTCGCCGCTGCCTTGCCCACATCGCGCTGAAATCACTTCATAGTTGCCTTGAGAATAAGCTTGCCTTGTGGGCACATAGCCGATCGAACCGTTGGCCAATTCATGGATTGATGTCACCGCAAACGGCGAAGCGTCTTTGATGGCCAGTCCCAGTTGCACGAATATTTCACCTGGTAAAGAGACCCAGGCCACCTGGCGACCAAGCGAAATGACTTGGACCTCCGCATCGAGAAACCCGTCAGGATGTGCCTCCACGTCGGCGATACGATAAGCTTCAACCATTTCCATGAACGGTGGCAACTGCTTGTCGTTAACCTTGCTTAAAATACCTTTGGCCCAATCGGATCGCTCAGAAGAATGCGATTGGACAGGGACTCGAACGATTTCGTGCGAAGCGGCTAGTCGAGTCGAACTGACCGGCTCGAGCGAATTCCAAGACCTCAGGATACCGGCCGCCAAACGGGTTCCAATGCGGGTTGCTTCTTGATGCCCTCCTTGGCGGTTCCCGGATCGCACATCGATGTGATTGATATCTCCGCAAGTACCCGTGGCATACTGAAGATGAGCCTCTGGAAAAACCTTGCTCAAAGACTCCTGGATCGTAAAGGGCATATCAGCGCTCCACTGCGTTCCTCCCACGGTATCAAGATGAATGGCAAAGCTACTGAGTAAGCCAGCGAGTTTTCCAGGTTCCTCGTAAAAGGCAACAAACGGTAGGGCATCGTCGGTGGGCCCGGCTTCGCGAACAATGTTTGGATTGAGTTTTCCGGGATTCCAACCGACCGAACCATCCTTCATAAAAAAACGTCGATTGAAGGCCAATTGCTGCTCTTGGCCGATCGCGTAGGAAACACTGCGAGGTTTGAGACTCGCCTGTGCATCCAATGCACTTTGTGCAATTCTCTCAGGAAGACCGATCATGTATTGCTTGGCCTCGTCAGTCTGGTTGCCAAAGCGGCCCAGCAGTCGCTCATCAGGTTCGTAGAGCATCGGTCCGGTGTGCGAGTGCGTCGCGCTGATCATCACGTTCGAGGCTGGGATATGAAGCTTTTGCTCAATGATCTTACGGGTCTCGCGAACCATCCAGGGATTCGTGGAGATCAAATCCAAAGCGATGATGGCCACTTTGGTCTTGCCGTCATCAAGGACCGTCGCTTTTGCCCAAAGTGGATCGTGGGTCGCCGTCGAGTACCGCACACCGTAGTATCCTGCCATAGGCGTTGGCCGAATGGGTGTGATATCCGACACGCCGAATCCGACGCTTAGGACAGGTTTCGATTCAGCAGGTGGATCCTGGGAACGGACCAAGCTGGACCCGAGCAACAAGCCCATCACCGACCCACACAGAACGAACACTAGTTGATTGATTCGCAGCATAGAAACCTCTGATCCGTCCGATCTGTCCGATCTGTCCGATCTGTCCGATCTGTCCGATCTGTCTGATCTGTCTGATCTGTCTGATCCGTCCGATCCGTCCGATCCGTCCGATCTGTCCGATCTGTCCGATCCGTCCGATCTGTCCGATCTGTCTGATCCGTCTGATCCGTCTGATCCGTCCGATCCGTCCGATCCGTCCGATCCGTCCGATCCGTCTGATCCGTCTGATCCGTCTGATCCGTCTGATCCGTCTGATCTGTCCGATCTGTCCGATCCGTCTGATCCGTCCGATCCGTCCGATCCCACAGAAAAAAAAGACCGAGCAAACCTATGGTTTGCTCGGTCTTTTTTAAGTCCAAACGTTTGCCTTAGGATTCGCCGTACTCGCGGGTAGTGACAATACCCGGTTGTGGCACTGGGTACATGCCTTGGGCGTTTGCACGAACTGGTGCTGGGCTATCGAAGGTCATTGTCTCGAGTCCTGGAGCGAATTCGTGCTCGCAATTGAGCATTTCGTCGTAGGTGACTCGGACTCCGGTATGAGCGGCCATCCGACCCATGCTGGTTACAACACTTGCTTTCACACCGCGTTCGACTTCGTTGTACGGCAGATCCTTGCGGATGGCGTTGATCAGGTCGTTCCATTCGAGTTGGTAAGGGTTTGGCTCGGACTTGGGGCCTTCCCAAACGATGTTGTTGCGGGTCATCTTTTGGCCGCTGTAAATCTTGCACTTGGCTGGAGAGTGTCCAGAGGCCGAAATCACCGCGCTGCCTTTGCTACCATGGGCGTAGCTTGCGAATTCGTTGTGGCAACCTGGAATGGTCCGACCGTTGACGAACATCTTGGTTCCATCACCAAAGGTGTATTCGATCGAGTAGGTATCGAAATTCTGATCGACGCAATCATTTCGATAATGTCGACCACCCGATGCGATGGCTTCGACGGGCCAATCTTCTTTCATCCAGCAGCATTCGTCGATGTTATGGATTAGGAAGTCGCTGACGGCACCGCCACTGGCCCATAGGAATCCGTGGAACCTGCTGATTTGATAGAGCAATTCGCTCTTGGTGCCTTCGGGCATTTTGGTCGCTGCAGCCGAGCCAGTTGGACCAGCCATGCGGTAGGCGCGCAGCATGAGCAGATCGCCAATTTCTCCGTTGCGGATCCTGTCAAGCAGTTCTTGTCGAACCACACAGTGCCTGCACATCAGGCCCACTCCGACCTTAAGGTTTCGTTCCACGGAGAGTTTGCCTAAGTCGAACATTTTGCGACTGGCAGGGCCATCGACCGTCACCGGTTTTTCCATGAAGACGTTGAGTCCTTTTTCGATGGCATATTTGAACATAACCCAGCGGAACGCTGGCGGGGTGGTCAAGATGGCTACATCTCCTGGGCGAAGAGTATCCATGGCTTGTTTGTAACCATCGAAACTGACAAACTGCCGATCCTTGGGCACATCGACTTTTTCTTTGAACTTTTCTTTGAGACTCGAGTAGCTGCTCGATAGTCGGTTTTCGAAAACGTCGGCCATGGCAACAAGTTGGATTTCTCCGTTGTTGACCTGCAGCGCGTTCTCGGCAGCACCGGTTCCACGTCCACCGCAACCGATCAATGCAACGCGGATCTTGTTGTCTTCTGCTGCGTGAACACTTCGCGATAAAGTCGATGTCAACCCAGCGGCGGCAGCCAAGCTGGTGCCGGTCTTGATGAAAGACCTTCGACTCGCCGAGGAGTCATTGGTCAGAGAGTCAGAATGATTGGTTTGGTGGTTCATTGCAATGCTCCAAAAGGGAAAGGAATTAGAGAAGACGTGTGGATAAATCGGGGGGCGAGTTGATGAAGATCGTTAGCGTTCCAAGGGTACCGGGCGTTCTTTTTGGATCGGCTCGGAATACTCCCAGAACTTGTTTTTTTCTTCTTCGGTCGGATCGTTCAGTGGGCGAACGATTCGAAATCCGACGTGAAGTGCGTCGGTCAGGTACCAAATGCTCACTGGGGATTGTGGGTCTTGGGCGATCCAATCCTCGGTCGAGCCTTCGCGAGCGCTGCTGCGAAGGGCCGCTGGCTCTTGATTCCAGCCCCCACCTCGCACCACGCGTGGGTAGAGAGTTTTGGGAACCAGCAGAGGATTCACACCCGGCAGATCTTTGGGATACCCCTCGGGAGTGTGCTGATCCAACACCCACTCGGCCACGTTTCCATGCATGTCATGAAGTCCCCAAGGGTTAGGTTTTTTGAGCCCAACTTTGTGGTAGCCTTCCCCTGCGTTGTCAACAAACCAAGCGTAGTTCTCAAGTTCGGAAGGATCCGATCCAAACGAATAAGCTTCGGTGGTTCCTGCGCGGCAAGCGTACTCCCATTCGGCCTCGGTGGGCAGACGGTAATAGCGACCTGTTTTCCGCGAGAGCCATTTGCAAAAGGTGCGGGCCGCATGCTGCGTCATGCAAATGGCAGGATAACCATGCTTGCCCATCCCGAAGGTCATGTCCGTGTAAGGCTTGGTGGGCTGACTTTTCTGAAACTCGTCGGCAAGCTGGTCTCGTTTGGTGGCTTGGATTTTATTGACTTCTCGGTAGAAGACATCCAAGTCAGACATCCAAACATCGTAGGCATCCCAAGTGATTTCACATTTGGCCATCCAGAAAGGGTCGATCTTGATTTCTCGCACCGGACCTTCGTCGGCTTTGCGATCTGCTTGCCCGTCGGGACTTCCCATTTTGAAAGTCCCGCCTGGTATTGGAAGCATTTCGATTTTTGCCTGCGAATGCTCGATCAACTCGATGTACCGTTTCATCTGGTCTTCTTTCGATGCATCTGCTTCTGGAATCGCAATCGCATCGTTGCCAACGGTCGGAGTCTCCTGGCTAAGTGCATTTCCTGACGGCCCGGCCGTTAGGAATACAGCGATGAAGTTAGCCATAAAACACAGTCGAATCACTCTGCTGTTCAAGTCGAACCCTTTCGTAACGAGACATTTAGTTGCGAAGTCAGTGGGCAATTAATTGCCAAGCGGCACGACTTCGATATTGCGAAACTTGACCGGATCGGAGTGACCGGCAAATCCGATGTGTCCGCTGGCGCGATCCTTGCCCGGGTGGGGTGTGTTGCTCATGTATTCGTTGATGGTGGCCAAGTCGGTATCGAGAATTCGGGTTCCGTTAAGCTCGACTTGGATCTTCGATCCAGTCACCGTGATGATTTCATGGTTCCATTGACCCGTCGGACGCAGATAACCTCGTTTGGCTGCGGCCATTCCATAGGCGCTGCCATGAGCTTGGCGAGGATCGATCGTTTTGTAGTTGGGGTGACCATCATCGAGAACTTGCAACTCTGTCATTCCGACGTAAGCTGCATCGCCATGACGCAAATCCTTGGGCAATTGTTCGATCTCTTCAACGCTAGGGTAGCGGATCGCAATGCCGTTGTTGCCAGCAGGAGGAAGTTGGAAATCGAAACGAAAGACAAAATCGCCGTAGCTTTTCTCGGTGTAAAGAACCCCACCTTTGCCTTGCATGCACTGGATGGAACCTTCGGTGACCGTGTAATTTCCAGTGGCACCTTTCCAGCCTGCTAAATCATTGCCGTTGAACAAGACATTGAACTTGGCATTGTTCTGTGCAGATTCAGCTTCGGCTTTTCGGAGAATCTCGTTGGATTCGACGTCGGTAAACTCTTTGAGCGAAATGTTGCGGAATCGGATTTCCGCACCGTGGGTTTGCAGTTGAATCGGTCCGCGTTTGATCAAAGGTTGACCTGGTGCAAAGTAATCGTGCAACCGTGCGTCGACAACGACCGCTTTGTCGTTGAGCCACACCCAACAGCGCTCGCCGACCAATCGCATCTTCATCGTGTTCCATTGACCGACAGGGTTATCGGCACGGACCAACGGATCTTTACCTGCCCAACCGGCTGGGTTGTTCCAAAGCCCACCGCTTCCTTTTTCATTGCCGTTCTTGCGGTTGTTCTCTGCATCAGGATCCCAGATCTGAACTTGGGGAATCCCTCGAAGATAAATACCCGAATCGCAATCCTTAACGATTTTGAAATCTAAAGTCAGGTCAAAGTCGCCAAAATCAGCGTTGGTCGTCAAATAAGCCCCTTTGCCGTCGTTGACGATTTCATTGCCATCGACCTTCCAATGGTCGGCAATCTCTTGGTTCCACTTGGCCTTGTCGGCCTCGGGAGTCGACTCCCATTTCCTCGGATCGATCGTTGTGCGACCATGCCAGCCGGCGAAGTCTTTGCCATTGAAGAGTTGGATCGGCTCGGCAGCTTGGAGCCAGCCAGCACCACCAAATACCAAGGAAACAGTGGCAAGTGCGTGTGTTGCCAAGCCACAGCGTAGCGGGTTCCAAACGGAACGGAGGGATTCAAGCATAGCGATTCGCAAAGAGGGTTAGAGCGAAAAACGGGGGAATACGGAGGGATGACGTCTTGAAGACATCGACCTCGATTTTAACAAGAAAATCTTGTCTAGGCGATTTTGAACTTCGATTTTAAGGGTTGAATTTGCATCCAGGAAAACAGATAAAATAAAGGGTCGATGGCTCGCAGATTTCCAAGAAATGCTGTAGAAGTACGATTTGGGTCGACCGACCGGAATTTGAAAACCCAGAGCGATTCTTGCTACCTATATGGCGACCACTTCGGCTGAGCCCCTTGCGATCGATGTCCAGCAACTATCGAAAACCTACCGCGAAGGCTTGATTGTCCCTCGCATCCACCCGGCTCTCAAGAACGTCTCGCTTGAAGTAAAAGCTGGCGAAGTTTTCGGTCTGCTTGGCCCAAACGGGGCTGGCAAAACAACACTAATCAAAGTTTTGCTAGGGATCTTGCATCCAACCAACGGAATCGCCCAAGTCCTTCGGCAACCCGCCGGAAGCAAAGCGGCAAGACGCAAAATCGGGTACTTGCCCGAGAATCTTGTTTTCCCAAGGCATCATACGGGCCGTAGCGCCTTGTACTTCTACGGTCGCTTAAGCGAGATGACCGATGCGCAAATCGCCGCTCGCGAACAAGAACTCTTTGACTTGGTGAGTCTCCAAGGCCGTCAGAACGAAGCCGTACGCAGGTATTCCAAAGGGATGAGGCAACGCCTTGGGTTGGCTCAGGCGATGCTCCACGACCCAGACCTGCTGATTCTCGATGAACCCACCGACGGCCTGGACCCCATGGGCCGTTCCCAAATTCGCGATGTGCTTGATAAACTCAAACAACGTGGCAAAACGGTCTTTCTCAATAGCCACATCCTTCAAGAAGTCGAACTGATCTGCGACCGGGTCGCAATCATGGCTCTAGGGCAACTGCGAGGGATCGGCACCATCGATGAGCTGATTCGCAGCCATACCGACGATCAGTCCAGCAGTGTGAAGTTGGAGGTACTGGCCAGCCCGGATCGGATCAACCAAGTCCCCGGGCTCCCTCAAGGAGTTCTCGTCGAGGAGATCGATTTCGGAGGGCTAGGTCATGAAGGGCTTTCTCGTATCGCTCTTGAGAGCATCGATCAGTCTGGAGTCGATCTACTGGTCGACATACTCCGTCAAGCGAACATTAGTATCTTGCGAATCGAGCGAGCACGCCCAAGCCTCGAACAAGTCTTTATGAATATCGTCGGAGCCGCCAAGTCGTGAAGCCTTACATAGCCGTTCTGTACGATAGTTTGATTGAATCGGTCCGGTCGCGAGTCCTCTGGATTCTCATGGCCGGTTGGTTGCTGATCCTTGTGGCTCTCTTTCCACTGTCGTTATCCGAGGAAGAGACCTACCGCGTTAGCTCCTCAGACCTCAACAACGCAAGAGCAATGCTCGATCAACTTGCCCAAGCCTCCGCTGGACGAGGTACTCGGGCCCAGAGAGCGGTTTATGAAAAGCTTGATGAAGAATTCCAAGAGACGCTCAAGGATCGGCTCAGAACGCAAAAGCGAATTCCAGTAGGCCAACTGGTTTCCTCATTGAACGAAGCCCTCAATCAAGAAGACCTCTACTCCAAGGAAGCTTGGCCAACGGCCGAGCGACGCGAGGAACTCAAAGCCCTGATCGATGATCCATCAAAAACAACCGACGAATTGCAAAAACTAAATCGCAGACTCGTCGATCTAGCGTTCCCAGGCTCCATTCGGTCAGCCACCGGACAAGTGACTTGGGTTACCTATGCAGGCATGAAGTTCATGGATCCTTTGCCCTTTACTCTTCGGCAAATCCGTCCCTTTATCGAAGCCGGCTTGTATCCATTCATCATGTGGCTGGGCTTGGGCCAAATCGCCATGATGGTCGCGATCGTGGTGACAGCACCCATGATTCCCGACATGTTTCAAACCGGATCGCTCCATCTGCTCCTGAGCAAGCCGCTTTCACGGAGCTTGCTGTTCCTGAGCAAATACCTTGGAGGCTGCATTTTCGTCGCCATGAATGTAGGGTTCTTTCTCGTCGGCCTCTACTTTTACTCAGGGATGCAGTTGGGGATTTGGAACCGTGGCATCCTGTGGTGCATCCCTGTCTTTATTTTCTCCTTCATGATTTTTTACTCAGTCTCTGCCCTAGTGGGGCTGATCTGGAAAAACCCCATCATCTGCGTGGTGCTCACCGCTCTATTTTGGGGAATATGCTTTACCGTCGGAGTGGTTCGAGGATTCGCAAACGAATTCCTTAAAGGCCCACCGACCATCCAGGCGATGGTCGTCGCGCAAGACACACCCATCACAGCCAACCAACAAGGCCGTTTGCTGTTTTGGGACCAACCGGCCAATTCATGGAAAGTCGGTTTTGGCGAAGTCAATGGCCAACGTCTTCTTGGACCCATCATCAACTCCAAAGACGGCCTTTTGTACATGGGACGAACCCAGTTCGTTCCCTTTGGCTTAGGTGGAAACGATTCTCCTCGACTCCAAATCGTTCGACTCCCAGAGCTATCGAGCAATCCAACCCAAGCCATCCAGGATGAAAATCCTCCAAGCAAGAAGAAAGATCGAAAACTTTGGGATGACTCAAGACTCGATACCGCTCCGGAATTACCCCCAGGCACCTCGGATATCCTCCCCTGGAAAGATAGTTTTCTGTCGCTAACCCCCGACGGCATTTTTTGGTTTGATCGCGATGCGGTCAGCAAAGCAGAACAGCAAAAGGTCTCGGTCTTGGGCTTTGATCTGAAGCTGCCTCAAGCGACCGAAGTGCACAAGAAGATCACCCAGCCCGATTGGGATTTCAGGCGGCCCATCGCAGCCAATACCATCCCAGGTACCGATTCGATCGCGTTGGTTTCCAAAGGCAAATTGGTGCGATTTGATTTCGATGGAAAGAAACTCAACGCCCAATCGAGCATCGAACTCGATCTGCCACCAGAAACCGTTGCAACAGTGGTCGTCGTCGGAGAACATGCGATCGTTTGCCCCGATTCAAAGACCCCCACTGTGGTGAATCTCCAAGAGATGAAAATCACAGGCAATCTCGATGCCATCGGAAATAAAACCATCAAAAGGACCGCCAATGCCACCGATGGACGAGTCGCAATCCTGGACACCGAAGGCAAACTTTGGGTGATCGCCAATCCAGAAAAACAATCCGAATCCCTAAATCCCATCGCCCCCAACTTGGTCGGACAAGGGAACATCTCGACCATGGCCTTCGACCAAGAAGGTAGACTATGGGTCGCACATCATGTCAAACAGGTCGATGTTTGGGACAAAGATCTCCAACGGTCCGAGAAGTCGTTCCGACCCGTCCGAACCACTGCAGAATGGCTTTTTGATTACTTGATCAACCCGTTCTATCTGGTGAATCCCAAGCCATCGGCTCTCCAGAATACGATCCAGTACTTGCTGCGCAACCCCGAGAACAAAATCAGCGCCGTGGACCGAGCCGACCTGGATATTCCCCAAGTCGTTTCAGATCCCTGGCAGCCCATTTGGAGCAACGGTATCTTTATCGCCGTGATGCTATCTGCGAGCTGTTGGCTACTGTATCGCCAAGACCTATAGACCAGAGCCCATCCGTCAAAAGAAATCACCTCACATCGCCTTCGTGCAATCCTCCCTTAAAAGTCAAAACCATGAGCAAATTCAGTATTCTTCCCGATGGCAGCGATCTAAAGTCCATGGGCCGCGATTTGAAATTCTACCCCGTCGAAAACTCCAGCCCCAAGACACTCTCGAAAGACCAAATCGCTCATTACAACTCCCTAGGTTACATCGCTCCGCTGGATGTCTATTCCAGCGAAGAAATCGAGTCGATCCGCAAGTACTTTGACGAACTGCTCCAGAGAGTCGTCGCCGAAGGTGGCAATAGCTACTCGATCTCATCAGCACACTTGAAATACGGACCCGTCTACGACATCTTGACCCAGCCCAGGATCGTCAACTACATCGCTGATCTTATGGGCGAAGATGTGATCGCATGGGGGTCCCATTTCTTTTGCAAGATGCCCAATGACGGCAAAATGGTAGCTTGGCACCAAGATGCCAGCTACTGGCCGCTGTCGCCTTCAAAAGCAGCCACCGTGTGGCTGGCTGTTGATGACGCCGATCAAGAAAACGCATGCATGAAATTCGTGGCCGGTTCTCACCACTTTGGTCACATGACCTATCGCGAAAGCGAAAGCTCCGAGCACAATGTGCTCAACCAATCGATTGACAACGCAGAACAGTACGGCCAAGTCGTTTACGATGTTCTCAAAGCCGGACAAGTATCGATCCACAGCGATCTGCTATTGCATGGTTCCGAAGCGAATCACTCTCCAAGACGACGATGTGGATTGACCCTCAGGTACTGTGCAGCCAGTGTCCGTGCCGGGATGCAGTGGAACGAAAAAGGGATCCATGTGCGCGGTAGCGACTCGACCGGTCACTGGTGGAACAATGCCCGACCCGATCGGGTTTTCTAGTCGCACACGCTTGGTCCCATCAATCGACTTCTCTTTGAATCGCATCGAACGCCTTTTTGACCCTGGGATCCTCCAGGACGATTAAGGCCCAAATCCCAAACGGGAGTCCCCAAATAAGAAACGGCGTGATGATGGGTATGCATGCAAGAATCGCTCCCCATCGCGCCAGTCGGTAGGACTCCATGAAGGCCATCTTGGCCCCTCCGATGGCGATGATCAACTGGCCTAGAAAATAACTTCCGATTACCAGCAAATTCGCAGAATATTGGATATCAAGCCCATCTCGCAAAATCGCAAATCCGAGACTGACAATCGCAATCCCGGGGAACACCGAAAAGATCGATGCCATGATCAGAAGTGCCGTCCCGGGGCGTGCAACCCTCTTGCGGATCTGCTCGTGGGTTAGCTCCAAGGATTGGTCATCGGGGCTCGTATCACTGGAAAGTGGTTCGAACGGGTTGATATCAGCTGCGTTGCTCATGGTGTCCAGTGGACAAATGCGTTTCTAAATCGGATCCCTTGGCTAGCCAAACGATCCAAGTTTGGGGACTCGATCCAGGGAAATCGAGCCACCGCCGTCTTTCCGCTTTCAAGGAGCTCTCTCTGAACGCAGCCAAGCGCATCGTACCGTTGGTCGTCGGTGTAGATAAATAAGAAGTTAGGCCGGTCCTCTGCGGCGAAGTTTCGCAGCTGCAAGGTCGAATGGATCGATAGGGACGCAAATGCGATTAACAGGAAACTTCGCATGATTAAATCTTTGGTGTTAGTATTTGAGCAAGGCTTCGACGCGGTGGGGGGCCAATCGCTCACGACCTTGGAGGAACTCTAGTTCGATGCAAAACAACGCTCCGACCACGTTGGCTTGGAAGTTGCTCAGCAGCTTGATGCAGGCTTCCACCGTTCCTCCGGTGGCAAGCAGATCGTCGACGATCCAAACGCGAGCTCCTGGTTTGATCGCATCGGTATGCATGTGAAGTGTATCGCTACCGTACTCAAGATCGTAGGAGTACGAATGCGTCTCGTAAGGGAGCTTTCCAGGTTTACGGACCGGGACAAACGCAGCACCCAGCGCCAGCGCTAGCGGGGCAGCAAAGATGAAGCCACGAGCCTCGGCTGCTACTAATGCATCGATTCTCTCGCCTTTGACCAAATCCGCCATACGCTCGATGGTTTCTTCGAATGCTCCCGGATCCCCAAGCAGTGGCGTGATGTCTCGAAAAAGAATTCCTGGTTTTGGGAAGTCAGGGATCGCGCGGATGAACGTGGTTAGATCGAGATTAGGGTTTTTTGTCATCTGTAGTTCCAAAAAAACAAGTTAGGGTTCGGCTGATCCCAAGAAGATACTGCAAGCCATTACGGATTGCAAATTCATGCAGGATTAAGCATGCTCGGCGGTGAATGCGATCACGTCACTTAAGCAATTTGCGCCGCAGGCGAGCATCACCACGCGATCAAAACCCAATGCGCAGCCGCAGCTCGATGGAATTCCTAGTCGCATCGCATCGATCAGCGGGCTCTGGACCGGAAGCTCAAACTTACCATCGGCGATGCGTTGTCGGTTGGCTTGCTGTGCGCGTTTTGATAGCTCCTCTGGATCGCAAAGCTCATGATATCCGTTGGCCAATTCCACGCCCAAATAAAACGCTTCGTAACGTTCCGCAGTGCGGGGGTCGTGTGGATCGAGTTTCGCTAACGCCGCTTGGCTGGCCGGAAAATGGGTCACCAAAACAGGACGCGACTTACCCAGCGTAGGTTGTACTGCGTAGGAAAAAATCAAATTCACCCAGTCGTCCCAATCGCTGGTCCATTCGATTCGTTCTACCAGATGATGTTCAACCGACCAAACCGCAAGCGATCGAGCATCCGATTCAAAGAGGCTTAGTCCCGTCGCGTTTTGAAAAACATCCGCGAATCGCAGTCGCTCTGCAGACTGAGTCCCCAAGAGCGCCATGAGCAATTGATCCAGTAGTTCAAGACCTGCACTCAAATCGGCCGAAACATCGTACCACTCGGCCATCGTGAATTCCGGATTATGGACTTGCCCAAATTCGCTGGATCGAAAAACACTGCCGAGTTGGTAACAACTCCCAAGCCCGCTGGCCAGCAGTCGTTTCATCGATTGCTCAGGAGATGTTTGCAGATACCAGTGCTGCTGGTCTCCAATCCCGACATGATTGCCATCTACACGTATGGGATCAAGGTGTCTATCGATCACGCTGAATCGTGAGAGCAGCGGCGTATGGACTTCGATAAACCCACGACGATCGAAGAAGTTTCTGAGGGTTTTGGCAAGCTCAGAACGTCGAACCAAGTTCGCGATGGGTGCAGAAGAAAGGCACTGGGGTTTCATCGCCGATAGACGTTCGGACCATTCGAGGGGTAGCTACTAGGTTGATAGCCCTCGGGCCATACGACCGGGGGAGTCGAGTTGTTCGAAGAAGTCGATCCGTAAGCGTACCCAGGATTGGTCGAGTACCGACTGGTCACTTCTGAAGGGTTCAAAGCAGGATTCGACGCTAGACGTGGCTGGGTCGGTGGATAGTTATTCGCCGGTAGATAGGTTGCGGGCGGATAGCTGTATCCGTGGGTTTGCTGCCCAGGAACTTGGTAAATCGGCTGCAAGAAAGTTTGGGGGCTTGGAACCGGAACGTAGTGGTTTTGGTGGTTTGGAAGCAACTCGGTTAGGATTTCAGGGCGCAGGCCGATCAAGCCCAGAAGCAGAAAGCCCAGTTCGACCCAATAGAATCTCCGTTTTTTTCTTCGGTGTCGGGTAAGTTGAGTCATAGGGGATTTGTGGACAAAGCGATCGGGGCGATACGAAATGGGCAATACATACAAAGAAATTGCCGCTGGAGTCTAGGCCAATAGGAATCAACCCATGGCACCGGCAGTAGACTGATCTGGAGTGGATGAATCGATCCTTGCGGTAAGTGTTCTTGGAAGTGAACTCTGATGGAAAACCCGTTCGAACCAATGAAATCCTCTGAGAATTCGGGTCGAGAAGAAATCCTCGTTTTGTCAGAGGATCGCCAGAATCTGAGGAGAATTGCAAAATACCAACGAATGATCCTGATTTTGATTTTGCTGAACTTTTTTGCCATTCCGCTTTTGGTCGCAGTTCCGACAGAATGGTGGTTGTTGGTGTTGCTGTGGACGATTGTCCAATGCGTTGCCGCTTATGCTATGAACCTCAAACTTGCCATCCAGTTATACGGATCACGTGTCGGGCTTGTTCTTGGAATTGCGTGCTTGATTCCTCTTGTCGGTGTGGTTGCTTGGTCGCTTTTGAATGCAAAGGCCACCAAACTTCTGGAATCCAACGGAGTCAAGGTCGGGTTTCTGGGAGCAAATCCATCCTCCGTGTAGCTGTCGGTTCTTTGACTCAATCGAATCTTCGTCTTCCAGAGACCTGCAGCGTAAGACCGATCATCTGGCTTCCGATCAGTCGATGAGCCAGACATGGGAATAGACGATGATCAAATGCCATGGAAGCTGATTGGTCGCCGCAGCGTAACCCCAAGCAATCGCTATGACGACAAATCCATACCCAGTTAAAGCCAACGACGCGATCCGCAACCAACGGCCCAATGTGTGTCTTCCCTTTGGCGAAAGAAGACGGACAACTCTATCACAATCAAGCAGCACTATTTGCGATCGCGGAACTGCTGGCGAAGCTTGCCGGTGATCGATTGCAACTGCTCAAGCGACCGATCCTCCAATGTTGCTCGATCGCTTACTGGCAAACCCAAAATCTCCTGCAAGGTTTGGATCAAGTGGATCTCGCCTTCCTTGAGGCCTTCTTGCCGCCCCTCCTGAAGGCCCTCTTGCCGTCCTTCTTGCCGTCCTTCTTGTCGTCCTTCTTGTCGTCCTTCCAGAAGGCCTTCTTGAAGGCCCTCCTGCCTGCCTTTTTTGATATATTGATCGGCGATTGAACCTGGCTCGTATTGCATTGGAAACATCTTTTCGAAATTCATCTCAAGGACCTCCAAAGGTATCGATGGACTCACTGCCGAAATGTAAACCACCACCGCTTTCAAATGCCCAAGGTGCAACTCTCCGTCACCGCTCTCAAGCAAACAACGCAATAGGAACTCAAGCTTGTCCTGAAAGTCCCTGCTACGTCCATATTTTAGCAGCCCGAGGATACTTTGCAAAAAGGGCTCTCTGGCTAGCGATTCATCCGGAATCCGACCTATGTCCAGCACCGGATAAGCCAACCGAACTCCATACTCAAACAGCTTCCTAGGTCCTCCGATGAGCTCTTCCAGACTCACCGGAGCTGACCAAGCCTCCTGGCCATGGTAGACCACCAGCGGAAACACGGGGCACAATGACTGACCATTTCGTAGTCGCTGCTCCCATATCCGAACCATGTAACGGAGCAACTGAAAACACGTCATCGGATCCGACTGGCTCTTGTGCTCCAGCAGCAAATAAAC
>Ga0172372_10002885_pt1 | contig 25762 bp, 24 predicted proteins | sample LakKiv5m_2_FD_114544 | JGI IMG/M metagenome (GOLD analysis project Ga0172372, IMG submission 114544) | Freshwater microbial communities from Kabuno Bay, South-Kivu, Congo - kab_092012_9.5m | ecosystem: Environmental > Aquatic > Freshwater > Lake | place: Democratic Republic of the Congo...
CACCCAAATTGGATTGTGCACTCAACTTGCTACCAACGAGCACCAAAGCAACTATTATCAGATATAATCTGGACATATGCGGTGCAACGATTTACTGGGTTTAAAATGATTCAGGATATAACGTACGGCAAACTCAATTCCTCCGCGGGCGTTACTGGCAGGTACCAGTTTAGAAAAATTAATATCATAGCTGATACCGGCGAACCATGCCTGGTAGTCCATTCCGACGGTCAGACATGCAGCATCTCTGTTTCGAAGCCAAAGTCCTCCGTAAACGGCTCTATAGGTACCTAAGCGATCGATCAGCGTGTATTTTACAGAGGATCCCAGCATGAGTTCGCGGTATTTCCCTTGTACCGAAAAATTGATGGCAGGAACCAGATCCCAGTCAACGTCCAGTTTGTAAAGAGCCTTCACGAATAGGTTCATGCGAATATCCCTGTTGATCTTTTCACCATAAAATCCCTGATCAGGACGATTGATATTATAGAGTCCAAGTCCGGCACTTAATTTTTCACGTTTGTTCCGATAATATTCATAAACGGCTCCTGCACCGATGGAAAAATTCGTTCTTCGGGCCGTTTGATAGAGCTCATTCGTTGGTAATGAAGGATCGAAAGAGACCCCATTGAATTGATTATCAAAATAGAGTTGATCCCAGTTCACTTGCCGGTGATTCATACCTATGTTAATGCCCGGTCTGATCGTATGGGTAGAGTCGTTACTTAATTTAAACAAATAGGAAGCATTTCCTTGGATTTCAACAGTTCGCAATTTACCATCGCCGGTCACGTCATGAAAGAACAATACACCATAGCCGAGATTTTTATTCTGGTAAGAACGCGCATCTGCTGAGACCGAAAACGTACTGAACGGAACAGTAACGCTTTTCCATTGGTTCCTGTAATTGGCCACAAAACGGTAATCGCCATTAAACTGACCTGCATTTCCCGGATTCTGAAATAACGGAATATCATTAAACTGTGACCAGTGAATGTCCTGGGCAAAGACATTCGAAAGCTGTAATGTTAAAATGCCGCAAAACAGTAAACGACGCATAAACCGAATTCACAATCAGTGTTTGAAGTTACAATAATTCTTGCAGACATGTTGTGTCATTGATCAACTACGTGAATGTACGTAGATCAAGCTATAGGAAAGGTTGCATTATAGCAAGAAGTAAGTCTTCTGATTTTTTTCAGGGATCGAATTGACGGACCTTCGTTCTGTAATCGTCGGTTTAAAGAGTTGTTCTATGAAAACTACTGGTCAATTTCAGCAGCTATATTTGTTAAGAAAGATACTTGTGCTCCTCTTAGTTTATTTGGGCATAGTAACAAAAATGAATGCACAGATATATAATGTCAGTTATAACCAAATTAATATTGGAGGGTCAGGAGTTACCATCATTCCAAAGGTTGGTACAGGAACATCTGTGAATGACATTGTCTTATATCAAAATGTAATTACCGTTTCAGGTCAAGCAATGGATGCTGTAGTAACCACGACACAATTATCTAATTGTACCTTTTCCACCTATGATCAGACAAATACTACAGGTGCCAATACTGGAAATTCAGCGAATTATTTCTCACCTCAATTCACTATTGGTTCTGGTGGTGGTTATGCCATGTTTTCAATTCAGTTTATACTTGGAGGCAGTTACAACAATTCATTAAATACTGGTACCAATGTTACATTATCCAATGTAAATTTAAATACCTTTGATCTGGATGGTAACGGAAGTGCAGGAACCAATCAGTATGCTGAATTTGGCGGGTTTTCAAGTTCTGAATTAGGTAGTCCTACCAATGTCACGACGACCTATAATTCTGCAACTGGTTTAACAAAATTTCGTTCCAATGTTTCTACAAATACGAATGATATAACAGATGTGCGAAACAGAGTTAGGGTGACGTATGATTATCTTTCTTTGTTTAGTACTAAAGTTGGCGCAGATGGGAGTGGAGCAGCATATTTTTTTCTTGATTTTTCTACAGGAGCAACATTTACAACTGCCGTTTCATACGCAGCTCCTGTTTTGGATCTAAATACAGTAACCAATGGCCTTGACAATTCTGCCGTAATAGTTGCTCCAAATACAGCAATGTTTACTTATGGAGGAGCAAATATTACTTATAGTGGTTCAACGCTTGATAATTTAAAATTGTCATATTCCACCAGTCAGATTCAAGATGGCGCAAGTGAGGAATTGGTGTTTTTTGGTGCAAGCAGCGGAGGACCTATTCCACTTAATTTTACCAATGGACAAGTATTTGGTAATATTCAAATCGGAGCAGTTTCTTATGCTGTTACGGCAACAGTTAGTGGGGGCACCTCTACATTGACATTTGTTCGGAGTGGTGGTGCTCCAATGACACTTGCACAAGACGAAGCTTTATTAGATGCCTTTCAGTACTCAAACAGCAGTACGCATGCGACGGTTGCTACAAGAGTTTTTGTGGTAACAACTTTAGCTGGGGTTTATGAAACCGCACCTGCAAAATTTTATGTTACCATCACATCTTCTCTACCAACTGAAATGAGTTCTTTTTATGCAAAAGATAATCAAGGAAGCGTCGAACTGATTTGGAAAATGGCAAGTGAATTCAATGTGGATTTATATAAAGTACAATCTAGTCCCGACGGAAAAAATTGGGAAGACATACTGATAGTAAATTCAAAAGGCAATTCAAATCAGGAGCAATTATATGAAGCGAATGATATTTCACTGAAAAGAGGCCTTGTTTATTACAGAATTGCATCAGTGGATATTGATGGAAATAACACTATTTATAATCCCATAACCTGGCAAGGTACTAGTCAAAAAAATGAACTTCTTGCATTTCCGAATCCCGCATCAAGCGATGTGACTTTAAGTGTTATCAGTGAAGACTCATTTAGTGACGTGTTAACGTTGGTAAATTCATCCGGACAAATTGTCCAAGTTATAGATTGGAATATTGAAAGAGGATCAAATTCACTTCTATTGAATGTATCTAACTTCAATGATGGTATATATTATTTACAATCTAAATTAAATGAAGATGCAAAGGCTATTTTGGTCAAACACTGATAGCCGAATAGGATTATTGGAGCATTAAAAGCAATATCAGTATTCCAATAATGACAAATAACAAGTATAATTTCGGATCCTTATAAATGGGCTTTGTCCGTTTTTTTGTCAGCAATTCGTAATCTGTATACAGACGTGAAAAGTCTCTGTAGCGATCCATTTGAACCTTGCTCGGAGTGATCTTTTTAGAGTTTCTATTGACGATGAACTTTCTCATTTGGTTTCATTCCATTTCTTTTGAAGCTTTTCAAGTATACGGTAAACGCGCATTTTGGCATTTGCTTCGGTGATATTGTAAATGTCTGCGATCTCTTTGAAACTTAATTCCTGAAAAAAACGCAATTCGATCAGATCCAGGTGTTCCTGTTCCATGTCATTGAGTAAACGGATCAGTATTTCCTGCGATTCTTGTGTCATGTATCCGTTGATACCCGCTTCTTCCAGCATCCCAGCAAAGGTGCGCTCCTCGATTTCTACAGTGTAATTGCCCTGTTGTTTACGGAAGAACATGTTTACTTCGTTTTGTGCAATCCGGTAAAGCCAGGAACAAAAACTCAATCCTCTGTCTTCATACCGATGGATGTTAGCCATGGCTTTCAGAAAAGTCTGCTGACAGAGATCGCCTGCTTCAGCTTCGTTTCCTCCGAGACGTTTATAAATAAAACGGAAAATGGTATTAAAATAGGCTTCGTAAAGCTGTCCAAAGTGCCGAACATCCGTTTTGGCCAGAGCGATCACTTCAGCTTCACTCATAGCATCTTTGGATTTTCGTTTTTTGAACAGGCTCATAACAACCCAACAATGCGTCGATTGAAAAAAGTAACATTACGGAGTAGATAAGGAAACAGGAATGATCTTCCCATTGATCCAACGGGCGCCGTTTAAAGCAAAGTCAGCAATGAATTCAGCCATTTCAGATGCACTGACAGGAGCCTGATAACCCGGAAAAGCTGCCTCGAGCATCTCAGTTTGCGCTGCTCCAAGACATAAACAATTCATTTTAATTGCCGTTTCTTTGTATTCTTCCGCAAACAATTCTGTGAACGAACACAGTGCCGCTTTCGACGTTGAATAGGCTGCCAGCCCTGGGAATTTTACTGATCCCTGAAAACCACCCATCGAACTGATATTCACAATATGCGCACCTGTCGGATTTAAAAACGGAAGTGCGGCTTGCACGGTCTCCATCACACCAATGACATTCACCTGATAGGAATTCGTCATGTCTTGATGATCCAGTTGTTCAAAAGGCTTATTGACCAGAAAACCAGCGTTGTTGATCAGAATATCGATGGTCCCAAAATCTGAAAAAACGTGTTCTGCTTGGTGTCTGACATTTTCTGCTAAATCAAAACCTGCGATTCGAATACGGTCTTTTGTTCCGAACTTCTTTTCCAGTTCCGAAAAGTTTCTGGAAAGTGCCAGGATCTCGTTGCCAGGTTCAACATGAAATTGTTCTACCAAAGCTGCGCCGATCCCTCGACTTGCTCCGACAACGACAATACGTTTATTAATCATCGTAACTAAAGGTCAGTTCCGTACTTGTCGGATGTGCCTGGCAAGTTAAAATGTATCCTTGCGCGACCTCCTCATCCGTGAGTGCATAATTCACTTTCATCATGGCACTTCCTTTCAGTACTTTCGCGCGACAAGAACAACAAACACCGCCTTTACAGGAATACGGAGCATCCATTCCCGCTTTGTCAGCTGCTTCCAACAAAGTTGGTCCCTTTGCATCCAGATCAAAAGAGATCTTTTCACCATCAAGAATAGCCTCTACATGACTTGTACCCTCGAAGGTTGCAACAGTCTGTCTATAGGTACTTTCCATCTCAACCGGCGCCGTGAACAGTTCAAAATGGATCTTATCACTTTTAACACCAAAGAATTCAAGTGTGGAACGGATATCCATGATCATTCCCTCAGGTCCGCAAAGGTAAAACGCATCGGATTTTAGGATATTCAAGTCTTCTTTGATAAGTGCCGTGAAATGCTCTTTGTCAATTCTTCCTGAACGAAATCCTTCTCTCGACTCTCCGCTTAAAAAGTGAGTACAATCGACCGAAGTTAACGCATCTAGCTCTTCTTTGAACATAATGGCATCCAGCGTGCGATTACCGTAAATCAACTTGGATGATCTGTTGGAAGCCGAAGCAAATTTTGCCATAGAAAGTACCGGTGTTATACCACTTCCTGCCGCAATCAACACAATGGAATTCGCCTTTTCGTCCAGCGTAAAATGTCCTCTCGGTTCGGAAACAGTGATGAAATCACCTTCTTTTACTGCCTCGTTAAGAAATCTGGAAACCAAACCGTCTTTCAAGGCTTTGACTCCGATAGCTAATGGTTCTTTCGATCCGCAGCAAATAGAATAGGAGCGGTGTTCGTCTTTTCCGTTTAAAGGAATCACCAGGTCAAGATGTTGCCCCGGTTGGTATAGGAAAGATTTTTTCAGATCATCAGGGAGTTCAAAAGTAATCTTGACAGATTCACTGGTTAAACGCACAACCGATGCGACCTTCAGCTCATGAAATCCTTTTCGAGCTGTTTTTTTTGCATCCTTTTTACCAAAAATTCCAAATAGTGCCATATGTTACTCGTCAAATGAAACGATCAAACGCTCGCTTGTCGGATGCGCCTGACATGTTAATATATATCCTGCTTCTACTTCGTCTTTTTCCAGCGCATAGTTGACATCCATGCGAGCCGTACCTTCGATGATCTTGGCTTTGCATGTACAACAAACGCCGCCTTTACAAGCGAACGGGAGGTCAGCACCGGCTTTTTGAGCTGCATCTAGAATTGTTTCTCCGGATGAGTCAAGCGCCAGATCAAGTTGATCACCGTCCAGAATAACAGAAACATTCGAAGAAATGTTCGGTCCACTCGGAATTGTTTCCTTCTGAGCTGCTTTCTTTCCGGGCGTCGTAAAAAGTTCGAAATGAACGCGCTTCGGATCAATTCCGTTTTCGATCATGCTGTCCTTGACCCCAAGGATCATTTCCTCAGGTCCACAGATGTAGACAGCGTCAATGTCTTCACCTTTCAGGAATGCACGGAACAGACGATCTGATTTATCCTTATCGATCCTTCCTTTTTGAATATCGTTGCCCAAACTTTCACGGGAAAGAACATGCACGATGCGCAGTCGTTCCATGTAAAGATTTTTCAAGGCCTCGAGTTCCTCTCTGAAAATGATACTGTTGAAGTTTTTATTTCCATAGAAAAGAGTCACCGTTGAGCTTTCCTCTTCTTTAAGTATAGTTTTTGCGATCGAAAAGACGGGCGTTATCCCACTTCCTGAAGCAAAAAGTGCGTAATTGCCTGATTTTTCTGATTGAGGTTTTAGTGAAAAATTTCCTGTTGGAGTCATGACTTCCAATAGGTCTCCAGCGATCAATTGTTCGTTGGCAAAAGATGAAAAACGGCCATCTTCAACCTTTTTTACGGCCACGCGCCATTCATTTTCATGTGGTGCAGAACAGAGTGAGTAGGATCTTCTCACATCCTCACCATTGATCATAGCTTTCAATGTCAGGTATTGACCGGATAGATAGCTGTAATCCGAAGAAAGAGCACTTGGCACCTCAAAAGCGATTGAAACTGTGTCCTCAGTTTCTCTCCTGACCTCAGAAATCGTTAACGTATGGAACTTTGGAGTCATTTCAATTGATTTGCCGCAAAAATAGGTATAAGTTCCCTAAGAAAAAACTGATGTTTCTCATAGTTGTTGCAAGAAATTAATCGCTCAACGACAATTCCTTGCACTTCATTGAAAATAGGTCAAAATGGCAGGTTTGTGCGCATATTTTCGAAGCGTAAACACTAAAAATTAGAGGTCATGAAAAAAAATAAATCAACATTGTTCAAGGTGTCGATGGTGGCATTGATCACCTTGATTACCACGCTGGGAATTCTGATTTCATGTGAAAAAGAGAATTTCAGTCCTTTGAAACAAGAAAGCAGACAGCAATCAGAAATGCCGGTAGAAATTTTACAGGAATTCCCAACTGTCGGGTTTTGTGGTCATGTAGTAAGTAAAAGGATTTTACTGTTTGAAAAAAACATTGTAGGCACGGCATTTATTTTTAACGATAGAAACTATTTGTATGTGCATGCCATTGCTCATGAAGGAATCAAGTTTCACAATGCTTATTTGTATGCCGGCATGAAGGATGAAGTCCCTATGACTTCTTCTGGAGATCCCAATTACAAAGGGTTCGCAAACAAAATTGAAAATGCAGGGCTAACGACAGCACGTACATTTAAGGTGCCGCTCAAATTTTTAGGCGGCAATTTCGCTCTTTCGTTGATGCTTGAAGTGAAACATGAATCAAGTGATGGAAACATGATGATTCCATTGCATGCTTGGGCCGAGGGATATGCTATAGGTGAACACCTTGGACAAAAGGGACTCATGTTTGCCTACAGAAAAGGAATTTGCCTGTACGAAGAACGAGAGGATGTAACTGAAGAAATTCAATAAAAGGTTTTACATAGGAATGAATAAAGGGTTGCGCGAGCAACCTTTTTTCTTTCTACATGTTGTATGCAATTAGGAACTTAATTCCTTAAATTTGTACGAATACCTCAACTTTGTTATGAAAGAAGTGAATCTAAACGAGCTTGAACGAAGGTTTCAGGAAAAAATTGATAAGGATATCAAGATCGAGCCTAATGACTGGATGCCTGAAAATTACAGACAAACCTTGATCCGTCAGATTTCTCAGCACGCCCATTCTGAAATTGTGGGAATGCTACCTGAAGGAAACTGGATCACACGTGCTCCAAATCTTCGTCGCAAAGCGGTATTGCTAGCGAAAGTTCAGGACGAGGCCGGGCATGGTTTGTATCTTTACAGTGCTACCGAAACGCTGGGTGCTGATAGGGAAGAAACGATCGATGACCTACATACCGGAAAAGCAAAATATTCTTCGATCTTCAATTACCCGACACTCACATGGGCAGACATGGGAGCAATAGGTTGGTTGGTCGACGGTGCTGCTATCATGAATCAAGTTCCATTGTGCAGATGTTCGTACGGACCTTATGCAAGAGCTATGGTTCGTGTGTGTAAGGAGGAATCATTCCATCAGCGACAGGGTTTTGAGATCATGACGACGTTGGCTAAAGGAACGCCAGAGCAGAAGGCGATGGCTCAAGATGCCTTGAATCGTTTCTGGTGGCCGGCATTGATGATGTTCGGACCGAATGATGCAGATTCCAAACATACAGAGCAATCCATGCGCTGGAAAATTAAACGCCATACCAATGATGAATTGCGTCAGCAATTTGTTGATGTCACCGTGCCTCAAGCTGAAATGATCGGTTTGACGGTTCCGGATAAAGATTTGAAATTCAACGAAACTACTGGTCATTACGAATATGGTGAGATCAACTGGGATGAATTCTGGGAAGTAGTTAAAGGAAATGGTCCGTGCAACAAAGATCGCATTGACGTGCGAAGAAAAGCCAAAGAAGATGGTGCATGGGTGCGCGAGGCGGCAAATGCATTTGCGGAAAAACGTGCCAGACGTAAAAGCGCTTAAATAATTTGAAGATGAGCAAAAAAGAATGGCCTCTCTGGGAGGTTTTTATACGGAGTAAAGCAGGGTTGAACCATAAGCATGTGGGGAGTTTGCGTGCGGCTGATGCTGAAATGGCTGTGGAAAATGCCCGTGATGTGTATACCCGTCGTTCGGAAGGGATCAGTATTTGGGTAGTTGAATCGAAGAACATTCACGCATCTGATCCTGCTGAAGCAGATTCATTATTCGAGCCTGCGGATTCGAAAGTATATCGTCACCCAACGTTTTACGATGTGCCGGATGGCATTTCTCACATGTAAGATCTATGCGTGCACTTTTTGATTATGTATTGAAATTAGGTGATGACAGTTTGATTCTGGGTCACCGTCTTTCTGAATGGTGTGGACATGGTCCGATCCTGGAAGAGGATATCGCCATGACGAATATTGCTTTGGATCTTGTTGGTCAAGCAACAACACTTTTGACTTACGCAGGTGAATTGGAAGCTAAAGGTCGGGATGCAGATGCGCTTGCTTTCCTGCGTTTTGATCGTGAATACCGTAACCTGTTGTTGGTTGAACAACCGAATGGGGATTTTGGAGTGACCATGATGCGTCAGTTTCTGTTTGATGCGTATCGTTTGCCTTTGTTTGAACGTCTGCAAAACAGTAAAGATGCCACACTAGCTGCTATTGCTGAAAAATCTCTAAAAGAAACAAAATACCACCTGAAACATTCTTCTGAGTGGGTGATCCGTCTGGGTGATGGTACCGAAGAATCACATCAGCGAATTCAGGAGGCACTGAACACACTTTGGCGTTATACCGACGAACTTTTTCAGGAAGACGATTCCGAGAAAGAACTGGTAGCATTGGGAATTGTTCCTGCAATTTCAGAGATCAGAGATGCATGGAAATCCAATGTGGATCGGGTTTTTGCCGAAGCAACCGTAACGATTCCTTCGAATAACTGGAAACATTCCGGCGGCCGCAAAGGGATGCACTCGGAACATCTGGGGTATATTCTGGCAGAATTGCAGTATATGCAGCGTGCTTACCCGAACATGCAATGGTAACCAAAGATCAGGTTTGGCAGTGGTTAGAGGAGGTGTCTGATCCCGAGATTCCTGTGCTTACTATTATTGATCTAGGGGTTGTTCGAGAAGTTGCGTTGCACGGACAGGATTGTGAGATCAAGATCACCCCAACCTATAGCGGTTGTCCTGCAATGAAAACCATCGAAGACGATATCGTTTCCAAACTTTCTGAAAAAGGAGTCAAGCAGGTGAAGGTGGATCTTGTCTTATCTCCCGCCTGGACCACAGATTGGATTTCTGAAAATGGAAGGAACAAATTATTGGAATACGGAATTGCCCCTCCTACGGATGAGGTTGATAAGTCAGTGCTCTTCGCTGAACCGCCAAAGGTAGGGTGTCCGAAATGTGCTTCTCACAATACCAGAATGATCTCCCTTTTCGGTAGTACGGCATGCAAAGCGCAATTTCAATGCAACGAATGCCTGGAACCGTTCGATTATTTCAAGTGTTTGAAATAATATTCAATACACCATTCTGATCGTAAAACTCTTGTTCTTATTGAGATCTGTGGCGCACTCTTCAAAGGAAGGGATGTGTAATTTGGGTCTTATGTTGTTGGAGAAAGCATAAGCTTCGGTCGGAATACCAATGAAATTCTTGTCACATACCTTGTTAGAATTCTCGTCATGGAATGTGCAAACCGCATATTTCCCCGATGGCAAATTGTGAAACTGATAAACGATCTCTGTCCCTTCTGGTTTGATGCGAACCATTTTATACGTTTTGCCTACCTGCGCAAAACCATCTACCTTGTTGTACACTGAAATTTCGATCATGCCCTTCTGATTCTCAATTGACGTGATTTTTACGGTAAGCGTAAACAGTTCGTTATTCGGGATCATTCCAAGCAAACTAAAAGCGAATATGGACAGCAGCGTTTTCAATCTTCTTTGAAATCAGTTTTAAAGACCTTGTCCAACCAATGAAAAGTAGATGCGTAGTTTCCATTCAGCCTGGAATGGTGGTCATCATGGTGCTTTGTGGTGCTGATGAAGGGTATTTTACTTAAGAATGGCAACGATAGATCTGAATGGATATGGATTTCATGCAGGTTTCTTAATGCTGTATAGATCCAAAAAGCAAATACATTGATCGGTGAAAAGAAAAGAAACACACCAAAAGCCGCAACTGTTCCGATCATGCCCAGCATCCATTCAGCGGGATGCCCGTAAAGGTATTCCAATGGAAAAGGTTTGGTGGCGCGATGATGGATCGAATGGACATGCTTGAGCATAAATTTATTTTCATGCAACCAACGATGGTAGAAGTAGAACCACACATCATCGAACACGAAGGCCAGTGCAATTTGCAGAAGGATAACCCAGAGATCGAATTCAAAACTAAACAGCTCAAAAAGGAAATACCCCCCAAAACCTGAGAGACCGAGTAAGATGACAAAATTAAAGAGGAACAGCGGCATTCTTTCCCACAACAAGCCTTTCCGGTACGTTTTATCCTGGATGACATACTCGGAAAATACCCCACTTTTCATGACAACCACACTATAGATCAGTCCAAACAGGTTGGAAGCGAGCAGTGTGCCCATCGTGATCAGTGCAACGCTCATTGGACTCATATGCGACGTGCAAATAGGTTATACATTGGAGTATCCTCCAGGCCTTTTTCGCGTTCAGCATAAAGAAAACCAAACCCTTTTTCTGAAAGCATTTCCTTTACAGCATTTAATCGTCCATCCTTGTCATGGATTTCAATGACCATCGATTGGATCATTGGCCAGTGTTCGTCGCTTATTCCTTTCAAAACGCTCCATTCAGCACCTTCGCAATCGATTTTCAGGAGGTCAATTCGGTTGAGTTTTTCGTTGGAAATGATCTCTGAAAGCGGTGTGAGTTCACACGTAATGCGTTGGCTTCCCCGAACCAAAAAATGTGCAATGATACCTGCGAAAACCGGTGGGATCAAATGCATCCATTTCATGCCATCCGGCGGATTCTTCATCGTCCCTTTGACAGCTTTGGTGAATGCGCCAGGATCGTTTTCCCATTGTTCAGGATGAGAAGTGGATAAGGCAGGTGTGTTCGGAAAATAAGTAAACGTAGCGCTTCCATTCGTATCAGAAACACCGCAATTAAATACCTTCATCCTTCCTTGACCATACTGGTTTGCATTTCTTTGAAGGATCTCTGCAATGTCCGGAATGGGTTCAAAACAGTAAACAGAAACGCCCTTTGCGCGCTGCATCGCCCGGATTCCAAAGATGCCGATATTAGCGCCAACGTCAAAAACTACGCTGTTATCGGTAATCTGAATACCGTGTTGTAAATAGCCATCTACGTGATGGTCAAGCATTTTAGCTTCGGGTCGGCGCAAACAGTGCACTCGTGTCCCGTCTGATAGAGTTGTCCTGGTCATGATCTAGTTTGACTAATATAGTCAAATCTACTCAGGTAACGTCCGAAGCTACCGAATTATTATCCCAGGAAAGGGTAACGGTAATCTGTCGGTGGAACAAACGTTTCTTTGATCGTGCGGGCAGATACCCAACGCATCAGGTTCATTGCGGCACCAGCTTTATCATTGGTTCCGGATCCTCTTGCACCGCCAAAAGGTTGTTGTCCAACTACGGCACCTGTTGGTTTGTCGTTGATGTAGAAGTTACCCGCTGCATGTTGTAAGCGCTGTGTCGCAAGATTGATTGCATAACGGTCACGCGAAATGATGGATCCCGTTAATGCATATTCCGAAGTGCTGTCCAATAAAGCTAGTGTCTCCTCGAAATGCGCATCCTCATACACATAGATCGTTAATACCGGTCCAAAGATCTCCTCACACATTGTGCGGAATTTAGGATTCGTAGTTACGACCGTCGTTGGTTCGATGAAGTATCCTTTTGAACCATCGTAATTTCCTCCCGTGATGATTTCAGCATCGGGTTGCTGTTTACAGTAATCGACATATCCGGAGATCTTTTCAAATGCTTTTGCATCGATCACCGCATTGATGAAGTTACTCGTGTCATCCGGTGTTCCGATCTTGAAAGAATTCACTTGTTCAACAAAAATGCGTTTTACCTCGGGCCACAAACTCTTCGGAACGTAAGCACGTGAAGCAGCAGAACATTTTTGTCCCTGGAATTCAAACGCACCTCTTGAAAGTGCAGTAGCTACTTCAGCGGCATCAGCGCTTTGGTGTACCATGACGAAATCTTTTCCTCCTGTTTCTCCAACGATACGAGGATAAGAACGATACACTTCAAGATTGTTAGCAATATCTTTCCATAGTTTTCTGAAAACCCCAGTTGAACCTGTAAAGTGCAACCCCGCAAAGTCTTTGTGTTTGAAGATCACTTCACCGGCTACTTGTCCACTCACGGTTACCATATTGATCACACCATCGGGTACACCAGCAGCTTTAAACAGCTCCATGATCACTTGTGCCGAGTAGATCTGAGATTCAGCAGGCTTCCAGACAACCACATTACCCATCATCGCAGGAGCAGCTGAAAGATTCGCTGCAATCGATGTGAAATTAAAAGGTGTCAGTGCGAAAACGAACCCTTCTAGTGGACGGTATTCCAACCGGTTCCACATTCCCGGAAGAGATTCCGGTTGCTCGCGATAGATCTGTGTCATGTATTGCACATTGAATCGGAAGAAGTCGATCAATTCACAAGCGGCGTCAATTTCTGTCTGAAATACATTTTTGGATTGAGCCAACATCGTTGCCGCATTCATTTTATCTCTGAAAGGTCCGGCCAGAAGATCTGCTGCTTTTAAGAAGATCGCCGCTCTGTCTTCCCACGGAAGAGCCGCCCAGGCCGTTTTTGCTTGCAATGCAGCATCAATCGCATCCTGAACGTGTTGAGCAGTTCCTACATTGTAATGACCTAATACTTTTTGATGATCATGAGGTGATGTCAACGGCTTTTTATTTTCTGTCCGCACTTCTTTTCCGCCAATATATAACGGCACATCTATCGGTGCTTGTGCATACATGGATTTGTATTTGGAAAGCAAAGATTCTCTTTCCGGAGATCCCGGTGCATAAGCTTTAACAGGTTCATTTTTAGCTACGGGTACGTTGAAGATCGCGTTTGACATACAGAAAATTATTTTTGCAAAAGTAGCATTTGTTCCCTATCCTTGCAATGACCACTAACTTGTCTGATTATTTCATCCATGTTTACGTTTCGAACTTATTTTATTGCAGTTGTCATTTCCGCAATTTCTTTACCCGAAATGTTGTTTAGTCAGCAATATGTGGAACAGGCCATTCAGAACTGGAATACGTATATGCGAGGAGATCTCAAACTCCTGAAAGAAGATGCCTTCGAAACGATCAGGCGAGGTGTTGAGGAAGAGGATGACTATGCAATTGCAGTTGGAAAAAGGTCGTTGGGAACCTATCTGGCGCGTTCAGGAAGTACAGAAAAGTCCTTGATTTATTTGGAGGATGCCACAACTTATTTTTTAAAAGAAGGTGATCTGCAATTAGCCGCAGAAACGCTTAATGAACTTGGTAACGCTTATCAACTTGCTGGTCGACTGACTGATGCCAGCAAAGCCTATTTAAATTCGATTCAGGCAGGTAGAAGGTCTTCAGATCCGACGGCAGTATTTCTGGCGGAGATCAACCTTGCTCAAGCGTATTTGGAGTTGAATGACACCACCCGAGCCTATGCGCTGGTTCAGGATTACAAAAGAAAATCTGCTTCGTTCAACAAATGGGAAGCTGTAGCGAATGCATACGCCGTTCTTGGAAAAATAGCTCAAGGTCAAGGCAAGAATGATCTTTCTGTCGAATTTTTCCAGAAGAGCGCCTTTTTTGGGTTGAAGTCTAAAGCTTTTTCAATCCGCGGTCAAGCACTGAATAATCTCGCTATTGTAAAATTCGCTGATGGCAATAATACAGATGCCGAAGATCTTTTCAAGGAAGCACTGAAGTTGAGAAAGCAAGCGGGAGCAGTGAATGCCATTGCAGAATCACAATTCAATCTTGCGCTATTCTATGAACAAACCGACAGGATTCAGAAAGCAATATTCTGGTATCAAGAGGCTATTGCTTTTGCAATTAAACACAATTTAAGTAAAGAATTACAGGAAAGCGCTACGGCACTATCTGATCTTTATGCCAATCAAGGAAACTGGAAAGAGGCTAATGATGTCTTGAAAAAGTTGTCAAGCAATCTGGTAGATGTTTTAAATGAAAACCAGAAAGATTCCAATCTTGAACTTCGTCAGCTTGACGGATTTGATGCCTTTTTAAACAACGACCAATCTTTGAAAAATAACGGCGGTCAAGGAAGTCTAATTTATTGGTTTATCGCAGGATTCGTAGCACTTTGCCTTTTGGTGTTAGGCATTGCTTATCGACGCAAATAACCTAAAAATTTTAATTCAGTTTAAAAGGATAGATCAAATGGAAAATAGGAATGTAAACTTGAAAAAGTTTTCCCGTTTGAAGGTTTTTAAAGGTGTAGAATCCTTTCATGAAACCTACCTCTGAAAACAATTCACACCCACTGGTATAACTGAACTTTTCATCAGGTCGCATCACCGGTTGTTCTCCGATAACTCCTTCACCACTCACAAAATTAGGTTCGTTGAGAGAGTCAAAAATATACCAGTCACGGTGCAAAAGCTGAATGTTGAATTCATTGAAATTCTGCATTTCAACATGGTAATTGAAAAAAAACTGATTTTCTCCAATATTTGACAGATCATTTCGAAAGCGTGTTGTGACCGTGATCTGAACTCCTTCCGTCGTTGCTGTATTCATAGCAGATTAAATGTGATGCAAATTAAGAATTAAAACCAGAGTTCGCAAATAATGTTTGGTGGAAATTTGAAAAAATCGTAATCTCGAGAATGCCTTGCGCTTTATGGCACAGCATTTGACAAGCCGATGAACTTAAAAATTGAGCTTATGCGACTTCATTACACGCTTCCGTTGCTTTTTTTAGCAAGTATGCCATTCTTGTCAAACTTGAATGCACAAACAGATAGCTCCAGTTCTACCAGAAGAATATTGACCGATTGGGACCCTGTCAGAGGTGCCTGGCTTGACGCAAGTTTAAATGCCATGGATCGAGGAGAGGCAATTCCTGACCGCCACTTTCCTGAAGATCTGACTCCTTTCGAACTATTTCGCGTTGTGCCATTGAACGTCAGGAACGCATATGTCACTTCTGTAATGAATGCCAATGAACGTCAAAAACCAACGGAAAGATCACGACCTGCTCATGCCAGGGTAATCAATGATCGAGCGTCGTGTTCTCCTGTCAGCGCACGTTCCTACGGTGACCCCCATTTGAATTCATTTGATGGCGCCACGTATTCCTGTCAAACTGTAGGGGAATTTATTCTTGCAAAATCTGACCAAAGTAACTTTGAAGTACAAACGCGTCAGCAACCTCAGCGGGAAGATTTCTCATTGAATACCGCTGTAGCCATGAATGTATCAGGGGATCGCGTTTGCATTTATGCCAATGATAAACCGGATGGGGATCAAACTTCAGCCCTGCGCGTCAATGGAAAAACTGCGGTTATTAGTAATGGAGCCTATTTTCTGCCACATGGGGGTACAATTTCGTATTCTAAAAACATGTATGAGGTTCATTGGCCGACAGGAGAGGTCGTACAAGCGGAAATGAGAAATGGATGGAACATGAACTTTATCAATTTAACTGTGCTCGTATATCCATGTGCCCAATCCGATCTGACAGGTTTATTGGGAAATGCCAATCATAACACAAACGACGATTTTGATGCAGGGGCCTCCAACAGGGTTATGGCTTCCTATTCGAGCTTTGGCAACAGTGCGATGCAGCAAGCCAGTAATGAAATGGAGAAAGAATATCTTGCTTTTCTGGCTAAAGATTTTGCGCGCAAATATCGATTAACGTCAGAGATTTCTTTATTCGATTACGCTCCTGGTTTAAGCACAACGACTTACACGGATGAACGATTTCCAAAGGTACACCGGACCGTTGCGGATTTAACTCCAGACCAGCAACAACAAGCAAGAAAGACATGTGAAGAACAAGGTATAAGAGGAGACGACATCAAAGGATGTATTTATGATCAGGCATATTTGCAGATACCTCCTTCACCAAAACCAGATTTTAAAGATAAAATGAAAGGTGTTCAGCTCTCTAAATTGGATAATCCCAGGCCAAATGTCAATCCACAACATCCGAATTACGATCCCCTAGGAAAGAAAATCGATGCACCCACGCCGAAACCGAATCCACAAACGATAAGTAAACCCGAACCGACGAATACAACAAAGCCTGTCGAGCTAAAACCGGCTTCCATTGAACTGCCGGAGGAGAAACCTCATAAAACGGCACCTCTTCCGTCTTCCAAACCAACTGTTCCAACGGCACCATCAAAACCTTCAACACCAGCTTCTCCTAGTATTCCGACTAAGCCTACTGCACCAGCTAAAGTAGGTAAAGGTTGATGGGGAATAAAAAACACGTTAAAAACACCGTTGAAATCTTCATGAGTTCAGCGGTGTTATGCTTTTGTAGCTGTATTATTTTTGCTATACTTACGTGTTAAACGGCTACTCCATGAAAAGCAGCATTACCTTATTTTCTATTCTTTTGTCGGTCTGTGTAAAAGCTCAAGTGCTCATTCCGGCAAATACGAGAGCGGATATTCTGTTAATTAAACAAAATTGTGAGCGGAACAAAGGCATTCCTTCTGAGGAAATAGTAAACAGATTTGCGGTTTATCAGAACCATGGTGTTTATTATGCCTCATTTTTAGGGGAGAAGAGCGATGGGTTCTCGAAATCCAATCTGGCTGATAAAGGAATCATCTGTGGTGCTGAAGCAGGTCAGGTAGTTTCATTACGTATTCCGTTATCGGTTCTCGGTGAGATTTCCGGTTTGAAGGGATTGAGATCTGTGCAACTGGCTGGTAAGATCAAACCGCAACTGGATCGTGCCGTTAAGGATATCGGTGCAGACAGTGTACAAAAAGGTATTGGATTGCCTCAGGGATACACCGGAAAAAATGTACTTATCGGCGTTACAGATTGGGGTTTTGATTATTCATCTCCAATGTTTTACGATACACTTCTTCAACAAACCCGAATTCTTGCGGCTTGGGATCAATTCAAGACAGCCGGTCCGCCTCCTTCAGGCTATACGTATGGCACTGAATACACTACCGTGCCCGAATTCATGGATGCCGGTGCAGATACTGCAAATATCTACAGTTATGCAACCCATGGCACACACGTTTCAGGTATTGCTGGGGGCAGTGGAGCAGGGACTGCTTACCGTGGGATTGCCTTTGAAGCACAATATCTGTTTGCGACATTTCTTGTTGATGAGTCCGCCGTGCTGGACGCCTGGCAATGGATGTATCAAAAATCGCTGGCTGATTCAAAGCGACTTGTGATCAACATGAGTTGGGGATTGTATCACATGGGTACTCTTGACGGAAATTCTTTACTAAGTCAAGCGATCGATTCCTATTCTGCACAAGGTGTCGTTTTTTGTAATTCCGGCGGAAACAATGGAGGCGTAAATTTTCATATCAAGAAAGATTTTGCAAGTGATTCGTTGCGTACGATGATTAGTTTTTACGATTACACAGCAAATCCCAATATGTGGGGACAAAGTATACATGCCTGGGGGGAGGCAGGGAATTCTTTTGAATGCGGTTTGCAGATCTACAACACGACAGGAAGTACTTTACTCTTGCAATCTCCGTATTATTCAACCGCAACGACCGTAGGTTATATTGACACGTTTTTAGTAGTTAACCAGGATACCATTTTTTACAATATTTCTGCAGATGCCTCACACCCTCAGAACGGGAGACCTCAAATGCGTTTGAGGGTGAAAAACACATCAACATTACGAGTGCTTTTGAAAGCCAGAGCGAGCACAGGACGGGTGCATTTCTGGAATGTTACAGAATTATCCAATGATGTTGGGAACTGGGGTATGCCATTCATGGCTTCGGGGTCAGGAACGATTTCCGGGGACAATAAATACGGTATTAGCGAACCTTCATGTACGAACAGTCTACTCAGTGTTGCTGCCTACACATCGCAGTTTACTAATGGTGGAGGTTCTCTTGCAGGTGGCGCTATTGCTTCCTTTTCGAGTATTGGACCCAGGTATGATGAAGTCTTGAAACCGGAAATTTCCGCGCCTGGAGTGAATGTGATTTCTTCTATTTCCTCATTTACGGATAATGCATACACTTCGGTTGCCTCCGTTAATTTCAACTCCAGGACTTATCCCTTTGCAAAATTTTCAGGAACATCCATGGCCTCACCAATGGTTACCGGTGTTGTGGCTTTAATTCTTGAAGCAAATCCATATTTGTCTGCGGAGCAGATTAAGAATATCATAATTCAAACAGCCAGAGAGGATAATTTCACGGGTGTGATTCCTTTGACGGGCAGTACACAATGGGGGTGGGGAAAGATTGATGCATACACGGCCGTGAAACTGGCTTTGGTAACTGTAGGTACGGAAAAACTGGAATTTGAAAATGACTGGACGGTCTTTCCAAATCCTGCCATGAACCAGCTGTTCTTTACACTTGTGGATGAATTACCAAAGTCTGTCCAGCTGATCGATGTGCAGGGGAAAGTGATCGAACGATCTGTTGAAAATGCGTCCATTTTTGTCGGCGATCTTAATCGTGGGACGTATTTCATTCGCATGGAACGCAAGGGAAGAATCCAGCAAGCAAGATTTGTGAAGTATTAATGGAAATCCGTCAACTTGGTATCGATGAACTGGTAATTGTAACGGATTTAGCCCGGATCATCTGGCCGCCCACTTTTCGTGACATCCTCTCTCCGGAACAACTGGAATACATGCTAAACTGGATGTATTCAGAAGAAACTTTGCGAAATCAAATGCAAAAAGGAAGTGACTTTTTTGTCATGGAAATCGATGGAAATCCGGTGGGTTTTATGGGGGTAGAGGCACATTATCCTCGACCGAATCAATTGAAAATACATAAGCTGTATGTTCTACCTGAAACTCAAGGGAGTGGTGCAGGAAGAAAATTCATCCAAGAGGCATTGAAGATAGCAGAGGAGAAAGATATCGAGCAACTTACCTTGAACGTCAATCGTTTTAATAACGCCGTTGATTTTTATCTGCGGATGGGTTTCAAGATCGAAAAAGAAGAAGATATTGCTATTGGAAATGGCTACCTCATGGAGGATTATGTCATGATTTTGACAGTGACACGTTAATCGTCGTTCCACAATCGAAATGACCTTTCGGACAGGCTGAATGTCCGTGAAGTCCACAAGGTTTACATGCTGGTTTACTGGATGATTCAATGACCTCACTGTCATCAGACAATGGTCCAAATCCAAAATCAGGAGTTGTTGAACAAAAGAAAGCAGTTACAGGTGCATTCATAGAGGACGCCAAATGCAAAGGACCGCTGTCATTGACGTAGCTTCTTTTCGCGTCTTTAATTAGTGAAGCAGATTGCAACAAGGTTAATTTTCCGGCGAGATTTACGGCATTTGTTGCGCCACTGGAATCGATGATCCGCTGGCAAAGTGACGTATCTTCCGGAGCGCCCAATAAATAAAGTTTACCCAATGATGTTTTGCTTTGTAGCAGTTCGACCCATTTTTCTTCAGGTAATTGTTTCGTATACCAAACCGAAGCCGGTGCAAAACAATAGTAAGGTTCATCTTTGTAGGTCTTTACGGCTTCATCTGCTTCTTTGCCGGGATATAGTGCAGGTCGAACTTTCGGATGTGCTCCGAATTCGCTGATCATAGATAGATTTCTTTCCACCTCATGCGTGCTATCTCCGATCTGATGCTCAAATCGTTTGGAGAAGAAAAGTGAAAAGGGGTTTTTCCGGAATCCGTGTGTTTTCTTAGCGCCGGAAAGCACTGTAAGTATACCCGAACTTCCAAATCGATGCAAATTGAGGGCAAAGTCGTAAGGTTGCTTTTTGAATACTTTCCGTAAACGCATGAACTCCTTCCATTTCCCTGCCTTTTTATCAAACTCCAACACGTTTTGAATGGATGGATCATGTTCGAGTAGAGAGCCATTTCCTTTTTTTACAACAACATCGATTTTCGAGGAAGGAAAGAGCCTTTTGAGTTCAGAAATTACCGGTGTCGCAAGAATGACATCTCCGATAAATGCTGTTTGTATGACCAATATGCGTTGCACGGATCAAAGGTACACAATTGCACTCTTTTAGGATTATCTATCTGATGGTTATCCATTATCGAATCATGTTTGTCACCTGATGACGAATTCTTCGGATCTGCAAACCGATCTCAGCGCGCTTGAAGGATAGGCCGCTTGTGCTGTTTGTGTAGTATGGTGTAAAACCCTGACGATAGAAGAGATCATACTGGGTGGTTTTACCCATGTTTCGTCGTCCTTTGCTTTTGTACATATGACAGAAGGATAGTCCAACAAGTCCCGAAAATTCATGTGGCGTTGCATTATTGGTTGTTCTTGCCTGGAAATCATAATGGTATTCCGGCGCTGCAATGACCCCAATCGAAAAATAGTGACAACCATAAGCGGTAGCAATCGGACGTCCATGTGATAACTTTAAAATGCGTTTGTCAATGAGGATCGAAGCATCGATCGTTTGAGTTACAGCAGGAGGATAAAGGCCGGTTCGTGCATTTTCGGGCAACAGGTTTTTACTGTAGGTGTAACCGGATTTCAAAAATATTCCCGGTTTTACCATATGGATCAATCCGGCTGAAGCACCAAATCTAGTATAATTGGATGAAGATGGAATTACGTATTGTCCGCCTATGGTTATTCCGAGATTTCTTCCCGTGCGCTGATACATCTGTCCGAAGGCACAGAAACTAATCAGTAAAAAGAGCAATGTCGTTTTCATAATTCAGGTTTTTGAGAGAAACGCTGAATACTAATTAAGATAACAACCAATAATCAATTTTCTTCGACTTCGTTAATATAACTAAAAGGATAGTCGATATAAAAAAATAAATCCACTTTTGCACAGAACCATACTGCAAACCAATCGAAGATGCGGCACGCACGAAGGGAAGGTTTGTCAGTGGTGCCAAAGGCAGGTTCCTTGCAAAAGTGGAGGGGCTTTTGTCACTTTTAGCCCGTTAAAAGTGAGTAGAAAAAGTGTGGTTTTCTTGTGTTCGAAGATGTTTTACTAAGATTTTCGTGGAATTCTTTTGACAAGTAAGCCTTATGCTATCTATTTCAGCAAACTCACAAATCCTCTGCGGATGATCTCATTGCCCTCACCGTCATGCATTTTGACCATGTAAAGATAGGTGCCGGTTTCCGCTAGATTGTTGGTTCCTTTGATTAAACCATCCCATCCAACGGTTGCATCATTGGTTTGAAAAATCGCTTGTCCCCAGCGGTCGAAGATCGTGAAATCGTAATCGGAAGGGTCAAAGAAGGATATCACAGGGGAGAAGATCGGATTGATGCCACCCGGAGTAAATGCATTGGGAATGTAGACGATGGGTTCAAAAAGTTCACATGCTGCATTTGAGGCGCTCAGTTTGTTGTCATTGTAGATATTGTCTCCTTCGATGGCTTCGACATAATAGCAAACCTTTCCGTTAAAACCGACCGCAGACAGATCATCTTCAAAACTGAATTGTGTGGGTGGTAAGAAAGCGAGCGGAAGATTGCTGTATCCGGTTCCAGTGTCGCGATAGATACGGTAGGCAACGACAGTTCCATCCCAAATGTCATAAGGATTCCAGTTCAGATAAGTGAGCATTCGAACTTCGTCTTTCTGAATGTTCAAAAGGATCGTTTTTGCGGTATTTGATGCTGCACCCAGACTTCCACAACTGTCCACAATGCGTGCTCGATAGGTGTAACTGAATTGCTGCACATCAACAGCTGTGTCCGTATAAGACACATAATTCGACACCACCGGAATACGAGCTATTTCTTCAAAGACACCTTCTTTATTTATCCTTTCAAAGGAAATGGCAGTCACACCCGATGCGGCATCAACCAAATGATAAAGATCGACATGATCTCCCTGCACCGTAGCATTTTGAAGGTAATGATAGGCGGGTTGTGTTGGTGCTACCACATCCAGACAATCACGATTTGAAAACGAAGTATATATGCTGTCGTAGGAGATGGCCTTGACGAAGAAGCAATAGCTTTCCAAAGTGATAACCGGAATAGTGATCGAAGTTGCATCTGTTTGTCCCATTATCGTATAACTACCTGAACCTGTTTTGCCGTAGATAACATAATGCGTATCATTTGGCCAACCTATATAAGGTGTCCAGTTTAGCGTGATCTTGTTTTCACATAAGTTCAGTTCATGGGTCAGGAAAACAGTCGTGTGCACATCAGCTTTCGCAGATGTTTGATAGGTTGGAGGAATAGTTGACGTGAAACAAGAATCGAAGGCAGCAACCGTGTAGGTGAGAGGTCCTTGTGTGATATCCGGAGAATAAACATAGGTGGTGTTCGAAATTCCCCACACCGTATCCAGTTCAACCAAGAATCCACCTTCATCGTAAGCGTAAACGACATACCCATAGGTGTCGTCCGCTGAATTTTCATTCCAGGTTAAGTTAAGTTGATTTGTGAGGGTATCGATACTTGCAGATGAAATAAGAGGAATATTCGGTGTGAGCATATCCGTGAAATTATCTCCATCGATGTTGGACGTAAAATCACATGGCGCAGACGGCAGGACAATCTGGTAATTCAAAAACGCCTGACAAATGTCGATCGTGTCTTTGTAAAAGTTAGTGCCATATGGAAGACTGTCGATAAGTGTCCATGTTCCGGCCGGATACTCCCGCAAAATATGGTAATAAGTTCCCATGGCTGCCGTCGGATTTGACCTCGGGTCATTCCAGGTCAATACAGCTGTTCCATCAGAAGGATTGGTGACATTGAGATAAATATTTGAAAGTGTATCGCTGTAACGTAGGGTATTTCCATTGCATCCTGAAGCAACAGCAATGTAGTAGTCATTTTGCTGCGACACGCCGGGATCTGTCCACGTCGTTGTTCCTATGGAAGGGATTGTTGCAAGTAAGCCATTTTGATTGGAATACACCTCATAGGAGACGAATGAGCCTGTAGGGTCTGTTACTGCATTCCATTGCAAGGTTACATTTCCATTCACATCTGATTGGATACAGGAAATGTTTGGAGCTTCAATAACACCAGGATTTAATACGTTGATCGTCACTGTGGCATAACTTACCTGCGGAACATCGCAAAAATCATCCTGGATTCGGAATACAAAATTGTATGGAATCATGTCCAACGCATAGCCATCGGCTCCAATCAAATGGTCACAAGAGGTTTGCCAGTTGAAGTTCGTGTTTGATCCCTGTACCCCGGTAATCAAAGGTGGCGGGGACAGTGTGGCGCAAGGTGCTGTCGCGCAACCGGAAGTTGATGAAAAACCTGTGCCGAACATAGGGCCGGAAGCGGAGAGTACATTCTGTTGAGGGCTTCCGTCCTGCAGAACTTCCATGTCAGTTGAGATCAAATCGAAATTAACAAGCGCGCCCGCATTTACAGTCGTAGTAAAACTTGTGTTCCCTGCAAAAGGAGGGGTGATTACAGGCTTATTGTTCACCGATGAACAAGCCATTACCACCAACTGCATTTCGCGTTCAACCTCTGCAATCAAAACGCCATATCTGAAACTTTGCACCAATACTTTCACAACGTAGTTCCCTGAAAGTGTCGATGTAAAGGTAAGTTGACCGGTCACAAGGTCGATTTGCGCAGGTACGCTTCCCGGACTAATTGCTGCACTTGGTGTTGGGGAAGAGAAGTTAAATCCCGGATCGAAAGGGACAGGAATAGGATTGGTTGGTGGGTTGTAAATCCCAGAGGGGAAGTTATTGTAAGGAACGCCAAGAGATACCGAAATGGAATCCAGATCGGGGTCAACAGGATTCATGTTGTACACATACGAATCACCTGCACAACTGACAAAATAAGGTTCCTGAAGAAAGGCCGGAGAAGAATCGATGTTCGTTCCTCCCGGGATGGCATACATCTTAGCTGTAATGGTTGTTCCGTAGCTCGACGGATTGGTGATATTTGTTATAGCGGCGCTGCGGGAGAAATTTTCATACGTAAAAACCCATCCTTGCGCAGGTGGCGTTCCACTTAATGCAATGGGTGCACTTCTGTAGATGACTTTTTCGATTGCGCCAATACCATTTCCTCCAGAGGTACCGGAGCCACAAGAGAGTTGTGGTGGAGAACCTGCGACCGGATTACAGGTAGGTGAGATGTCGGTTCTTGAAACAAAAGGTACAGTGATCGATGTGACTGAAGGGTGATTCCATACGCGAATAGTCTCTGAAACCGTATTGACATCCGCACCATTACAATCCCTGTAAAAGACGAGCGTGAAAATATAGTTGCCGTTCTGATTGACCCAGGTTATCTCACCTCCCATGACATGGGATGCCCAAGCGACTGATTTAACGCTTAAGATCAAAAGAAATGTGACTATGAACCGAATCATCTGAATGTAAAACGTAGTGCCCCCTGTTTTAGTTTGCTGCTCTCAAAAACTATCCTGCGGCAACGATGGTAAAATCTTCCCAGTTCAAGTAACGCTGAGCCAATTCCTGTATTCGAGCAGGTTTTATCGCATGCAGTGATTCAATAGCCTTATTGTAGAAATCAAGGTCCAGACCATGGGGTTCAACACTTAAGAAAAGGTCGGTCATGGAATACGGACCATCCGCACTTTTGAGTAACTGCCCAAGCATGTAATTTTTCACGAGTTCCAACTCCTCTCCAGGTACAAGTTCTTCCTTCAGACGGACCAATTCTTTTTTAATTTCCTCCAGTGCAGCATCTTTGACATCTTTACCAACTTCGGTGGCAATTAGAAAATACCCCGTTTCATGCAATTCAGCAACCATGGAACCGATGCCGTATGTGTAGCCCTTATCCTCGCGGATATTCGACATCAGGCGGCTTCCGAAATAGTCACCGAGAATGGTGTTTAAAACCAGAAAATCCAGGTAGTCTTCGTGCGCTTTGTTGAATAGGATCCGACCAAGACGTATTGCAGTTTGCAGTGCACCCGCTTTTTCAACGTATGCATC
>Ga0172372_10002886_pt1 | contig 25760 bp, 23 predicted proteins | sample LakKiv5m_2_FD_114544 | JGI IMG/M metagenome (GOLD analysis project Ga0172372, IMG submission 114544) | Freshwater microbial communities from Kabuno Bay, South-Kivu, Congo - kab_092012_9.5m | ecosystem: Environmental > Aquatic > Freshwater > Lake | place: Democratic Republic of the Congo...
GCCGCACTGATAGATATCACCTCAGGACTTGTTTCTGAGTTAAACCGCAAAATGAAGAGCCGTATGCGTAAATCGCGCACGTACGGTTCTGAAAGGAGCCCGGGCTTATCCCCGGTGTTTACTCTATGGCTCACGATCGCCAAAGACACATCCTGGGCAAATTCCGACACTTGCGGGGCTTTTCACCGATTTTGGGAGTTTTCGGCCACCGCCAGGTGGGAAAAAGCACCCTGATTGCCCACGAAATCGCGGACTACCGGACATTGGACGATATCGAAACGCTGGACCTCGCCGCCCGCAATCCCAAGGAGTTCACCTCCCTGCCCAAGTCCGGCACATTGGCAATAGACGAGTGCCAGCTCGAACCCAGACTTTTCCCTACCCTCAAGGAGCGTGTTCGCACCAACAAACGTCCCGGCCAATACGTTCTGAGCGGCTCGGTCCGATTCACGAGTCGCAAGACGATTCGTGAATCACTTGCCGGTCGCATGGCCCTGATCGAACTTTTGCCGCTTACCGTTGCCGAGCTTGCAAAGCTCGAATTCAAGCACACGATTCCTGATCTGATGAAGCACCGATCCTTGGGGGCGGACAGCATCCGACTTTTGCGGCATGGGGCGGAACTGCGATCGCTACAAAAGAACTTGGATCTATACCTCGATCATGGCGGCCTCCCGGGACTGTGTTTCATTCGTGACTCGGGACTCAAGCGGAGCGCGCTCAAGGACTTGCACGAATTGATTCTCGCGCGCGACCTCCGACTCGTCGCGGATTTCAGAACGCCCGTGCCCACCCTCAGGCGTCTGCTGACCCAGATGGCCCGGAATCCCCTGGAGCCCTACAACGCGGCTGAAATCAAAAGAACCCTCGGGCTTTCGGCCGCAACCCAGGCCAAAATACTTTTCGCCATGGAGTCGGTTTTCCTGCTTCGACGAATTGATATTCCGCGCCGAAAGAAGTTCGCGGTTCTTCTGGAAGACCAGCTCGGAGAAACCCTACTGGCAGGTGACCATCCAAACCCACTCCGAAGCCTCGAGACCGCCCTCCATCGCAACCTGCGCGCGCAATTCGAATACTCCATGGAATCCCCATGGAGCGTGGAAATCTACCTGACACGGGACGGTGCGCGTGTGCCCCTCGTTTTCAACTCCCTCGAAAACGCGCTCGGCGTCCTGCCCATTCTCGGGGATAGCCCCTCACTCGCCGATCTCCGTTCGGGCGCAAGCTTTCTCAAAAACCACGCGGGCGGAAAAATCATCTACGCCTCCACCCGGAACCCCAAGCCACAGTGCTTGGACGACCGGAGCTTGCTGTGTTCGGCGGCTTCGCTTCTTTGAAGTGAGTGGACGGGCCCGGATATCGCCAATTTTCCGCCGCTCGGTTTTCTCAGGCTCCCAAACCGCGCGACACTCATTGACACTTCACTCTGATATCTTGAAACTGATCTTATGAACAATTCGCACACCGCCCCCGGGACTCCGTCCCCTGTCGATCCATCCGCCTGGCGCGAAATCCGCGAAACCGCCCGAAAATTCCTGAAGCGCGAACTCGCGCCCGTCATCGAAAAAACAGAAGAAGACGGCGTCTTCGCGCGTGATATCTACGCAAAGATGGGACAGGCGGGATTGGCGGCGCCGATGCTCCCCGAGCCTTGGGGCATGGGAGATCTGATGGCGCAGACCCTGATCGCCGAAGAAATGGGCGCGCTCTCGAGCGGCTTTGGTCTCTCGGCGCTCGCAAGCGTGTGCCTTTTTGGCGCAAACGTAGGGCGCCACGGAACCGACGAGCAGAAGAAAAAATACCTACCCGGCATCGCAAGTGGCGAAAAAGTCGGCTGCTGGGGACTGACCGAGCCCGCGACCGGCAGCGACGCCCTTTCGATCCGCACCCGCTGCCAGCGCGACGGTGACCACTATATCTTGAATGGCTCCAAGACCTTCATCACCAACGCCCCGATTGCGGACTACTTCATCATCGTCACCCGCGAATACGGAGCGGACGGCAAGCCGATCGAAGGCTTCCAAGGTGGTACGGCTTTTATCCTCGAGCGGGGCACGCCTGGACTCAGGACCGGCAATCCATTCCACAAGCTTGGGCATTGGAGCTCACCCACGGGCGAAGTCTTCCTCGAGAACTGCCGTGTGCCCGCCACCCAAGTGCTCGGCACTGCGGGCAGTGCGTTTGCCGATATGAAATACTCGCTTGATGTGGAGCGCGCAGTCTTTGGCGGGCTCGGCACGGGCATGATGCGCTTCTGCCTCGAAACCGTCATCAAGTACGGCGCCCAACGCAAGCAGTTCGGGGTCCCGCTGCTTGAGCACCAGATGATTCAAGAAAAAGTGGCCGAGATCTCCTCGCGCTTTGAACTCATCTCCACCTATCAAAACGCCGTGATCGAAAAACTCATGCGTGGCGAAGGCGCCAACAAGGAAGCCGCCATCCTCAAGGTCATGGGCTCGCGCTTTGCCAACGAAGTTGCCGACGAAGCCGTGCAGGCCCTGGGCGGCTACGGCTACATGCGGGAATACCAAGTCGAGCGCTGCCTCCGGGACGCCAAGCTCTATGATATCGGCGGAGGCACGAGCGAGATTCAAAAACTCATCATCGCCAAGCAAACCATCAAGGAGATCCTGAGCCATGGCCACGCACGGTGAACCGATCTTGGAGCGCGCGGAAGGACTCAAGCGCCGCAAGCAGGCGCTCGAAGGCATGGGCGGCGCCGAAGCCATCGCCAAGCAGCACGAAGCAGGCAAACTCACGGCGCGCGAGCGGGTGGCATTGCTGTTTGACGAAGGGACCTTTGGCGAGACCGGGATTCTGGCCACGCACCAGTCCAGCTCACCTGATATGGCTGGCAAGATCACGCCCGCCGACGGCGTGATCACGGGGATCGGCAAGATCCACGGACGCCCGACTTGTGTCGTCGCATATGACTACACAGTCATGGCTGGCACCATGGGCGAAGTGGGCGAAAAGAAAGTGACCCGCATGCGTGAGCTCGCATTGAACGAGCGACTCCCCATTGTCTGGCTCCTCGATTCCGCCGGTGCGCGCGTGCAGGAAGCGGCAGGCGCGCATTTTGCGGGCACAGGTAAGCTCTTTTTTGACCAAGTCATGCTCTCGGGCGTCGTCCCGCAGGTGGCAGCCATCATGGGTCCGACGGCTGCGGGCACAGCCTATATACCGGCCCTTGCCGATTTTGTTCCGATGGTCAAAGGCACCTCGTCCATGGCACTGGCGGGCCCGCCGCTTGTCAAAGCTGCCATCAACGAGGATGTCACGACCGAGGAACTCGGCGGCACTTCCGTGCACTGCAAAGTGAGTGGCGTCGGCGATCTCGAGACTGCTGATGATCATGAGTGCATTGCCTCCGTCCGGCGCTACTTGTCTTATTTCCCGTCGCACTCAGGGCTAAAGCCACGGCGCAAAAAACCGGAGGGGATCGAAACGCCCGCCCAGCCTGCAAGCAAATTCGCGCGCAAGCACGAGACCAGCCCGCGCCTCGACCCGCTTGCCGTCGACGAGCGCATCCTCTCGATCCTGCCCGAGGACCCGCGCAAGGGTTATGATATGCGCGAAGTCATCCACGCGATCGTGGATCCGGCTGACAGCCCCCGCGCACGCTCGAGTTTTTTTGAAATCAAACCGGAGTTTGCACGCAACATGATCGTGGGGCTTGCCCGGATCGATGGCTGGAGCATCGGGATCATCGCAAACCAGCCCAGCCACATGGGTGGCGCCATTGATATTGATGCAAGCGACAAGGCGGCGCGCCACATCCAACTCTGTGATGCCTTCAACATCCCTGTGCTCTTCCTGCATGATTGCCCGGGATTCATGGTGGGCTCGCGGATGGAAAAACTCGGCATCATCCGCCACGGGGCCAAGATGCTCTTTGCCGTAAGCGAGATGACCGTGCCCAAGTTCTCGGTCGTTGTGCGCCGCTCTTATGGGGCGGGCTACTACGTGATGTGCGGCAAGGGTTACGAACCTGATCTTCTGGTCGGCTGGCCCACGAGCGAGATCAGCCTCATGTCACCGGAGGGCGCCGTCAATATCGTCTTCCGCAAGGAGATCGCGGCCGCACAGGACCCCGAAGCCGCGCGCGCTGCCCGGGTTGAGCAGTACCGCGCCATGATCGGAGGACAGATTTCGGCAGCGCAGGGGCACCTCGATGATATCATCGACCCCCGGGACACGCGCCGCGTGCTCGCGCGCGCGCTCGAAAACACGCGCAAAAAATCCCCGCTCCGCCCGCGTAAAAAACACGGGGTCACTCCGGTATGAGTGGAGAAGCCACGGAGTTTGCAGGCAAACGCATCCTGATCACGGGCGGCACCCAGGGCTTGGGATACGCCTGCGCTCTGCGCTTTGCGCGCGAAGGGGCGCGCTTGCTCCTCGCCTACCGCTCCAATCATGAGCAAGCGGAGAGTGCCGTGCGGGAGCTCAAGCAGGCGGGAGCGAGGGAAGTGCAGACTCTGGCCTGTGACCTTACGGACGCAGCGGCGACCGAGCTACTCTGGAAAGAGATGAGTAAACGCCTGGGCGGATGTGATATCTATATTCACAATGCCGCAGCGACTGCGTTCAAACCGCTGCTCGCGCTCGAACCCCACCACGTCGACAAGACTCTCCAGCTCACGGTCAAAAGCTTGATCCAAGGGCTCAAGCACGCAGCCAAGCTCATGCCGCGCGGGGGCACGATCGTCACCGTGAGCGGGATGGATACTTTGCGGGCCGTGCCGTTTCACGGGCTGCTTGCCGCCGCCAAATCCGCTCTTGAGACCCTGACCACTTATGCCGCCCACGAACTTGCGGAGCAGGGCATCCGGGTCAATGGCGTCAATCCGGGCTTCTTCGACACGGCTTCCACCCGCAAATATCTGGGTCCACTCGCACACTCCGCGCACAAGCAGATCGCCCGTCAATCGCCCGAGGAGCGTCTGCCCGAGCTTGCTGAAATCGCAGAAACCATCGCATTCCTGGCCTCTCCCCGCTCGTCGTGGATCCGTGGGCAGACGTTGATTGTCGATGGGGGCGCCACTCATTCCATCCAGGGCATGCTCCCGGATATCGGAGGCTAGATGAAACAGACAGAGCCGCAAAAGAAAGTCGTCGTCACCGCAGCACTCACCGGCGCCCTTGCGGATCGCCGCCAGTGCCCAGGCCTCCCCTACACTCCGCTTGAGATCGCGCTCGAAGCCGAGCGCGCGTGGAACGCGGGCGCAACCATCGTCCACATCCATGTGCGCGAACCGGATGGCAAGCCCTCCTGGCGTCCGGAGCTATTCGAAGAGTTTGCCCGGGAGACCCGCAAGCGCTGCCCGGTCATTCTCAATTTCTCGACCGGTGGGATGGAGGGCACGATTCAGCACCGCTCGCGCCATATCCCGCTCGTCAAACCCGAGATGGCGGCCCTCAATATGGGCAGCATGAACTACTCGATCTACAGCAAGCGGCAGAAAAAATTCCTGATGCAGGGGGTTTTCTTGAACCCCTTTGAAGATATCAATTACCTGCTCGGCCTCATGCGCGAAAACGGCGTCATGCCCGAGCTTGAGTGCTTTGATGCGGGCCACATCTGCAACGCGGAGCCATTCATCGATATGGGGCTTTTAAAGCCGCCCTTCCACTTCTCGCTGATCCTTGGAGTGACCGGCGGCATATCAGCCACGCCGCAAAACCTGCGCAATCAAGTGGGACTATTGCCTGAGGGCAGCAATTGGCAGCTCATCGGGATCAGTCAGGAGCAGTGGGGACTCGTGGATCTGTCGCTCGATCTGGGGGGCCACATCCGCGTGGGGCTCGAAGATAATTTCTATCTGCCGGATGGCTCGATGGCCAAATCCAATGCGGACCTGGTCGAGGTCGCAGTCCGCAAGATCCGAGAACGCGGGCAAGAGGTCGCAAACCTCGAAGAAGCACGGGCGCTCTTGCATGGGGTGTGAGATTTACGCCTCAACATGACAAGAAAACTTCTGAAGGTGGTTGGCGTCATCCTGGGGCTCGTGATGGCCGCGGTTGGGGGGATCCTTGTTTATGGTTCCATTCAATCAAGCAACGACGTTTCCTCCTACCGACTGCCGGCGATCACGGCATCGACCGCTCCCGCGATCATTGCGCAAGGCGAGTACCTGTATCACTCGGCAGCCCACTGTTCGGCTTGCCATGCTCCGGAAGAGTTCGCTTCCCAGCGCAAACTCAGTCCCTCGCTCCATGACCAACGTGGCGGACACATCATCGACGCGGGACCTTTTGGCAAGTTCATCGCAGCCAATTTGACTGCGGATGAACAGACCGGGCTCAAGCGCGCAAGCGACGCTCAGATTGCCCGCGCCATCCGCCACGGGATCACGCACGACGGCCGTTTCTCGCTGATAATGGCCCTTTCGGTCGGCAGCTTCTCCGATCAGGATCTGACAGCGCTGGTGTCTTATATCCGCTCGCTCCCGCCCGTGTTGAACTCGGTTCCTCGGAGCGAGCTTGGCGTGCTTGGCGTGCTTGGCGTGCTTGGCGTGCTTGGCAAAGCGCTTTTCCCTTTATACAAGGTGCATGAGCAGCCAGTACCCGCGCACGTGGCCGCTCCGCCGCGCTTGCGGGCCCCTCCGTGGAGCGGGGACGGCATATCGCAAACGGTCCGGGTTATTGCTATGGCTGCCACACGCCGGGTGACCCCATGAGCGGCTTTGCTCCTGCAGGCGAGCTTTTCTCCGGCGAAGCCATGGCCGAGCCGGACAAGACGGATGCTTCACAGGAGTTCATCGCTCCCAACCTCACTCCGGATCCCGAGACGGGCATCATCGCACGCTGGAACGAATATGCATTCGTCAAGCGATTCCGGGAGGCTGGACGGGTTCATGCAGGCTCCAAGATGCCTTACGCAAACCCGGCAAGCCTGAGCGAATCCGACCTACGGAGCCTGTATCAGTACCTGATGAGCTTGAAGCCGGTCCGGCACGTAACCGGCCCCAGCCGCCGCGGTACCGGATGGAAGCCCGGGAGCTGAGGGTTCAGTCCTTCCACCCGATCCACTGGTATTCACCGGGTGCCTGCATGGGGTTGAAAGCTTGGGCATCAAACTCGCTCCGCCTGAAGTAGAGGCCCTGCGAGAAGTGGGCAAGTGGCCAGATCGCAGCATCATCCCAGATTTTTTCATTGATCGCGCGCAGGGTCTGCGCGCCTTGATATGGATCCAGTATTCGAGCAATATTACCCGAGCGATCCGGCAGTTGGAGTCCGTCCGGTGCAAGCCATAGGACTCGGAGCTCCTCCCGCATCGCACCAAAGTCCACGTCGCTTGCGCGGATACTGACATCCACCAGGTAGTCAGCGAGATTAGGATCCTTCTCGTGCACGATCTGGGACGCCTTCAGCGGGAGAATCCGGATCGGAATTCGTTCGCTGGACTCGAGGTCCTCCAAGGCCTCAATCGCCGCTTTGAAATAGGGTGATAGCTTGCTGCCGGCCTGCATCACCCGCAGGGCGGGCTTCGGTGGGGAGTCAGAAGGCCGGGGCCGAGGCCGCGAGACGAGCGCGTGTTTGAATTTTGCACGACTTTCAGCATCCGGAAAAAATTCGGGCTCGAGCGGCAGACCCGATTTTTCAAATTCGCGGTAGAATCGATCCCGTAACCAGCTCGCCATCTTTGCGTTTCCACACATCGATTCCGGGCGCTTCCAGGAGTGGCAGCGAATATAGGTCACGCCGCTCATGGGCCCCCCCACAAATTCGTGCGTGGCTTCCAGGTCCTGCGCGTTGGAGTGCCCGAGTGCAAGGCTCGATCGACTCTTGTCTTCCGATGGACCCCAGGAAATCAGAATCCTGCCCAAGGGTTTTGCCGCCAAAAGTGCCGTCGGATAGTCTTTTTTCAGTCTGAGCTCCAGGTGCTGCGCATCCAGTCGCTTAAGCATATAAGCGCCCGTCGAGTCCAAGGCGGCCCCCTGGTTCCGCCACTCTCCACTCGCAGCATCAAACTCGTCCGGCAGGGCAATTCCGTAATAGGTCCCACTGATAATATCCAAGAGCTTTGAATTGGAATGCTGCAATATCAAGGTGATCTCGCCAGGCGCTGATATTTTGATTCCATCGACCGGGTCATCGGCACGCCGCTGACGTGCTGCCCCTAGGATCAGGGCCGCAAACTCCCCATCCCGAGGATCGCGCTGCGACAGGAAAACAAGGCGCTGAAAAGTCCGAACCGCAGCCTCCGCCAGGAATTCGGGTCCCCCCGCAGGATGATCATTCCGCATCGTAAACTTCCAAATCCGCTTGTCGGCACTCGCACTCCAGCTGGAAGCGACCAACCCCATGTAATGCCCGAGCCGTCCGCGGGACACAAGCGGTGCATGCACGGAGCGATAGGCCATCTCGTTTGCGATATACACGCTTTCGCGGGGATCGGTCGTCACCGGAGCGCTCGGGAGCCAGAGACTCGCTGTCCGGACCCCCGCCTCCGCGGATTGATTGCGGTGAACCGCCGCTGGCGTCGTTTCCGACCCGGAGCTGCAGGCCATCAGCAGAAACACGAGAACAAATATACTTGTTTTAATGTTCACCCAGGGCGGCACAGCCCCTAGTATCAGGATATGGCCTTTCAAAGACAAGTACTCCCGCTGGGGCTCCTGCTCCTCTCGATCGCATCGTGTGCGCTTTTTTTGCAAGTCTCGCTCAGACGCACAGCCGATGCGGTGGTGGCGGACTTTCTCAGCCAGAACAGCCCGGAGATCCTTCAGGAAGACACGGCGGCTCTCGTGCACCGGCTCAACCTGCTGGCCTCCGGCCGGGACTGGGTCTGTATGAGCGCAGCCCTCGAAGGAGTGCCGTTGTATACCCGCAAGCAAGGGGACTGTTCTTCCGGTCTCTTCAGGCGTGCCGTGGAATTGACTACAGGCCCGGGGAATCGCCTGACTCTGGGTTTTACCCTCGAATCCTCGGAGAGCGTGAAAATCTTCAGCGGACTCTTTCTTGCGTTTCAGCTGCTGAGCTCTCTTGGGTTTTTGATCCTGGGGCGGAGGATCGAGCTTGCTCGTGTCAGCGGTGACTTGCGGGTGGCGGACCTCGCCCGCCAGGTGGCGCATGATATTAAATCTCCTCTGGCGGCACTCCAAGCCCTGAAGGGAGAATTGGGAGGCCTGTCACCCGAGCACCGGCAACTTGCGGAGGGCGCAATCGCGCGAATCCGAACGATTGCACGAGGGTTGCTCGCAAAAGCACCTGGCAATCAGGACGAAGCGGCTTCGCTCCGGGCAAACGGCCGCACGTTCACGCGATTGACCGGACTCCTTTCGGCCATTACGGCTGAGAAACAGCTCCTGCTGCGCAGTCGCCCCGGGATATCGATTGTACTGGATTGTATCGGAATCGAGCATCTTCATGTGGAGGTCGACCCTTCGCAGTTTCAACGTATTGTCTCCAACCTGCTCAATAACGCCATTGAGGCCCTCCCGGACGAGGGCAAAATTCATATTTCAACCAAACTCCGGGGCGGGAATGTTGAGATCGAGATCAAGGACAATGGCAAGGGGATCCCGCCGGAGGTGCTTCCCAAGCTCATGCAAAAAGGCGCAACTTTTGGAAAAGCCGGAGGTCACGGACTCGGGCTCCACCACGCACGGGAGACCTTGGAGAGCTGGGGAGGAGAACTTGGGGTCTCCTCGCAGTCGGGGCAGGGAACAACGGTGACCCTGTCGCTCCCCGTTGAGTCAAGGAGCACAGGCAGGACCAGCTGATATCAGAATGGCATGCCGCCGTTCACGACAATCGGGCTTGTGGACCCCACGCGCATGAACAGGTCCTGCTTGCCATGGCGGTGGGCGCAGACCAGGCGTTCGGGGGGGGCGTTGGGATAATCGCTATTGCTTGAATATACTGCATGGGAATCCACGCCATCTGCATGAGCGAATTCAAACCCACCATCCTGGAAATACTGTTTATTTGCACTGCAAATGGCGCCAAATGAACCAATTTGCATTTCGTAGACCATGCCTCCGGCGTAGTGGGTGTTCGTCACGCCGTGGTATCGCATGCGGTCAGGATCGTTCACACTGCTTACGGCGGGGTAGGTGGAGGCAGTTGTGTCACCAGTGTAACCCGACTGAAACCCTACATTGTTTGAAACTCTGTCCCAGCCTGCGACATGATAATACCAGCCATAATCCGAACCCGATTTCCCGACTCCGCAGTGCTCAGCGCAACCATCGTTCGAGGCAGAGTGTGCCTTACATGCAGCCTCACAAAAAATGTTCATATTCTGCGCATCCGTCGCTGCGACACCAGTGGGCGGATCTTCCAACTTTCCTCCACTCGCCGCAAAATCCCCAGCTCGAACGTGAGTCTGGCTCGCGTAATACGCACCCGAGAGCTGTCCTCCGAGCACCATGGACTCTTGATTGAGGTAGAGCGCCCCGCTCGCAATCACGGATCCGGGCTTGGTGGCATCCACATCGCTAACGGTGATGCTCCCCATGCATGGCGCAATCCGGCCGCTCCAAATCACAGCCTGCACCGGATACCGGAGAAAGCACGTTTGCCCGGACTGCAGGTCCCCGTCCTGCTCACCTGTGGCAGTGGCGCTCACGACACAGGTCTTGGGAGTCCCGGAGTTACCCTTCCAGCTCTTGCTGGAAGTGGAGCTGATCGAACTCAGGGTCTTGGGGTCAGAGCTAAACGAATAATTGTAGTACTTGAAGCCCGTAATCCTTTGCCGTTGGGCACTCAAGTTGGTGACGGCGATCACGCAGGAAGTGTTCACGCTGAAGTTCCCAACCTCCATGGTGGCTGGATCATTGACCGCCACTCCCGCAAACTGAACGGTTCGGGTCGCGGCATTGACCGATTGTGTGGTCATCGGCCCCACGGTCAGTGCGAAAACCAACGCGCGAATTTTGAAAAGTTTAACTCGATCAAGCTGCATCTGATGGGTCATTTGATGTTCCCGTTCCCGGGGCGAGCGGGTTCCAAGTGAACGAGGCGCACGATCTTCATTCCTCAATCAATTCTGCTGAGATGAAACAATCATAGCCCGAGCTGAATGGCGCTATTGGTGACACAACTGTAGCGGACTGTTTTATCTCTCGTTACCCAGCGCTGACAAAGCGCCACGTTGGACCCGCAAGCGCTCACATCCAAGCAGACCGTTTCCCGCTCGGCACTTGCGTTAAAACGCTGCACCTTGAGCTGACCCGCGGTGCAATCCCCGTTTGAGTCGGGAGATTTTTCCTTACCCGTCCCCAGAGCGGTTACCGTGCAAGAACTCGTGTCGATTTTATCACACTGAGGCATATATCCTGGCGAACCATTGGCAGCGGAGCAGAACTTGATGACACCGACAGAAACTTGGGGCGAATCGGCCGAGAACCTGGGTATTGAAGGAGAACCCACTCGCGCAGCGGCCGATTCTTCAAGGACCCACCCGAGCATGCACGCGAGGATCCCGACGACAGCGCCGTAAAGGAATCCGCGCTTGCTGACTGCTTTGAATTTGAGTGAAAACTCCATATCACGCCCCCCTGCGCTCCAACCAGAATACAGGAACAGGGACCTCAGTCAAACTTTCAGCCGGGGTCGAGTTGGCCACCCAAGGTCACCCTTGACCCACCCGGCCTGTCGGGGAAGACTGATATTCACCTATGCCAGGGGCCCGCGCCAAATTGATCGCCACACTATCGGGAATTACCCTGCTCTGGCTGACCCAAGCCCGACTCCAGCGCCACCTCCGGCTCCAGGACTCCGCCGCCCTCCCGTTCGAGGAGGCTTCGATGCTCGAAAAACGGGGACAGACTCCCAAATTGCCCCCCGCCGCCATCCGGGCGGCCTTGGGCGGTCTGGCCCCGGCCTATATTGACTGGAACTGGCTCAGAGCCATCACGGATGACACTTTGACGCGTTTGCCGCGGGAGTATCGGACGCGGCTTTTTCATGTTCTCGACGAAACCACCGACCTGGACCCCGCCTTTTTCGAGGCGTACACCCTCGGCGGCAGCCTGCTTGCGATCGTTCGGGACGATGTCCATGGGGCCAGACTCCTCCTCGAAAAAGGGATCAGGTATCTGGAAGAAGAACTCCCCCGGGAGCCGGCCGAGATCCGGGCAAAGACCTGGAGAGAAACCTGGCGCCTCCAGATGCAGCTTGGATATGTCTACTTGTTCGAGCTCCAAGATATTCCCGCAGCCGAGCGACACTTCATCCAAGCCGCCAGCCCCCCGGACTCCCCTGCCTACGTCCGGAATCTTGGGGACAGACTCCGGCAGCCGGAGGGCAAATTCATCGTCGGAAGCAATCTTTTGAACGGAATGATCCGGAGCTCCCGCGGCAGGAACGATCCCCCGGCAGTCACCCGCGAACTCGAGGAGAAGCTCCAATCCCTCCAGCTCGCCCGCTTCTTTTTTCAGCAAAACACAATTTTGGGGTCAGACTCCCAAAACCATGATTTCGACTCTCGATCCAAAACCCTGAAAAAACTCATAGATTTAGGCAGGATTCCTGCCCGTGACCCACTGGGATCACCTCTTCGTATTGAGAAGACGCCGGAGCATCCATCCGGCTGGATCACCAGTGACTCGCCGCGCCAAAAAGTTTTTGGGATCTAAAAAATGGGGTCAGACTCCCCATTTGCCCCATATTCACTTGGAGAGCGCACGGTAGGAGGGCTGAAGCCTCATGATCGGGTTGTTCCGCTGCCAATCCTTGGCCCTAAACAGTCCAAGTCCCTGCTGACTTAGTCCCATGATGAAACCCTCGGTCCCTGCCGGATCAAAAATAGCACTCTGGACAGCGCCCACTGAGTTCGCGGACGCATCACCGGTGCAATAAGTCGTGTTCCAGTAGTCTGAAAAGGCGGTCGCAACCCTGCTATCCACTGCCGAACTGTCCGATACCGGAAGGACCTCGGCATCCCCCCCCTCGTCCGGCAGAGGCTCTTCCGGGTCCGCTTGACCAACTGGCCGAACGATACTGCAGACGTTTTGACTCCCGAGATAGACCCGTGGAGTATCTCCTGAGCGCATATCCATGAAAACGTGCTGATACGTATTCCCCCCCGGAATCGCATAGGACTGCACACCATACAGGGCACCCGCTGCACTCGGGGCGATCAGGCTCCCATCATCTTTGAGCATCGTCCAGGACGCGCCCGTATAGTCGTCTGTGCCGATATGACACGTGAGAGGAATCCCGCCACACTGCGAATACCGTCGCAAACTCCCTCCGCCCAAAAGATAAACAGAAAGATTCAAGGGATGAACCACAAACGCTTTGGCGCCGTCGATGGCTGCCGACATCGAGTCGCCCATCACTTCGAGCTGCCCCCCGGACGTGGACGCACTTGCAGGGTCAAACCCCGAAAATCCGCTCGCGCGCATGGCATACATGCCATCCCCGATGAGAGCATATCGAACAGGCGGTTCATCCTGTGTGAGCACCGTGCTGACCGAACACATGAGACGTGAGGGATCCGTAGTAGTGATCCCACCAAGACTCTTGATGGGATTGGCAGTACTGGCCGAGAGATCAATCACGCCGGTGACCGTGACCCGGATCGAGTCACCGAGCGAGTCAAAATCATAAATAGAAGCATCTGTATCCGTTGCTGCGGCCAAAAACGGTCCGCTCCTACTATTAGGACAGCTAGGATCGAACCTGAAGTCATTCAGCCCTCCAGGCCCCTGAAGCGACCGAAGTGCACTGGCATTCAGGGACCAAGGAGTGATCCGCTGAATTTTGACATATAACTTGAAATAGGGCAGCTGCGCTCGAACCTTCACGTCGAGGTCATTCGCAGAACACTTGTTCAGATGAAATTGATCTGGCTCCCAACTAGAATCCGACTGATAAGCCGTCGGAGATGGGAAGGCGGACAGGTCGGTCGCATAAGAACTTGAACATGGCCCATCAAAATCACCCGAAGCCTCATTCAAACAAGTATTACCAGAAGGCCGCGCCGCCGCAACGTCTTCACTTCCCAAACACTCTCTAAGTCCGAGACTTCTGGCCCCACTTGAAGAAGACCTTAAAATATTGGCCTGCGCCTGACCGTCGCAGATGCCATCTCGAAAAAGCATATTATATCTTAATTTGGCATACTGAAAAGAGCCAGCCTCACCACTGCTGGCCCCGAGCGGAGAGCTCAAAGAACCAAACTTACTCGAATCAAAATTCGATAATTTGCCACCCGAAGTGTATTGTGCAAGCTTGGTCTTCACCGCCTGCATGCAGAGTTCGCGGACGTCATTTCCCCGATTGATGGTTTTTGTGAATATGAGTATCGGATAAATGGCCATCGCGCTCACGGCAAAAATCGAGAATGCGATCATCGACTCGATCAAGGTGGAGCCCACCTCGGAGCGCAAGAGTTTCAATACATTTTTGGGTTTTGATTTGCTTTTCAACCGCCCCGACCTCCTCCCATCAGTGTATACAGAGTTCCGAATCCAGGGAAGGGATCGATTCAATAGCGTTCCTAATGACTATCAACCTCGATATTCCCGGTAGATTAAAATGAGTCGAAAAAGACACAGTTTCCGTTCCATCCGTCCGTCCGTGCACGCAAGATATGGTCTAAACCAAGCTGCATAAGCATCAGCCCGTGATGGATTGAAAATCCTCTTTAAACCAGTTTGCGACACTTGGATGCCTGACTCGTTGGATATACAGTAGACGGAGGGTGAGCATGAAACTCTGCTTGAAATCGATCCGTCAAAAAGCACTCCCGGAGCAAATCCGGAGAACCCTCGTATCTGCCTCCGGGGTCACACTGGTCGAGCTCTTGGTAGCGGTCGGCTTGTTCGGCGTACTCTCCGCCGCCCTCTCGCAGGTCTTTGTCGGATTCATGGAGCAAAACACGCGGAATGAGCGAGAAATCGGCCTCAACGAGTCCCTGCGGGAGTTCACGGACCGCCTCGATCTTGAACTCGGAAACATGACTCAACTCCTGGGATGCAGCTGCGGAGTTTCACGTTGCGTATACAATGATGCCACCTCATCCGGAGGCGTGGACTGCGCGTCGACCAACTGCGGGTCCACACTTCTGCTCTGGGAGACCGAAGTATCTCAAAGCCCGGGGAGCGCCTCTTCGGCAGGGGACTGCAACGGTTCGCCTTCCCTGAGAGGGTGCAAAAAATTCAGAAAGCTGGTCCTGACTCGACCGGCCGCCGATGGTAGGACACCAGGTAAAATTGAGATTCAAGATGCGGTCAGCGGACAAACCCTCGCATCCATATCGGGAGTCACCCAAGCCTTTTGCGGCAGGACCCATGATACACAAACAACAGGCTTCAAGGTCCGCGTGCGTGCCAAAAGTCGTAACAAGAATAATGCGGACCCACTCAGCCCTGATTTCGAGAGCTGGAATCTGGCGCAACCATCAGGGGCCAACGGCATCCATAGGGAGCTGACGGCAGAGGTTAACCTCAGAAACCTCAACTCCCCAGGCGTCCACTTCGGAAATTCATCCACTTTCCGGAGCTGCGTCGCGGATGGTTCTACCGCCAATAATGCCAACAAGTGCTGCTCCAACTATCGGAGCACTACGACAGGGAATTGCCTTGCTCGCTCTCAATGCAAAAAAAGTGGAGAGGCACCCGACACCACACGCAACAGCTGCTGCAGTCTTCAAATCAAGACCGACAGCGTCACCGGGAGCGACGTATGCCTCTGAAGGAACCGCTTCAGAAGGGGAGTCTGACCCCATTTCTCCGCAAGTGCCGTACCCACCTCCGCTTGTCCGCCCCCCTTGGGAAACGGGGGCAATCCCAAATCCTGGGGGTGATGGTCCTTTCGATTGCCATGCTGACCGCGGGCCTTTTCACCATGGATCGTGCGCAAAAAGCCCAGGAATTCACAATCAAGTCCTCGCGCATCACGGAGATGCGCTCCGCCCTGGAAAGTGCTATCCTGCGAGCCTCAACAATCTACCGAACCGAAGCCAACTGCGACCCTGCGATTCTACAACGCAAACTCAGCTACCTACAGACTGACGGAACCCTCAAAGAGCCTCAGTCTTTGGCCTCCCCTGTGCCAGCAACCGATCACACCAATCGAATCCTGAACGTCACAGTCAATAGCAGAGTCTACGAAGTGAGCTTTGGGGCCGTTACCCCCCTGGCGTGGACGGCGGGGACAGACCCGAGTTTAGATACACAAGGGTTTCCGGCCGTTAGCGGCACGAGCCAAGATGCCGAAATTGAAGTCTGGACGACCGTTCCGGGACAGGCCACGGGCACAACAACTGGAACCAGGACCTCGATGACCGGTGTACTCATCAACTCATGCCAAATTCTGTGCGAAAGAAAGCTTCCGGCTGATGGCAAAACAGCTGCCGGCGAGGTCTGCCTCGCCGGATCCGACGCCTCCATCGCCAATAACCCGGGGACAGACTTGGCACTGAACTCATCGATATCACCCTCGCCAAGCACCTTCTTGAATTATAATGCAGCCACGGCGCGCTCGGCATGGCCGTGCGCTAGCACAGGGACTCTGTACCTCGGAAACTTGCCGGTGAGCTCGGACTTTGATGATGACCCGAATGCTACAGCCCCCACAGTCGTCAATGCCTTGGATCTCGCGGTGCTCACCCAGTACCTCCAACAACGCGACACAAACTGGATCACCTCCGGTGAAACAATTGCTGCGGTAAATGCCAAAGCAAGCAACCCAAGCTGCGCAGATGTCAATCTTGACGGCCAAGTGACAGATATGGACCGTACCCTTCTCCAGAAGTGGCTCCGAGGCTATCTTTACCGGCTTCCAGTGAACCCGGATGGCCGGCAGTAGAATGGGGTCACAGTAGAATGGGGTCAGACTCCCCACCTGCCCCACTCCCTGCCACCGTGAGGTTTTTGCTTGAAGATCCGGATTTCGGACATTTGTTCGAAAATCGATCAACTTGATTTTTTAGTTCTACACGCAGCACATCCCAACATGGGGTTCGGAGATTGATCTGGTTCACTGTCCAAACCAGCCAGAAACACCGGTTTTTTCTGAGTATTCCTGTCATTTCATAGAAATTGCGACCCACAAAAAACCTCACGGATCACTCATTCGAAAATCCCGAACTTGGCACGGAACTGGCTCTCTCCTGACTTCATGAGAATACCTCGCCAAGACACTTTACCCGAAGGCACCCACTCCGTTCATGCGATGTGGAAATTCCATAACAAGGATTTCGCCCTGGAGTCGGCCCATATAAAAGAACTGTTCATGACGTCTCTGAAAAGAGCGCTAAAAAAAGAGACACTCACTTCAAAAGTAAAGATGAGCGCTTTTTGCGTCATGGACAATCATGTTCACAAAATCCTCACCTACCGGGAAACAAGTAAATTCCTGTCGAAGATATTTCAAATAACGCTCACCCGATTTGCAAGAATCTTCAACGACACTCATCAACGCTCAGGCGCGGTCGGAAATGGAAGGGTAAAGACAATTTTGATCCAAGACACGGATGCAGCACAAATGAGAGCGCATATGTATATTGAAGCAAATCCAATCCGCGCAACCATGAAGAAATTCGAGAATTTGAAGACCTTCCAATTCAACAGCTTCCGATTTTATGCATATGGAATCATAGATAAATTCACTGCTGAACTCGAGCACCCTGATTGGTACCTGAAACTCGGAAACACTGCTGCTCTCCGACAGGCTCGATATCGCAGCCTCTTTAAGGCTTACATTGACAAGGAGATTCCCGACGATCAGTTTGTCAGCAAAAAGGCCCTTTTCTTCGGTGAGCTCGCATGGTTGACGGAGCAATTGGCCCGACTCAAACGAATCATGAGAAAATCAAAAACGGATCATTCGCAGGTCATTCCAGGATCTTATGTATCGAGTACAGCCAGTTCACGAACCGGGATCTTGAAACCAAGCGAAGTAGTGCCGGCATGAGCTGTCATGACGATGGACCGCCCAGAAGCCACCGTACGGGCCCGTAATATATTCAAATCATCGATAAGCCACGACGAGAGTAAATCACTCACGCTCTGGATGGCAACCGAGTCAAGACTTGCCGTCCACTCATCGAGAATCAAAACTTGGGGGTTTAGGAGCAGCGAGCGTAACAAAGCCAGGCGCAGACGCTCCCCCCCAGAAGCAAAATCAATTGGTTGATCGAGGCTTGCTCGGGGATTCGCGAATCCCAGTCGCTCCAAAATGTTTTCCGCACCTCGAACGAGACTCTCACTGGTAGCCCCTACTGCTTTAGCCGCTGCGATTCGTGGCTCAAATGCCGGAAACTGAGGAACAAACTGCACTTTTCTTCGAAATTGCCGCATATCACCAACAACACTCCCCGTGGCGAGTCTGACCCCATACGCCGGTTCGAGCCCAACAAATGACCTCAGCAGCAGACTTTTGCCGGACCCACTCGGCCCGGTTACGTGGCTAATTTCGCGATCCTTGAATTGATAGCTCCGTGCACGCCTGTTCACCCATGGTCCGACAAGCGGTTTCCAATTTTCCAACTCAAGCAATGGAGACTGCGGATTCACGAGAAGGCCTCTGGGAAAAAAGCCTCGCGCTCAAAATCCGTCCAGCGACTCGAGAGAACATACAGCAGCGTGGCGCACCCCAGCCACGAGGCCAGCGCCAGCGAAATAAGTATCAATAGCTGCACTCTAACGGCACTTAACGGATCTTGGCCGGACAAAAGCTGGCCTGTAAGAGCCCCCGGCAGACTCACGATGCCCGCCGCGGAAAGAGCATTCAAAATCGGCGTCATTGCAGCACTCAACGCAGCACGCCTGGAGTCTGACCCCGCCTCCCAAACCGATGCTCCAGCAAGAAGCCGGGCCTCGATGAGAGCCCGAGAGGACTTGATCTCACTCTGAAACCGTTCGATCGCTAGTCCAAGGCTTGAAAGTACGTTTCCTAGCACGATTCCAACAAACGGGATGATCACAGAAGAAATGGGGAGTCTGACCCCATTCACCCCCACTTCATTAACGGCCCGCGTCAAGCCGGCGGTAGCAGCACCGAGCCCAAGGAGCACCCAGGCTACGTCCAGCTTTTTTAGTGCAAAGACTTTACGGGGACCGAGCCTGCTCCAGGCCACCCAGAGCGCCGCGCCGACCATCCAAACCAGATAACCGCCAACAAGAAAGGGGGAATCGATGGCAAAAATAGTTCCGAGAATTTGTCCCACCAAAAGCAACTGCACGCCGGCACGCAACGCAGACACCACCATCGCGCGCCCCTGTCCCAGCCCCAAGCGCTCGCTCAATGCAGCAGCTGCCAATAGGAGGGACAGACTCGCCAAAAGCGAAACATCCGAAACCGCCATCCTAACTCCCTCTATTCCCTAATCACCGGCCTACCCCGGTAAATCGCAGCCCCACCCCGACTCGGATTCCGGCACCAGCCGCGCACGGTCCCGAAGGAGCGACTCGAGAGTCTGACCCCCATCCCAGGCCTCCAGCATCGCGTCCGCGGGGGTGCGGCGGAGCTCGAAGCGGCGCTCGAACTCGAGCAAAGGTGCCGGGTCAAAGCCATATCGGGGCAACACTCGCCTGGCGCTCTCGAGCAAAGCGGCTCCGCGAGAGCGCACCCACTCCGAGCGCAGCCCATCCAAGGCCACCAAGCCCGACGTATATACTCGCTCCGCCGCCTCAGCTCTGTCCCCGAGCCTCTCATCCAGCACCAACGCCAGAAACAGCAGAAAATACCGCCTGTAATCCGCCACAAAGGGCGACATTTCAAACACCTTGAACTCGAGCCTGCCGTCCTCGTCCGGATGAATTTCGATCGGAGGCGCCACCACGCTCCGTCTCCACGTCCGCACCGACAACCCCCGACGTCCCTGCATCTGCCAAGGTTTGCCTCCCAGAAACGGCGAGGCCAAACTGAATGCCGCCATGGCAGGCGCATAGGCATTGACCTTGGCCTCCAGGTCCTTGAGGTCCACATGCGCCGCCAACTCGGCCGGCAAACTCAGATTGATATCAGGCCCGTAGGTCGTCATGGCCTGCATCGCCCAGAGCCAGAAATCATGCCGGCGCTTGTTCTGCGGGCCCGTGAATCGCTCCGCCACCGGATGATGCGACAGAGCCGCTGGCACCCAGCCCGCACCCGCAAGCGCGCCCGCCAAGTCCGCATAGATATCACTATGAACTTCAAGACACGAGTCCAGCGACGAGCAGACCGGCGTACGGATCTCCACTCCCTTGACCCGCACATCGACCACGCGGAAATCCGCGTCCGTCATACCGTAGCCTTCGGCCACGAACGGCATCAGCTTCCGGTGAGGCGACTCAAGCTCCAAGGCACTCAAGTCCCACTCTGGTCGCAGCGGGATTGACTCCAGGACTTCATTCAACCGGTAGAACGGCACATCCTCCCACCAAAGGGGCCGAAAGGTCTTTGAATCCAGGAGCAGAAACTCCGACTCGATCCCAAAACCAAACTCATCCGGTCTTCGTCCCATCTCAAACTCCCTGAAATCGAAAACTCAGCCCGCCCTCTTGCGGCGAAGCATGAACAAACCGCTTACGGACAAACTCAACAAACCGAGCCCCACCGGCAACGTCCACCAGGTCATCGCCTTGGGATGGAAATAAGTCCCCTGATGCAGTTCAATCAGGAAACTCGTCCTCCGTGGCGCAGCCGAGAGAACCACCCCGGACACTCCATCCACCTGCACCTCGTAGCCGTTCCTAGCCCGAAAGGCCAGCGTGCCTTTGGCAGGCTTGATATCAATCGAACTCAAGTCCTGCCAGGAACTGATACCAGCCTCCGGTACCGACCGCGCCACCTCGAACGCCCGGTCCATCCCGATCACGGGCAACCCCGCCTGCGTTCCCATCACGGCCGGAGGTTGGATCCATGCCACATTCTGGCGCAGGAGCAGGAGCACTCCCGTTGAAAAGATCAGGACCGACGGAGCAATCACCAACCATGCCATGAATTGATGGAGCTTGCGACTCCACCTCCGGAGCGCCACCAATACCTCGGCACGCGAGGCCCCGGCCGACCCAAAAGCCGCCGGGAGATCCTCTTCGCGGGTCATATCATTTACGGCGGTTAAACCGGAGCTCGACATAGGGTAATACCTTGAATTCCGCGACCCAGAGGTCCAGTTCAGCGAACGCTCCCGTGAGCACATTGACCCGGGTGAGTTTGCATGAAAATCCCCCGTCCGATGCCGCAGCCATGCCGACTGGTTCCACCGACTCAAAGACATTCGAATGAGCCATCGCCTGCTGCGTCGGAGCCAATCCCATCCATCCCGTCAAAACAAAAACTGCACCAATCATTGCTTGTCTCACAAACCAATCCTCGCCTTAGTTTGAACCCGCGCCACCGCGGGTGAAAAACAACTCCACCGCCGCCATTTTACTGATTCCGGCCAGCACCAGATTACCGTTCCCCGAAAGTTCGAGTTCAACTTCGACCGCACCCAGTTCAAACTCACGTGTTTTGCCTTTCTCTCGCGCCAGCCGCTCATGGCGTGCAGCACGGGCAGTGACGGCTTCCGTGATTTCAAAGGCACGCTCGACTCCGCGCGAGAAGCGATCAAAAGGAACCCAGTTCACGCCACCATCCACGACCTGAGCGAGTGGAGCCGCGGCAGGAGCCAGAACCTGGGGCTGACGCGGAATATCACGTTGATATCTAAAGAACACACTACCCAGTGCATGCCCTTTCAACTCCGCCACTCCGAGTTCAACTTCGCCTCCCAAGCCCACGCCCGCCTTGAAACCAAACAGCCGGAAAGCTTCGCGCTCGGACTCAGCTCCACGCATCTCACGCAAGGCTGCGAGCCGATCCATCTCACGCACAAGCGGATCCAGACCGGCGACGCGCACACCTGAAGCCGGAACCGCGCGGCCCGCCTTGAACTCAAGCGTCCACTCGAGACGCACGCGAGTGATGGCTCCCACTTCCACGATCGGAGCCACTTTTCCTTCCGCTTGCACGAAAAGCTCGAGCTGGAACTTATAGGGACGGAATCGCCAATCGGTGGGTGAATTCAAAAGCGCGTTCACCACAGGCTGCACTTCATGAACTCGGGCAAGAATCCCTCTCCTGACCGCACCCAAATTCTTGATCCGACCATCCTGACCGAGCGCCTCAACCACGGAAGCAACTTCCGCCTCGAGTGCGCCGGCCGACATTCCGGGCTCGATGACAATATCAGCATCATCCTCCACCCGCGTGCTGCCCACAGCGAGAGCGACACCGGCACCCTGCTTCTCTTGATATTCTTTCTTGAGACGCGCCACTGCCGCAGGAGTCCGCTTCCAGATGAGCTCGAGAGCGGCTTCACCTTCGAGTCCCACGAAACCGACTTCGCCCCCGGCCTCGACGCCGATCTCTGCTTTCATCGACTGCAGGTACCAGGGCCGCTTCGAACTGGAGGTAATCCTGCCTTCGTTCGCCAACGCGCCCGATGCATCGATGTATCGATCCAGCTCGACAGCCGCCGAGCTCCTGGTCTCGGGACTGGACTTACCCCGCCATGCCCCGAAAGCTCCAATCAACGAGGACTCAGCGTCCTTCTCCGCATCCACCCAATGCGCGGGCAGTCCAGCATCAGCGCCCGTCATCCCGGAAACCATCCCCAGTGCCACAACCGAAAAAACCATTCCGAATTTCATAATTAATATCACCCTTGATCCAGACGCCATCACAGCGGAAGTCGCTCGTAGCGGAGCTCGAACGCTCCTTCGCCGCCGAGTTCCACGACATCACCGAGGCCGACTTCGGCCTCAAGCTCCAACCCTACGGTCACGCGCTTGAGTTCAAATGCGCCCGCGACTTCTCCGGAATCGATCAACTCCAAGGTCGATCGATCCAAGCGTCGCAACGCCTTGGCGAGCTGCGGTCCTGCGATGCGTGCCGAAAGAGGCAACTTAACCTCAGAACCCGCCCTCGATCTCCCGATGATTTGAAGAGGGGCCCCCTCCTCGTTGCGGCAGCCCGACACACTCACCGCCACCACTCCACCCAGGGCAAAAATCAGCGCCCGATTCCCTTTTGATGCACGATCAATCACGATGAAAGCTCCTCACTGAAATCCGAGGCGAGCCCCACAAAAAGCCCGAACCCCGGAGAACACTCATTATCGATGAGGCAGGAGCTACCCCCTCCCTAAAGAGGGGTCAATTCAAAAATGAGAATGACTTTCAATTTTAAGATCAGGAGTAGCTTCCAATCTCCGAAAGGCCCGCCCATCGCAAGACAACGCGCCTTTCGCGCCGCGAGCGCTGAAGCGGGAGTTCGAGACGCAACACAAAATCGTTCTTCTCCTCAGGATCCACCAGGGTCTGTTCAACCCGCCACACCCCAGGATCCGACGCGTCCACTCGGAAGTGCTGCGGCCCGCGCGCAGGAGCATCGGTCCGCGGCCGCTGGTGATCGGAAAAATAGCGCCGCAACTGCTCGTCCACATTGGGCACAAGCACCCCGTCCGCGAGCTCCACTCGGTCCAGAATCGACTCGATATCACGCCGCGCCACAAGCTTGAGCACCTGAAATACTTCCGTGCGCAGCGCCAGCCTCAGCAGTTTCTCGCCACGGCAGCCCTCGTCCCAAAGCGTCCTCTCGGCCTGATTCAGGTCCGACGCCGCCTGCGCCGTCGGAGTCGTGACCGGCGCGCCGTAACGGAGCTTCTCCCACTCCTCGAGCAGCGACGCATCCACGCCCCGGATCATCGATCCCAGATACACTTCGATCGCTTCGATCTCCTCGTTCTTGTGTTGAGCGGGCACGCTCTGAACAAGCGTGCGGTAGGTCTCCGATAGATATCGGAGCAAGAGCCCCTCGGAGCGCTGCAGTCCGAGATCCCGCACATACTCCGAGAAGCTTGCGAAGGTCTCATACATATCACGCACGATCGACTTGGGGCGGATGTTTTCCTGTCCGACCCAGGGATGCCTTCGCGCGAACTCATTGAAGGTTTCATAGATGAACTCCCCGCGCGGCTTGGGGTGCTCGACTTTTTCAAGCTCCTCCATGCGCTGCTCGTATTCCACGCCCTGCTCCTTGAGCTCGGCAAGCCGCTGCGTCTTGAGCTCGTCGACCTGCTTGCGCAGAATGGCCTCGGGATTCTCCAGCACGGACTCGACCAAAGTGAGCACATCCAAAGGATATTCCGGACTCTCCGGATCCAGCACCTTGAGAGTGTCGATCAAATACAACGACAAGGCCTGAAAGAGCGAGAAATCCTCCTGCAGATTGACGTTCACCCGAAAAGGATCGAGCTGAATGATATCGCGATCCACGAGGGACCGGAACAGCTGCCATCCCTCGCGCCGGTGGCGCTCCTTTTGAACTTCCGACTCATAACTGTCCCGAACCAACTGCCGCATCGCCTGACAACCATCCTCTTGATACCGCTCGGTGCGCGACAGCACCTGCAGCAGCATCCCGTGAGTCACCCTGAACCTCGACTGCAGTGGCTCCGGCGTCGACTGCATGAGCTTTTCAAAGGTCTCTTTGCCGTAGTGCACATAACCCTTTTCGGGTGGTTTGCGCCGCACGATCTTGCGAAGCTTCTTGGGATCCCCGCCCGCCTTGGCTTCGAGCTTGAGGTTTTCCACCACATGCTCGGGCGCCTGTGCGACCACGTAGCCAATATCATCAAAGCCACGACGTCCGGCACGCCCGGCGATCTGATGGAAATCCCTCGAAGTCAGCAGCGCAGTCTTCTCGCCGTCGAACTTGTAGAGTTGCGTGAAGAGCACGGTCCGGATCGGCACATTGACCCCGACTCCGAGCGTGTCCGTGCCGCAGATGATCTTGAGGAGGCCCTTCTGTGCCAGACGCTCCACCAGAATGCGATAGCGCGGAAGAAGACCCGCGTGGTGGATGCCGATCCCGTGGCGAATCGTGCGCTGCAGTTCGCGGCCGTAAGGACTGTTGAACGGCGTGTCCGCGATGAACTCGCCGATCGTCTTCTTTTCCTCCTTGGTGCAGAAGTCCACTGACATCAGGTCCTGCGCGACGCCGGCGGCCGCCGCCTGTGAAAAGTTGACGATATACACCGGCGCCTTGCCCGAGCGCACGAGATCGGTCACCGTCTCCTGAAGCGTCGTCTCGACATATCGAGCTTCGAGCGGCACGGGCCGCTGCATGCTCTTGATGACCGCGGTCTCGCGTCCATTGAGCCGAGTCAGTCCTTCTTCAAAAGGCGCCGTGTCCCCCAGCGTTGCCGACATGAGCAGGAATCGGGTCCGAGGCAGTGCGAGCAACGGGATTTGCCAGGCCACTCCCCGCTCCCGATCGGAAAAGTAATGGAACTCATCCATGACGACTTCCGTCACATCGAGGCGCGCGCCCTCCCGGAGCGCATCGTTCATCAGGATCTCGGCCGTGCAGCAGAGAATCGGAGCGCCCGAGTTGACCGCCCCGTCTCCGGTGGCAAGCCCCACATTCTCGGCTCCGAACTCCTGACAAAGCGCGAGGAATTTCTCGTTCACCAAAGCCTTGATGGGACAAGTATATACCGATCGTACCCCCCGCCGGAGCGCCATTTCATGAAGCCCCGCCGCGACGAGCGACTTGCCCGATCCAGTCGGCGTATTGAGAATGACATTCTTCCCGGCCGCAAGCTCCAGAAGCGCTTCCTCCTGCGCGGCGTAGAGTTCGAATCCGCGCGTCTTTTGCTTATCGATATAATCCGAAACGAGATCCAGGGGGTCGATTGCACCGGGAGCGTCTGCCTTTGGGTTCATGCCTTCATTCGTACACGCGATGCACCCGCGCGAACACCGGTCCGCATTTTTTTCTCGAATCCCCGCCCCTGCTGCCGCATCCTTGAGGCATGCCGTTCCGCC
>Ga0172372_10002888_pt1 | contig 25735 bp, 15 predicted proteins | sample LakKiv5m_2_FD_114544 | JGI IMG/M metagenome (GOLD analysis project Ga0172372, IMG submission 114544) | Freshwater microbial communities from Kabuno Bay, South-Kivu, Congo - kab_092012_9.5m | ecosystem: Environmental > Aquatic > Freshwater > Lake | place: Democratic Republic of the Congo...
AATGCTCGGGAGATTTGAGCATGGTTTGAAAATCATGTTTAGATATCATTTACCAGTTTCCTACGCTTGCGTTATAAATTTCCTGAACGAGTTGATCATTGATCTGTTTCCATAAATCTTCCTCAACAGAAAATAAACTGGACGTGGCAGGAAAGTCTGCGAATTTCGTAAAGGTTTTTTCGAAATTCAACTCCGGCTCGAGATTATTTGTGTATTTAATCTTAATTCCAATGGTAAGTCGCGAAAGCGCCGCCGTTTCATTGCTTTGAATGTTCACTGGCGAAACGGCATAATTGACAATGCTTCCTTCGTACATCAAATCGCCTTGTTTATCAACTAAAGTTAGCGGACTCTGTGATAGCATGACATCTTTTAATGACTCGGTAATACGCTGGGCGTACGTTGGTGAAGCCAGGGCAGTGGCGGGTTTTAAATAGATTACGCTAAATGTTTTAGCCCCGCTGAATTGTCCGCCGCTGAAGGAATAACGAATCTGACAGCCTGTAACTATAAACAGCACCGCAACCGCTAGTATGACCCCAATTCGCTTCATTGTTTGCCTAAATCAAATTCTTTAATTTTTCGATACAGGGTGCGTTCCGAAATACCCAATTCCTGTGCGGCATATTTACGGCGATTTCGGTGTTTATGAAGTGCTTTCTTTATTAAATCGCGTTCGGTTTGGGTTAAAGAAAGTGTTTCTTCTATTTCTTCTTCGTCTTGTGGAACATGAATAATTCCAGAAGAAGTCATGGTGTTCTGCGGCATTAACAAAGGCTGAGAGAATGAAACCGATTCATTTTCATTTCGAAAAACCTTTTGAATAAGCTCGGAATGTTCTGGCGTACTTGCGATGCTTGTTCCATTTTGAATCATTCCCAACACTAATTTTTTCAAATCGGTAAGGTCGTTCCTCATATCGAACAACACCTTGTATAAAATTTCGCGTTCACTGAAATCGTTATTACCATTGCCGCCTGCGACAAGGGATGTGTTCGCAGGATTGTCCTTGGGCAGATACTTCAATAGGGTTGCGCCAGTGACCAATCGGTCCGATTCGAGGATGCTAATTTGCTCAGTGATATTTTTTAATTGACGAATATTACCTGGCCAACGGTATTCATGCAAAAGGTGCAAAGCGCTGTCGTCTAGGTGTAACACAGGGACCTTATAACGTTCGGCAAAATCTGTTGCGAATTTTCTGAATAACAATTCCTTGTCTGAATCGCGTTCACGCAAGGCCGGCATAGCCACAGGCACTTGGTTCAACCGATAGTACAAATCTTCTCGAAATCGACCGTTAGCAATAGCTTGCGCGAAATTCACATTCGTTGCGGCTACCACACGAACATTGGTCTTCACCACTTTACTTGATCCAACGCGAATGAACTCGCCGGTCTCTAAAACACGTAACAAGCGAACCTGTGTACTCAGGGGCAATTCTGCTACCTCGTCCAAGAAAATAGTTCCCCCATCGGCCTCCTCAAAATATCCTTTGCGTCCTTCATGCGCTCCAGTAAATGAACCCTTCTCGTGACCGAACAACTCACTGTCAATCGTCCCTTCCGGAATTGCACCACAGTTCACCGCAATGTACGGACCGTGCTTGCGCGAGCTTAAATAATGAATAACCTTAGGTATGTTCTCTTTACCCACCCCGCTTTCTCCGGTTATGAGCACAGACATATTGGTGGGGGCCACTTGAATGGCAATATCTAACGCGCGATTTAATCCCGGGGCATTCCCGATAATTCCAAAGCGTTGTTTAACAGATTGAAGTTCCATAGTTAGTTGGCCCTTGTCAAAGAGTAAACAAAGATACAAATGACTGACAAAGTGTCACTACATTAGGCTGGGACAATTTCCCCAATCAGGGTAACTGCCGTAGAATCAGTGGTTTTAACCATGACATACTCGCCCTTTTTGCTAGTGCCTTTCGGGAAAACCACTACCACATTCTCGCTATTGCGTCCGTAATGGTGCTCTTCAGACTTCTTAGATACGCCTTCAACCAAGACGCGCTGGGTTTTACCGACATGTGCTTTTGTGCGTTCGGCTGCGCAAGTCATTTGAAGGTCAATAATCTCTTTAAGTCGTCTTCCTTTAATCTCTTCGGGAACATTGTCCTCGAATTTTCTTTCGGCCAAGGTGCGCGGACGTTCAGAGTATTTGAACATATAAGCCATGTCGTAACGCACCTCCGCCATGAGCGAAAGGGTAGCGGCATGTTCTTCTTCGGTCTCATCACAAAATCCTGCAATAACATCTGTACTGATGGCACAACCAGGAATGATACGTCGAATGGCTGCAATACGATCTAAATACCATTCGCGTGAATAACCGCGATTCATGCGTTTCAACACATCGGTATGTCCACTTTGAACGGGTAAGTGAATGTAGTTGCAGATATTTTCATAACGTGCCATCGTTTCCAATACCTCGTCGGTCATGTCTTTCGGATGGCTGGTAGAGAATCGAACACGTAAATCTGAATTTACTTCGGCAACTGCTGCAAGTAATTGTGCGAAGTTCACAGTCTCTTGCGCGGGGTCAATGATTTCACCTTTTGCGGTGATATTCCATTTGTAGCTATCTACATTTTGTCCCAACAAGGTTACTTCACGATATCCTTTTTCAAAAAGTTCTTTCGCTTCTTGAACAATGGTTTTCGGATCACGACTGCGCTCTCGTCCACGTGTAAATGGAACTACGCAAAACGAGCACATGTTATCACACCCGCGCATGATAGATATAAAGGCAGTCACACCATTTGAATCCAAACGAACAGGCGTAATTTCAGAATAGGTTTCTTCACGAGATAGCAAAACATTCACAGCCTTACTTCCGTGTTCAACACTTGAAACCAAACGCGGTAAATCGCGATAGGCATCAGGGCCCACCACCATATCTACCAACTTTTCTTCTTCAATTAATTTTTCGCGAAGACGTTCGGCCATGCAACCTAGAACCCCAACCACCATTTCTGGTTTACGCTTCTTAACCGATTTTAAAAAATCTAGTCTTCCGCGTATGCGTTGTTCTGCGTTGTCGCGAATTGCACAAGTGTTCAGTAACACTAAATCGGCTTCCTCTACATCACGTGTTGTGGTGTACCCTTCCTTTGCAAGAATAGAAGCTACAATTTCAGAATCTGAAAAATTCATCTGGCAGCCGTAGCTTTCCAAAAGCATTTTTTTCATGGGGCCAACCGATGCAATCGGCGCAGACATTTCTAGAATTTCGCCCTGTCTGCCTTCATCAATTATTTTTTCTTCCACAGTGTTTGGCTGTTTTGAATGAGGTGCGAAAATAATCTATTTCTTTAGAAATAAGAAATTATGGGTATAATGAAATTTGGAATGAAGCTCATCTTTGAATATACCTTTGCCACCATCCAAGAAAAATCAATGTCAAAAAATTTAGTTATTGTAGAGTCCCCAGCAAAGGCAAAAACCATCGAAGGTTATTTGGGAAAAGATTTCACTGTGAAGTCGAGTATCGGCCATATCCGAGACCTTCCCAAGAAAGACGATGCGGTGCGTCCGGATGAGAATTTTGAAGTGAACTATGAAATTTCACCCGACAAAATTGAAACCATTAAGGAATTAAAAAAGTTAGCCGACAAGTCTGAACACATTTGGTTGGCGACGGATGAGGACCGCGAGGGAGAAGCCATTTCTTGGCACTTACTAGAGGCATTGCACCTCGATGAATCGCGGACCAAGCGTATTGTTTTTTCGGAAATTACTAAGAAGGCTATCCTTGCTGCAATTGAAAAACCAAGAACCATTGACATGGATTTGGTGAATGCGCAGCAGGCTAGAAGAATATTGGATCGTATTGTCGGATTTGAATTATCGCCTGTGTTGTGGAGAAAGGTTCGTCCATCTCTCAGTGCAGGTCGTGTGCAAAGTGTGGCGGTTCGTTTAATCGTTGATCGCGAAAGAGAAATTGAAGCATTCAGCGCTTCTGCTTTCTTCGGAGTGCGTGGTATTTTCGATTTGAAGGACGCTACCTTGAAAGCCGATTTGAACGCCAAAGTAGAATCGTTGGAAGTGGCGCAGAAATTTCTTGCTGATTGCACCGGTGCCACATTTAGCATTGGTGGATTAGAAACGAAACCTGCGAAACGCTCTCCTGCAGCACCGTTCACGACATCTACCTTGCAACAAGAGGCGAGTAGAAAATTAGGAATGAGTGTGAAGGCAACTATGACGGTTGCGCAAAAATTGTACGAGAGTGGAAAGATCACCTACATGCGTACCGACAGTGTGAACCTTTCTGATTTTGCCATTGATGCAGCCAAGAGAGAAATCGAATCTTCATTCGGCCCGAACTACTCGCATCCAAGAAAATTTCAAACAAAAGCGAAAGGCGCTCAAGAAGCTCACGAAGCAATTCGTCCGACCGATATGGCCGTAAAATCAATTGACGGTGATAACAACGAGCGTCGATTGTATGATTTGATTTGGAAGCGCACCTTGGCCAGTCAAATGGCCGAAGCGCAATTAGAGAGAACTACCGCAACTGTAGATATTTCAACCCGCTCTGAAAAATTGGTTGCCAAAGGAGAAGTGATTAAGTTCGATGGATTCTTGAAAGTTTATATGGAAGGAACGGACGATGAGGATTCTGATGAGAGTGGTGTACTTCCTCCATTGAAGGAAGGTCAAATATTGCCGTTGATGACCTTAACAGCAACAGAGAAGTTTACTCAGAAACCAGCACGTTTCAGCGAAGCAAGTTTGGTGAAAAAGATGGAAGAGTTAGGTATTGGAAGACCTTCTACCTACGCTTCTACCATTGCAACTATACAAGCTCGTGAATACGTTGAGAAAAAAGATTTAGAAGGAAAACCGAGGGAATATTCGGTTTTGATTTTGGCCAATAATGCCATCACTAAGGAAGTTCGAACCGAAAATAGCGGTGCAGAAAGATCGAAACTTTTCCCAACAGATATTGGTCGAGTAGTCAATGATTTCTTAGTCGCGAATTTCCCTAAAATTCTTGATGTAGGATTTACAGCGAGTGTAGAAGAGGAGTTTGACATCATTGCAGAGGGCAAGATGGATTGGAAAGACATGCTTCGTAGATTTTACAAGCCGTTTCACGAGAATGTGGTTGTTACCATGACAGACGCAGCCCGTGTTTCCGGAGAACGCAGTTTGGGTACAGACCCTGTTTCAGGTAAGCCCGTTATTGCTCGTATTGGACGTTTCGGTCCCATGATTCAAATTGGTGATGCGGAAGACACCGAGAAGAAATTTGCTTCGGTGCGTTCAGGGCAAAGTATCAATACCATTTCATTGGAAGATGCTTTGGAATTATTCAAGATGCCACGTGATTTGGGTGAATGGAATGGCGAACGTATTACCGTGGGAATTGGACGTTTCGGTCCGTATGTGAAATATAAATCAACCTTTGCTTCTTTGCGTGTAAAGGACGGTGACGATCCGTTTACCATTGAATTGCCACGCGCCATTCAATTGGTTGAAGATAAATTGAACGGTGTTCAAGCGAACCTAATTAAGTCTTTTGATGAGGATGCTACTACGCAAATTATCAAAGGAAGATTTGGTCCCTACATCAAATCAGGAAACTTAAATTTCAAATTACCTAAAGGTGCTGAACCAGCAGAATTAACTTGGGCGGAAGTGCAGGTTATCATGGATGAACAGCGCGATCAGGTAATGGCTAAAGCAGCATCGAAGCGTAAAACTCCTACCAAAGCGGCAGCTAAAAAGGCGCCTGCTAAGAAGGCGGCAGCACCGAAGAAAAGTGCGGCTAAAAAGGCTCCGGCTAAGAAAGCTCCAAAGAAAAAATAAAACATCACAAGGTGTTGTTGAAATGATTTTTTTGGTGAAGCGAAATTCATGAATTCGATGAATAGCTTCGTGCTATGGATTTGTCAGTATTCTTATCACCAAGCGTTTTTCACGATGAAATCAATCGGAATTTCGCCCCTGGCACCCTTGGTCAAGAGGTGTCGTTTTACTACGAAGGCGATTCTCCGTTAGAGGGATTCAAATTGGCTTTAGTCGGTGTTCAAGAAGATCGCAATTCTTCCGAGAATGGCGGATCTGCAAATGGTCCAGATGAAATTCGAAGCGCGTTATATAGACTTATGGCATGCGATGATCGCACGTTGTTGGTTGATTTAGGAAATATTTTACCGGGTGGGGAAGTGGAGGATACGTATTACGCCCTTGAACAGATTTGTACCCATTGCTACAAAAGTGGTGTTATTCCAATTGTGTTAGGTGGAAGTCAAGATTTAACCATTGCTGCTTATCGAGCTTATCAACCTCTCGAGCAAACCATCAATGTGGTAGCCATTGACTCATCGATAGATTTCGGATCTACACCCGATGACACCTCTGCCGAAGGTTATTTGAACAGCATTATTCTGCACCGTCCAAATTTTTTATTCAATTTTTCTAACCTCGGACATCAACGTTATTTGACCGATAAAAACGTAATTGATTTAGCCGAGAAGATGTGCTTCGATGTGCATCGATTAGGAGAAATCCAGCAAGAAATGGCTGTAGCCGAACCCATCATTCGCAACGCTGATTTGGTTTCGTTCGACTTAGCAGCAATACGGTTCAGCGAGTTTCCAGCAACAAAAAAATCGAGTCCAAACGGATTCTTCGGACACGAGGCGGCGCAGTTGTGTAGGTATGCAGGAATGAGCGAAAAGCTAAGTTCAATTGGTTTTTACGAGTACAATCCGTCTATAGATGAGCGTGGACATGGCGCTCAGTTGGTTGCTCAAATGATTTGGTATTTCATCGAGGGATTTCATTCACGTCGTGGTGATTACCCAGAAATGCCAATTTCTGAGTATGAAAAATTCATTGTGTTACTCACCGAATCGGGCGATGAATTGGTGTTTTACAAGAGTCATTTAACCAATCGTTGGTGGATGGAAGTGACCTATCCTGCGGGTTATGTGAAGAAATACGATAGACATCATATTGTTCCCTGCACGTACAACGATTATTTAACGGCAACCCAACAAGAGATGCCTGATCGTTGGTGGAAAACCTACCAAAAGCTCGTTTAGCGTTAGCTTTCCAAGAATTGGGACGGATAAATTTGAAGTCTTAAGTCATTGTTAATCAGTAAGAAATACTTGTACACCTTAGAGTTTCAGTTGAAATTAATGCGTTTTTTTTGCAAATTGCATGAGAATTCCTATTTTAGCAAACTCAGTAAGTTAAATTTTACCATAACTGACGACCAAATTGAACCAACCCGAGATGAAAAAACTTTACATTTTAATCTTAGTTTTTGCTTCAGCGTTTACAGCTAAAGCGCAGCAAGATCCACAATTTACCATGTGGATGTTTGATCGCTTATCGTTCAATCCTGCTGCCGCTGGTATCGATAGAACTCACCAAATTCAGGCGTTTGACAGAGACCAGTGGGATGGCTTTAACCGTGATCCTAAGACCTACTTGTTTAACTACAATGGGTATGTAGATATGCGCGGACGCACCATCGGTTTGGGTGTTTCATTTATGAGTGAAGTATTGGGTAATGAGCAAAACAAATTCGCTCGTTTCGCAGGTTCTTACCATCATCCAATTGGACAAAACTTTTTGAGTGTTGGTTTACAAGCGGGCTTCATGAGCAAGACTCTTGGAACTAGCTGGGTAGCCATTGACCCAAATGACCCGAATATTCCTTACTTAGGTATGTCTCAAGGTGGATTCGATATGAACGCAGGTGCAATGTTCTATCGTCCAAACAAATTTTACGCAGGTATCTCTGCTACGCACTTAACTGCAACTGACTTAACAACACTTGGCTTCCAATCTGCTCGTCACATTTATGCGATGGGAGGATATAACCACGACTTGAACAACGGCCTAGTACTTCGTTCAAATGCCTTGGTTAAGACAGATATGAAAGCCGCTCCTGCGATTGACATCAATGCCAACGTACTTTGGAACAACACACTTTGGGGAGGTTTAGCTTTCCGTCCAGGTGATGCAATTGCTCCAATGGTAGGTTTCCAAATGGCATTGAACCAATTGAACAAAGGAAGATATACGTATACACACGGATTTAAAGTAGCTTATTCATACGATGTGACCTTAAGCTCGATAAAGAACTACAGTGCGGGTTCGCATGAATTGTTTTTAACTTATGAGTTCAACCTTGCTAAGTCGCCAATGCGTCGAATTAGCGGTGATCCACGCATGTTGTAACAATAAAATGAAACCTTACCACGTTGAAAGTACGTTAACACTTTCCCAACAAAGTTTAACAACGCAATTTTAAATTAGGAAATCATGAAAAAGTCGCTCTTATTTCTTGTAGCTCTGACAGCCTTGGTTACTGGGTGTATGCCTGGTCCCGCTGGAGAAGTCGTTGGAGTGTATCCACGTGAAGAATGGGTACAAGTCAATCCTTATGGAATGAACTATGTTCACTTCGGTTCGTTTACCATGGGTAACAACGATCGTGACTTGGTTGGTGGTATTACTGTTAAGTCTAAGACAGTGACCATTTCACCATTCTACATTGATCAACACGAGATTTCGAATAACGAATACCGTCAGTTTGTATTCTGGGTACGTGACTCACTGATGAGAGAGTACTTGGTAAAGAATCCGTTGGAAGGTCAAGAGGACCAAGTTTTTGGTTATGACCTAGTAAACGGTGATCCAGATTTGACTAAAACGCAAATGGAAGATGCCGGTATTGAAATTCCTGAAGGTGTGGAATTAAGCGACTACTACACCAACTACTACAGAAATTTCCACCGCTTAGATATTAAATTAAACTGGGAAAGCGACGCCAGCTTACAAAGTATCCGCGAAATTGCATTTGCTCACACCGACCAACCTGCAGGTTTAGAGTGGTTCAACGGTTATTACAAACAATTCTACTACAACACTGAAGACGGAACCAAGGTGATGTATGATCGTAACGAATTGGACGTGTCGAAATTGATGTACCGTTACTGGTGGATTGATTTCTACGGTGCGGCTAGAAAATACGATGACTTCTTAACTACCGACAGAAATGAAGGTCGTAACGACGAGAAAAACAATGGAGATGTAGTGGAATTGAGTGGTGTTGATCCAGATTCTCGTGGCGATGAGTCAGAGCGTGGAAAAGTAAACAAGCTGAATCAATTGCACTCGGTGCGTATTGACAACAACCGTAGCAAATACTTAGTTGAAGAAAACATTCCAATCTATCCTGATACCTTGGTTTGGACGCATGACTTCACTTTCTCTGCAAACAATCACTTAACTGAAACCTATTTCTGGCATCCAGCATACGATGATTATCCAGTGGTAGGTGTAACCTGGGGACAGTGTAACGCATTCTGCGCTTGGAGAACTCAAATTTTAAATGATTGGAAACGCTCAAATGGTGAGACTTTCGTTCAACGTTTCCAATTGCCTTCAGAAGCACAATGGGAATGGGCTGCACGCGGTAACCTAGCCAACGAAGAATATCCTTGGGGTGGTCCTTACACACGTAACTACTTAGGTTGTCCATTAGCGAACTTCAAACCATTACGTGGTGACTATCCAGATGATAACGGTGTTCACACTGTTCCAATTGATTCGTACTCGCCAAACGGATGGGGATTATACAACATGGCTGGTAACGTTGCAGAATGGACTAACACTTCGTACAACGAAAACGGTTACCAAACCTACCACGATTTGAATCCAGAGTTAGACTACCGTGCACAAGTAGATGATGTGCCTGCACAGAAGAGAAAGGTAACTCGCGGTGGATCATGGAAAGACATTAGCTACTACATCCAGTGCGGAAGTCGTTCATTCGAATACCAAGACACTGCAAAATCATACATCGGATTCCGTTGTATCATGATGTACTTAGGACGTGGTAAATCTGGTCCACAAGAGGATTGGAACATGCCTAACGAATAATATTGAAACCAAATAAACCAATAACAATAACTTAAAAAACGAAACAAAAAGATGAAACCTGGAAGTAAAGCTTGGAAGAAATTTATGGCGAAACTGTACGGTATTGGAGCGGCAGTTGTAATTATCGGGGCGATGTTCAAAATTCAGCACTGGGCTGGAGCGAGCGCGTTCCTAGTATTGGGATTGAGTACTGAAGCAGTAATCTTCTTCTTCTCAGCATTCGAACCTATTCATGAAGATCCAGATTGGTCTTTAGTTTACCCAGAGCTTGCTTTACCAGAAGACGCTCAAAAGAATTTGAAAGAAAAGAACAAAGGAACCTCTTCTCACAAAGGAATTGGTGGTGGTAACGGTGTTGCACAGCAATTAGACAATGTTCTTGAAAATGCTAAAATAGACAGTGATTTAATCGCAAGTTTAGGTGATGGTATGCGTACCTTCAGTAGCAATGCAAAACAAATGTCAGACGTTACAGCTGCAGCTAGCGCTAGCACAGACTATGCTTCTAGCTTGAAAGATGCTTCTGATAAAGTTTCTAAATTGGCGAATACCTACGAATTGGCGTCTGAGACCTTAACTGGTTTAACTTCTCACGCTGCTGAAGGACAAGCTGCTGGTGCTCACTTACAGAAAATGTCTGAAAACCTTTCTGCATTGAACGCTATGTACGAATCTCAATTGACTGAAATGGAAAGAACACGCGTAATGTTCGCAGACATGTCGTCATTGGTTAAAAACCTTTCAGATTCGGTAGAAGATACTAAGATCTACAAAGAAAATATCTCTGAGTTAGCTAAGAACTTGAAGTCATTGAACACCATCTATTCAAACATGTTGAATGCAATGGGTTCAGGTCGTCAAGCCTAATTGTTTCACTCGATCGTACAACTTTAACTTGTAAAAGGAGGAAACTAAAATGGCAGGTGGTAAAGAAACCCCACGGCAGAAGATGATCGGGATGATGTATCTCGTTCTTACCGCACTTCTAGCCATGAATATTTCGAAGGACGTATTGAACGCCTTCATACAAATCAACCGCGGTTTGGTTGAAAACAGTGAAAACTCTGAAGAGCGTGCAGACGCTACTATGGGGTTGTTGAACGCATGGAGTGACGCTACTAAAGCGGGTCCATTCCGTGAAGAAGCAACTAAAGTAGTAGACGAAGCAGATAAGTTGATTGCTTATATCGTTGAATTAAAAGCTCGCGTACTTGCAGCTTCTATTCACGGTAACGCATCCGGCGATGGCTTCGAAGAATTCATTGACAAAGATTACCAATCAAAACACGGTCGTCCTGGTATCATCGATATTGGAGATAAAGAAAAAGTCTCTAAACCAGATGAAAACCAAAATACGACTGCATTGTTGATCGGTTCAGAACCAGCAAATCCTAAAACGGGTGCTTGGACTGCAACTGAACTTCGTGAAAAGCTTACCGCTTTTTCTACACGTTGTTTGGCTATTGAAGTTACTGACATCAAAGGAAACAAACACAGCATCAATGACGATAAGGAAGCTCCAAAGGCAGCTAAGTCGTTAATTCAAAGCACATTTGTGTTTGAAGATATTGATAATGCGGATCATGAAAAGGAGAAATGGGAAACAGCTTTGTTCTATCACACTCCACTTGCTGCGGTAATCTCTCACTTGAGTAAAATCGAGTCAGACGTTATCTTGGTGAAAAACGCAGCGTTGAACTATTTGACTTCTGAAATTAACGCGTCTGACTTGAAATTCTCTGACGTAACTGTAGCGGTTGTTCCTAAACAAAGTTACATCTTACGTGGGGACTCGTTTGTTGCTGAGATTTACTTAGCAGCGTTCAACAAGGATAGTAAAACTCGTGTGTATATTGGTGGTGAGGCTGGCGAAAACGCGACTGCTGCATTATTCGACTACAGCGGGATTACTCCAATTGTTTCGGGTTCAAACGGGAAATGTAAATTCAAAACCAACGAAGGTGCTATTGGTAAACACTCTTACAAAGGGGTAATTGTTTATCAAGATGCCGACGGTCAAGATCAACCTATTCCATTCATCATTCCTCCATTCACCGTGGGTGAGGCGAGTGTTACTGTTGACTTGGAATTGTTGAAAGTGATGTTTGCAGGAACTGCTAACCCAGTTTCGATTACTATCCCTGGTGTAGCGGCAGATGCGATTAACGTATCTGCAACAGGCGCGACTTCGAACAAATTGGGTAATGGTAGATTTGATTTCACTCCTCAAGGTGGTCAATCAAAAGTTACCTTGAATATTTCGGCTCAAGTAAACGGACAGAATTTATCATTCACAAAAGATTACAAGGTTAAGGCTATGCCAATTCCGGGTATCTATTTGTGTGGTAAAGGAAACGGTGAAACAGTTTCAGGTGGTTTGTTGAGAAGCAATCCAATTATCGGGGCAGGTTATGGTCCTCAAGGATTGTTAACACCAGAAGCTGGTTTCGTTTGTTCGCTTAAGTCTTTCTTCCTTCAAATCGATGGTGGTAAGGCTATGCAATCTAGCTCGGGTGGATTAACACCAGAGATGGTTAATGCATTAAAGAGCATCAAAGCTGGACAAAAGGTGATTATTTATAACGGTTCAGCAACTGTAAAGGGTACAACCTCTTCAGGTATCACCGCCACTTATCTTGTTAACTAATACAACAGCCATATGAGTACGCCAAGAATCTTAGTTATTATCGCAGTTGCTCTTAGCAGCGCGTTAGCTTCGTTTGCTCAACCGGGTGGATCAACCAAAAGCACTGCGCTTGATGGTCCGTTCATCCAAGAAACCAACCGAACAAGAATGGTTTACGATTGGCCAGCCATTCGTGAAGCAGATGTTCTTTGGCGTAAGCGTGTTTGGGAAGATATTGACTTGAACCAAAAGGCCAATTTTCCCTACCTTTTTCCTCTTACCGAATTGGCAGGAAGAAAGAGCTTATGGCAGTTGATTGTTTACGGATTGGAGAACGACAAAATTCACGCTTGGGAATATTTATTTGCCGATGGTCATACCGAAGAGGAATTCCAGAGTCCAAATTTGACTTTCCAAGAAATGTCAGAAATTGACAAGATGTTGAATTTCATCAAAGAAGTTACGCCTCCTATCTATGACCCTAATGATGCAACAAACATTATTGGTTATGGTGCTCCGGTAAGAACGCTAGAAGCTAGAAATGCTAAAACAATCGTAGGATACCGTTTGAAAGAAGACTGGATCTTCGACAAGCAACGTTCTACTATGGTTTGCAGAATCGTAGGTATTGCTCCTCTAGCTTACCCATCTGTAATGGATGCTAGTAATAACTGGGTGGAAGATACAAGTCAGCCAGCGCAACCGTTGTTCTGGTTGAACTACGATGAGTGCAAGCAATTGTTTGCAAACTTCGATGTCTTCAACACATTCAACGATTCAAACCGTCAAACTTATTACGATTACTTAGAGAACCGTCGCTTCGTAGGACGCGTGGTGAAAGAAGAAAACGTTTACAACCGCGAAATCAATGATTACGCAGTTGGAGTTGATGCATTGTTAGAAGGTGAGCGTGTTCGTAAGCAAATCTTTGAATACGAGCATGACTTGTGGAACTATTAATAGAAATTAACGTGTATACAAACCCCTTGACTTTGGTTGAGGGGTTTGTTTTTTTTAGTGAGTTATGATTACTGTAGGGAATTTAAGCGTGTACTTCGGGTCGCGCGAACTCTTTTCGAAGGTGGGCTACTTCATTGGCCCCAAGGAAAGAATTGGTTTAGTAGGAAAGAACGGTGCGGGAAAATCTACCATGCTGAAAGTCTTAGCGGGTATTCAACGTCCGAACGAAGGAAGTGTATCGTTTGCTAAAGGCACCACTGTGGGTTATTTGCCACAGGAAATGCATCACCAAGAGGATGCTAGTGTTTATGAAGAAGCGAATGCCGCATTCAAAGAATTACAGGATTTGAAGCGTCGCATGGATGAGCTCACCGAGGCTATTATCAATCATCACGATTACACTTCTGATGATTATGCCGATAAGATTGATGAGATGGGTGAAGTATCACATCGTCTTTCTATTCTAGATGGTGGAAATACCGATGAGAAAATTGAGCGTGTATTGAAAGGGCTAGGCTTCAGTCAAAAAGATTTCGCTAGACCCATGCGCGAGTTCAGTGGAGGATGGAAGATGCGTGTAGAGCTCGGCAAATTGCTACTTGCCAATCCGGATCTTCTTTTGCTGGATGAACCTACCAACCACTTGGATATTGAGAGTATTGAGTGGTTAGAAGAATTCTTAGTGGATTACCCAGGTGCTGTAGTGTTGATTTCTCACGATAGAACGTTCTTAGACAATGTGACCAAACGAACCGTTGAAATTTCGAATGGTAAGATCTACGACTATAAGTTTTCGTATTCGAAATACATCGTTCAACGTGAGGGTGAGATTGAACGTCAGGAACAAGCCGCTAAGAACCAACAGAAATACATTGAAGACACTCAAAAATTAATTGATAAGTTCCGTGCGAAGAAAGACAAAGCCGCGTTTGCTCAGACCTTAATTCGTAAGCTAGATAAGTTAGAACGTATTGAGGTGGACGATTTCGATGGAACGAAGGTTCGAATAGCTTTCCCTCCGGCACCTCATTCTGGTAAGATTATTTTGGAAGGAATTAAATTGTCGAAATCCTACGGCGATTTGCACCTCTTTCATGACGTTAATTTTACCATACCCCGCGGAGATAAAGTCGCCTTGGTAGGAAAGAATGGTGTGGGTAAATCTACCTTGCTTCGTATGATTATGAAGCAGGAAGAGCATGACGGTGAGCTACGAATAGGACATTCCGTTCATTTGGGTTACTACGCCCAGAATCAGAGTGATATTTTAGATGGAGATAAAACGATCTTCCAGACTATCGACGATGAAGCAACGGGCGATATGCGCAAAAATGTGCGTAATCTACTCGGGTCATTCTTATTCTCTGGCGATGATGTAGATAAAAAAGTGAAGGTGTTAAGTGGTGGTGAAAAGGCTCGTTTGGCTTTCTGTAAACTCTTACTTGAGCCCTATAATTTTCTTGTACTCGACGAACCTACCAACCACTTGGACTTGGCTTCGAAGGAAGTAATGAAACAGGCATTAGCCAAATTCGACGGCACTTTGCTGGTGGTATCGCACGACCGTGATTTCTTAGACGGACTAACTCAAACGGTCTATGAAATTCAAAATGACCGTATGGTTATTTTCCCAGGTGAAGTGAAGGAGTTCTTGCGCGATAAGAAAGCGGCTAGTATCAAATTATACGAGCAGGAAAAAGTAGCTCTGAAGAAGGTAAGTGAAGAGAAGAAGGTAGAGGAAGAGGTAAAGGAAGAGGAATTTCCTGTGGTGAAAGGAGTGAAGATTGATAAACAACGTGAGAAAGAAATCAAGAAAATAGAATCCTCGATCGAGCAGAAGGAAGCAAGCTTAAAAGAAATAGAAGCGAAGTTGGCGGTAGTGGATTATTCTAATTTGGAAGAGGTTAACCAACTGAACCAAAAATACGAAAGCACCAAATCTGAACTGTCAGATCTGATGCTTCGTTGGGAATCTTTAATGAACTAATTACTTGCCGTGACAGGCTTTGTATTTCTTTCCTGATCCGCATGGACAAGGGTCGTTTCTTCCAACTTTAGGATCGGCAATTACCGGAGCAGATTTCTGTTGAGAAACAGCTTCTCCGGCATGTTGATTAATTGCAGCGCGTTCGTTCAAATTTGTTGACGCTTCTTTCGAAGTTTGAGTGCGCGGAATTTCGCGTTGAACAGGCGCTTGCTTCACTTGCGGATTAGCGCTTGGCAATTGGCACGTCAACAAGAAGTTCGCAATCTCTGCATTCGTTCTTGTAATCATAGCGCGGAACAACTCGAAGCTTTCTTTCTTGTAAATCAACAACGGGTCTTTCTGCTCATGTGCAGCAAATTGAACATTGCTGCGCAAGTCATCCATGTCGCGTAAATGTTCTTTCCAATTCTGGTCAATAATGGCTAGCGTAATCCCTTTTTCAAGTGCGTTAATCATTTCACGTCCTTGAGAATTGTACGCTTTATCGAGATTAACTGCAATTTGAATTCCTTTTAAACCATTGCTGAATGGAATGGCTATGTTTTGATAGCCTTGGCTATTGGTTTTGTAAACGTTTTCAATTACTGGGAAAGCCTCTGCAGCAAGGGTTTCAACGCGTTGTTGATAGCTAGCAAGAACAGCTTCATAGGTGCGGAAGGCCAGGTCATTGGCGTTTCCTAAATTGAAATCATCGGCACTAACCGGGGCATCGATACCGAAATTACGAATCAACTCAATTTTATAGCCTTCGTAGTTTTTGGCGGAATGGAATAAATCAACGGTATGGAAAGCTAGGTCGTAAAGCATGTTATCGATGTCTAGCTTTAAACGTTCGCCGAAAAGGGCGTGTTTTCTTCGCTTGTAAATGACCTCGCGTTGAGCGTTCATCACATCATCGAATTCTAGCAAACGCTTGCGTATTCCGAAGTTATTTTCTTCTACTTTTTTCTGGGCACGCTCAATTGAGCTTGTGATCATCGAATGTTGGATTACTTCGCCTTCTTTTAAGCCAAGACGGTCCATCATTTTTGCGATTCGATCACTACCGAAAAGACGCATTAAATCATCTTCCAACGATACGTAAAACGATGAAGATCCTGGGTCTCCTTGACGTCCAGAACGTCCTCGAAGCTGGCGGTCAACACGGCGAGAGTCGTGACGTTCGGTACCAATAATGGCCAAACCTCCGGCTTCTTTAACCCCTTCGCCCAATTTAATATCGGTACCACGACCGGCCATATTGGTGGCAATGGTAACGGTTCCTGCTTTACCAGCAAAAGCTACAATCTCGGCTTCTTTCTGGTGAAGTTTTGCGTTCAATACTTGGTGATCGATGTTTCGGGTGCGAAGCATTCGACTTAAAATTTCACTGACTTCAACAGTTGTGGTACCTACAAGAACGGGACGATTATTTTCGCGAAGCTGAACAATTTCATCAATGACTGCATTGAATTTTTCGCGCTTCGTTTTGTACACTTTATCGTCTTCGTCTTTACGTTGAATCGAGCGATGTGTTGGAATAATCATGACATCTAATTTGTAGATGTCCCATAGTTCACCGGCTTCTGTTTCTGCTGTACCTGTCATACCCGATAACTTGTGGTACATGCGGAAATAGTTCTGAAGTGTAATTGTGGCGTAGGTCTGTGTAGCAGCTTCCACTTTTACATTTTCTTTCGCTTCAATCGCTTGGTGAAGTCCGTCAGAGAAACGACGACCTTCCATGATACGACCTGTTTGTTCGTCAACAATTTTCACTTTGTTTTCGATAACTACGTATTCTTTATCGCGTTCGAAAAGCGCGTAAGCTTTGAGCAATTGGTTGATGGTGTGAATGCGTTCGCTTTTCACACTGTAGTCGCGTTGTAGCGATTCGAGGGCTTTGGTTTTTTCCTCTTCCGAACTAATATTCTTTTGGATATTGGCAATTTCGGTTCCGATGTCAGGCATCACAAAGAAGCGATCGTCTTCCATGTTGCGTGACATGAGAGAAATACCCTTATCGGTTAATTCGATTTGGTTATTCTTTTCATCAATTACGAAGAAGAGTTCTGCATCGACCTTCGGCATTTCGCGTTGGTTGTCTTGCAGGAATTGGCCTTCGGTCTTGAGGAGAATGGCTTTGATACCGTCTTCACTCAAGAATTTGATTAACGCCTTGTTGTTTGGTAATCCGCGGTAGGCGCGGTAAAGAGCAAGCCCACCTTCTTGAAGTTCTTCCTTTGAAGGAGAGCCACTTTCCGGTTGAAGTTTCTTTTTCGCCAAGGTTAGGAATTCGTTGACTGCCGTTTTTTGGGCATTCATCACGACTTGAACTTTTGGCTTAAGCACATCGAATTCATGGTCGTCGCCACGGGTGGTGGGACCTGAAATAATCAAAGGTGTACGAGCTTCATCAATCAACACCGAATCCACCTCATCGATGATGGCGTAGTGGTGTTTCTTTTGAACCAAGTGCGAAGCCTCAACGGCCATATTGTCGCGCAAATAGTCGAAACCAAATTCGTTGTTTGTTCCGAACGTTACATCGGCAGCATACGCTTTTCTACGGCTATCTGAGTTGGGTTGGTGTTTATCAATACAATCTACGCGAAGACCATGAAACTCATACAGCGGACCCATCCATTCAGAGTCACGACGAGCGAGGTAATCGTTCACTGTAACCACGTGTACGCCTTTACCAGCAAGAGCGTTGAGGAATACAGGGAGTGTTGCTACCAACGTTTTTCCTTCCCCAGTAGCCATCTCAGCAACTTTACCTTGGTGCAATGCAATACCACCAATCAACTGCACATCGTAGTGCACCATGTCCCATGTGAATCGGTTTCCAGCGGCTGTCCAATTGTTTTTCCAAATGGCTTTGTCGCCAGAAATGGCCACATAGTCTTTTGAAGAAATAGCTGCTAGTTCGCGGTCAGATTCGTTAGCTTGAACGGTTAGTTCTGGATTGTTTTTGAAGAGTTCTGCAGTACGTTTAACAATAGCGAACGCTTCAGGAAGGATTTGAAGAAGAATGTTTTCCAATTCTTCATCGATGTTTTTGGTAATCTTATCAACCTCAGCGAAAAGAGCTTCTTTTCGATCAAGTTCGTCGGCTGGGATAAATTCTGCTTCATTTCGAAGACGTTGAGCTTCAGCTTCAAGGCCTTCGACGTGTTTTCTAATTCGAAGTTTTAAGGCCTCTGACATGTTACGTACATCATCGGCAGTGGCTTGGTTTAGTTTATCGTATTCGGCTAAGGTGGCCTTCAATAGAGGCTGAATGCTTTCAAGGTCTTTCTCTTTCTTATCGCCTACAAAGCGCTTTAAAATAGCGTTTAATGCTCCTAACATATTTTCAACAAATTATAGAGGGCAAATGTAACTCTGTTTCGAGTTTTTTGTGGCATGAAAAATAGCGAAGTGCCGAGCCCTTAGATTTAGGTTTCAATTACAAAAAAAACGGAGTGAAATTTTGCACCTGGGTTTTACATTTTAACAATTTTCTAGTTCAATTCGTGTTTCCTAAAAGACGTGCCAATAATAACTGATAAAAATTCTGAAAATACAAACGTTATTTCTGAATTTTTTGTGAATGGGTTGATTGGCGGGGGATTCAGGAGGGATGTTTTCAAATTGTTAAAAACTAGACCGTCTTGTTAGTTCTTTATAATTGCTTTTAAACGGCCTTTGACGAATCTTTGAACACGTCAATTTGACCTTACCAAATTTTCTCGCTATGAATCAAGAAGAACCCATCCTAAAAGAGAATCCAGATAGATTCGTGCTATTTCCAATTGTACACCACGACATCTGGCAAGTGTATAAATCGGCTGAAGCAAGTTTTTGGACGGCTGAGGAGATTGATTTGAGTGCAGATTTGGTTGACTGGAGCACCAAGCTAAATGATAACGAGCGCCACTTCATTAAACACGTTTTGGCCTTCTTTGCAGCTTCAGATGGCATAGTGAATGAAAATTTGGCAGAAAACTTCGTTCGCGAGGTTCAGTATACTGAAGCCAAGTTTTTCTATGGATTTCAGATCATGATGGAAAACATCCACAGCGAAACCTATTCGTTGTTGATTGACACCTACATCAAGGATACTGCTGAGAAGAATTATTTATTCAAGGCGATTGAGACCTTGGACTGTGTGAAGAAAAAGGCTGAGTGGGCGTTACGTTGGATTAAGAACGGAACATTCACCGAGCGTTTGGTGGCCTTTGCAGCGGTAGAAGGGATTTTCTTCTCTGGAAGCTTCTGCAGTATTTTTTGGTTGAAGAAGCGCGGTTTGATGCCGGGTCTTACGTTCAGCAATGAATTGATTAGCCGTGATGAGGGTATGCACTGCGATTTCGCTTGTTTGCTCTACAACCAGCACATCGTGAATAAACTTCCAAAGGAGCGCATTCGTGAAATCATTGTTCAAGCCGTAGATATTGAGCGTGAATTTGTAACAGATGCACTTCCTGTTCGACTCATAGGTATGAATGCCGAATTGATGTGTCAGTACATTGAATTTGTTGCTGATCGTTTGTTGTCGGAACTTGGAAACGAAAAGGTGTACAATACCACGAATCCATTTGACTTCATGGATTTGATTAGCGTGCAAGGAAAGACAAACTTCTTCGAGAAGCGTGTTGCTGAATACCAAAAGGCAGGTGTGAAGGATGGTCCAACGGAGGACAAGCACACCATGACCTTCGACGCAGAGTTCTAAAATTGAATAGTATAAAATATTAAAGGATATAAATCATGTTTGTAGTAAAAAGAGACGGTAGAAAAGAATCGGTAAAGTTTGACAAAATCACAGCCCGTATCACCAAATTGTGTTACGGATTGAATCCAATCGTAGATCCAGTGAAAATCGCGATGAAGGTGATTGAGGGTGTATTCGATGGTGTTACCACCAGTCAATTGGATACACTTGCTGCAGAGATTGCTGCGACCAATACAACCACGCATCCTGATTATGCTCAATTGGCATCTCGTATCGCAGTTGGCAACTTGCACAAGAACACCAAGAAATCGTTCTCTCAAACTATCGATGACTTGTACAACTACATCGATCCTAAAACTGGAAAGTCGGCTGGATTGATTGCTGATGACGTATATAAAGTGGTGATGGACAATGCTCCTTTATTGGATAGCACCATCATTTACGATCGTGATTTTGGTTTCGATTACTTCGGATTCAAAACGCTTGAGCGTTCTTACCTTTTGAAAATAAATGGCAAAGTGGTAGAGCGTCCGCAACACTTATTTATGCGTGTTGCTGTAGGTATTCACAAAGAAGATTTAGACGAGGTTGTAAAAACCTATAACATGATCAGCGAGGGCTGGTTCACCCATGCTACTCCTACTTTGTTTAATGCAGGAACTCCGAAGCCTCAGATGAGCTCGTGTTTCTTGATTCAAATGAAAGACGACAGTATTCCTGGCATTTATGATACCTTGAAGCAAACCGCTTTGATTTCTCAAAGTGCTGGTGGAATTGGACTAAGCATTCACAACGTTCGTGCGAAAGGATCATATATCCGCGGAACAAACGGTACCTCAAATGGTATTGTCCCTATGTTGCGCGTATTCAATGACACGGCTCGTTACGTTGACCAAGGTGGTGGAAAGCGCAAAGGTTCATTTGCAATCTACCTTGAGCCATGGCACGCAGATGTTTTTGAATTCTTAGACCTGCGTAAGAACCACGGTAAAGAAGAAGTACGTGCGCGTGACTTATTCTATGCCTTATGGATTCCAGACTTGTTCATGAAGCGTGTGAAAGAAAATGGAGATTGGACATTGATGTGTCCAAACGAATGTCCTGGTTTATCAGATTGTTGGGGAGAAGAGTTCGAAGCGCTTTATATGAAATATGAGAGCGAAGGAAAGGGAAGAGAGACCATCAAAGCACAAGATTTGTGGTATAAAATCATCGAAGCTCAGATTGAAACGGGTAATCCTTACATGTTGTACAAAGACGCTGCGAACCGCAAGTCGAATCAACAGAACTTAGGTACCATCAAGAGTTCGAACTTATGTACTGAAATTATTGAGTACACTTCACCAGACGAAATTGCTGTATGTAACTTAGGTTCTATTGCTATTCCGAAATTTGTGAAGGATGGTGAATTCGACCATCAAAAATTATTCGAAGTCACCTATCAGTTAACCGTGAATTTGAATAAAATCATTGACGGAAACTATTACCCAGTGCCTGAGACGCGCAATTCAAACATGCGTCACCGTCCGATTGGAATTGGTATTCAAGGTTTGGCCGATGCGTTTATTTTAATGCGTTATCCATTTGATTCGGAAGAAGCAAGAACCTTGAACCGCGAAGTATTTGAAACCATCTATTATGCGTCATGTACTGCTTCGAAAGATTTAGCTCGCAGAGATGGAACCTATGAAACCTTTGCAGGATCTCCGGCTTCGAAAGGAATTCTTCAATTCGATATGTGGAACGTTACTCCAACAGATCGTTGGGAGTGGGGCGTATTGAAAGATGAAATCATGAAATACGGAATGCGTAACAGTTTATTGTTAGCACCTATGCCAACAGCAAGTACAGCGCAAATTCTAGGTAACAACGAATGTTTCGAGCCTTACACTACGAACATCTATTCAAGAAGAACATTGGCAGGTGAGTTTATCGTAGTAAATAAACACTTGTTGAAAGACCTTGTGAATTTGGGATTGTGGAACGAATCTTTGAAAAACAAATTGATGGCTTCGAACGGTTCCGTTCAAAACATTGATGAGATTCCAGACAACTTGAAAGCTTTGTACAAAACGGCTTGGGAAATTTCACAACGCGTAGTTATTGATATGGCTGCAGATCGCGGAGCATACATCTGTCAGAGCCAGTCGTTGAATATCTTCATGGAGAATGCTAACTTCGGTAAGCTTACTTCTATGCACTTCTATGCTTGGGAGAAAGGATTGAAGACAGGTATGTATTATTTGAGAACAAAAGCTGCAACTGATGCTATTAAGTTCACCGTTGACAAACAGCAATTGGCTAAGCCAAATGTTACCGAAGCTGTTCTATCTGCACCGAAATTTGAAGAGGTGAAGGTAGAAGCAACAGCTCAAAAGAATGCAGATGCAATCTCTTGTTCCATTGACAATCCAGATTCTTGCGAATCATGCAGTGGATAATAATCCCTAATTAATAGTTAAGAGGTCGCCCTTTGGCGACCTCTTTTTTTTTAATAAGTCTTTTGATAAGTTCTATTTGCGTGTTTTCAAGTTTTGTGAATTCAAAGTAAATTGACCTTATGAACTTGAAGTTAGTCCTAGTTGTATTTGTCGTTGTATGTAGTTCCCTTGCTGTGCAGGCACAGGTCGTTCGCGGTCGCGTCATTGATGTGGAGCGTCGTGAATCTATTGTGTCCGCAGTAGTCATGGAAGACGGAACAGAGAACGGTACTGTGAGTGATTTCGACGGTGAATTTTCGTTCAAGCTGACCAAGCTTCCGGCGGTTTTGTTGGTTCGTTATGTTGGATATAAGGAACAAAAAGTCACGATTCAGCAAGTAGATCAGAAAGTAATTATTGAAATGGAACCCTCTGATATGGGGCCTACCATTGAAATCCGTGATACCCGAATAACTGAGAAACAAAAGCAGAATCCATTGACCGTTGAACGGATGGATTTGACAGCGATTAAGAATACCCCTGCAGGAAATTTTTATGAGGGGTTGGGAACCTTGAAGGGCGTGGACTTAACCACAGCCAGTCTCGGATTTAGAGTAATCAATACGCGTGGATTCAATTCGACTTCGCCAGTTCGTAGCTTGCAGTTGATAGACGGAGTAGATAATCAATCACCAGGCTTAAACTTTTCATTGGGAAATTTTCTAGGTGCACCGGACTTGGATGTGATGGCAGTAGAAATTGTTCAGGGTGCAAGCAGCGCCTTCTATGGCCCCGGTGCATTTAACGGAGTAATTAAAATGGAAACGAAAAGTCCGTTTCAGTTTACAGGATTGAACGCTCAGTTGAGATTCGGAGAACGCGAATTGGTAGAACCGGCTATTCGATTTGCGCATGCGTTTAAAAATAAAGAAGGACATGCCTACCTCGCATACAAATTCAATGTGTATGCCTTTAAGGCCTTGGATTGGTCGGCAAATAATCAAAGCCCTATATATAACGGTGGATATTCATCTTCTAATCCGGGAAGATTCGATGCAGTGAATACTTATGGTGACGAATACTTCTCGGCAAATAATTTTTCTACAGCACCACCTTGGAATTATCCAGGGTTAGGAACCTTTTTTAGAACGGGCTATCGCGAATCTGATTTAGTGGATTACCATACCAAGAATGTTAAAGCAAATGCTGCCGTGCATTGGCGTCTTAAACCCGATTTGGATGAGGATTCTCCTGAGTTAATTGTGGGCGGAAACGTAGGGCAGGGGACAACTGTTTATCAAGGAGACAATCGTTTCAGTTTGCGAAATATTTTATTCTATCAAGGACGACTTGAATTGCGTAAGAAGGAAAAATATTTTGTTCGATTATACGGCACAGGCGAAAATGCGGGCGATAGCTTCGACCCCTATTTTACTGCTTTGAAATTGCTAGATGAGGCAAGATCAAATGAAGATTGGTCGAAGGTTTATGTGAAGTATTGGAATCAATTGGTAAAACCTCGGGCAATTGCCATGGGGTATCCTCAATTGACTTTGAATCCAAACTGGCCAGGACCGGTTCAAGATCCAACGTATTCTCAGTATTATTTGCCTTACGATTACAACGCATTGGCACAGTGGAACACCACGTATCAAGATAGTTTAGTTGCATGGCATTCTTGGATTGAGAACTTAACCAATAATGGTAACGCGAATATTGTGAACATCAGTGCTGACGGCTACTACGAACCAGGGTCTGATAAATTTGTTGACGCATTTCAGCGTATTACACAAGCGAAGAATAACGCAACAGAGAATGGAACGCGTTTCTTCGATCGCTCTGCTCTCTATCACGCATCGGGTGAATATCAATGGAGTGACAAGCACTTCTTCGATTATCGAATTGGAGGAAATGCTCGGTTGTACAGACCTTATTCTAGCGGAACTATTTTCCAAGACTCGGTTTCTAGAATTACGAATTATGAAGGAGGTATGTATTTCGGAGTGACCCGAAAGTTCAATGAGAACAAGTTTATCGCCAGCGGAACTATTCGTGTGGACAAGAACGTAAATTTCAATGCACTTGTAAGTCCTGCAGCTTCCTTGGTATATCAACCCATCAAAAACCAGTATTTACGAGTTTCGTTTTCATCGGCATTGCGCAATCCTACGTTGACTGATCAATATCTGCATTTGAATGTTGGCCCAGCGATTTTAAGTGGGAATCTGAATGGGGTTGATTCGCTAATTACCGTCCAAAGTTTCATGGCATATCGCTCAACGTTGAATACCGATTCATTGGTCTATTTCAACATTGATCCTATTCGTCCGGAACAAGTTAAGACCATTGAGTTGGGCTACCGTGGTGGATTGTTCGACTCGAAGATTTATATTGATTTGGGGGCTTATTATAGTATGTATAAGCATTTCATTGGATATAATATTGGGATTGATGCGGTATTTGATCCGACGACCAACCTTCCTATGGATTTACAGGTGTATCGTTATTCGGCGAATTCAAAATCGTTGGTTATTACCCAAGGGGTGACTTTAGGATTGAATTACTATTTTCATGAAAAGCATTCATTCAACGGAAACTATTCTTACAATGTGATAGTGAAGAGTGACGCGAATGATCCAATTATTCCAGCGTTCAATACCCCAAGAAATAAATTCAATTTTGGATTCACTGGAAGTAAACTATTTGAATCAGAGAATAAGTCTTCGTTCGGTTATTCCATTAATTACAAATGGGTACAAGGATTTTTATTTGAAGGTTCGCCTCAGTTTACGGGAAACATCAACACCTATGACATGGTAGATTTGCAAGTGAATTACATGCATACCCCTTCAAATTTCTTCGTGAAAATAGGAGCATCGAATGTTTTGAACAATCAACAAGTTCAAGTGTACGGAGGTCCGAAAATAGGCAGAATGGCCTATATTAGCTTAGCATACTCGTTTAATCATCAAAAACAAAAACCATAAATTATGAAGAAAATCTACTTCGCAATCGTTGCGTTTTTAACGCTATCAACGGCCGCATGGTCGCAGCGTTATATGACGCCACAGTTCACAGATGTGAACGTACAAACAGGGGTTACCTACGGGGTTAATGCCA
>Ga0172372_10002889_pt1 | contig 25734 bp, 18 predicted proteins | sample LakKiv5m_2_FD_114544 | JGI IMG/M metagenome (GOLD analysis project Ga0172372, IMG submission 114544) | Freshwater microbial communities from Kabuno Bay, South-Kivu, Congo - kab_092012_9.5m | ecosystem: Environmental > Aquatic > Freshwater > Lake | place: Democratic Republic of the Congo...
CAATTCTGCTTCCTATTATTGGGTAGGAGAAAAACATGCTCATTTGAGTTTGGATGCCAAGACCCATGCTGCATATCCATCTTTAGCATCGACCTGCCCTTATGCAGCTGTTCTTTTTGGAATCTTGACTTTAGATCGAAAAGCTAAAAAACTTACCCTTAAAGGACGCAAAAGCAATTGGATAGGTCCATCACCCTTGGAACTAGGGTACTCCATCCTTTCTCCTGCTGAGCAAGAGATGTACCTGAATCCTCAGGTATCAAATCGGGAACTGTAGCTATTTTTGCTTGGGTAAACTCTCTAAAATAAGGCGAATCAATTCGGCTTTGTCTCCATTTGGAATCCATCGTGCCACAATTAGGAGGTCATTTTCAGGGTCTACGTAGATTATATTTGAGCCTGCACCTAGGTGAAGAAAAGCTGACTTGGGAGCAGCAGGAATTTGTTTTTGCTCCAGATTCAAGTAGTAATTCATGAATCCATAATCGGGCTGCACGGGAGTTGGGGTCTTCGATAGGGCTATCCAAGAAGCAGGGATCAGCTGTTTCCCTTTCCAATTTCCATTACGAAGCGTCAAGTAACCAAATCGTGCCTGGTCCCATGCGGAGAGCATCATCCCACCTCCCCAATGCGATCCACCACTTACCGATTGGACAATTTGACCATCGAGGACTACAAATGAGTTTTCATATCCAGTCCATCGCCAAGTAGGGCTGGCACCGATTGGATCCATGATTTTTTCTTTCAACACTTGAGGGAGTGGCTTCCTCCACACATTCAGCAGGGCAAGCGCTAAAACATTGACTCGGGTATCGTTGTATTCGTAGCTGCTGCCTGGCTCACGCTGATCTCGGCTTCTTTTTTGTTTTACCCCCTCAGCAGGTCGGTCTCCCCAATCGGGTTTGCCCCAAAGACTACCTTCCCAATCTGAGGTTTGTCGTAAAAGGTGGTCCCAGGTGATTTTCCGATTGTGCGGTGTACCAAATAGTTCAAATACATCGGCCTCCTCTAGGTGATCCGCTTTGTTGACTGTCAAGCGAAAAGGGTCATAGGGATAAATTGGTGCCATATAAGGATATACCAAATCCTTTTCGGAACGGATTAATCCTGCTTCAACAGCTAGGCCTGCAGTGGTGGAAAGGAAACTCTTGGCCACACTAAACGTCAAATCTACACGTGCAGGATCGCCCCATTGTCCGACCACAAATCCTTTGTAAATAATCAACCCCGTAGCTGAACCCCGTTCCTTCATGGGTCCCACAGGAAAGCCAAAAGGTTCCCGCCCGAAGGCACTCTCGTAATGCGCAATCTTTAAATTCGGATTTTCCTGACTTTCGTGAGCAATGGCAAATTGAATTGCTTCCTGAATTTTGGATACGTTCATTCCCAGATTTTCCGGGGTCCTACTTTGCCAATTTCCTGGTTCTGGAAAATAACCTTGTCCAAAAGCTGAAAGGAAGCTAAGGCAGAGTAGGAATGCAGAAAGGAATGTGTTTTTCATAATTAGGCCCATTTTTCCACTAGTTTACCACAATGACTGATTAAAACCCTGACCATTTATCAAATCTTTTTTGCGCAGTAGATTTCAAACTCTTTCTGGAAGATTGAGTTTCATAGATTACCTGCCCAATCAAATCGGGTGCGGTGAAAACCAAGTTGCATTCCTTGGAATTTTGTTTCTGAAGATGAGCGATAAAAAAATATACATTGTAGGGGCAGGTCTCTCAGGGCTAATTGCAGCCTTAGAACTCGAAAAAGCAGGTTTTGAGCCGGTAATTTTGGAGGCTTCAGATCGTGTAGGCGGAAGAATGAAAACTGACGAAGTGGATGGCTTCCGCTTGGATCATGGTTTTCAGGTGTTGAACACGGCTTACCCTGAAGCGAAAAGATACCTTGATTTTTCAGCCTTGCAGCTTAAGAATTTTGATCCTGGAGCCATCATTTTTGAAGGGAAGGACTCGTATATTTTGACGGATCCACTCCGAAATCCACTTAAATTAGTCGGAATGGCTGTTTCAAGAGTAGGAACCTTTTTGGATAAGGTCAAAGTATTTACCCTCACACAAGAATTGAAGAAGAAGAGTAATGAGGAGATTTTCGATGAACCTTCTTTGCCCACATATGAATATTTGAAAAACTACGGATTTTCGGATGCTATCATTAGTAATTTTTTCACTCCTTTTTTTAGGGGAATATTTTTGGAAAAAAACCTAGAAACCAGCTCACGAATGTTCGAGTTTGTCTTCAAAATGTTTTCCCAAGGCTATGCTGCAATTCCCGCAAAGGGGATGGGACAGATTCCAGAGATGATCAAAAATCAGCTGCGGAAGACGGAGATTCGGTTAAATTGCCCGGTTTCGTCAATGGAAGGAACACATCTCTTTTTGTCAGATGGAACACAGCTCGAAGCGGATCGAATCATAGTTGCGGTACAACCTGATCGAGTGATGAAGCAGCTTGAAGGCCAATTTGCACCATCTCGAAAGGTGATTAACCTCTATTTTTCAGCTCCAAAATCCTTTCTAGGAAGGCCCATGATTGCGCTGCTCACTGGGCAGCGCGTGATCAATAACCTGGTTTTTATGGACGACGTATCCAAAGACTATGCCCCTCCAGGAAAATCCTTACTTTCTGTGACGGTGTTGGATACTGCCTTGGGGGAGAAAGAACTAATCAAAACAGTGCAAGGTGAGCTAGAGGCTATCTCTGGATATAAGGGGGAGCTTTTTAAGCCGCTCAAAACCTTCTTAATCAAACATGCTTTGCCTCAAGTGGCGGATTTGAAATTCAGTATTCCCTTTACAGAATGCAAGGTGTTGGATCAGGTGTTCCTAGCGGGAGATTACCTGCTTCACGGATCGATCAATGCGGCCATGACCTCCGGTAGAATCGCTGCAGAGGCTGTGATTCATTCATTTAAGGAAAGGGCTTAGTAGTAAAAAGGGTTTTATTTCTTGTCCAAGTTGAAAATAGCACGTAATTCTACCGCATCCTCTGGCTTCATGCGTTGCGCAAGAACGAGCCGGAGTTGCCTTCTTCTCAATGCTCCTTCAAAAAGTTCAATTTCCTCTGCCGTCTCAGGTACCACCTGAGGAATTTCAATGGGCTTACCATTTTGATCTACCGCCACAAAAGTGAAGAATGCGCGGTGTGTCATTATTTTTTTGCTGGCCGGAATATCCTCTGCAGTGACCTCGATAAACACTTCCATGGAAGAGTTAAATGCTCGGGTTACTTGTGAGCGAAGCGTGACCACATTGCCAAGATTGATGGGTTCCTTGAATGAAATGTTATCTGCTGAGGCAGTGACTACGATACGGTTGCAATGCTTTTGAGCGGCTATAGCTGCGACAATATCCATCCAATGCATCAATCTCCCACCCATGAGGTTGTGAAGCGTGTTTGTATCATTGGGAAGCACCATCTCCGTCATGATGGTTACGGAGTCTTTGGCAAACTTTTGATTAGGCATAATCTCTGATTTATTTCAAAAATAGCAATAAAATTCTGCTGGAGACAAATACTTTAGTTAATTCCAAATTTAATTTGGATAGCGAGAAGGATTGGTACAAAGAAGATTTAAGCGTTCCAGCCATCTTTTCCGAGTAATGGCACAAAGGCAAAGCCTTCAAATTCTTCTCGATGAATTTCCGTGGCTGATTTTTTAGTAATCTTCACCATGGCCTGTTTGCTACGATCTCCAACTGGAATGACCAATATTCCGCCAATTTTAAGTTGCTGAATTAAGGCATCTGGAACTACTGGGGCACCTGCAGTGACGATGATTTTATCGTAAGGTGCATGCGCGGGAATGCCAGCGGTACCATCTCCGTAAAACAGTTGAAGCTGAATTCCTAGTCGCTGCAGAAAGCGGCTGGTGTGCTCAAAAAGCTTTTTTTGATACTCGATGCTAATCACTTCAGCGCCCAACAGGTGTAAGATGCAAGCCTGGTACCCTGATCCTGTACCGATTTCGAGTATTTTGTCTCCAGGGGAAACAGCCAGAAGTGAGGATTGAAAAGCTACCGTAAATGGCTGCGAGATGGTCTGTCCTTCACCAATAGGAAATGCCTTATCCTCATAGGCATGAGAAATCAAGGCCGTATCAAAAAAAAAGTGGCGTGGCAGCATATTGATTGCTTCCAATACCGCTTCGTTTTGGATACCCTTTTTTCGAAGTTCGGCTACTAGTGATTTTCGCTTTCCTTTGTGTAAGTAGGTATCTTCTAACTTGAGCATGAATTTTGGACTTGAGCTTTCGAAGATAATTGATTAATTGCCGTACTTTGAATCCGTAAAGGCAATTTTTGGTATAGATTGTCAGAAGTACCTAATTCTTAGCACATGTTTACTGGAATCATCGAAGCCATCGGCACCCTTAGCCAAGTCATCACCGAAGGATCAAATACGCATTTTTATTTTTCAAGCCCATTGACTGCTGAATTGAAGGTAGATCAATCCTTGGCACACGATGGTGTCTGTCTTACGGTAGTTGAAGTCTCTACGGAAGGCTATCGGGTGACAGCAATTGCGGAAACCTTGCAAAAGACCAATTTATCGACTTGGAAAGTGGGTAAAAAAGTGAACTTGGAGCGCTGCATGGCTGCAAATGGACGCTTCGATGGGCATATTGTACAAGGTCATGTGGATCAAATTGGGACGATTCAGCGCATCCAGGACCAAGATGGTTCTTGGCTAGTAGATGTGAGTTTCGATGCTGCTTTGGGAAATGTGACGGTTGAGAAAGGATCCATCACCATGAATGGGACCAGCCTAACCTGCTTTAATTCTGTGCCAGGGTCTTTTTCGGTAGCGATTATTCCCTACACCTACGAGTTCACTAACTTTCATCAATTGAAAGCAGGGGATCAAATCAACCTAGAGTTTGATATCGTCGGCAAATACATCCAGCGGATTACCAAAGGCTATCTTTGAGTAAAACCAGTTGGCCTACAAACAAAAAATGGCAGTAAGGATTTCTTGCTGCCATTTTTTGTTTTAAGAGTACTTATACCTTGATGTAGATTTTATTTTTATCCATTAGGAACCCAATACTCCAAATCAAGAGCATGTAGGAAATAGCGAATAGGAAGGATGCATTTTTAGGTTCCAGCCAACTGGTAAACCCTTTAGCGTAGATCACATCTTGCAAGTTGCTTTCGCCAACAGGAATGAAGGAAATAAGTGCGATGACAATCCCAGAGCATACGTACAGGATGAGTGGATTGCGGCCAAAGGCCTGGAAGAAGTAGGTCCATTTGGAGAATTTAGCAACCTCAATCACAAAAATCAAAAGTGATAAAAGCACCAATTCCCAGCCAACCGTAAGCAAGACGTAGGGGCTGGTCCAAATCTTCTTGTTGATCGGGAATACAGGATCCCACCAATAGCTTAAGCCAATCAATAGAATTCCTATAATTAGGAGCAAACGAATGGCGGGTACACTATTTCCATTTTTTTGAATGAATCTCCCAGCCAAATATCCGGCGATCACATTGACGATGGAGGTGAGCGTACTCAAGATACCCTCTGGGTCAAATGGTATGCCTTCACCCATGTACATGCGTTTTTCACCAATTACTAACAAATCGAGGTGGAGCGCAGCATTGCCTTCCAAGCTGTAAGGATCACCTGGAGTGCCCAAATAATAAAGGATAGGCCAGTAGCCTAGTAAGGCGACAATGCTAAAGATCCAGCCTAACTTAATGCCACCCCAATATAGAATCAGTGCTGCTCCCAAATAGGCTAAAGCAATGCGCTGCAATACCCCAAGGAGTCGTACGGCACTGAGATCAATAAACGCTAGCTGCCCTGCTTCATTGGGTTCATAGAATGGGAATGCATTAAGCAACCAACCAATAGCAAAAATAAGGGCCGTACGGGTGAATACTTTTTTGTAAAAATCTCCTGGTCGCATGTCCTGCATCTTTTTGAGTGCAAAACTCATTGCGTTTCCTACTACAAAAAGAAAGGTAGGAAACACCAAGTCGGTAGGGGTAAATCCATGCCATTCTGCATGAGCTAGTGGAGCATAGAGTGTACTCCAATCTCCTGGGGTATTGACAATGACCATGAATGCCAAGGTCATGCCCCTCAATACGTCTAAAGCCAAGTATCGGCCATTGAGGGTGTTCGCCTGCTGATCTATTCGCATAGGCTATTATGGGTTTATGTACTAGGTGATTAATCTTTCGCCTATTAATTTATTTAAAATTAGATGTTTATAAAAATAACTACTCTTAAATTTATTCAGTCACCACAACTAGAAGTCTAAATATGAACCACTTTTTCTTCCGATACGTCTTTTTTTGCACCCTTTTTAGCTGTTTTCTGCTTCCGAAAGGATGGGCCCAAGTACATGCTTACTGGTGTTTGGGTGAGAATAAAATCACTGCTCCTCAGCAGCATACTGCTACCCTTACACTGACCAATCGTGGTGCCGGGACGCTGGATGCAGGCTGGAAGTTGTATTTCAATACCATATTCATTTCCATTCGGAGTCAGTCCTTGGAACCGAAACTTAGTATAAAGCACCTGCAAGGCGATTTTTTTGTTTGGGAAGGGGAGACACCATCCTTGAAGCCCAACGAGTCCTTTTCTTTATCCTACCGAAGTTCTGGTACATTTTTGAAGAATGCCTATCCTCCCGAGGGCTTGATTTTTTTACATGCAGATGGGAAAAGGGAGGAAATTTTCCAGTACCAAAAAGAAGTCATTACGGAGGCCAATCTAGTGGAACTTGCAGCAGACACTTCCTTTCCCGTGACCTCCTCAGCTCAGCGCTATGCTGAGAACCGGGAGCTTTTTCCATTACCGGATCAAAGCATTCCTCCCTACCTGCCTTCTCCCAAAAGTTGGAAGTATACGGGTTCGACGTTATCCCTAAGTCCTGGAACTATCCAGGTGGAGGGTGCAGCATCCTTCGAAAAGGCAAAAGAATACCTGGAGAATACGCTAAAAAATGGATTTTCAACCAAAACCAGTGGCATAGCACCCGTCTTGAAGATTCGATTGGAGCAGATAGCCTCCCTACCTAAGGAAGGCTATACCCTAAAAATCACAAGTGATCAGGTACTGATTCAGGCCTCAAGCACGACTGGAGCCTTGTATGGGGTCAATTCCTTTTTGGCGCTCTTACCTCCCGCATTTTGGAAGGGTGGGGTCCAGGAACTTGTAATTCCTCAGGTAGAAATTGAAGATGAGCCAGCCTTTGGTTATCGAGGCCTGTTTTTGGATGTCGCTCGCAACTTCCAATTCAAGGAACAAGTGTTCAAACTCTTGGACATCATGTCCTTCTATAAGTTGAATGTATTCCACTTCAACTTGGCGAATGATGAAGGCTGGCGAATCGAAATTCCAGGACTACCTGAGTTAACTCAATTTGGTAGTCGTAGAGGTTTTTCGGTTGATGAATCCGAGTACTTATGGCCATATTATGCCTCGGGTGCCAATACAGATGCGAGCTCTTCGGGTACCGGGTTTTATACCGTTGCAGATTTTCAAGAAATTCTACGCTATGCGAAGGACAGAAACATCGAAGTGATCCCCGAACTCGGTGTACCTGCACATTCTAGAGCGGCAATCTTGGCCATGGAAAAGCGATACCGAACCTTTATGCAAGCCGGAAAGGAGAAAGAGGCGCTTGCTTACCGACTGGCAGATCCAGCCGATGAGTCCAAGTACTTGTCTGCACAAAATTTCAAAGGCAACACGGTTTGCGTTTGCCAAGAATCCACCTACAACTTTTACGAAAAACTGGTGGTTGAAATCGGGAAAATGTATGCTTCCGCAGACGTGGATGCTAAAAATTGGCACAGTGGCGGGGATGAGGTGCCAAAAGGAGTATGGACAGCATCTCCGATTTGTGCAGACTTTTTGTCTAAAAACCCCCAACTCAAAACAGGAGATCTGATCGATTATTTCCGCGAGCGAACTGCGACCATCCTCCAAAAGCACGGCTGGAAGATGGGCGGATGGGAAGAAATTGGTCAGATCCACGGCACTGATTCAGTTAGCCCCAACCCAAAATTTGCCAACCAAGATTGGAAACTCTATGCCTGGAATGCAGTAGCAGGATGGGGAGGGGAGGACATGGCCTACAAACTTGCGAATGCAGGTTACCCAGTCATCATCTGTTCCAGTGCCAATTTCTACTTTGATCTGGCTTATTCCTGGGATCCTGATGAGCGAGGGCATAGTTGGAGTGGGGTAGTCGATTTGTATCAATCCTGGAAAGCCGTGCCCGGTAAATTGTACCTGTCACACGATCAAACCATTGATGGAAAGCCCTGGAACTGGTCGGAGCAAGCACAAAAATTTACCAAACTAACCGACCAAGGTCGCCAGAATATCATCGGCGTATCCGGTCAAATATGGACAGAAACGATCAAAGGAGGCGAAATGCTCGAGTATTATCTCTTTCCAAAGATGCTTGGCTATGTCGAACGCGCGTGGAATGGAGATCCTGACTGGTCGAATCAAGCGACAGAAGACGAAATGAAGGTCGGAAGAGCGAAAGAATGGAACCAGTTTGTGAATCTCGTGAGTCAGCGCGAACTCCCCCGACTAGAACACATCTTTGGTGGAGTTGAATTTCGACTTCCCAAACCAGGAGTTTCAATTATCAATGGACAAGTGATGGTGAATGCAGGGTTCCCTGGAATGCTCATTCGCTATACGGACTCTGGGCAAGAACCAACGGAAACCTCTCCAATTTACAGAGAACCAATTTACGTAAGACCTGGATATACGCCTCGATTTAAGCTGTTTATGCCCTCCGGAAAAAGTGGCTTGAGTTCCGGGATCCATTAAAGCATCTTGACTAGGGGCTTGTAGGCTTCGAGCAAGGCTTCGTTGTGGGATGCTCCTTGATCCGAGTTGGAACTAGCAAAAACTTCTGGTACAATCCCTTGAGCGAGAAGTTGTGCAGTAGCCTCAACGCAAACCGCTTGCAAGATTGCAGTACCGATTACGGTAGAAGTAGGTCCAATCGGCGTAGTTAAGCCTTCTAGGTGGAGTGCGGAGTCTCCAATGTCCCCGAAATTATCCAAGACCACATCTCCCAGTTGGTACAATTTGAGTCCAGAGGAATGCCTAGAAGATACGGATTTGCTATGCGCCAAATTGGTGATGACAATTACTTTTGCTCCCTTCTGCTGTGCAAAACTAGCCAATTCAATGGGGACTGAATTTCTTCCTGAATTCGAAGAAATGACCAATACATCGCCTTCCGTCAACACATACTCTTGAAAAAGAAGAGGTGCATAGCCCTCTTTTCGTTCCTCTTCGGTGCTTCCTGTGGCACTTTCATGTAGCATCAGCTTCGGAAGTAGAAGTGGACGGACGCGGGCAAAGCCGCCAGCTCTATAAAAAACTTCTTCGGCCAGCATGTGGGAATGACCCGTGCCACAGGCATATATCCAGCCGTTATTTTTTAAGGCAGCTGAAATGTAGGAAGCGGCTTCCCTAATTTCTTTTTCCTGCTGGAAAGCCTTCTCCATTTTTTCAGTGAGGAGCAGCTGGTATTTTTGGTAGGCGGTGGCAGCCATGGCAAGGGGAAGTAAAGATTTAGTGCAGTAAAATTTCATCCACAAATACCCAACCTTTGGCACCAGCACCAGGATGCCAGCTGGGTAATTTGGAAATGGGCTGTGCTTTCAAGCGAATTTGATCCATTGGGCCAGCAGGTAAGGGAATCGATACTAAACCAAATCGAGGTTCTTCCACCTTGGTGGAACTAGCTTGTGCTGGGTTAGTTACTTTTTTCCATACTCCTTTATTCCCAATCCACACTTCAAGAGTTTGTGGAGGAAAGATGTAGGCTCCTTCATGCAGGAGAAAACTTACTTCCAGAAGTTTCGGCTGTACTGATCCAATTGCTACCGTGATGTCTAAAGGCTTTTCTGAAAACCCCAGCCAATCTCCAGTGGTATGATTGGCTTTTGCCTTAATGCCATCGAATAGGCTGGCTGCTCCTTTGGCAGCATATTTTGGGTTGGGGGGATTGACTAAATTATAGGTAGTTGGGGTGATCCCTTTTTTGATCAAAAGTTCTTTAGTATCTATACTTCCTATCCAATCTACAGCAAAGGCCCTCGCTCGGATAGGTGTAGATGCGTTGAGCACGATGGGTTCTTTGTAAATGGGACTGCTGACACTATCTGGGAGGCTTCCATCTAGCGTGTAGCGTATCTCTGTAGATCGAATGGGATGGCTTAAGCTTACCTCCGTTTTCCTCTCAAATAGGTTGCTTTCAAACTTTATTTTTGGGGGATTTAAGGCGTAAATCACCCCATTCCCCTCATAGCCAAAGTCAATTTGGGTAGTCGTTAGCGCCTTAGTCAATTGATTTTTTTGCTGCTCTTTGAGTCCGGTTTGCCAAAGGTAAAGGTGCCGTAGCTTCCGCATGCTTACCAGGGCTTTGATTCCTTCCTCATCCAGCGTATTACCTGAAATCGCTAGAATTTCAAGTTTGGGTAAGTTGACTAGCTCCTTGAGTTGATTTCCAGTTAAGGAAGTAAAGTTGAGGTAAAGCGATTCAAGATTTTGAAAGTCAACTAGTAAACTTAAATCCGCTTCTTCAAGAGGCATACGGCTCAAATTGAGTTTGACTACCTGATCTTGGACTACCTTGAGCTCTGCCAAGGACTTGGCATCAAAAGCGGAGGATCCATAATACGCAACTTCTAGCGCGGGCGATCCTGGGTAAATGGGTCTTATCTTTCTGAAAAAGGTGGTTAGCTCCGCAACATCGTCCTGGTCAGCAGCTGAAAAGGAATAGCTTTTTTGAGCAGAGAATCGAGCCGAAACCAATTGAAAAAGAGGGTCTTCTTGGGGTAGATCCAGTACCTTCTGATCAAACCCTCCTCCTGAACTCACCCAAAGGCTTAGAATCTCCAATTCCTCGTCGGTCAGCTGAAGCTTATTTTTTGGGGGCATATGCTCTTCCTCCTCTAGAGGGAGGTGGATACGTTGGATGAGCAAGGAAAGTTCAGGTTTACCTGCCACAAAGAGCGCTCCAGACTTCCCACCTTTCTGGATGCCAGTAAGTAGATCCAAACGGAGCTCCCCTTTGATTTTTTCTTCCTGGTGACAAGCAATGCATTTTGATTCAAAAATTGGCTGAACAAGATCTCTAAATACCTCTGCATCGGCTAGGGAAAGGGGTTCTTCGCTTGTTAGCTGCAATGGCGCAAGTAAGAAATCTTCCCCATGGGTAAGTGCAGCTCCATAATGACCTGCAAGCACCAGAAGTAAGGCAAGACTGAGGGATAGGGAGCGTAGGATAGTGATGGCACGATCACGCAAGAAGTAAAGCGCTACTGCAACTCCTTGGCTGCTGATTGCAGTCCATTTATGCCAGGAAATAGCGTCACCAGAATAGCCCTCTGTTGCGAGAAAAAGTCCCGCCACCACTGATGCTCCTGCTAGATTGGCTCCAATCAATAGGAGCCAAGTGAAGTAGCGCATTCGATTTTCATCTCTAATCCATAGCAAAGAAGCCCCCAAAAGTAGGAGGACAATTGGGAAGTGCAGGAGCAGGGGATGCAACCTTCCCACTACCTGTAGTCCTGTTGGAAGTTGTAAATTTTCCCCTCCAACAAGTAGAATGGCGGTTAATCCACACCAAAAAATGAGGAGATTTTCAAGTAAAATTTTAGGCTTCAAGGGATTCAACTGGAGTAGAGGTTAGGCAATTAAATCAGATACTACTTTGCCATGAACATCGGTAAGTCGGTACCTTCTTCCTAAGTGTTTGTAAATCAGTTTCTCATGGTCTATGCCCATTAGATGCATGACTGTAGCCTGGAAATCGTGGACATGAACCGGATTTTCCTGAATGTTGTATCCAAAATCATCCGTTTCACCATAGACCATCCCAGATTTCACACCTCCACCGGCCATGAATATTGAAAATGCGCGTGGGTGGTGGTCCCGTCCATAGTTTTCGGGGGCTATTTTTCCTTGGCAGTAGTTTGTTCTTCCAAATTCCCCTCCCCAAATCACCAAGGTTTCATCTAGAAGCCCTCGTTGCTTGAGATCAGTGATCAATGCAGCAGAAGCTTGATCTACATCTTTGGCTTGGCCAATCATCTGATTGGGGAGATTGTCATGCGTATCCCAACCTTGGTGGTACAGCTGAACAAACCGAACGCCGTTTTCAGAAAGTTTCCTTGCCAAAAGGCAATTGGCAGCATAGGTTCCTGGTACTAGACAATCTGGTCCATACAGCTTCACTACCGCATCTGGTTCTTTGCTCACATCGGTGATTTCTGGAACTGCAGTTTGCATGCGGAAAGCCATCTCGTATTGCTGGACCTTGGTGGTGATTTGAGGGTCATTAAACTCTTGGTAGCTGAATTCATTCATGGCTGCCAGCTGATCCAGCATCCTTCTGCGTTGATTCTTGCTCATGCCTTCGGCATCGGAAAGGTAGAGGACTGGATCTTCGGAACTCGAGAACTGTACCCCCTGGTGCCTTGCATCCAAGAAACCACTTGACCACAATTTTGAGTAGACCCCTTGTCCATTTCCTTTGCCCCGGCTGAGAAGCACACAAAAGGCAGGAAGGTTTTCATTTTCGCTTCCCAACCCATAGCTCAGCCAGGAGCCCATGCTTGGGCGATTGCCTACCTGAGCACCTGTTTGGAAAAAGGTTAGAGCCGGATCATGGTTGATCGCTTCTGTATGCATGGATTTGATAATGCAAAGGTCGTCAACCACAGAAGAGATGTGTGGGAAAAGAGAGGATATCCAAGCCCTACTTTGTCCGTATTGGTTGAAATCAAAGTAGGAGCCCACCAATGGAAAGGAGCTTTGTCCGGCGGTCATTCCGGTGAGACGCTGTCCTGCACGGATGGATTCGGGAAGTTCCTGACCGAAATTTTTTACCAACTGTGGCTTGTAATCAAACGTTTCCAACTGGGAAGGGGCGCCATTTTGAAAGAGGTAAATAATGCGCTTCGCCTTAGGTGCAAAATGGGGTAATGCGCGCATTAAGGATTCTTCGGCTTCCTTTTTTCCTGAGAATAAGTCTGGAATCAATAAAGACCCCAATGCAACACTTCCTAAGCCAAGGCTCACGCGGGAAAGAAATTTCCTTCGATTGTGGTTGAGTCCTTGTTCTAAAAATTCTTTATCCATATCAACTTTTAGTAATGGTTTCTTCCAAATTGTAGAGGCTGATAATCACCTGCATGAGCGCTGCATTTTGTGGGGTGATGGCTCGAGGTAGGATGGGGTACTCCCCAACATCCAAGATGGCCGCTGCATCTTTTGGATTTGTTTGGAAATGTTTAAGCTCGGTATCATAGTAATTTTGGAGCAATTCTTTTTCTTCTGTCTTTAGTTCTCGACACACAATTCGTTTGAATGCTTCGCCTATGGCTTGATCGGATTGGGTGAATTTTTCAGAAAGTCGGGTAGACAATACACGAGCAGCTTCCAAAATCATGGGATAATTCATCATGGCGAGTGCTTGCAGCGGGGTATTGGTTCGATTTCGAGTGATCTCACATCGATCTCGGTTGCTCGAGTCGAAGATGATCGCTTTTGGTGGGGGAACTGTTAACTTGATGAAGTTGTAAATTCCTCTTCGGTACAATTTGTTGCCGGTATCCTGTTGGTAGTTGGCGAGTACCCCACGACCAGAAGTAGCCGCTTCCCAAAGTCCCGAGGGCTGGTAGGGCTTGACACTTGGTCCTCCAATCTCTCCGACCAATAATCCGCTTGAAGCAAGTACGAGGTCTTGAATATTTTCCGCAGGAAGTCGAATTCGTGGAGCTCGGGCCAAATAAAAGTTGTCAGGGTCAATCTCCATATGCTTGGAGGAAATACTTGCTGACTGTCTGTAAGTGGCTGAAAGTAAGATTTTTTTGAGTAGTCCTTTCATGTTCCAGCCCTGCTCCATAAAATCTGCTGCTAGCCAATTGAGGAGTTCAGGATGGGTAGGGAGGTCGCCTTGCATCCCAAAATCACCTGCAGACTTGACAATCCCTCTTCCAAAGATTTCTTGCCAGATTAGGTTGACAAATACGCGTGCTGTAAGTGGATTGTCGCGGTGCGTGGTCCACTTGGCAAGTCCAAGTCGATTTTTTTCAAAGGAGGGTGAGAAGGATAAGATGGAAGTGGGGGTAGAAGCTTCTACAGGTAAGGTAGGCGCGTCGTATGCCCCTCTATTGAGGATGTAGGTAGTTCTTTTCTCTTCCAATTCACCCATCACAGAAATACTCAGTTTGCTCGTGTCTTGATGGTTGATGAAGCTTAGGATGCCATCCAAATCGTCTCGTTCTACCCAAAGAATTGGCGTTTTTGCTGGCTTGGACACACTCACGTCCCCCTCAAAGCCTTTTTCTTGGGAGTTATTGAAAAATGCATAGAGCTGGTAATATTCCTTTTGGGATACCGGGTCATACTTGTGATCATGGCACTGGGCGCATTCCATCGTGATGCCTAGAATACCTTTACTGAAGGTGTTGGTTTTGTCCAACACATACTCGACACGGTACTCTTCTTCAATGATGCCACCTTCTTCTGTGTATTTGTGATTTCGATTGAAGGCAGTTGCCAAGATTTGCTCTTTGGTAGGATTGGGTAGCAGGTCTCCTGCTAGCTGCCAAGTCAAAAATTTATCGTAGGACAAGTTTTTATTGAAGGCATGAATCACCCAATCGCGGTAAGGCCATTGGCTTCGGATGTTATCGTCTTGGTAGCCATAGCTGTCGGAGTAGCGTGAGATATCCAACCAGAGAATTGCCATTTTCTCTCCATAAGCGGAGCTATTGAGCAATTGGTCTAGTAATTTATTGTAGGTGTTTCCCCCTTTGAAACCTGCATATTTTTCCAAGATCTCTAAGGAAGGGGGGAGGCCAGTAAGGTCAAGGCTTGCGCGTTTGATCAGTTCGAAGGAGCTTGCTTCAGGATTTGGTTCTAGTCCTTTAGATTTCAATTTAACTCCTACAAACTGGTCGATTTCGTTGATGCCCCAATCGGCGTTGGGCACTTTTGGTTTTTCTACTCGCGTAAAAGCCCAATGTGGTTCATAGGCAGCACCTTGTTCGATCCAGCGAGTGATCAACTGAATTTCGGTATCGGTAAGGCTTAGGTTTGATTCCGGTGGAGGCATGATCAAGCTCGCATCCGTGCTTGTGATGCGGTGGTAAACTTCCGAGCTAAGCGGTTTTCCAGCTACGAGTGCAAATTTTCCAGGACTTTCTTTTAAGGCTGCAAAAGCACCTTCCTCTGTATCTAGTCGGAGGTTTGCTTCTCGCTTATTGGCATCGGGACCATGGCAAGAAAAGCATTTGTCTGAAAGGATTGGGCGAATATGGAAGTTATAACTCAACTGTTCTCCTTCCAGTAATTCAGGAGGGGTAGCGGATTTTTTTGAGCAACTCCAAAAGGAAACGATGCTCAAAATCCAAATAAGCCCTCGAATAAGGCTTGAGTAGGTCATGGGTTTAGGTGTTAATCCCAAAAAGTTATAAATAAAATGGGGATTTAAGGCAATAATTTTCGATTGGAATTTTGGAGGTACTAGGAAACAATCGGATTAATGCAGCTTTTTTGGTTTTAATACCTACAAATTGTAGCCGTTTCTACTAAAAAACAGCAATTCCTTCCGTTATTTGCAGGGAGAATTATTAGATGGGCAGTTTTTTGTGCTGCTTAATTTTTTTAGTTGACTCAGTAAAGCAAACAATGAAAAAAATTAAATCGATCTGTTGCATCGGAGCAGGCTATGTGGGAGGACCCACGATGGCAGTCTTGGCACTCAAATGTCCAGATATTCGTGTCGTGGTAGTAGATGCCAATGCTGCTCGAATTGATGCTTGGAATTACGAAAATTTAAGTCTTTTACCAGTCTACGAACCTGGTTTGGCCGAGGTAGTTGCCGAAGCTAGAGGGAGAAACTTGTTTTTCTCCAAAGAGGTTGAGCAGGGGATTGAGGAGGCAGACATGATTTTTATTTCAGTCAATACACCTACCAAAACCTATGGGGAAGGGAAGGGGATGGCTGCTGATTTGAAGTGGGTGGAGCTATGTGCACGGCAGATTGCAGCAGTGGCTACCTCCTCTAAAATTGTGGTTGAAAAATCCACCTTGCCTGTGCGCACCGCTCAGGCAATTAAAGATATTTTGCATAATTCTCAGTCTGGAGTTTCTTTCCAAGTGCTTTCCAATCCTGAATTTTTAGCTGAAGGAACAGCGGTGCAAGACCTATTAAATCCTGACCGGGTATTGATTGGAGGAGACCAAAGTGCAGTGGGGAAAGAAGCAATTCAGGCTTTGGCATCAATCTATGCTGCTTGGGTTCCTGCGGAAAAGATTTTGACGACAAACCTTTGGTCTTCTGAACTCAGTAAGCTCACCGCAAATGCATTTTTAGCGCAGCGTGTATCTTCCATTAACTCCATTTCAGAACTCTGTGAGGCTACAGGAGCAGATGTGGATGATGTTTCCAAAGCCATTGGGATGGATTCTCGAATTGGCCCAAAGTTCTTAAAGGCTTCCGTAGGATTTGGTGGATCCTGTTTCAAGAAAGACATCCTCAATTTAGTTTACATCTGCAGGAGTTATCAGTTGCATGCTGTGGCCGATTACTGGGAGCAGGTAATTAAGATTAACGACCATCAAAAGGCAAGATTTGCGAAGCAAATCATCAAAAGCCTGTACAATACGGTTAATGGGAAAAAAATTGCATTTTTAGGTTGGGCCTTCAAAAAAGACACCAACGATACCCGAGAGTCTGCGGCCATCTATGTGGCGGATCACCTCTTGGATGAGTGTGCTTCCGTGGTGGTTTATGATCCCAAGGTATCTAAAGAAAAGATTTATGCAGATTTGGACTTTCTAGAAACCCGTTCAAGTGAAGAAAACAGAAGGCTGGTTCAGGTTGTTGATTCGGCTTATGAAGCATGCAAAGATGCTGCAGCTGTGGCCATTTTAACAGAGTGGGATGAGTTTATCTTTCTCGACTGGGAGCAGATACATGCGGAGATGAAGCAGCCAGCCACGGTATTTGATGGTAGAAATATCTTAGATGCTGCTCGAATGGAAAAGATAGGATTTAGATTTCAGGGAATAGGAAAACCTGCCCTTTAGTTTGTTAGCGTAAATTATCTTTTCTGGATTGAACTCTGAAATAAATCTCCTTTGATATCAAAAACTAGACGTACCAAGTATCAAATTTGACTAATTGAAATAGCTTGTGAAGCCAATAAATGAAGTAAAAATTGCTGTAATAGGCTTAGGTTATGTTGGCCTTCCCTTGGCAGTAGAATTTTCAAAGAAGTACCCAGTCGTAGGATTTGATATCAATCAAAAGCGAGTAGGAGAGTTGGTCTCAGGCCGCGATTCGACCCTAGAGGTTGCGGATGCATCCCTTTCATCTGTGTTGCTCCTGTCCAATCCTCAAGTAGGTCAAAAAGGCTTATTTCCAAGTTTTGATTCCAAGGACTTAAGCGACTGTACGGTATTCATTGTGACGGTTCCTACGCCAACTGACAAGCACAATCGCCCAATTCTTTTCCCGATGTTGAAGGCTTCAGAAAACATTGGACATTTTTTGAAGAAAGAGGATGTGGTCATCTATGAATCCACCGTATATCCGGGAGTAACAGAAGAGGATTGTGTACCCGTATTGGAGAAGGTTTCTGGATTAAAATTCAATGTTGATTTTTTTGCGGGCTATTCTCCTGAGCGTATCAATCCTGGGGATAAGGTACATACCGTAGCACAGATTGTGAAAGTTACTTCTGGCAGTACTCCAGAAATTGCAGAATTTGTAGATTCCTTGTATCGCAGCATCATTACTGCAGGAACTTACAAGGCATCTTCGATCAAGGTTGCGGAAGCCTCCAAGGTAATTGAAAACTCACAACGCGACATTAATATTGCCTTTGTAAATGAGCTGGCAAAGATTTTCAATTTGTTGGGTATTGATACCCAAGAGGTTTTGGAAGCCGCCGGCACGAAGTGGAATTTTCTAAAATTTAAACCGGGATTAGTCGGCGGACATTGCATCGGAGTAGATCCATTTTATTTGGCTCAAAAAGCGCAAGAGGTTGGCTATCATCCCGAAATAATTCTTGCAGGAAGGAGGGTTAATGACAGCATGGGGAAGTTTGTCGCCACCGAAATCATCAAGTTGATGATGCGTAAGGATATCAAAGTCTTGGATGCCAAGGTGTTGATTTTAGGGTTTACCTTCAAAGAAAACTGTCCTGATGTAAGGAATACGCGCGTAATTGATATTTACCATGAATTGCGAACCTTCGATATGGGAGTAGACGTATATGATCCCTGGGCTAATGCGCAAGAAGTGGAGGAGGAGTATGGAATAAAAATTCAAGTCGGTACTGTCCTTCCTGATATTTCAAAGTATTCGGCAATTGTTTTGGCTGTTTCACACGATGCTTTTGCTACCATGCCGCTAAGAAAAAACGCGAATCAGGTCATTTATGATGTCAAAGGAGTGCTCGATCGATCTTTAGTGGATGCTCGCTTGTAAGTAGGATTTAGCTGTTAATTACTTGTATTTAAAGTAGTTAAAAATATAACTGTTACTGCAAATTGTTCTTGATTGCAGTTACTTCGCAGATACAAGAATATCCCAATGAAAAAAAAGTTGACCATTGGAGTAAGTAGTTCAAATCTTTGCAATGTTTTAGTTAATTTGCAGTATCTAAGAATCCGAAATAGATTACCTAACCGAAATCAATAACCAATAATTACGATGAAACATCCAATATTCGCTATTTTCTTGAGGAAAACCATGTTGATGGCAGTACTAGTCCTTTTGGCTATGGGTGCCTGTAAAAGCAAAAAGAAGGCCGTTGAGCCCGCTCCTGTTCAAGAGGCTGTTGCAGAGGTAGTCAAACCTGCTCCAGCACCTGCACCAGTTGTTCGTTCTGCAGATGAAGTTGCAGTTGAAAAGCTCGAAAGTCAATTTGCTTCCATCGCATCAGCTAGCAATGTGACTGCTGCTAACCAGTCTATCCAGGAAGTATTGGCCATGTTTTCCAATCCGGAGACCCCAATTTTGGTTGTTATTCATGAAGAAGGTGGAGTTAAAGATTACGATGAGCCAACGACCATCAAGAAGTATTTGGAATACTTGAAAGACACTAAGAAAAACTTGAATTACATCTCTGATATTCGATTGGCAGGGGGTAAAGTGACTGAATTGGAACTTAAAAGAAAATAATCTATCCCCGAAACTATAGTTCATATGAAAAATACAGGAATTTTGATCCTAGGGCTATTTCTCGCTACAATGACGGTAGCAATTGCTCAGGATAATATTAGCCCAAGAAGAAAGCAAGCGATCGACTCTCTTGCATTGGAAAAGGTAAAAGACCTTTCCAAGTACATTTCCATCATTGGAAATAAGGAAACTCAATTTTCCGAGGCAAACCGCGTAATGGATAGAGCTGAGGAGCTTTTTGCAACTGGTGCAGAAATGGGTGTTTCTTCCATAAACACGCAAGAGATTGCCTACTACAAAGTGAGAAGATACTTTGAGCGATTGATGGCCTTGAATTACGATAAGGTAAATATCACTTGGTATGACATCCAGTATGTTTCTGATTTAGAGAGACAGCCTGATGGTCGGTATGTAGGTGTGATTACTGTTTACCAGCGCTTTGAGGGTACCTCTATTGAAACTGGTATGAACTACAAGGATACGACCAAAAAGGATATCACCATTTATGTAGAGAAGAAGCAAACTCAAATTGCTGGCCGTACCATTGAATTTTGGGACGTAATGCTTGGCGATATTCGAGTGACTGAAACTTCCGCATGAGAAAAAGCGTACTGATTTTTGCGATTTTTATTTCCTACATCTCTATTGTCTCGGGGCAAGGCTTAGGCAGCCCCGGGACAATAAAAGATGATGGTAGATTTGCCGCCTCTACCAAACAAATGAACCAATTTTTTAGAAGGTTCAATGGAGAGGAATCCATAGATGGAACCAAGCGTTTTTATCCTGGAGATTCCCTTTACCAAAATGAAAAGTTACGAAAGGGATTTGTCTCCATACTTTTTGACAACCAATCTTCTGGCATCAGTCCAGAGTTGAAATCTGAATTTATCACCAATATTCTCTCTCCAAGCTATCCTCAATATTTGGTTTTCCACAAGCCAGGCTGGATTGCAGAAGTGGATGCAGTATTTTGGTACAAGGGTAAAAAAGAGAAGCTCACCTTTATCATGAAAATCCAGCCTGAGGGCTTGGGTTACGAATGGGTCATTGATCAGGTGATCTTTGAACCCTTCAAAAACTTATTTAATAAGCCCGTTGGCTCCGCTAAAGATTTTCTTCATCCTCTCAGTCATGAGCTCGGATTCATGAATATGAGGAGGGCTTTTCAAGATTCAGAAAATCCAGAGTCATTTACCCCAACTTCCTACACGCCAGATTATTTAGCAATTTTCCTTTTTGAGATGAAGCAGGATAACCTGCGATTTGAAACGGTTAATGGAGTGAAGTTTCATTTTTTCCAAATTGGCGGATGGTATTTTGAAGTAAATCAGTTCAATCGACCAGGATTCAATACGGGATGGTTAGTTTCCAATTTGATGCGATTAGGCCCAGGCGATAAGGAGACTTTATTGAAGTACATCTATGATCAGGATTAGTAGGTATACTTTTCTGTTTTTTCTTATTTGTTTGTCAGTTGTTGCTCAAGGACAAACCATAAAAGGATATTCTACGGAACAACTAACTGAACTATCCACTAAGGTGGAGGATCAGATTCGTTTCTTAGAATTCCTACTCAATACAGTTGGTAATTCTCAAACTTCCGCTCGTGACAAGGATGTGATCATCCGCGAGAGCTACCTGAAGATTTTCCAAAATGGGAAGGTTCAAGTAGAAGATGATTTAGTATTCGATCGAAAAGTGGTTACCAATAAAGATGTTACAGCTTACTTTAGAGACCTTGAATTTTTTTACAAAAATATTGAGTTCAAATTCAAGATTCGTGAGATTAAGCCAGGACAGAAGGAAAATGGCCAAGTATTTTTTTTAGCCTCTTTGGACCGTACCCTAACAGCTTCAGATTTGAAAGGAGAGAAAATCTCAAATATCAAACCCAGGTTTATTGAAGTAAACCTGGATGAAAAATCACAAGAGCTGAAGATTGCAAGTATTTACACTACCAAAATCAGCCGAGATGACGAGTTGAAAGCTTGGTGGACTTCACTTGATCCAGAATGGAAACTGTACTTTAAATCTCGTTTTCAGCTTTCCAAAAGTGATTCAGTAGATCTTGGCAAGCTCTACAAATTTGTAGCGGTTGATTCCCTTAATTTATCTGGTAAATCGCAGATCAAGCAACTTAAACCTCTTTCTGAATTAAGGGATCTTAAGTTTTTGGATATTAGCCATACCGCTATTGAAGATCTTTCCCCGATCTCAAACATTACTTTTTTAGAAACCTTAAATTTATCCAGTACCCCGACAGCAGCGATAAAATTCATTAAGTATTCAGACAAGCTTAGGGATTTAGATATTTCCAATACTCAAATTGAAGATATAAGTGAGCTAGTCAATCTAACTAGCCTACAGGTATTTAAAGCATCCAATACCGCTATTCAAAGTTTTGCTGTTCTGAATCAGTTTAAGAATTTGAAGTACCTTGATTTAACAGAAAGTGGCTTCAATTCGATAGAGAATATCAAGGATTTAGCGGTTTTGGAAACGTTGTCATTGAGCAAGAACTACATTTTAAATTATTCACTGCTTTCAAAACTTGGTTCCTTGATCACTTTGGATCTTTCAGAAACCAATTTTGAAGATCTTTCTTCCTTGTTAAGTATGACCAAACTTGTGCATTTGGATATCACTGCTTGCAATATCTCTGACTTATCTCCTGTTACTTCTCTAAAAAGCTTAGAAAAAATAGCTGCAGATGAAACAAAGGTGAGTCAAGAAGATGCAACCCTATTTGTTCGAAACCATCCAGATATCCTATTAATTCACCATGTAAAAGACTTACAATCTTGGTGGGAGAGTTTGTCCTTGGCTTGGAAAAGTGTGCTTATCAAAATCAATCCAGAACTTCAACTTGAAAAGCCCAAAATTGAGGTCTTAACGCAGACTTTAAATTTGTCCGAACTTAACTTGGATGATTCAGGAATTGAAACCTTGATACCCCTTGTGAGGTTTGTTGGGCTTACGTCCATAAGTGTTTCTAACAATCAAAAGTTAGATAATTTGCTTCCGCTTCAGGAGGTAAAGACGCTACGCCAGTTTACTGCAAAAAATACCAGTGTTCAGGATGGCTCCGGTTTAAAGGAAAATGCGTTGCTCGAACGAATTGACCTTGAGGGTAGCCCCATCTTGTCAATAGCGGCACTCTCAAGTCTTCCCGAGCTGCGCTACTTGAATGTAAATTCTTCGCAAGTGAAAGAAATCGATTTGTCGGAATTTCTTTTAAGTAGACCAGATGTTTTGATTATTTATAGATCCGACAGCCTAGCAAGCTGGTGGGAAGGGCTCAATGAAGATTGGAAGCAAGTGTTTAGTGAAAAGTATAAACTTTCAGCTTCTCCAACCAAAGAGGAACTTCATCACCTCACTTCTGCGTCTTCTCTAGTTTTAGAAGGAGTTTTATTTACGAGTTTAGAACCTTTAACCATTTTTTCAAATTTGAGAAAGTTGACTGTTTTTGACGCACCTATCATGGTCTTGAGTCCTTTACGACAGTTGACAAAGCTCAGTTCCTTAAAGCTTTCCCAACTACCAGCGATTGATTATTTACCCATTGCAGGCTTAGTTGATTTGGAAGAGCTCGACTTATCCAACACAGGTATTGAAGAGCTTATTGCATTAACTAAGCTGACCAACTTAAAGAAGTTGAACCTGTCGGGAACGAATATCAAATCGCTAAAGGGAATTGAGACCTTAAAGAAATTGGAGGACTTGGATGTAGCTAGTACAGATTTAAGGTCCTTGAAGGCCTTGGAAAATCTAGTAGGACTCAAAAAACTGACCTGTTTCAATACGCGTTTGACCCCTCGAAATATTGATTCCTTTAAAGAGTCCTTTCCGAAATGTGAGGTGCGCTACTATTAATCACATTAATTAATAGTAGACTAGGGTAGGGGGATGATTTGATTTATTTAATCTTGTTTTATTAAATCACTATTTGTAAAACCTGTGAAAATCGCTGCACTTATTCCTGCCCGCTATGCTTCCACTCGTCTGCCTGACAAACTGGTTCAGGACCTCGGTGGGCTTTCTGTTATCCAGCGTACCTATCAAAGCACGGTAGCCACGGGAGTATTTGATGAAGTGTGGGTAGTTACTGACCATACCCAAATTAAAGAGCAAATTTTAGCGATTGGAGGAAAAGTAATCCTGAGCAAAAAAGAGCATGAAAGCGGATCCGATCGAATCGCAGAGGCATTGGATCGAGTGGATGCGGACTTGATTGTAAATGTGCAAGGAGATGAGCCATTTCAAGATGCGAAGACCCTTCGGGATTTGGTGGTAGTTTTTAGCAACTCAGAAATCAAGGTAGCGAGCCTAATGTGTGTTTTGGATGCTGGTCAAGTTCAAAACCCTAATTTCGTCAAGGTGGTAGTGGATAAAAATCGCCGAGCAATCTATTTTTCAAGGTCAGCTATTCCTTACAACAGGGAAGGGATTGAACTTACCTATTGGAGGCATATCGGTGTGTATGCCTATCGTCGGGAGATTTTGCAAACTTTTACCCAATGGCCCAAGGGTCACCTAGAGCAGATCGAACTTTTGGAACAACTTCGCTTGGTCGAAAGAGGAATACCTATTCAGATGGTAGAGACGACTTATCTATCTATTGCCATAGACACCCAAGAAGATTTAGATACTGCTAGATTGTTTATAGTTAAAAATTCAAGTAATTTTTAATTTATAAATACTTAATCAAATCAGAATTGTTTTTTTTCTATAAAAAATTACAATATGGTAATTCATTTTATTCTGTAGTTAAATTGTATTTACAGAATCTTTGACTCTATCCAGGGGTTTCAATTGCCTAATTAGAAAGCAACTTAGCTGCAAACAGAATCGTTCATATAACTTCTCTTTTAAGTTTAATTCCACATCTTTGAGAAAAAAAATTAATAAAAAAAAAACCAATAAAAATTTTAAAAATTATTTTCTTTTGCTTTTCTTTCTAAACTGATAGAATAATTAGCTTACTTGCATTCCCCAAATAAGAAATCATTTTAAACTTTAAAACAAATTTATGGCAACTGTATTAGCAACACCAGGCGTTTACATTGAAGAAAATAGCGCCTTTGCCTCCTCTGTTGTTCCGGTAGGGACAGCTGTCCCAGTTTTCCTGGGATATACGCAGAAGGCGGCTCGTGGAACGAAGTCTTTATCAAACGTTCCAACTCGAATTTCCTCGTTTGCGGAATTTGAGCAATTCTTTGGAGGAGCTCCAAAGGTAAAATTTGAAATCAGCGCAGATGCTTCTAGTGTGAATGGCTACAAATTGGCCGTTGATGCTACTACAAACTTCTTGCTACATTCTGCTGTAAAATTCTTCTATTCAAATGGAGGAGCAGATTGTTACATATTGTCTGTAGGTGATTACAATTCTGGTATAAGTGCAAAAGATTTCAATGACGAAGGTACCGGTAAAGGTTTACCTCAAGTATTGAAGTACAATGAGCCTACTCTATTGGTAATCCCTGAGGCAATTTTGCTTCCTAAGGCAGAGTGTTTTACTTTGCAGCAAGCGATGTTAATCCACTGCGGATATGCTACAAAGAGCCGTTTCGCTATTCTTGACGTTTATGATGGAGCTAAGGAAAGAACTTATGCTGACGATGACGTAATCAATCAGTTCAGAGAAGGTGTAGGATCAAACTTCCTTCAGTGGGGTGCTGCTTACTATCCTTTTGTACAAACCACTATCGTTTCTTCTAGTGATGTTAATTTCACTAACATTAGCAACACTGCTGATCTAATTGAAATTCTATCTCAAGAAGTTGATGAGGATTTGGCGGCCGATCGTATCAACCAAGCAAGAGCAACTGCAGTCAAAGGTGAATTGGCTAAAATCGAATCAGCTTCAACCAAAGAAGAAATTAATTCGTTGCAAGCTACTTTAAAGGTAGTGAGTGGTAAATTGAACTCTATTCTAACTACAATCGCTGAAAGTTTGAATTTGCTTCCAGCAAGTTCTGCCATGGCAGGTGTTTACACGATGGTAGATAGTTCTATCAACGTTGCTAAGGCTCCAGCTAACCTTTCTTTGGGTTCTGTAGTAGGTGCGAGTGTTCAAATCACAAGTGATACCCAAGAGGAGTTAAACCTACCTTTGAACGGTAAGGCAATCAATGCTATTCGTTCCTTCCAAGGAAAAGGTGTACTAGTTTGGGGAGCGCGTACTTTGGATGGCAATAGCCAAGACTTTAGATACATCTCTGTCCGTAGAACAATGACTTTCCTAGAGCAAAGCATTAAGTCAGCTGCGGAAGGGTTTGTATTTGAGCCAAATAACGCGACTACTTGGTCTACGTTAAATGCGACAGTAACAAACTTCTTGAGAAATCAGTGGCAAGGTGGTCTTTTGGCGGGTCAAAGTCCAGAAGATGCATTCTCTGTTGAGATTGGCTTAGGCACAACAATGACTCCAAATGATATTTTAGATGGATTGATGAAAATGACTATTAAGGTTGCAATCGTAAGACCAGCTGAATTCATTGTCATCACATTTGAGCAGCAACAAC
>Ga0172372_10002890_pt1 | contig 25728 bp, 8 predicted proteins | sample LakKiv5m_2_FD_114544 | JGI IMG/M metagenome (GOLD analysis project Ga0172372, IMG submission 114544) | Freshwater microbial communities from Kabuno Bay, South-Kivu, Congo - kab_092012_9.5m | ecosystem: Environmental > Aquatic > Freshwater > Lake | place: Democratic Republic of the Congo...
CACACTTCCTATCGATTTATCATATTATGAATCTTTAACTGGAGCTCCCATAGTTTCTAAAATAAAAGATATCGATCAACCATTTATAGATATCCGATTAGGTAGTAGCGGCACACATTTTAATTTTTACACAAAGGACAATATTACTCTTTGGCCGGTAGGAGCAGCATATGGACAATATCTCGGCCGATCCTGGAAAACTAACAGTATACCATCTATTAATTTAATTAATGACTTTCTAATACAAAAAGGATATTCCCCATTAATAGAATATACTAATATTGATAACATCTATAAATTAAGTGACTTTGTTCCATTTGATGATATTCCTGGAGATATAGTGGAATCTCAAAGACCAATCTTAGTTGCAACTCAAGATTCTCCTCTGCAAAAAAACCCCTCTACTTCATTTCCATATGGAAGTAGAAAAGAAAACAATTTAGAAAAAAATTATACTTACTTAGGATTTAAACCGGGAATATTATTACAATCAGCAGAACTTAATGAGTTACAGGATAATTTAATTATCCAGAATTCATTGAACGTCGAATATGCACTCAACTGGCCAATTTTAGGAAAACAATATCAAAGCAACAATACAATAGACGAACAAACAAAAACACTTCTAACTGGCATGCCAGATGAAAACTATATATTTCCAATTCCAAATTCAAACTATTGTTTTCCATATAGTCCAAGTTTAGTTTCTGTAAATTTAACATCACCTAGTATTCTGTATATTGTGTTAAAGGATGGATGGTATAACATTCCATTAAATGGCATTAATTACTGGTACTATATGGAAGAGCAAGTATCAATAAAATTAACAGTAACTAACGAAATAGATAAAACTCTTTATTTAGATTTACAACAAGTTATAGTAAATAGTTCATTCATTCCTACTGAAGAAGGATATGATTTTAATGATAAATCAAACAGATTCATAAATCCAATCACAGACGGAGCAGATAGGGTTAAATTACTAGCAACATTTACAGAATTTCCAGAAAATACAGCGATTCCTTTATTGAAAGTACGAAGAGGAGAGGGATCTGTTGGTTCAAATAGAATTTTAGTTCAAACAATGAACAACTGTAAAATATCTGATATAAATATCTAAAAGAATAAAAAACTATGCCATTTACCAGAGATCAACAAATTTCAGAACTTTCACCAACAACCACATTTTATGATTGGTGGCAAAAAGAAAACGATGAAATTATCGAAAAATTAAACCAATTACGAGTCTTTAGTGCTACTGGTGATGGTGGTATTTTTGCTGCTACCGACACAAATGGCCTTTTAACTATTAGTCTCGGTGGATCTCAGGGTGTTTCCCAAGGTATTACTTTCTCTGGTGACGTTCAATTTACTGGAAATACAATTTTACCGAACATTTCTTACAAAGTTACAGGTATCACTTCTGGTACTTCTGGATTTACTTTTGGTACTCCTGTTTGGGTAGATACGACTGCGACATCTGGATATAGTGCAGGAAATTGCACATCAGCAGACAGTTCTGAAATAGTAGGTCTTATCACGCAAAGAACCACAACATACTCTACTATTACTGTATGCGGTAAAATTGATGGTGACTTTAGAAATGCTGAAAGCACAGGAAATGATTTATCTGCTGGATGCATTTACTTCTTAGGAGATACTACAGGGAAGTTAAATGTTACAGAACCATCAACAGATGGATATGTTTCAAAACCGTTGCTAATGGGTTTGGGTGCGACTTCTGGTGTAGTTTTACCACTAAGAGGCCAATTACTTGATTCTAGTTCTGGTTCTGGTGGCAATACATATGGTTCAAATGACATATTTGTAGTTCTACCATCTGCAAGTTCTTCTGACTTTACTGTTGGTACAGTCGTTTCGTACTTTCCAGATGAAACAATATTAGATCAATATTTATCATCAGATCCTGCATCAAGAATTCAACATAGTGGATGGTTCTTAAGTAGATCTGGATCAGTTAAAGATGGAGCCCAACCAAAATCTCCATTTACCAATGATAACGAAGAAGATGCTGTAGTTGGAACAGTTACACAGGCAACTTCTGTTGGTGGTGGTAATTACCTGTATAGAATTACTACTTTTGGTGCTGTTCCTATAGATCTTGGTGACCCTGGTTATTTTTATCTTAGCAACAACTGGACATCATCTGCAAATCAATTAACTTACAATTCATCGGCAACATATGCAGGAAAATTATACGCAATTCAGTACGATGCTGGCAATCATACTATTGTAAATAGAAATCTTAAAGGATACGGAAGTCAGCAAGCAAGTTTCCTTCTTTCCGCTTCCACCTCAACGGGTTCAACTGCCGGTAGTCTAACAAAGAATCAACTTCTCAATGGTGACTTCTCAATTTGGCAAAGAGAAGAAGGTAAACTTTCTGGATACACTGGCCAGGAAAACTTAGTGTTTGCTGACATGTGGAGAAGAATTGATGGTATAACTGGTGCAACGGCAGGAACTAAGGATTTCCGAGTCGAAAGAAAAACCTTTGATGATTATCAGACTAGCATCGAAGGTAATCCAGAATACTACCTACAAGTAAAAGCACTAGCAGCAACATGTGGTGCGACAGCAGATTATATAACAATTGGTCATGTAATTCCTAGTGCAAAGGCATTCAACGATCAAGATGTAGTTCTAAGTTTCTACATGAAGTGTTCGCACAACAGTTATTCTGTAGATCTTTACTATGCCAGATATAATAATGGAATACAAGCAGACAAGACTTTAATTGATACAGTAACTCCATCAACTAGCTGGCAAAGATTTGATGTCACGTTTACTATCACGGATCTTGCAGATCTACTAACAACAAGAGTAGATGATTATACTGAAGTTGGTTTTGATTTGATTCCACTTGTCAAAACTGCAATCAATAATGCAGTATCAATTTCTACCAATGTTTATGTTGACATTGCTTCTGTTTGCCTTTTCCCTGGCGATAAACTGTTCTCTCCTCATACACACGAAGAGTTTTCAAATAGATTAAATGAGTGCAGAAGATATTATTTCTCCTCATATGATCTAGAACAGTATGCTGGCAAAGCGGTTCTCTTTGACGGTGGCGATATTTTAGGAACACCAAATCACACATACTTCCCACTAAATGATTGCAACTTTACAAAGTGGACTGTTCCTATGCGAGACGATCCAACTGTTACAATTTACTCTCCATATTCTGGCCAGCAAAACGATGCATATAATTATGATGCAGGAAGAGATTGTAGATTAACAAGTGGAACATTCGGATATAACGGAGCAAATAGAGTTGCGATAAACAATACAGCAACTACCTCAATAGAATCAAACAAAAATGGTGTAAAGGTGTGTGTTACACAAGGTAGAGTAATTTATGATAAGTTGTTCTACCATATAATAGCAGACGCAGATTATCCTCTACCATCATAATAGGAGTTAAATATGCCTTGTGGAAACAGTTCAAATATCAATGTTTCTAAAACTTTCGTTGAAGTAAATCCTGCTGCGTTTGCAAGTAGTAGATTTGTTGTTACTATTCCAAGCACAGATTATGCAGCAGGAATTACTGGTGGTGATGTGATTTATTATGGTGTTACTTTTGGTTCATATAGAAAAGCAAAAGCAGACGATCCAGTAAGTTCAGAAGTTTTTGGTATTGTGGAATCTAGAAATTCCATAAGCGGAAGTATCGATGTTATTACACAAGGATCCATTAACTTTCCATCAACTGGATTTACCGCAACGTCGGCCGGCGGTGGTGCTGGTGGACTAGATGTTTATTTCTTGAGTGATACTGATGCAGGAAAAATTCAACCTCTTGCTCCAACTGAAGTTGGACATATAGTAAAACCAGTATATCAAGTAGGATCACATGGTGGATCATATACTGGTCTTGTAACAAACTATATTGGTTATAATATAGGAACAGAAGTAGAAACTACTATTGGTGGGTTTTCTAGTGGAGTCGGTAGTTTAGTCTTTACTTTTGGTGAGATAGACGATCCTTCATATGTGAAGATAAATGATACGAATAGTCCTAAGTTTTTGCCAGTTGTTGGGTATGAGGATTTGTTTGAAATAATACAAGGTAGATATGGATTTGTATATTCCATCAAACTTAAAAAAAGCACAGATAATTCTTTAATAACTCCAGCAATTGCTCAAACTTTAGGAAATGCTCCAAAAATAGGATCTTTTAATATTGGTTATTATGAGAGTGGTTCACAGCAAGGGCCAAGAAACGATGGAGAGTATTTAAAAGATTCAACAAATCCAAAAGATGAATTTACAATTAACATTGCAGGGGCATATACAGACGAAGATACTCAAGAAAGAATTAATTTTAAAAGTTGGAATGCTTTTTATAGCGAAACATCAACATTTCAATCTACTTTTGCAGGAATTTCTGATGTAAATAACGGTGCAAATGTTTATAAAAACCCACTTGCAATGAATGTTTTAATAGAGAATAATCTTTATGACGATAATGTTTGGTATCTAACAACTCAAAGTTTAGGAAGAAATATTACGTTTGAGGATCTTTATGGTACAGATGTTGGATGTCCGCAAGGTAGAAAAAATGGATTGAAATTAGGAACTGCATCCACAAATCATAGATTCATAATAGACACATGGGGAAGTACTATTGGGTTTCCCGTTGATCAATATGATATACTTTTAGCAGAACAAGCAAAAATAGTTGGATTTTATTTACCAATAGTACGAATAGTTAATAATATTGAGACAACTGAAACTTTTCAAGTGCTCGATTTCGTAGGCGGGCCCGGAGTTCGAAGCAATTTCACTCAACTCCCCTTTACTGCTCCAATTAATGTATACATGAAAGTAAAGGATACTGGTATGTCTTCATATCTACCAAGATCAGTTGCAATCGAAGATACACTTGAAGTTCCAACATTAAAATATGGAGCAGAGCAAATTGATCTAGAAACAAAGATAGATAGTCTTATATCTCGTCTTGAAACTATTGAGAGCAGATTAAGAATAATTCCATCATAATATTAACATGGCATATGGAAGCAGTCCTGTAAGAAGAACAACAATCACCCAACTTGTGGGCCTCACTGGGCCCACAGGTAACGCTGGTCCTATAGGACCAAGAGGTGCAACTGGTGTTACAGGATTAGGAAATACTGGTAATACTGGATTCAGTCTAAACGGTATAACTCTAATTAATAATAGACTGATTTCTCAGTTTACTGATCAAAATTTTCAATCACAAGAAATAAAAGGACTTACAGGAAATTATCATCTTCATTTAGATGGTATTTCTCTGAGTTATACTCAACCCAATTTTTTAAAGTCAGTAAACGAGGGAGTAACATATACAGATCCAGTATCTGGAGATGAATATTCTGCTACTGATGTTTTTAATTTTAGAAACATTAAAACCACAACTCCAGATTCAATTACAATTGAAACTTCATCAGATGGAAAAACAATAAATGTAAAATATAATCTGATCGATATTTCTGCGTTGCAGATTAATGGGGGACCTCTTAACTCGCTCATCAAAAACAATCCAGGAAATATTGCTACTGGATATACTGGTTCAACCTATGATGCGGTTAATAAAACAACAGACTTTGTTGCTAGTAATGTTTATGAAAAAGTAAAAGTAGTAAATGCTGCATTTAGAAGTTCTTCTACCATTCAGGTCTGGTTAATAGATGCAAATAAAACTGGCGACTTTGCGAATGTATTTTATCTTGGTGGACAAAAGAACAATGCAACAGAAACATGGATAATTGTAAAAACTCCAACCAATACAGATTACACACATGCAATTAATATAATTGCACCAGCAATAACTGTAGATGATAAACCTGTAAGATTTTACTATACAAGTTCCTCTCTTTCTGAAAACATGAGTGCAGATCTTCTTTCTCCTGTAATCTGGCCTCTAGGAGATGTTCCGTGTTTTAGCGGAAACTACGATCTGTTTAATATGATTTCAATAGGTGGTCAGTGGTATGGATATGTGACATCTTATAATAGAACAATAAATGCTTCTGGTATATCAAATCCTGGTCAAACATATGATAATGTTGAGAATCGTAGCACTTTGTATTCTTGCTACCCTTCCTCTATACTGCCCAGATCATTGTTGATTCAGGGAGTAACATTTGGACTCTGTTGCGATGAAAACTGTGGTTACACTTATACTACTAATGTTCTTTGTAATGGACCATTTACTGCTGGACTTACATATCAAGCAGGACTAACTTTATGTGATGCACTTGGTGCGTGTTGTTTGTTTACACAAGATTCTAAATCAATTGGATGTAATGAACTAACATACTGCGATTGTGCAACCATAGCATCAGAGTCCGATTTGATTTACAAATGGACTAAGTTTAGTGGTTTAAAACAAACTTGCTTAGATTTTAACTGCAATAATAAACTTCTAAAAATAGGTGCATGCTGCGATGGATCTGGTTCATGTATAGAAACCACCGATGAACTATGCTCTGGTTATTGGCAAGGAGCAGGCGTTAAATGTGAAACCTCTGATAGATTAAATGTATGCTACTATGGATTTGGTGCATGTTGTGATTCTGGTGTTACTTGCGAAAATAATATCAGCGGAGAAACATGTTTTAATTCAGATAAAACTTACTTTGGGGATACTTCAACTTGTAACACCATAGAATGTTCAAGAGAACACATCCCTTGTCTTTCTGTTCTTCCAAACGTAACACTTAATATTGGCGACGAATATGCAGATGGAATTGTTGCAGGAATATTCAATCCAAATGGTTCTGTTTGTGTTGGATCTCCTATCTTTGCGAATGGAGACAAGTCTTCGTATGCAATTCTTACAAACAGTGGAGATGCAACTGTAGCAAATTCATTCCAATCACGATACGACTTTAGTGGTTATGGATTTACTGCTCTGAATAATTTATGTGACATGGATCATGACTCATATATCATGATTGTCTCTAAGACACCAATTATATTAAATGAAAATGATGATGTAGTAACTACTTCAACAAAGTATTCAAAGACTCAGTTTGTATGGAACTCTGGTGGCAATTCGTGGGGCCCTCTTCTACGAGCAAATTCACTAGTAATAGATGATCCAGACTTCGATGATCTTGATTTGTTTGAAGGTTACATTTACAATGCAGGATTTACTGCAAGTCAAAATGTTCTTGGAATAAATTCATTCCCTTCTTGTAATCTGATAAGAGCAGTTAATGATCAAGAAGAATGGGTAAATGCAAGACTCAATACATCATTCAACGGTAAGTGGTATAGAAATTATGGATTCTTAAATACAACCAGAATGATAAATGCAGAATTCATTCACTATGCAGGTTTAACTGCTACTGGGGTGGATGATGGTTCATATGCTCCAAGAATAGACACAGAATTTGTTTCTGCTGCAAGAGCAATCTCTCTGTATAATGAAGCACTACCAGAAACAAATGAAATGATTTCAGACTGGTTTATTCCAAGTCATGATGAGTTAGCATTCTTGGCAAGACTATGTGTTAATTACGAATCAACACCAAACTTTATAACGTCTGACACTAAGAATTATAATCTCAATCTTCTATTATTAGAAAAAGGTCATGCTGCAATAGAAGGGTGGCACTGGTCATCTACTGGATCCTTTACCGATGGTTCCAATGAGTATATTTTAAACCACCCACAAGGACTTACTCACGGTACATCATCTTGGGCAATCAACTTTGATGTAGATGGCAATAGTAATAGTTTTGTGGTAGCAAAGAAAAATAGAACTTCAAATTATTATAAAATCCGTCCAATTAAAATGATACGATGTGACGGAAGATACTATTCTCTTAACAATGAAAACAATAAATATTGGCGTCTAAACACAATAGATAAGAGACTGGTACAATAATGATTGGAAGCACAGTAATAACATATACCAAACTTCTGGGCCCATCTGGTGGATTCACAGGTCCTACTGGTCCTACTGGTCCTATAGGTCCAACTGGTGCTACTGGGCCCACTGTAACAGGTAATACTGGTAATACGGGTACTGGCGTAACCGGAATCAATTATCTGTCTTCTGGATCTATTTTTGTATTTTTGGGAAATGGTAATACATCCGGTATTTTTACTTTCACAGGCGTAACAGGATCTACTAATGATGACTCCATAATAGCATTTGTTGCACCCGATATACAATTAGGTTCTTCAGATGTTGCTAGCATACTTGCTAGCACCGAAGGGCCTAATCAAAATTATTATCAAGCAAACTATCTTGATACTGTTGAATTTAAATCTATAAATTTTACAAGCGAAACGAATGCGATCATAGGTGTATCTAGTGATTCAAATTTAATCTATGTTGTAGGTAAAGAATTTGATGAAATAGTTTCATTTAAACCAATAGGAAATATTGGCGAAATTCTTTATCAATACGAAGCAAATAAAGGTAGAGGCGGAAGAGAAACCTTCTATAATGACACTACTCATACAGTTTCATTCCCAATGAATACTGAGCGGCATTGGATTAATTTAACAAATAGTAATTTTGAATTAAATTCTACCTTTACTTCTTTAGGTCCATATACTTTCAATACATCTGGATCAACTGGTATTCATCAAACTAGATTTGAGGTAAACTTAGTCGAGGGATACTATAGAATAGATCATATTGATGTTTCTTATACTAATTTAGCAGGAGAAGTTTCAACATATCAGGGCAATATAGAAATACAAGAAAGAGCATTTTTTGGTACAACTTTATCTAATGCACTAGATTATAAGTTCCCAACACTTTCCTGGGACAAAATTTCAAATGAACAAGCGTTAGACGATTATAATGGAAAATTAGTATCTACCAATCTAGCAACAACTCCAAGAGTGGAAGATATTGGTTCATGCTGTCTTTGTACTTCAGAAAACCCAACAGATAAAACATGTGAAGACTATGTTAACAAATACTATTGTGAATCAATTGGTGGATTGTTTAGCAATAGATCTTGTTTAGAAAGAATAGGTGCTGGAGATTGTATAGCAGAAGGTGCATGTTGCCTTGGTGGTGGACTCTGTAGAAATAGCACGTTAGAACTTTGTAAGAAATATAATGGTGTATTTTATGCAAATGAAAGATGCGATACTTCTCTTGTATCTGGTCAACTTGCATTTACTTGTAACAAAAACAACACATGTCCTCTATATGGTGCGTGTTGTGTTCCTCCAGAACAAGGTAACAACGGAAAGTGCTATCAACTAACAAATATAGAATGTAATCTAATTCCAAATTCTACATTCCTATTAGGACAAAGTTGCTCAGAAAATAATCCATGCTGTGCAAATCCTCTAGGAGCATGTTGTTATTATAGTCAAGAATACGGATGGTATTGTTATGATAAAACTGTAGAGGAATGTTATAGTACAGGTGGAAACTTTGGTGGATTTAGAACTACTTGTGCAAATCATACATGCTGCACAACACAGTATCAACCCGCATATTTCGATGAGCAAAGTTTAGAAAGTCAAAAATGTAGAGCACTATTCAACGATCCTTGCTACACTCCTGGTCAAAAGATTGGAAGCAATTACTTTGTTGCAATAGTTGGATTACCAAATCCATGTGAGAAAATAGAAGCACCAACTCTAGCAATCGGTGAACCATTAGATTGTATGTGCAGACCAAGAGGTCCACAAAACGGGGACTTACTTGATTCTTGGGAAATGAAGAAATGTAAAGTCTACGAACTAAATGGAACAGAACCAGCAGCAAATCAAGTTTCATCTGTAAGTTATCTTGCAAGAACTTATCCCAAGATTCCAACTTCTAATGAGTTTGCAAACAAGTGTTTATTTAAAGTTGGATTGCCTATTGTTCAGCAACTATACATTTCCAAGGGATTGAATTTAAATGGTGCTCCAGTTCAGATAACCTGGCCAGCAGAACAGTTCTTTGAAGGAACGCCGAGTTATAATGCAAATGCTGCTCCCTTTGCATTTGATTCAACAAGATCAAACATTATAACTGAGTTGTTTGGATACCCATCTCAGAGCGCATTTGTTGCAAAATATTTAAGTAGTTCATATTACTTTGCAAACAGACTACATTTTTCTTGGGCATTGTTTATTGCACCAGAAGATGCATCGATTTCAACAGGAAGTGGAACTTTAGATTATACATTTAAATGGTCAAATATGGTTGAGTCTAGAGTAGGACCAGGATCTCAAAATCTAGTTCCAAATTATTTCTTAGAACCAATCTCTACTTCATCTATAGATGGATTGCTGACCACAAGAATACATGACAAATCATCTACAGAAAATCCTCAACTTTGGTTTAGAGATTATGATGGCGATGGTATAGACATTTATGCATACAAGAGATTTGTCACTCAAAATCTAAATCAATGGGGACAAAATATAGAATCTGAAATTATTTCAGATATAAACTCATTTAAATATTACTACAAACAACTTTGGGAAACCTTGAATCCAGAAGGAACAGTTACACGAAAAGTTTCAACACTGAATGAACAAAACTATCTCGGTAACAACGATTGGTATATTCCAAGTATGATTGAAATGAATTATATTGCTGGCAATCTGGAAAATATAAATGCTGGATTAATTTCCAACGGTGGAAAACCTTTACTTCCTGCAAAATACTGGACATCTACTTCAGTTTGCAGAGTTCTTGATTGGGATGAAAATAATCATCAGTCAGAAGATGAATATTTACTACAAGATCTAGATACACAACAAACATATAATTCTAGAAGAAGATATTATAGTGCTCAAATGAATCTCTCAGAAGAAGAGGCATATGATCTGTCTCAACAGATCTGCAATGGTGTTGGTATGAGTGTTCAAGATTTATTAACCGGTCACCAATCGACAGTGAGAAGAGATTCCAAAGTGGCAAGATTTAGACCAGTTAGAAGAATACCACTTGTATATGGTTCGCACGATATAAATATTGAAGACATTTACGAAGGGTATTCGTTCAGTCAATGCAGATCATGTTTAGGATATTTTGGTGACTAAGGATTAATATATGGGTAGTAGTTCAATCAACACAACTATGATTATTCCCGGTGTTTCGGGAGCAGCAGGACCAACTGGACCAACTGGACCTACTGGTCCTACGGGTTCTGGTGGATCAACAGGGCCAACGGGTGCGCGTGGCGCTTACATTGTAAGTGCAGTTGCATCTACTTCCGGTTTAATCTTTACACTCTCAGATGCTACCACAATCCAAGTAAACGGCAACTTCAAAGGTGCAACATTACAAAATGAGTTTTCAAATGTAGATAGCGTTGGCGATGGACAAGATCTTGTCACTTTAGTATCAAATCAATTGCAGTTTAAGGGAATAAGCGCAAGCGGTTCTCTAGAAACATATCAAGATGATAACAATATTTACATAGATTCTACTTTTGTTGAAGGAAAAGGTACATTAGGTACAGTAACAAATGACTCCATTTTGTATATTTCTGCACAAAATGAAGCAAGCAGTACAAGAATAACTACCAATAGTGGTCATCCCGGATTACTAAATCTATCGAATGTAACATCAGCTGATAGATCAAAAATTAAATATTATGGTCCAATCTTAAGGGACACTTACTATGGTCCTAATGGTGAATTTGAAGGATACATCGAAGGAACTACTTTTGGAATCAATGTAAATCTAAATGATGGTGGGGTATATCTACTCAGAACGCCAATTGGCATCAATTCGTTCAGTGGAATATTTGAAGAAAATGAATTTATAAGTGCGACTTTAATTTTTACATCAGATGATGTTTGGAAGTTCCCAAGTAATGTTTATTTTCAAGGAGATGATAATTATCTAACTTGTGGGAAAACTATTGTAAATATTATATCATATGATGCAGGTGAATCTTGGTTAGCAAAGATTGTAGTCCGTGGATTAGATGTTAATTTTAATACAGGAGATCCTTCTGTAAGAAACACTGCACAGTGCGAACCATCAGAACTTCTTGGATCCTGCTGCTATGTTCAAAATAACAGTGCTCCGCTTTATGATTCAAATGGAAAAGTAGTATCATATTCGTTTAATGCCGGATCTGCACAATTCAGTTCTGGTCCTGGATTTGGTATTACTATGTCAAGATGTATTGACTATGTTACTAGATGGACATGCGAAAACATATTAAGTGGTTCTTTCAATGAACATTTGTCTTGTTCACAAACTTGCACACCTGAAACTGGAATATGCTGTGTTAATGGAAAATGCATAGAGAATACACCAGTAGATGAGTGTTCTTTCTTTGGTGGTAGGTTCTTCGCTGGTATAACATGTGGCACAATTCCCAATAGTCCAGACGGGACAAATTTTATACCAGGAATATTAGTAGATGATCAAGGACGATCAGTACTTACATTCTCATTTGGAGATTCCACTGATGGTCCAGTTCCATTTTTTAATTATGGATCATATAATGCACAAGAATTGGGAGTAGAGGAATTATCCTCTTTTCCAACTAGCGCATCTGGAAGATTATGTTTCGATTCATGTCAAATAGGAAATCTTTCAAAAGCAAATTGTTGTGTCGATGGAAAGTGTATAGAAAATGTAACAACAGTTGCATGTATAGAACTTTACAAAGGTATATCTACATCACTTCCATGCAATTCAGATCAGTTATCTGGAACATTTGGAGACAGCATAAAGGGTGGGCCTTGTTGTCAAACTGAAATTGGCGCAATTTGTGCATACGATTTTACTGATGATGAACAAAGGTGTTTTCTTGGAAATAGATTAACTGCATCAGAATTGCATATATTTACTCCTTCAAGATACAAAGCAACACATGTGCTCTACATGGGAGATGGTACTAGATGTGAGGATGTAGACTGTTCTTGTGTTATGGATCCACAAGGACCAGGAAATCCTCCCGGCGGTGGACCACCGCCTCCACCGCCACCGCCGCCGCCGGGCGGGGGAGGAGGCGGAGGAGGCGGAGGCGGTGGTGGCGGACCACCAGGCCCTGCACCTCCAGGTCCAAGACCCAAGAAAAATAGAGATGATAACGACACCGACGATGATGGAAATACTGGAGATCCCGGTTTTCCATTTGGTCCAGGTGGCGGCGGTGGCGGCGGTGGTGGCGGTGGTGGTAAAAAAGTATCTCCACCAAGTGGTGGTGGAGGGGGAGGCGGCGGAGGAGGAACAACTCCATGTAACTTTAGTGTTAAGGACTGTTGCAATTGTGTTGGTGGTTCTGAGCAGGGTTATTCTAATCAGGACTTTAACGATACCACAAAAGGTAATTTGTTTAATGATCGAATGACAAAATGTGGAAATACAGATACAGGTAGACAGTGCATTCCACCACCAGCAACAATATCTCTTTGCACTAATCCAGATTTTGATAACGACGGATTTGGTGATACAGAGCAAACTACAAGAAGCGATACTGCAAAATGTTGCTGTCTTAGCAGTGTAAAATGTACAGATACTTCTGATGGATCTCCGACTAAATTAGTATTTAATCGTGAAGATATAGATGAAATAGTTCCAGCACTTAATTGTAAGTTCGGAGATAAATTTGGAAACGATCTACAATATAAAGGCAACGAGCCGATGCCTAAGATACCAGATAAAAATGGTAAAGTTCCAGGCGAATCGGGATATGAGGAAACTAAATGCGATCCCTGCTGCTGTCCTAGAGAGATAAGAGTTATAAATGGATGCTGCGGAGAATGTCTTGAAGTTTATATTGAAGGAGCAATGCCAAATGATAATGTTCCTTACTTAGCAGATCCAGATTTTCCACCCGGATCTGGAGATGTGTATCCACCAACATATGATTATCCCGGAATTACTCATAATCCTCCTAAGAAAGTAATACCATATTCACCGGGTTGGGGAAAACAACCACCAGTTAAAGGCGCTCCGTGGAATCCAAATTCAGGTCAACCGTTTTATGTTGCTCCTACCGATCTTAATTGCATGTGGAAGTGTTTGGGAGTTGTTCCTGCCAACAAAGCTCTAAACTGTGCAAATCCCACTCCAGAACAACAAAAAGGTGCAAATAACTTTCCCGGAAGAATGCCTTGGTGGGATCAAAGTTGTTTATCGCTTACCACTCTTGGAAATTGCAAGAAATTTCCTGGACCAACATTCGATGGTGTTCCAAAACCATGTGATGATTGTATTGGATGGAGTGGATTTGTGGGAGAGCACACATGCAAAGGTGCGAATCAAATTAGAAATTGTAAAGGTAATTGTGTAGATAATCCCTTTACAAGTACTCCGTTTGGTGGCCCAGCACAAGGAAATCCTTTCCCAAATGATTCAAGTAAACCACAACTTTCACTAAATAGCGATTACATTTGCAAAAACTTTAATTGTCCAGAATTTAATTGTGGTTTCTATAATAAAGTTGGAGCTCCGTGTCAGTTTGATTTACCAAGCACAGGTACTTTTACATATAATTGTCCAGAAGATGTATATGGTCCATGTCAGTCATCTGAAAATCCTCCATATTACGAGGATCCTAGAGAAGTACCTATTCCCGGAAATGCAAATGGAGGATGTGATGCTTTATGTGGACCATATGATGTTTTCGACCCAGCTACAGGAACTACTAAAAAACTAGGAATAGTTCCTGAAACTACAGATTGCTTGGGATTCTGTGTTCCCGGGCAGCAACTAATGGATCCTCGGGAAAGAGTTAAAAAATATGGAAATACACCAGGAATACCTTCTGGTCCATATGAAAAGTGTGATCCTATCTGTAACTGTCCAAGATTTAACTATTGTCAAGGAGAATGTGATCCAGAAAATAGTGATCCCGATCAACAGGATGGCAATCCACCAACTGGAAATAGAACTAGAAGACCGTACATACCATCGTATGATCCATTTAGATTATTAACTAATCCAAATTATCCTCTAGATAGCAGTCAAGTGGTGGTAAGCGAAATTGAATCATTACACACTATTGTGAATCGAAAAGTAGTAATTACATTACCAAATGGCACAATTATAGAACAATGTTTACCAATTTTGGACGACAATAGCATCTCAAATTATCCACCCTGTAATTAATCTGACATAAATATCATCTGAGGGTATAAATGACTATTCAATTTCGCTCAAGATTAAAATCTGTTGTTGACTATACTTCCGAATTAACAAGTTTTGGTATATGCTGCCAGTATAATAAAATATCTGGAGACTATACACAATTCAAAAGTACTGCAAATCAATGCTATGCGAATCAAGGTAGCGAAAGTACAATAACAAAAACATTTTATCCGGGTGTAGAAGACGATGGAACATTCACATGTACTAAATCAAGCACAGAACGAGGTTGTTGCTGTGCTTGTAAGTATGCAAAGGAAAGTGATAATTATCAAGAGTTTTTGGAAGATCAAAATTTACTTCCAGTAAACTCTGGCAATAAATGTTCCATAGAATCTACCACAACTGATATTGCTTTACATTTCGATGTTGGTCTACGAGATGATATAGAACAATGTGAATGCCAGAGACTTGGTGGTAAATGGACTGCTGGTCCATGTCCAACAGAAACTGGAAGCGATCCAGATGATGCCGCGGCAATTAGAACATATTGTTATGATTCTATTGTTATAATACCACCAGAAGATCCTGATGAAAAAGATCCAGAAGATCCACAGTTTTTAGGAACCTGTTGCTACAACTGTGCTAGTAATGAAGGTGGTCAACCAGCAGACTGTTCTTGCTGTCAACAAAATATCGAACAAAACACATGTCAAAATACATTGGCAGGATTCTGGAGATCTAATTACATAGACGCAGGAGGACAACAGGTTTCTCCACCTTGTGGTGGTTGTGTTACTGCTCCAGTTTATGGAGTTTGCTATAGCGAATCTACAGGAAATTGTTGGTCTGTTTGGTCAAATGATATAGATCCAAATCTTAGTAACGAAGATATTAGGACTAGATTATGTGCTTCTGATGTTGTGACTGGTGATATTTCTATTAGTCAAGGAGATGAAATATTTATTAGAGATCAAACATGCGCTACTGCAAGAGCATCAAACGGTGCCACTTCACCTAAGTTTCCAAAAATCTTCAGAAAACTAGCATGTGATAATGATCCAAATTGCGTATGTGGTGGTAATTGCACTGAACTAATACCTACCACCGTAGGTGCAGGAGATGGGGGAGTTTATTTAAAGAGTTGCTATATCGGAATAAATTCTCCAAATGCAAGTGGTGTCGTTTCTGTTGCTGCTTCTGAAAATATTCCAGAGTGGCAACTTCTACACAACAGTGAAAGATTAATATCAGATAATCATCCAACAGGAGATACTAATGTTGGTCCTTGGTTCTGTGGTCCATGTCAATCTGACGATATTTCTGATGGATTTGGTTCTCCCTTTACTGCTAACATTTATAGAATGAGAAAACCAAACGGGAGTCCAAGAACTTGTGGTGAAAGGGGATATTATCACAAAATAGAAAAACAAGGATTACAATATATTCTATCTGTAACTCAAGTTCCTGCTACATCAACATCAAACGAATATACTTGCACAAGCGAGATTATAGATTTTGATCCTACTGACTCACCTACTTTTCTTCATGGGTTTGGTAAATGTCAAAGAACAGGTTATTCTGAAGTAAACACTAATACAACTCAAGCATACTTTACATACGCCCCAAACCCAGATGTTTCACTAACTGATTTTTCTGATGTTTATACAGAAGAGTTTGGATGGGGACATGGTGTCTGCTGCAACTATGAAGCAAAAACATGCGAATTTACATTCCAACATAATTGCTTTGGAACATTTACAAACTGGAAAACCTTACTACTAAGACTTAAAAAAAATGTTCCATCCTTTGCAAACATCTTCCAAGCAACTCCTCAGCAACAGTTAACATTAGTACAAGAGTTTTTTAATCAGAAAAAGTGTCTAGCCTCAGATTCAATTCCAGTGGCATGCGAAGCATGTGATGCTGTTTGTAATTTTATAGGACATGCATGTACTGTTCCTTGTAATAATAGTGGATGTCAGTGTCAACAAACCACATATGATCTTTATACCACCCAAGAATGTCCAGAGGGTTGCACTGATTGTGCAACAGGAGAAGCTGGAAGTGGTTGCTGTAAGAGATGGTATGGTCCAGAAGATTCTATGTGTGAAGGATCTACTCAATATACAACAGTTTCTTGTGATGTTCCAGAACCACCAGTGTTAGGAATTTGCTGCAATAGAAATGATCCAACAAATCCCTGTGTGTTTTCCAATCCAGTGGAAGAATCGCAATGTAATTTTGAATGGATTGAAGGTGCTACTAATTGTGAATTGTGCACTTCCAATTTAATTGCTTGTTGTGATCATAGATACAACACTTGTACTCCAAATGTTAAACCAGAAAATTGTGGTGATTACTTCTACGAAAGACCAGCATTAGATTCTAACAATAATCCAGTAAATGATTGTAATAAGTGTAATTTTGAAGAAATTGATATTCCGGGTTGTCAAAATCTTAACGCATTAATTCAAGTAAATAAACCAAATTGTTCAGGATCTCTTGCTGATAAAAATAAATGCTTATGTTCAAGAGGTATTTGTTGTAAAGGAGACGGTACACCAAATCCATCTGGAACTGGCGGTGGATCTGTAGATCAAGCTACTTGTTTTGAAGTTACAGATGTTCAGTGGGTTCAAGATTCATCAGGTAACTATTATCCTCAATCTGAAACTTGTGGAGCTGGCGCAAATAAATTAGATCCTCTTTATTTAACAGATGTGGTAGTTGGTGGTAATGAACTGGAAGTGTATTCACCTTGCTATGCGTCTGCGAATGAAAATTTTAATGGTGCTGATATCTTCACCACTGCTCCAAATGTTTTAGTTTCTGGAGATGCAATTCCTTATGGAGTTTGCTGTCGGTATAAAGAAATTGATGTCAACACAATAGAACCAAATGGTTGTGCATTAGTTAAAGCAACTAGAAATTATTGTGCAGGTAAGTTGTCAGAAGATATAACAGATCCTAATATAAAAAATAGATGGATTGCTTCATATTATGAATGTAAAGATATTTGGGTATATCAATTTCCTCCAAATCCTCTTGGAACGATCTGCACAACAAAAATAAGACTACCAAAATATGATTGTGATATTTGTACAAAGATTGTAGGAAACATTGATAATGCAACAGATCCAGAATATTATTATCCAGGCACTTCATTTAGAACTTCAGGTGGCGTTCTCATAGATTATTACGATTACATGCCTGGAACCTTGCCTGCCACAACGGCAATGAAATCATGTGAGTATTGTACCGAACAACTATTAGTTAAATGGTACAATAAGTTTTTTACTTATAAAGATACATCAACTAAAAGTAAATATTACTTCAACGAGAGAAGTGGAGATTATATTCAGGCAAGAACAACACAAAATGCTTGTTTAAATCCAAATGATGAGAATGAAGTTATAACTGAAGATTGTTGTAACAACCAAGTAATAACTCCATCAGGAGGTGTCTTTAATGACTCATATATGACATTAAAGCAAGATTGGAAAGATAACAGATATGTTCGTGAATCTTGTAAATGTAATCCAAATTACAATATAGCAGATTGTGTTTGTGCAAAACCAAAAACATGCAATCTAACAGAAGAACAGTTAGAACAATATTGTGGAATTGTACCAGATAACGGACTCTGCTGTGGACCTAATGGATGTGCTGGTATCGTAACAGAAGCAGAATGTATCAATCAGGGTGCAAACTATACTTGGTATAACGATACACCATATGATGGTGATGCTAATTGCCCAAGTCCCGATCCTTGTAATCTAGGAGTATGCTGTCAGGGCACTGGTTGTACTGAAAATGTTAGAAGATTTGAATGTCAAACTCCAAATACATTTGTTTCATACGATGAGAACCCACAGGGGTGTACTACAAATCCATGTAACATAGAAACTGGAAGATGCTGTGCATATGGCACAGAAGATCCATTGGATACTTTAGCAGCAGCACAAACTTCATGCTCAATTTTAACTGAATCTGCTTGTCTCAATCTGGTCGAAAGTACAGGTTCAGATGGAACACAATTTACTGTAAACTCTGTTGTTTGGAAACAGGGAGAGAATTGTATCAACAAACAATTTACTTTTGTATTTAATAATACATTAGGTGAATTACAGACAATTCAAACTAGTTCAAATCCATGTCGGATTGGTACTTGTTGTACAGGTAATACCACACAAGGAACTGAATCCTGCTTAGGACTAACTGCGGCACATAATTGTCCCGGTAATGCTATTCCCGGAAGTGGAGGATTGAAGTTTATTCCTGGCAATAGTAATTGTTCTACTACTGATTCTTCGTGTAATCTTTCTCTATGTTGTACCGGATTTGATGCACAAGGAAATGAGATTTTTGATGGTGCTGGATCTTCTACTACAACATATCAAAATTGCACTGCTGATCCAGAGTTAGGTAATGAATTTGTTTTGGCATGTTCATATGGAACATTAGGAGGATTATCTTCATCTGAACAAAGATTATGTGAATATGGAGTATGCTGTCAAGTAAATGGAAATTGTTTAGGATTAAGAAGAAGAATAAACTGTCAATATACTTGTAGTGGTGTCGATGATGCTGATAATACCAATATTTTTGTACCACTAAATGATTTAGGAGATGAATTTAATATTAATTCTCCATGCAATACTGCATCTCTCGCTACAAATTGGTGTGATAAAGGTATCTGTTGTGTTAATGGAAATTGCGTGGAAGGCACAAGAGGTCAATGCTATGTACTAAATGGAGAAGATTTTAGACAAGGGGATACCTGTAATTCTAATCCAAATCACTGTAAATTAGGATATTATTGTCCAAACACTGGATCAAATTGTACTTTACCAGTGTGCAATCCCCCACAAGTTTCTTGTTTACAAGATAACCAACAAGGATTCTTTGTACAAGGAAATAAACTACATAAATCAGAATGGACACCATATAGTTTCACAGAAAATGTTTCAACGTGTGTCGAGGCATGTGATCCATCTTTAGGTTCATGTTGCCCACCAAATGTAGCAACATGCGAAACTAATAAAACTCAAGCAGATTGTCCCAACGGATGGAGTATTAATAACAATTGTACAGATTGTAAGGGGGCATGCTGTTCTTCTCTTGGTGCGTGTTCTTATGTAACAAAAGCAACATGTGACGCCCAAGGTGGAATCTATAAAGGTAATGGAGTTTCATGTGAAAGCAACCCGTGCTTTGGTGCGTGTTGTTGTTTTGGAGAAGAGACTCCTTGCTCTCAAGTTACAAACATAGGAACAACAACTAGCGCACAACAAAACTGTAGTGTGGGTAAATGTCCTGTTGGTGGAATTTACACAAATAATAAAAGTTGTGCACAAGCGCCGGCTTGCACTGGGGCATGTTGTGACGGAACGAGTGGAAACTGCTCACAAAAAACAGCAATAGAATGTGCAAGTTCATCTGGTAGTCGTTATTTTGGAAATATTATACAATGTAGTCCTTCAACGTGTAAGGGTGCATGTTGTAATAACACAACTGGAAATTGTACTGATGTAACCAAGTCAAACTGTAGTACTACAACTTCTACTTTCAAAGGATTTGGAACATTCTGTGATGACGAACCCGCTCCATGTACAGTTCCTACTGGTTCTTGTTGTGTTCTATCCACTGGTTCGTGTTCGGTAACAACACAGATCGATTGCTGTCCAAGTGGCAATTGTGCGGCCGCTGGGAAAGTCTGGACCCTAAATGGATCTTGTAATCCAAATACATGTGCCCAACCAAAGGTTCCTTGTTGTTTTGCAACAAGTAATACTTGCAATAACAACACTTATACTGATGCAACTTGTGCGGCCGCGGGCGGATCTCCTTTATCTCTAGGAGAGACATGTAATGATTGTTTGGGTTCATGTTGCGAAGGAGACGATCAAGCAACATGTACCAATAATGTAAGAAAGTCTGCATGTGTAAATACAGGTCAACCGTGCAATCCACCAAAACATAGTATTGGAAACACATGTTCTCCAACAACATGCCCTCTGCCAAAATATCCATGTTGCCATGACACTTCATGTTCCCAAAGAACATTAGATGAATGTACAGCAATTGGTGGTCAAAGATCAGGCGAGTGCACAGAGTCGTGCGATGATTCAACACGTGCTAACTATGGTGCTTGCTGTTTAAATGAAACCTGCTACCAAGAATTTGCAAATTTATGTGAAAATGCAGGAGGAACTTCATATCCTGGGAAAAATTGTGCTCAAGTAAACTGTCAGCCAGCAGGATCGTACAGCTGCTGCACCCATATTTCTACTCCTGGATGCACGGGAGATGTAAATAGTACTGTTACATGTACTAACGTAAGTTCACCAAATGAATGTCCTCCTGATCCAACATACGAACAAATAACAATTCAATGCGATAGCGATAATGATGGAATTCCAGATATCGATCTAGAAGTTAATGTAACTACTCAAAAGTATTTTTCAGAAGCTCCATGTACTGGATCAGACTGTGATGCGTGCTCGTCGTCGGCCCCGCCAGCTTCGGAGTGTTTGGTACAATGTTGTTATGACGGAACACCAGGGGGTTGTGTGTATGCAACAGCTTGTTTGAATGCCGGTGGGCTTCCTTCTGGTCCTTGTGATAATGATTGTGGTACTTCTGGTCCGGATGCTCTGACTTCTTTAACTTCTTCAACTTGTTCATACTGCTGTGGATGTGTAGATGGTAGAGTAAGAGACTGCTGCTATGAAAAAGTAGATGGTAGATTTGTGTGTGATGCTGAAATAAATTCATCACAAAATAAAGGTATATGTGAAGCAAATACTTCATATGGATCTTATTGCGATACAACTCAAGAAATTCCAGTATGTGCTTGGGTTGAAAACAATCAAACACAGTATTCTAATCATAGATGCGTAACTCTTACTGACTGTGAAGGTACATATACAGGAACAACAAATGTTTCAACATCTGGTTCTGCTTTGGTGCTAAAAGTAGGAGAAGAAGAGATAGAGTGTTTTGTTGACAAGAGAATTCCTAGAGCATGTTGCTATATTGCATACGATGCAAATGATTTCCCAGTAGGAATCACATGCGAAAATGTATGTACTTCAATAGAATGTGAAACTAAATCTCCAGTATATTCTGAAGTCGCAACTACTCATTTAGGAATGTTTAATTGTATCGATGATACCTATAATTTCGATAATACTGATGGTGGGTATTGTAGAACTTGGTGCGCTTGTGGTAAAGCTAGTTCTTCGGGAGATGATCGTTGCTGGGAAACAAATGATACCGATGATGTAGATGATGGAGTTCCTCCAGGATTTAGATATTGTGGTTCATTACAAAGCAGTCCGCTCGGTAACCTGGAGGAAAATTACACCATAACAACTCTAACACCAAAAGAAGCATCATATCCTAGTATTTACAATACTGGTGCTCTTTGTGGTAAAGAATTACTAGAAGGTAAAGGATCATTCAACTGTGGTATAGAAACTGAAGGATTCTTACTAAAGAGTAGTTATAGATTTAGTTCTAATTATCTAAGAGACATAAACACAGGAACATGTTTCAATCTAGTTAAGAAAGATGATGGAACTTATGAGTATGAATGTGATCTATCGTTTAAGACAGATTGTACTGCAAAGGGTGGTTACTTTGTAACTCTAGTTGATTCTGGAAATAATATTTGCACAGGATCGCATGTCCCAACTGCACCACAGTTTGATACCAACAAGCAGTTAGTTGCTCAAACCATGAGTGAAACTGACTTCCTAAACGAAGGTTTAATATTCGGTGATTATAAGTGGGGCGGATACTTTGTTGGAATATTCAAACCAGGCGAAACACAAGTATATGGATCTGACCCAGAAACTTTAGATAGACCACTTTATAGAAAATCTAAGATTTCTTCATATGGTAAATCTACAGGTAAGGGTTGGGCACTATTCATCCAAGATGTGTCATATAAGGTTAGATACTTTGATCCAAGAAACGAACAAAGTCTCAGAGTTTCGACCAAGACATCTATGCATGATGGGTTCAATAACTGCTATAAGACTCAGTTTGTAGAAACCGGCAATCTATTTAAGAAATTCCATCTTGTAACTGCTGGTGGATTTGCCGATTATTACTTACCGTCTTTAGAAGAAATGGAATTCTTGGCAAGCAAACTACACGAAGATCCAGAAAATTACTTTACCTATCTAAAGAAGTTGCATAGAGGCGATATAGATAATAGTGTATTCTGGACATCTAGTGCATTCAATACAAATCTAGTTTATGCCACATATTTGGATGTGGAAAATGTTAAGGACTTCGGTAAAGTAATACTAGTCCCAGCACACTCTAGAGAAATATATAATGCATTCTTTGTCAGAAGAATTGAGTTGACTTAAACATTAATTTGACTTATAATTGATGAGCAGGAGTATATTATGAGCGAAGAAACACCAGAGTTTAGAAAAGAAGAAGTAAAGAAGCAGGGTGGAATTGCAAATAAGTTGACAATGGTTCAAAACTTTGCAACTGCGTTAACTTCAAGAGGACTAAAGAACGATAAGACAACAAAACCAGTAAAGCAACTAAGAGTCCTCAGTTGTTTTGGTAATCAAAATTTAGGTGGTGTTCTACCTCCATGCGAACACCTTAAGGAATCATCAACTCCCGGAAAGCATTTCTGTGGTGGATGTGGTTGTGGAGATCGCAAGGGAACATGGCTTGTTGCAGAGGGGGATGAATATAGTAAGTTGGATTATCCAAAACTAGCATGTCCTCTTCAGATGCCTGGATTTACAAACTATAAGAAGAGTGAACCAGACGAAGCAACATCACCTATTACTAGACGATATTATATCGAAAACATGTCAATTAAAGATATTGAAATTGTTTCAGTAACAGTTCATGGTGTGCCTCCTCCACCACCAAAGAAAGAGGAACCACCTCCGACTGAATCTTCCTCGGAAACTCCTACAACTTAAAATATAATAAAATCTCCGTATAAATACTACGGAGATTTTTTAATGCTAAACATAACTTCCAAAGAAGAACTAATAGAATATTGTCTTCGCAAATTAGGCAAACCTGTTATACAAATAAATGTTGATTATCAACAGTGCGAAGACCGTTTAAATGATGCTCTATTGTTTTTCTCTGAACGCCACTTTGATGGTGTAGAAAAAGGTTATTTTAAGTACCAATTATCACAAGAAGACATTGATCGGAAGTTCGTAGAAACCAACGATATTGGCCCTATAAATGGAATTACTGGAGATAGTCCAACCGGAAGAGATATAGTTTCTGTTGTTAAAGTTTTTCAGTTTGGTAACTTTACATCAATCGACATGTTTGACATTCGATATCAGTTAGCATTGACTGACTATTTCGGAATCAATAGAGGTCTTGCAGGAACTCCGGCACTCGGTATGGCATCATATGATGCAACCAAAAAATATATCAAACTAATTCAAGATTTCTTTCAACCAGAAAAAGCGATCAGATTTAGTAAAGTTACAAATAGAATATACATCGATGGAACTTTAGCAGATATCACTGCTGGAAGTTATATCGTTGTAGAAGCATATGCAACATTAGATCCTGATAAGTTTACTGAAATTTACAATGATCGTTGGTTGCAAAAATATACTACTGCTTTAATTAAAAGACAGTGGGGTTCTAACATGGCAAAATACGATGGAGTTGCACTCCCTGGTGGAATTGTCATGAAAGGTTCTCAAATTTATGCAGAGGCAATTCAAGAACTAGCAGAAATAGAAAATGAATTCTTGAGAAGTTACGAACTACCAGTTGACTTCATGATGGGTTAAACATGGCAGTAAATCCCTTTTTTAAAGATTATGTTGGCGAACAAAACCTATTGAATGATCTGGTTATAGAAACCATCAAAGCAACAGGTAGGGATGTTGTTTATATTCCTAGACAATATTTAAACTTAGATCAAACTCTAGGAGAGGATACTCAAGGTAGTAAATTTACCAAAGGATATCCAATAGAGATGTATTTAAGTGATGTCCAACAGTTTGGTGGAGATAGAGATATCGTCAGTAAATTTGGCATTCAGTTGACAGATAGAATCACATTAGTTCTATCAAAAACTAGATTTCAACAGGAAATTGTATCAAAAGAAACAAATATAACAAGACCAAGAGAAGGTGATTTAATTTACTTTCCAATGATGGAATATTTGTTTGAAATTAACTTTGTTGAAGATAAACAACCATTCTTCCAGTTCGGTAATCTTACAACATATAACTTAGTATGTGAAGTCTTCCACTATTCACACGAAACAATAAGCACAGGAAATTCAGACATAGATTCAGTACAAACAGATCGCAAAGAATACCTGAAGAAACTGAAACTAAGTTTCACTCCTCTTGGTGCTACTGCTAATTATAACTTCTTGAATGGCGAAAGACTATTCCAAGTTGCTGGCGTTACTGGTTCCGGTGCTACTTATGCAAATGCAACTGCATATGGTACAATAGTAGAATTCAACTACTCTGGTGGAAACACTTATAATTATATCTACGTCGCTGATATTACTGGATCGTTTGTATCTGGAGACGAATCTGTTAAGGGTATTACATCTGGTGTAGAATATAGTCTAATAGATGTTACAACCAGTTCTGTTGTGGTTGCAAGAAATCCAGAAACAGAAGATCCAGATAGAGATAACGATG
>Ga0172372_10002893_pt1 | contig 25712 bp, 15 predicted proteins | sample LakKiv5m_2_FD_114544 | JGI IMG/M metagenome (GOLD analysis project Ga0172372, IMG submission 114544) | Freshwater microbial communities from Kabuno Bay, South-Kivu, Congo - kab_092012_9.5m | ecosystem: Environmental > Aquatic > Freshwater > Lake | place: Democratic Republic of the Congo...
ACCCCCCGAAAAAGATGCCAAAATCATCATCATCAACTGTCTCACCCTCCTCCAGCATATCCGCAGGAATAAATGACCCATATGTACTTGATCCAGAAGGACTTATAAGCTCCTCTGCGTGAGATTCTTTTGCCCTACCAGCTTGACTTTTTACGGCAGCAGCAGTTGCATTTCTATTTAAATGCTGCTCCTCGAACTGTGATTTAGTAAGCATTTTTGAAATACACACCTTATTTTTGTATACAATGCATAAATCTTCAGAACCCGGATCAATTACATAAAGCTCTTCATTATCTAAAACCACCTTTCCTGCGGCAAACCATCCGCCGTCAGTATAAAGGCAAACATATTTATCCACCAAACTAGAACTTTTACTCATAGCAAACCTATCTCTTTTGATTTCTTTATCAACTCGGATTCCGCACTATCGTGCGGCAGGCTATAAGTGTTTATATACGATTGTATCATTTTTAAATCCTCAACCCGATCTAGCTGATGCTCCTCAAGAAGTTGAGGGTAATTTGATCTTACCCAATCAATAAGCATCTGGAAAATATCTTTGTTTTTTGCCCTACTTTGCCTATCAGCATACATTCTTTCGAACTCGTTTAAAATAGACGGAGAAAGAAATGTTTGAGTTCCATTTATTGGCTGACCCGTCTTTTTAAATTTAAAATCAAACATCCAGTTAATATAATGCCCTATCTTTTTTATCGTAATTACACGAACATCATTTCTCTCATCTCTAGGAAGAGATTCGTAATTTTCCGGAGCCATTGTTTTAAATAATTTTGCAAAATCACGACTTTCTTTTGTCGAGGTAGGTCCTTTTTTAGATCTAACTAGTTTAAACCGAATGCCATTAACCTTCTCATATTTGTGACAAAAATACGCCAGCAAAGTTATATGATTCCAGTGCTCAATGTCCGTCTTGAGCCATTCGGGAATCTTGTCATAAAATTCCTCTTCGGTCATAATTACCTCTGCTTTGGTGGCAATTTTACTCTGAACTCTGGTTCTGATTTGTATGTTTGTATTCTTACTGAAGAATGCTCCCTTAGATATCTGCAGTCATCCAGAAAGTCAATAACTATTGCAGATTTTTTACCGGGATAGCTTCTAATAACCCTACCCACTCTCTGAAATGCTAACGCCCTTGATTTACCCCCGGAAGCTATAATAAGCGCATCTAGCATTGGGATATCAACACCTACCTCGAATATCTTTGATGCAATAATAATGTCAATTCTTCCATCTTCTAGTTCTTTTATTATTTGCTTTCTCTCTTCAGCCGTATTTGCACCGGAAAGGTACTCTACGTTTAATTTTTCAGATAGCATATCATACAATATTTTCCCATGCTCTATTTTTGATATCAATATCAAAGTTTTCTTTCCTGATGCAACAAGCTTTTCTGCACAATTTTTAATTTTTAAATTTCTTTCATCGTTTTGCACAATATAATTCTTATATATTTCCGGATATGTGCTTCCTGGACTTGTCATCTTTGAGTTTCTGATAATGTGGATTTCCGGTCTAACTAGGATGTTTTTATTTATAAGGTCTGATGCGCTAAGATCAAATATCTTTGGGCCAGAAACAGCTTCTATAAGCAGATCGTCGCCGCTCTCTCTCCATGGCGTTCCAGATAAAAGAAATCTATGCCTTGCGGACGTACTATTTTTGTGCAAAAACTGCACGGTATTTGATGCTGCATATTGACATTCATCTACGATAATCAGATTTGCATTCCTGACTAATCTTTTTATTTTATCAATATTTTCCTTTCTTTGCTTGCCTTTATCTAGGGATGCGGCATCCAATTCTGAATCTGATATGGAAAATTTTTCACCAAAAGCAGATACTGCAGACCAAATAGTGCAAATGTTTATTCCTTTGACAATCTCACACTTCCCATCTCCTATAATCCCACATTCCACACCCAAAGCTGATGTCACCGTTTCATACATTTGATACAAAAGATCTTTTGTGACAACGTAAATAATTGTGTCCGTATTATATTTTCCCGCTATCATAGCGCACATCAAAGCCTTCCCAGAGCCGGTTGGAGACTTTATAATTCCGCTCCCAGCGGCAAAAGCTTTTTTTACCACCTCCTCCTGATAGTCTCTTGGCTTAAACCTTTCAGTAAGACATATCTCTTTTCCGTACTTTATTTCCGGCCTATTATCTATTATCTCATACTGAACATTAACCTTATTAAATAATGTGGTAATCGTTTGCAGCATTCCTATCGGGAAATAGCCATGCTTTGTAAGTAGCCTTATTCTGCCATCCCAATTGCCTCTACCCGAGAATTGATGACCCGGAATAACATAACTCAACCTTCTATCTAAAACCAGAAGAAGTTCTTTGTCAATTTCACCAACTATATGGCCAGTGGTATTTGTCAAGTATATTTTTATCATATATATTTTGTATATATGATAATACTTTATTAATTATTTTTCTTTCTTCTTTTATCTACAATTATGACAGAATCATTTTCATTTTGAGTGATGGCTGGTTCTGGTTTAACGCCTTCAGTTTTCTTTTGTCTTTTCTTTGCGACAGGCTTATCATCACTATTTACACTTACTTTTTTACCACTTACCTCAAGTAAGTATTTTAAAAACTGTTCATTTTTCTTTTTAACACTATCACTTTGCATGATGTTTTGATAAATAAGTTAACATGGAATTGAATATCTCCATATCTTTAACTATTGACATAGGAACCATACTCATATCTGCCTTTAGGTAATTTGGCTTACACAAAATTAGTCCCTTTGGCTCATTCATTGGTTGGGCATTGGTTGTTATCACCTTGCATCCAAATTTAATCCCCTCATATATAGATAGACCAAGACCTTCTCTTAATGACGGCGCAACAACGCACTTCGCCCTATTTAACAGCTCAACAATCTTTTCTCTTGGGACATAATCATTTATTGAAACCAGATTTTTTATGCCATCTTGGGCCTTGTTGTATTTGCCTACATATACAAAGTTTATATCTTCGCGTAAAGCAGAAAGCTTGCTAAAGGCGTTTAGAGTTTCTGTTGTATTTTTAACGTCAAGACCATCATTTGTTGCCCCAAAATGTATAAATGTTATATCCTTCTCCACTTCACTTGGGGCTTCGGACGTAAAATCCCATCGCACATTTTTTATTCTATCCGGAATATCAGAGTATGTATGTGAAAATGTTTTAAATGTATGGTCATTCAAACACCAGACTTGATCAAATAACTTATAAGACTTTCCATAGAACCCATGCTTATTAACCCACTCCAGCATTGGAACATCTATAACCTTCACGCCAGCATTTTGCGAATGCAAAATCCAATCAGACTTCCCCGTGAAAGTTTCAAATGATATAATCGCATTCGGCTTATGCTTGTATATTTTATGAATTGTTGTGGTTTTAATGGCAACTTCATTATTTAGTGTCAATATCTTTTCTTTGTCAATCCCTAGATCAAATCGTGCAGGAGGATATGTACTTTTATATATTGCGCCGTCTAATACAAACCTTTCTTTTGGTAAATAAAAAACCTCTTTACCTAGTGATTCTATTTGTTCACCCAAGGATTTTGCCAAATAAAACAATCCTGATTCGAACAGGTACGTCTTTATAAAGACCGTATCCATTCCCGCTAAGCAATCAGAAATGGATTGCGCTTTCTTTTTTCTTCCTGGCTTCATTTATTCTTCCATTTGATTCATTTTTAATGATACTGATTATTTCCTTTTCCTTATGTTTATTTTTTAAATATAAAGAGTTAGAATCAGTATTCACCCTGTAGGTATACATATCATTATGTATATATTTCATATTCACTTGACCAGTTAACTCTCCGATTTCTGATAGCGCCAGCCAAGCAGAATAATCCTCAGCTATATTAAATCGTTCGTCAAAAAAATACCCGCGATATTTCATTACCTTTTCAAATGCATTCCTTGTTATTGTAACAGACCCTAGCGCTATATAATTAACCTTTAGAAGCATCTTATGGTTAATAATCACAGGTGATTTATAAAACAAACCATTATCATGATTATCAATGAGCCTTCTGTAGTTACCACAAACAAGGTCTATTCTTGGATCTGAATTTAACTCTTTTATTGATGCGCTTATTTTATCCTTACTTACAAAATCATCTGCATCGATAAATGATATGAATCCAGATGTTGAGTTTTGCATGGCAAAATTTCTTGCACCACCAGGGCCTAGATTTTTATTGAGATGAAATACTTTTACATCATATTTATTTAAAATGTAACTATAATCTCTTTTGCAACCATCAATAACTATATTTATTTTTATATCTTTATATTCTTGCTCAAGACAAGACTGCACGCACTGATCCAGTTGCTGAATATTTGAGTTATAAACCGGAATAACAACATCTACTGTCAAATATTTTTCTCCAAAAACGCCCTTAACGCTATATCTGACTTGAATCCTGTCATAGTATCGACTACCGCGCCATTTTTTATAACAACCAGGTGTGGTATGCCCATCACAGAAAACTCTTTTGATAAGTTAATGTTTTGATCCGCCTTTACCTTGTAAACGTTTAATTTTAACTCGGAAGCCATAGCCTGTAATGCGGGAGTCATTACTTTGCACGGACCACACCAGTCCGCAGAAAACAAAATAAAGTTCAAATCGTTTTTCCCAACTTCCTGCTTGAAATTATCTTCATTTAATAATTGCATCATGCATCCTCTATAAAATCTTCAAAACTTTCCAACACTATTGAAACCAACTCTTCCTTGGTATCTATATCTATACTATCAAACCCAGGAATAGTCAGTGTTAAATATTCTAACGCAAGCCCAATCTTTTCGTCAATATCTTTGACCTCAGACATAACTAACTTATATAAAAACGTTAGCTTTTCAGTCTTTGTTAAGAACATGCTTATTCTTCTTTTTTTCGCCCTTTCTTTCTACAAGCTCATCGCATGAATCACTTTTCACCAAATCATCTACGAGTAATCTCTCGAATTCTTCATCTTTGTGCATAGAAGAATCTGCTGTTTTTTTCAGCTTAAATACCTTTACTTCTCCATCTTTTTTGAATGCCATAAAAGCTCCTGTATGTCATACTCATACATCTCTTTTAATAGGTCTTTCCATGAGTACGTAGGTTTCCACCCCAAATTGCCCATTATTTTTAATGGGTTACCCTTTAAAAAAGGCACTTCCGATGGGCGTATAAATCTTTCGTCAAGCTCATATACGTCCTCAAACTTTAATTGTGCTAAATCGCATATATATCTAAACATTTCCTCTATCGTTGCACCGCTCCCTGTTGCAACTACATAATCAGATGGCTCACCTTGTGCGAGTATTAGCCTCATCGCGGAAGTATAATCCTTCGAATGACCCTCATCTCTAAATGCAGATAGATCTCCCATCTTTACTTTTTTACGTAATCCAGACTTAACCTCGGCGATCCCTTTTGTCATTTTTCGAGTGGCAAAATCTACTGACCTATATACAGATGAGTGATTAAAGCATATTGAACTAGATGCATGCAATCCATATGCCTCTCTATAGTTTTTTGTGGCATAAAAGGCAGCAACCTTTGATACCGCATATGGCGACCTTGGGTTAAATGGAGTAGTTTCTGAATACCCATCTTGCGGGCAATTTAAACCACCAAACATTTCAGATGTAGCAAAGTTTAAAAATCTTGTCTTTGGGGATATTTGCCTAATAAGCTCCAGCATCATAATTACAGCTTCTGCATTGGTTTTGAATGTATCAACTGGGTCTGTAAAAGAATAACCCACATGTGTTTGGGCTGCGGTATTATAAAACTCCTCGGGCTTATAATCATGTAATAGTTTTGAAATACAAGTCGGATCCGTTATATCGCCATTAATAAATGCAAAATTATCATTATCGAAATATTGTTCGATATTGGAGATACCACTTTCTACGCTTTTTCGTCTCGATACGCAAATGACTTTGTAGCCATCCGATAGTAAAGATTGAGAAAGGTATGCTGCATCTTGACCAGCGCCTGTAATGACTGCAGTTTTCAATTTATCACCATATTATAGTTTAATTTCAACAATGGATTGCTCATGCCATTTCACATCTTCTTGGTAAAGCCCAAACAATAAGGAATAGTCATCAAATCTTAATCTTTTCGTGTTAACAACCAGCTCCAGCATTTTATCTCTGTATGAGTCAGTCTCTGTAAGCACAAACTCACTAACATCTTGCAATGCAGAATGTTCTTTGTCGATTTCACCAGTCTTTTTCTTTATCGCAAATGCCTTAAGTTTAAAAGATTTTTTAGAAGGCGGAATTTGACCAACTGCAACACTTAGTTTGTATCTAAAAATATCTTCGGCTCTAACTACTGGGCTAACCACAATATTTACCCTTTGCCTTCCATTAATCCTTCTGTTTGATTGATTTATCTTCCCAAGCTCCTTTAGCTCTCGAATCGATCCATCATTTATAATTTCCAAAAGACGCCCTGATGATTTGTGATAAGACTGTGTGCTTAATATAAAATCAGACGCTCTCTTTCCTACCTCCATAGCCAAATGCTGATCGCTAAATACATTAATCATTTGATGCACAAGTTCATCCTCAGATATCTTACAAAACTCACCTATATATTTCTTGCCACCATTTTCTTTTTCGCAAAATGAATCACCATATCTTGCTGGCTGTAAACCGATAGGCTGAATGGGAAATGATATAGTATCTTTTGCGATATCAGTCAAGGAACTCCAGTTGCATAATATTGTTGGTAACCCTGTTGCCATAGCTTCTCTTGGTGGTAACCCAAATCCTTCTCCCAGAGATGGGAATACAAACGCATCTGCTTTTTTGTATAATTCAAGCAACTTTTGTTTTGGGTAAAATTCAGTAATGAATTCAACGTTTTTCTTGTATTGTGAATATTCTGGAGGCAGTGAAGTGTTCTTGCTACATTTTACTATTAATCTCACATCTTCGTTATCATGAAAGGCTTTTTTAAACGCACTCAGGACCATTCCTGTGTTTTTTCTTATATCATTTATATTATGCCTTGCGAATAAAAGTAAAAATGTAAATGGCTGACTACCTAATCGCTGACGGCGGTCGGAAAACCTCCAGAACTCGGTATCTACGCCAAGCGGACAAATTTCGATCGGTATATTTATGCCGGAATCTCTAAATAGATTTTGGCAAAATTCTGATGGCACAATTACACGATTATAATTTGAATTTAACTTGTTAGGCCAAGCAGAGGGTAACTGAGTTGACTCAAACATTGTAAATGAAAATCTTTCAATATTTAGTTTTCTATGAACACTTAAAGACTCTGTAATTGCAGGTTGTGAATATTGTAAATACTTCTTCCCAACCAGCCCTTTTGAAAAGTTTATGCTCTTTATTAGTTCCGGATCCGAATTCTTCTCATAATTTGGGTCTGTATACATTGGCAAAAAAGACAAGGAAATCTTTTTTGACAAACTAGAAACTAATTGCTCTGCGCTTCCTCCATAGCCATCACCCGCACACAAAATAGACTCGAAAATAAGGCCACCCAACCTTTCAGTATTGTTTTTCATTAAATCGTCCTAATTCTGTCTGATATATACTTTGAAACTTCTTCCGCTGTAAAATTTTTGCCCAGTTCAAATGCATTATTGCCCAACTCCTCAAGTTTGGAGTAATTGAAATATGCATTCTTCATCTGTTGTTCTACGCTGACTATACTTGGGTGAGCCCAATTGTGAGACCTGGAATATAAATTATTCCATTGCATTCCGGAAATAGGCCCTTCATAATGCTTTAAGAGTAATGAGTTAGTTTCGTCTAGCCACTCTGAAATTCCACCATATTTTGTTGATATAATTAACTTTTTCGCCAACATCGCATCATGCAAGGACATCCCCCACCCCTCTCCATGATGAGGAGATACATATACTTGACAGGCCGAATGTAATGCGGAAATATACTCTTCCCTGATTGGGTCCGCTATTAAAAATATTTTCGGAAAGTATTTCAACCTTGTTGAATACTTTATAGCCTTTATATCCTTGATTATGTTCGAAAAATTAGCGCCGTCGATAGGGTTTGTTTTTATCACCAAACACACCTTATCATCTGGCTTAAATGCTCTTAAGTACGAGTATATAAGCTCTCTATACCCCTTTCTATCATGCCATTGAAATATGGAGTAAAACTTGAAATATTCTTCTGAAAAAATTTCACGATCTGTTTTTGTAATAAACGATGCTTTTTTTGAAAAATCTCTGGGTATTGCCGGAGTTGGAATAACGGAAACCTTGCCACGAAATCCAGACTTAAGAACTAAGTTTTTCTGAAAAACAGTAGGAACCCATAACTCATTTGCTTTATTTATCTGATTTTTCCATTGAGCAGGTAGCGTATCCGTCTCCCAATAGAAATAAGCTATTTTGTAATTATTATTTTTTTGCAGATTCCAGGGGGGTATAGATAAATAAAAATCTATATCCCCATCCGAATTCGAGTTTTTTAATGATAATAGAAAGTTTTTATTCGAATTAGTAACTGGTATCTTAAAAGAAGTTTGCACATCAGATAACGAAAAAGATAGCGCAAAAGACTTTGTTGCCATACCATATCCGGTAAGCTCATCTATTTTTCCGTAAAAATTAACACCCTTCATACAAAATCTCCCATTATAACAACTTCGCCATCTAGGTCTCTTTCATTATTCCTCTTAAAAGAGTCTATATCTCCAACGATTGCATTTTTAAATAAATTAGAACACTCCGAAACGCCATGGTTCTTTATTACAAAACTTCTTGCGTTATTTGTCAGATTTGCTCTATTTATATTAGTTCTGATTATCTTAGAATCTTCTTCTGGGTTCCCATATATTCTAATACCAGTATGATTATCCTCTAATATGGAGCTTATTCCGCCAACAAGATTAGAAAAAACCAAAACATTTGACGACATGGCTTCTAAGATTGAAATGGACGTACCTTCCAGGTCCGAAGCCATCAGAAATGCGTCCATCATGAGGTAATATGAAGATGTATCATCCTGATGACCTAGCAACTTTGTGTTTGTAAGGCCCTCACTCTTTATTCTGCTTAATAACCTATCTGACTCTGGTCCATCACCGACAATGATAAAGTTAAAATCCTTCATAATCTTTGCCGTGTCCAATACGTAGTCTATATTTTTCTCTTTTGACAATCTCGCAACTATACCTATTGTCTTTTTTTCATTTCCAAATGGATTTTTTATATTTTTCAAACTAAATGGGGTTCTATGAAACCTTTCTGTATCAACGGGGATCGGAACAACTCTTCTTTCAAAAATGCCTGAAATATTCATACCTAATTCTGGGTATGTAATAATCATGGTGTCTATACCAATCCTCTCTTCTAGTGTGGACATTGACCCCTTCCACTTGAAGTCACTATGATATATCTCTATCACCTTTGATCTTAAACCATTAGATTTCATCTCTTGAACCATATCGTAGATGTCCTTTCTGTTATAGAACAAAAAAACATCCGATTGATGATTCATTATCCATTTCTTCATATCTTCCGGGTTCCCGAAAATTCGAAATGATACAAACGGATCATCCTCAAAAAACATACGAATCCGGTTATCTCCAAACATTAAAAAATTAAAAAACAAGCCATCCCTCCGGCTTGATTTAACCAAATCTTTTAAGTAAACCTCTGCGCCGCCATAAATACCATAAGGTATGACGCAATTTACAACAACCCTTTCTGTCGGAGAATTAGTGCTCATTTTCTATCTATCCCCTCAAATAAGTGTAATATACCCAGAACGAAATCATTTGCAAAGTGAAATAATTTCATTAGAAACATTCTTCCATGTATATTTTCCTATATTTTTATTTTTAGAAAATTTATCTTTTAAAGATTTAAAATTCAAATACGCATACATCATCTTATCTTTTAAATCTTCAAAGTTCGGCATAAATACCGTTGCCTTATCAGAATAAGAAATATATTGATATCTCGCCTCTGCAGGAATCTCTTTTGCCATCACAAGCAAGCTATTACTTTCATTTAGAAAATCAATCTGTCCAGTTGCACCCGGAGCTATAACCACCAAATCTCTAGATAAAGACTCCAGCAATGGTAGTCCAAACCCTTCAGACGATGTTGCGGACACAAATACGTCGCATGCGTTATATAATTCCGCCATATTATCTACTCTTCCGGAAACTACTTCCAGTTGTGGCAAATCATTCCTTTTTCCTAGAAATTCTGCCTGAATGCCTTTTAACATATTTATAAAATCATATTCAAAATGAAGAAGCTTTTCCTTCTTATCTAAATTTGTTTTTATAACAAGACACACGTCGTCTTTTTCTGAGAATAATTCGTAATATGCCCTTATAACCATATCTATGTTTTTTCTATAATGAGGTATAGAAACATTTAAAAACTTAAAAGATTTTGAAGTTCTTAGGCTGTATTTTGTACTTGTATTTACAAAATCACTCGACACCCCATGTGGAACTACATAACATTTTTCTTCTGGCCAACCTGCTTTTATAAAAATATCTCTAACATAATTAGAGGATGGCAGAATTAAATCAACATACTTATGAGAATTTTTCCATTGTGGTGGCAAAACAGATGACTCATAATTATATATTGCAAATTTATTTTTTGAATTATTCTGAAATCTTTTTTGGAAATTAGCAGGCTGCGTATATGTTATGTCTAAATCAAAACTAATTGATTTATCGACTCTAAAATGCTGCAGTAATTTATCACCAACAAGCTCTTTTCCGTTTATTGAGTCGAGATAAAGCCCATGCTCATGTTCCATTTCATTAAGAATACTCCGCATAGTTACAGCCCAACTATGAGAAGTTCCAAGCATCGATCTGCATCTGATATTCATGTAGATATGATACTACATACCTACATCACGAGTTGCACTATTTGCTCTTATCTATTAAATTAACTTTGAAACAAACAATCGAATGGGCCATCTATAAACACACCGGTTCCGGATGTGCCAACCACAAAGTAGCATTGGTCCTCCGGAGAAAATGCGTTTTGATCAAAGCATTCACCTAAACCAATTTTCTTTAGCTCATTAATTCCTAATGCTATGTCTTTGTTTTTAAACCCAGATTTCTTAAGATATACACCGAAATTTATAACCGTTCTATTTTGAGCAACCGCATAATCGTATAAAATATTTTTCGTGTTAAACGAAGCTATACCCGTGCTTGGATCTATAGTTACTCCAACCTTAAATATAACGCCACTGGTAACATCTCGATACTCATATACTATTTCGCACTGGGTAGATATTTCAAGCGATGCAGTATCACCATACTGCTTTCTTATATATATACCCTTGCCGTACCCTGGGAGATGGCCAATTTGAGAAACCCAATAAGTAACCATGTTGGTTACATCAACATCAATCGCCTCTCCCGATATAAACGTTCCTGGGCTAAATGTCTCTATTATTGAATTGTTGTTACTCACCGGATAATTATGAAAAGAACTGAACGACGATGCGTTTATTGTTTCAAACGGCACAACCTCAAAATTCTCAGAAATAGTTCCGGAGGTGGCCGGAATCAACTTAAGCGTTGCCGATAAAATATCCGTCTTGCCTGAGAATGGTAACGGCAGTAATAATGTCATGCTTGAAGATTCAGCAGTAGTTATATTTCCGGATATTATGGATGTGGTCGGAGATGATACATCAACTATTGATGACAGAAACGAACTTCTGAAATCTACATTATTGGTGAGTGTTTCAAACACTAATCCCGCATCAGTAGAATCTTCTTGTGATGCAATAACGAATAATTCAACATCGCCAGAGCCTTGTGGGTTTATGGTATTGCTACCAATCCTTACGAATTGACCAAAACTATCAATGGTAGATTCCAATATTGCGCTTGGGAGAACATACCATGCAGTTATAATGTCGCTTTCTCTTTTTAGCCTAAAAATAACTTTATCACCAACATCTTCTGGCGAATCAATCTCATAATCAAAAGACTCAATTTCTACCATTAGCGTGTTATATATCTTTCCAGAGAAAAACAATTTGGTATCTTCCCCGCCACTCACTCTCCATCCTATATTAAGCTCGGAGAAACTTCCATCGGTATTAGACACTTCTAGCTTATAATAAAAAGATACCGTACCCGTAGTAAGCAGATCTCCCGACCAACTTAGCCTATGTGCGTTAATATCAATGATAAAATTACCACCAAGACCTTGTGCGGCAAGTGGTGAGGTTATTTCTGCCGTTTTCTCCGACACACTTGTTGTGGTGGTCAAATCTATTGACAATGATTCCGATACGTTGTTTGTGATTGTAAATTCCACATCGGAAGTCACTCCCCAATCATCAAAATCATTGTAATACAATCGGTCGTACTGATCGAAAATATGCTCAGAAGTCAAAACTGATTCTTCATGAGATTCAACCTCATCCACCACATATCCATCTACAAATGCATCAACATGCAGACTTGCTATCGATTGAGAAAACTTTACCCTTCCTTTTGTAATATCCGTATCCAGTCCGGAATCTTCACACCCTACGTATGTACCATCAGAATATTTCATGGCATCATATCCAGCGGCTGTCTTACACCCGCCTTCATCGGCACGAATAAATGTGTTATATAAATCTATAGAGCAGTTTTCAATTGTGCCTGGTGGTAACGGCACTGATATGTTTACATACTCAAAATCACCAGGATGTGGAACTCCGGGCGAAGAAAGTATATTTCCATTTGGCAAATACAAATCGCCTGGGAGATATAATTGATTTTTATATTGAGGCGAACATACCGCTGGGGTCGAACAATCATCCGTTTCACAAACACATGATGTTGTAACTTCCTCTATAAATGTTGATTCCACAAAACGACGCAAGTCACATGTGTTTATAAAATAAGAATGATGAGAATTACTTGTAAAATTTATTGCATAATTTTTAGATGCAAAAGGAATATCTAATAGTGACTTGTTATTGGCAGTAATATTTGTTGCCGTACCGCTTGTAACCAACACATTAAATGCGCTATCCCCATTAAACGATACTGCGCCACCAAACAAATCTGTTACTACAATCGTTATCGTTACGTTATCATTGGCAACCTGCTTTTCCGCTATTAAGTATTCTCCCTCATCCAAAGAGGGGGATGGTATCTGAACCTTGTCACCAATGCGAATCGCTAGAGCTTCTTGGTAAGAGATTGTTGAGAATGTAATCTCGTTTGATAATGCAGTAGTTATGCCCGTTGATGCGGCATCTTCGAATATAGATGGAAAATCATCTTCTTCGAAAATATTCTCAACCGTTAATTCCAATATATTAAAACTTTCTGGAATTGAGAAATTTACATAACCATCAATGGCATCTTCTAGCAACTCTATATCGAAACCATCTATAGTCTGGTCGTTATTAAGATCCGATTTCACGAAATCAATTATATTTAACTCACCGCCAAGAATCTTTCTTTGTGTGGCATCAGAAGTTATTGTATTTCCTGCTACATCTAGCATTAGTGATAAATCTGTTGCGGTTAACTTTTTATCTGAATTTAAATCTCCGGCATATATTTTTTTACATTCCGCTTTCACTATTCTATATTTAAAACTACATTCACAATCCGTATCTGGTACGAAAACCCTTCCGATTAGGTTTCGGTCTAAAAGATTTGATCCTGGGTTAAAAATTGTTATCTTATTTACGTCTATCTGTCCGGGCTTATCGATTACACCCGCAATTGAAACATCCGTCCTTGTGTTAGTATCCTTAACCAATGCAAGAATTAGTGGCGCATAATCAGAAGTTATTTCTTCAAGCTCTGAAGTATTAAGTACAGAAACCTCTCCTTCCTCGTAAACCCTGGATGCAACAAAATTACCCGACATAGGGTGAGTTACTGGCGAAGCAAACCGCTCTCTATACGATAAAACAACATAGTTATCTTCATCATAAGCAACTTCTTTTAGTGATATATTGTTATAGTATCTTGATATCTCAGAACCACCAACATACGATTCTGTTTTTGGAAGAGAAATTCTTCTGCCATTATAAAGATAGGCGTGACCATCGACTACCTCTACTGAATCAGAATGGACACAATACCAAAGTGACGAATCCGAATCATTTACATATCTCTTGGTAGATGGGTCATATTCGAAAAATTTCGACTCCTGCTTTCCAAATCTTTCTCTTGCAAATAACTCAACGCCATCTTCTTGTTTTTTAAACGCCTTATCATAACCTTTTGCGAGCCTAACGGTTCCGGTCTGATTATCACCTCTGCGTGAAATAATAAATGAATAATATTTCCCAGGAGTAAGAGATGGGTTTATATTCGGGTTAGCAATTAGAGTGTTTGAGAAGCTAAAGCTAACTTTTTTATATGAATCACTTAACTTATAACCGATAGCTTCTAATTGAGCTTGATTCATTGATATCTCTAATATCGGCGATATCTCTGGGTCGAAGTCAATTAAATTTTCTGGGATGGCATCAGTTGAGCAAACAGCGTCTGTAGTAAGTTCGTATACGCCAAGAACTAAATTTCCAGAAAAATCAAATTGCGTGGATATGTCCTCATCTACTTTTAAATACAGATCGATTGATTGAATGTTATTTGTTTTCGCTAAAAACTTTTGGCCATAAGCAATTGTCGTACTGCCATCTTTTTCAAAGACACAGTCATCCTTACCATCTTTCTCTATGTAGATATCAGTAATGCTATTCTCGCTTCCAAGAGCAGCCTCGATCTCATCTTCTAACGTTAATGACGTTGATGAGGTTATAAAACTATTAAAATCAAAGTTTGGCGATTCTGTTTGGTATGAATGCTCTGTTTGCGCAAATACAGAGAGGGGTTGGGCCTCACTTATCGTAAGATACCCTTCCGAATCCGAAATCAAGTCCTTACTATCAATATCCGATTCATAATAAGTTTTTCCATTGCCGCCAGAAAAATTGTTAAAAAATATAGATATAACTTCCGTATAATAATATTTTGTTAATTTCCTTTCGTTCTTACCAAACTCAATAAATTCGCAAACTAGTTTCCCTGGCGTTCCAAGGCCATCAAAAGCCTTACCTAATATCATAATCTTTGTTTTGTCTCTACCCGCCACGGCCGAGTTTACCAACTCAATGACTAGCCGATTGCCACGATCGACATCTGAAGGCTGTCTATCTAGATATATTGCCTTGCCGTCGTATTCACCAGCTTGGATATCTGCTTCGGATGGATTTGTGGAATCATCTGCCCACTTCCCAGGATTTCTTGTGTCTAAAAGAACCTTTAGGTCAAATGGGGAATCTACAATCACTCCTGAACCATGGAAGTCTATCGATAAATTAGAGACAGAGGCATTTTGCCTTAACTGCTCTGTTTCCAAGTCAGCCTGAGTAATATTTTGACCATCAAAAAAATTAACTCTAGGAATGATTGTTCTTTCGCTTTTTGACATTAAAAATCCTTAAACAATGTAGATTTATTTTAAGCTCTACATTGTCTTATAATTATTAGCTGGCAGAAGCCGTCAACAATTATTTTTTAAAAATCTAACATATGCATTTGTGTGAGCCGGTTTTAATCTATTTACCAAATCCACTATCAGATCTTCAACTTCACCATTTGAGTTACCTATAACCTTTTCGAATTCATCAATAACTTTGATCTCAAAATCAAACACTCCGGCTTTTGGATCTTTTACTACCGCATACTTCTCTACTATTTCACCATCATTATCAAAATCAATCAGCATTGAAGTTACGTCATCCCTGATTAGCGGCCGAACTGTATTCTGATTTGATGACCAATTAGGGTCATATGAATTACCAACCGCATCTCTCGGTGTACTTCTCATCTTCCTACTAAATCGAACATTATCAAGCCTTCCCTTCGCTGAATTATCACCAAATATATCAGAGCCTATTGCAATAACTCCAAAATCATCCTTAACCGGTATTGTAAATTGATTGTTTCTGGTTTGTCCTGGGGAATATACATATTGTCCGTATACATATCCGTTGCCAACAACAAGATTTTCACCGAAAGTGATAACCCCTCCCTCTTCTCCACCAACAAATAATTTCATAACATCGTTCTTAGTTCCAGTCTTATAATTAACAAGAATTTTATGCCAAGAATTTCTTCTCCAATTTACGGGCATATTTATAACGTTATCAACACCATTGGCGGTAATTACAAATGTTAAGTAGGAATTTTCATCTTTAAATATAGAGAATCTATCCCCTGAATTTTCCCTTGGTACATAATTAACGACAACATCTATATTGTTTCCAGGCAGAGCGCTTGATAAGTATATTGTTCTACCATCTGGTGATAGTGTGCTACCATTAAGAAAATCTTTTCTGTGGCCAGAACCACCCTCTAGCACGCCTGAAACTATAGAGCGCTCAATCTCATCAAACAAAATGTTTTCATTCGAATTATAGAATTGTTCATATTGCTTCTTCTTAGAGATTAGTTTTAACGAAACAATTTTACTTGCAGAGTTTGGTAAATCAATTCTCGTTGATGTTGTTGATTTCACAGATATTGTTTTTGCCGAATATATATCGATATAATATCTTCTCTGCGAATCAATTGATGTATCTATTTCTGGAGACACCCAGAATTCCATCGAACCTTCTTTGGCCCTAAATTCCGAGTTATTATTACTTATGAACAACCCCTTACTATCGCTAAATACAGCACTATCTCCAAAGTAATCATTAACACTTCCTGATGATTTGGAATAATCAAAATTATTTCGTCGAATGCTATCATTGTTAATTGGACCACCAGACCGATGCACTTCGTAAAAAACTTGACGAGCGATGCTTTCGGATATGTTCAACATGCTTAGCTTTAAAACAAACATTGCTTCATCATTGATATATGGAAGTATATCATCTATTTGCTGCGTAGTTAGCGTGTAAACATAATTCGTATTTTCATCCAAAAACTTAGTATTTCTCAATCTTCTAATCTGCTCTGTTTTTGGGTCATTAAAGTGAATTAACGTTAAAATGTTAGACGCAGGGCAATACTCTTTTGTTTTATTAAAACCTTCCGTAACGCTTCTTCTGTCTGAAGATATCTCAAATGGCCTTGTGTCTGTGCTTATCTCTGAACATATAACAAGCTCATCCATTACTGCATTAACACTATTTTTTCCATATATATCACTACCTATTGAAATGTTTTTACCAATATCTTTTAGGTCTATATTTAGATATGCAGGATAATCAATTATCCAATATCCTGGGTGAAGCTCAAATGGCGATTCTCCATTTGTTCCGTATTTTGATACTTCAAACTGACCATTCTTATAACTCCATACCTCCGCATGAATGCCTGAATTATTTTGAACAGTAATTGAATCAGACTCTTGTATTTCAAGAACGCCAATTTCCGGAAAATACTCATCAACAATTTTCAAATTCGCAGATACAGAAGTTATTGTTTTAAAATATTTTTGCCCATAGTGAGCACCATTCTTTCTTATGAAAAATGTTTCTTCATTATAACCATCTGTTGTTTCACCATATACAGTTATCGTATTCGTCTCAGAATCCAAACCTCCATCTTGCACCTGCGTCTCATCTGCATTATATTTTGAAAAATCAACATTATCGGAGTCGAATATAACAGAAAGCTTTCGTCCTTCATTAGAATTATATACGGCTCCGGATTCAGAACTTACCTTGTAATATCCAAGTTCTGAATTAAAATTCATTGAGAATGTATCGGACAAATCACCGTCAAAATCCAATCCTGGCGAATTTATGGGCATCAAAGTTCTTGGTAGCAAAACCCTCTTAATTGAAACATCTTGTAAATCAACAGGCTCTATGTTTTTCGAGAAAATGATACTTCTTCCGCTTAATGGATGCGGATCTAGCAAGTAACTACTTGATGTTAATTGGATATCTTGCCTTATTCTTCTTGTGGTTAAACCAAATGTTTGAATGTTCACATTGATATCGGTTGGAGATATACTACTTTCCCATAAGCAATCTTCATTTTGCATTAAAAACTGAATAACTCTAGTGTCTGCATTTGCCCAATATTTAATAGCTGATGTGTTCCCTCCGGATAAGATACTTAGGGTGTTGTCCGAAAAGTTGTAAACTATACCGCTATACTCCGTAGTGGATAGACTATTATCAGTTCTTTCAATGATAAATTTATCATTCTTTAGGTCAGTATTTATATGAGACAATCTACCGGCAATGGGAAATAGTTTAAACGAAATATTTGAGGCCGATGCATTAAATGTTATAGGCGACATTGTTTTTAAGTCTGCCAAAATAACCTGCTCCGAGTCAATCACTGAATGAATATAATAAGCCCTATTAAGCTCCTCAGTTAACACATTGGAATCTGTAAATGTTATTGCTAGTCCAACCATATCACTTGTAAAACCAAATGATGCAGAACTAAATACATTGCTGCTTGCGGAGGTAACCCCATCTGTGTAAGTATCGCAAAACTCTACGTCTCTTGTGTTAAATGCCCACAGGCTTTCCTTGCTTACATCGGAGAATTTTTCATTTATAGAAACAGGAATGAAGCCACCAAACTTATAAATATTTGGGACTTCGAATCCATCGACAAAAAGGTGCATCTCATCCTTTTCATCAATTGTATTAAGTCTCCAGCCTGCCGCAATGTGATGCAACTCTCCTGGCTTGAAATGCTTTATATTGTGAGAGATATTATATTCCGAGTTTTGTCCGGAATCATCCCTCTTGTTTTCACAAATAAAGAAATTCAAGAAGCCTTTTCCGTCTTTAAATATAGAAAATCTTCCAGAGTTATTTTCGGATTTTGCATCAATAATATATCTCAAGTTATCCGAAGAAAACATGATTTCATCTGAAACAATTTCCGTTGGGCCGTAGCCATCAACGCCATCATATGCGTCGTATCCCTCATACGCATCAGCAATATCTTCTGAGTCTATATTGAATTTAAATATAATGGAATCATCCGTGTTGATAATAATATCGGTATTCTCAACTAAATTAACGTCCTCATTGTATTGAGACTGCATTTCGATTAAGTCAATATGGATTTGGTTCCCATCCATTTCACTATGAAAAACAAACGAATCAACCATTGTGCTATCAAACAAAGCTATTTTGAGGAATGGTATATTACTTTCACTTGAAATGCTTGAAAAAGATGATAAAGGAACTTGTGAATATATAATATCATCGATGTACGTAGTAAATAAGTCGTTTTCACTTATAACTTTAAATTCATGAAAACCGGAATCGTTCCAATCAAAAGCAAAGTCATCAATTATTTGCTCTGAAGTTTTATCATATACGATAACGATCCTATCACTATTGGACATCCCAAGACAAATAGCAATATCTTTATCGCCATTATTTATCCACAAAGGTGATATACCCGTATATTTTCCCGTATAGTTTCCTGAAAAACCAGCAAACGAGCCAGTTGGTATATCGGTATCTATAGACGCAATCTTCAGCGAGACCTTCGCTTCATATGTGCCATTATAACAAGTTAACTGGGTTGCTAAAACGTTTGATTCTTGCCATGCAGTTTCACAATCCTCCGTAAATGTAGATGGCCCAAGTCTATATATCCCAGAAGATGATGTTGTGGTAAACTCTCCTGTCTTTGACCACTTTCCATTTGCGCCAATTCGTCCGCCTATGGAGGTATTTATCAAATCAGAGTCAGATTCCTCTATTGAAGACCACCCAATCACCTCTAGTTTTTCATTTCCTGTGTATCTAAAAAAAGATGAACATGTATTATCTGAACATTGCTGATCGGAATTCTTTCTACCTCTAGTTACAGAAGAAAACTCTCCAGACGTTAAAATAGTTCCTTCGAACGAATGATTTATATTTTTGATAATAAAATTCGTTTCATATTCATCGCCTAAAATTGTCACCGAATCCGGTACTTCTACTCCTCTTCTTGCCCGTGCCTTAACAACCCATTGACCGACCTGATCTGAGTGCGGCGACGTGCAAAACTCATCAAACCCTATGAAGATTCCTTCATCAGTTACTGATTTTTCATGCAAGCCGTTAGCATCAAGTGATGAAGCAAACCTATCCAGCATAAATCTACTTGATTTTGGATGCATACCCTTTGCGCCAACCCATATATCTTCCGTATCGAATCTGTTCTTTACTTTTGCAAAACAGCTATCCAGCCTTGCTTCGACCAATATATCTGTGTTTGTAATCGCAATTAGCGGCCCGAATATATCTTCTGGCGATGCGTGGCCTATAGATAAGCTCGCAACATCCAATGCATCGGAAATGAACATAGTGGATGAATAATTTTTGATGCTAAAATCTATTCTGTTTTGTAACAAGTCCTTCTTTAAACTTATTGCTGTTTTTTTAGACCAATCAACTATGTGCGATTCAGATGCCCCCCAGAATGAGCTAGAATCTGTAATGTCATTATTGCAAACATCTATCTTCTTGCAAAACATCTCTATTGCGCCAGAAATTACCGAATTATTTATCTGCTCAAATCCGGATGCTGACAGCGCCTGATTGTTTATCGGAATTCTCTTTACGATTATCTTTTGGATATAATTAGGAATCGAAATTGTTTGTACATCCTGGTCATCTATAAATGCAATTACTTGGTAAAAATCAAGCCCATTATCTGAAATAACAAAACACTCCGCAGAGTCATCTATAATATTTTCTGAAATAACAGAGGTGTCAAAATTTGATGATAACGAAAATGTAACCGACAACTCATCGAATCCATTTATTTTCGATATCGTATCTTCTCTGGAGCATATACATGATCTTGTGGGGTATGGCGGATTATAGTTTGGAAGACTAATGTACTCTGGACTTAGCACAGAATAAGAAAACCCAAATACCTTACTTAGTAAAAACTTAAACCCGTAAAACTTATGGCCATCAGAATATCCCGTTGTTAAAAATTCATATTCCGATTGTAAGCTTACTTCCGTTCCGTCATTTATACCTGCAAAGTTATTTCCGAAATATGATACGCTTAGATCTTGCCTTAGCTCAAAATCGCAAGAAACATTTGCGTGATCTAGTTGTAAGCCAAATCCCAATCTGCCCTGGGAAATATCATCGGCGGATATAGATTCAAAGTTTGAAAAAGTAAATCCAGACTTTACATCATCAAATCTTCCAGCTTCTTCATCTAGGTCTATCTTTTTCCAGCCACTATCTATTAGACTTTTCTTTTTATTATAGGAATAAATCTCATTTCCTATGTGCGCAAAATCAAATGATAACTCTGCATCATTCCATATTCCTGCCCATTCCGGTGCAATCCATGTTTCGAACGTGCCTTCATTCAAAGATATGTTTGATGCAGTAGGGATGTTTATCTTGACAGATTCATCTACCATCAATCCCTCGGAGAACTTCGCCCCCTTAAATACCAAATTGCCAGTATACTGCGGTTGTAATGTATTCAGAGAACTTTTTCCGAGAATCCAATTCCCAAAAGAAAGCTCATTAACAATTGGTGATATGCTTGTAAATGATTTAACAAGATCTTTGTACGAAGATACGGTTGGTCCGCGAGGATAAGTGAGCATAACACTTTCCAGGGCCGTTCTATAAAGCTCCCTATCGGTATCCAGAGAAAAGTTTCTTAAAAAAGGAACCTGGGTCAGTATTCCGAAATTTGATTTTAGGGCATCTCTTAATGCACCATATTTATATGATACATAATAATCCTCGGACTCATTTATCGAGTTATTAACACTCCAATCAATACTATTATCTCCCCACTCATACCAGACTGCTATTTGATCATAAACATAAGAATAATCAAAATATATATCGCCAAAACGATAATCAACGAATACTGACGTTCCTACTTCTGGAATATCACTAGTCAAATAAGCGATAGTTAGCATGTCTCCATCAGCTATAGGCGCATCATCAGGGATTGAAATTAACATTTCTCCGGGAGAGATAACCACCGACGCTTTTACGATTATTTTTGAGTTACCTAGCACTGGAAGGGGTTCTGATGTATTAACCGCTGGTAGCGAAATCTCTAAAACTGAAGCCATCATGTCATATGAAATTATGGGGAATTCATTTCCATCCTCGTCTACAAACAAGTCATTCAGCCCGTCGATGCCCGATGTATCATTATTTGTTTGGATTTCAACCTCGGCAGTGCCTCCCAAATCTGTTATGGAAACAATGGATATGTCGGTTATCTTATCAACATCAAGTGAGCCGTTAAATAATTCTATGCCAGTTCTGGTGAGAGTTGCAGAATAAAAAGTTTCTATCTGTGGGTCTTCTATTGTAACTTCGAAATTAGAACCATTCAAGAAAACCCTTCTCTGCGCGTATCTCTTTAGGTCTATAATGTTTTCATTATAGGTAACTTTTTCATTATAAATATTTTTACCGCCATCAATAGTTTTTTCTAATAAATCTATAGAGCCGGAATCTGAATATCTAAATGACTGAATTTGGCTGTTAAGATTTTTACCAAACAAATCATCTGTATTTATAATTGCATTTATGCCTGATATTTTATTCTTTACCAGAACAGTATAGTCCTCTAAAACTTGACAGATAAATACATCATTCTCGGTTGTTGGATCATAAATCGTCTCATTCTCAAAAGAATTATATCCCTCATCAATGTCATTAAGGGTTATTTTATCCACATTGTTATTATATTCCGAGTAAACAACTGATGAAGCATCAGATGAATCAGATTGCTGATACTTTTTAGAAACAGAAAATATATTTTGAACATTTAAACTCTGGGTTTTGTGCCTTGAACAGAAATAGGATGCTGAACCTACTTCCGTTTCCTGGTTTTTTTCAACACACAGATAAGCTATACCATTCTTATAATCTACCGCATATTCTCCAATATTCCTAATTCTAGATAAGTTTTTATAAAACGTATCATCTTTATCTATAGTAAGAGCTAGCGTAAACTTTCCGTTTTCTGTTTCTGAGAACCCCGGATTGTTTTGTAGTGGCTCAAAAAACTTTTCTAATTCAAATATATCGTTTGAAAACTCCAAAGAAGAGTTTGTTACATTGCCTAATGCATCCGTATTTTTATTTAAAACATTTGTCTCGTCAAAATAAATTACAAAGGTTTTCAAACCAATCGTGACCTTGTCACCTACGGATGGTGGGGAAATCAGAGATGGTATTGCAAATGTTGAAATTAAGTTATTGCCATCTGGCGTCCCGAAAAACTGAATATTTATGTCATCGACAGCTATAGTTTCTGACGAATCCGTTACCCTGCAAAAGTATTGGTCCGAGTTATATGAAAAGAGTTCTGCTGGAATAGGCGGGTAAAACTCAATCGCATTATTAGAGATATTTGAGACAATACTCACTTCAAATATTGGATTTATAAATTGACCAATTACAGATAATTCTTCATTTGAAATTTTTTCAAACTCTGCTTGCTCATCTGATACTTCCTTTATTTCCGGCGATCTCCTCCCTGAAAAATAAATATCGGTATCTGAAAAGTGAACAGGCGTGTAAATCTCCCCAGTTGTTTGGTTTAATATTTTAAATACATTTGTAATTGGGGATTGTTTTGTTCTTACGGAAAAATAACCGCTGACTCTATTTTCTACTTGTTCTGGCATAACTTCTACATGAGAAGATATTTTATAATCAATGTCCTTTACAAAGACCTGCTCATAAGAAAACTCAATAATGCCTTTATTTCCCGCTACATTCCGGTTTGGAATAGATACGATGTCATTATTTGAGAATGCGTAATCCAAGTCTTCCTTGAATATTTTCTTCCAATAATAAGATGCTATATAGTTTGTTTGGCCTGTACCTGGATTATCGGACGACTCGCCAAAAACAAAAACCTCACCCGTCTCATAATTGACCGAATATTCGCCCGGAAGAGATGGTAACTTGCTTACATTGAACTGTATCTCCCTCTTGAATTGCGCAGGAACTACTGTGGAATTTTCCGTTGAACGAAACTCTATTCCAGATAGTGCTATGGAATCGCCATTCTCATTAACTATTGGTGCATTTTTAAGAAAAAACCTAGATACATTAGATGGTATGCTTTCAAATTCCTCATTTTCTATTCTAAAAAAAGATACCGTGCTCGGATCTATATTAACGCCCATATCTTTATATAAATAAGTTACGTATATCGTATCGGATACCGATGGTCTATCGATATTTGCAAGATCTGACAGCAATATTTGATTTGATGATAATTGCTGAAATGAAAATCCATTCTCTGGATCATAATAATTTGATTTTAGAGAGTATTTATATTTATCTAAATCATAAACAGTTCCTATATTGCCGTCGCAATCCTCTACGTCATCCGGCTTGACAATTAGAACTGATATAACTTTTATGACATTTTTATTTTTCACAGTTAGGAGATAGCCATCAAAGCTGTTATCCTCTGTATTTACGGATATTTCTTCGCTCTCGATAAATTTCTGCTGCAGAGATATCGGATAATTAGGTATTGATGAAAACTCGGAGTACATCAAGCTGTCATCGTAAAACAATTGCTTAAACTTTAACCCCTGAAATGATGGAGTTTTTGACACTCTATATATATCGAACACATTTTCATTCTTTAATCTGTCAAACGCGCCCGCGCTTCTGGTATATCTTTCATCCCTTACGTCTATTGAAATATAATTATTACTTAAAACCTCCCCTATTTTAACTTGCGCCTTTAAAAACTCTTTAGATTGGGCAGTCAAAACAGACTTCAGATTTGTATTTTCAATATCATATATTGGCGGCAAGCTAGAGAACATGTTGTCTCTAATCGGATTTACATCCTCTATGCCGACAAAGAATAACTCTCTAGATACCGCATCATCAATTAATCTCTCTCCCCTAACTGATTCAAAGGGCTGTTTTGCTGTATCCAATAGTTTAAGCAAGTAGTAATTGCCAGACACTTGTGGAGATGTTTTTATATAAACTGTGTTGTTGTCAATTTCAATCGATCTAACTGTTAAGTCAGGCACCGATGGGTTTAACGATCTTGTTTGGAAATTTAGATCGCTTAATGAAGTGCTGATATCTTCAGAAAAAATAACCTTCAGTTCCGAGCTTGATGGAATTGAAAAACCAATAGGGCGTAAAGCCATGAAGTACCCCGCAAAAACAATTTAATACAATATATGTATTCTAATTTATTAGAAATAATACTTGCGGCGACTTAAAGCGGAATTTTTTGCGAAGTGATATCATCTACTGATTGTTAGATGTGCATATTCGGGCATTTGTGCCCATTTTGATCCTAAGAAATATCCAGGATCTTTTTCCGCCCATCTAGCAACCGCTTTATCTTTAACCGATTTATATTCGGGCATTTTTGCCCATTCTGATTCTAAGAAAGAAACGGGATATTCTTTCGCCCATCTAGCAACCGCTTTATCTGTAACCGATTTATATTCTGGCATTTTTGCCCATTCTGAATCTAAGAAATCACCAGATTCTTCTTCCGCCCATCTAGCAACCGATTTATCTGTAACCGATTTATATTCGGGCATTTTTGCCCATTCTGAACGTAAGAAATCACGAGGATATTCTTCCGCCCATCTAGCAACCGCTTTATCCGTAACCGATTTATATTCGGGCATTTCTGCCCATTTTGTTTTCAAG
>Ga0172372_10002894_pt1 | contig 25711 bp, 21 predicted proteins | sample LakKiv5m_2_FD_114544 | JGI IMG/M metagenome (GOLD analysis project Ga0172372, IMG submission 114544) | Freshwater microbial communities from Kabuno Bay, South-Kivu, Congo - kab_092012_9.5m | ecosystem: Environmental > Aquatic > Freshwater > Lake | place: Democratic Republic of the Congo...
AGGTCATAATACAATCCAAAGTTCAGTCTAACAAAACCATTGAATTCTTTGGAGAATCCCCCGCAAATAAATACCGTTGGAACAGTTTTTTTAAAAATAGCACTGGTATCCACAAAGATGTTTTTATTCTGAATGATCTCTGCTTCCACTCCCCCAAAAACAACATTGCCATACCTGCCATGAGCAAAAAAGCCTGCGCCCCAATTCGTGAAACTGAATTTTTGGGTGGTAAAAGTGGCGGTTGACCATGCCCGGTTAAATCGGATGGAAGGACCAAAAATGAAATTCTCTGTAGTCTTAAAGCCAAATTTTAATCCACACCCGGCCGCGCCTCCCAAAGTAGAACCGCTTAAAGACCCATCAATCCCCACTTCAGTACCTTCAATGAGTTGTTCCTGAGCAAAAATTACGAAATGGCTGATCAAGAACGCAATAAAAAAGACAATTTTCATGCATCAAAATTACATTCTTTTCAAGTTTTCAAAACTTTTTAACGTTTGTTTCGGGTAATGCGTGGTCTTTTATCTTTGACGAAAATTTTGAAAATGCAATTGCTGGACGGAAAGCACACGGCGGAAGAAATTAAAATAGAACTTGCAGAGGCGGTTCAGGAGCGTAAGCGAAACGGGAAGAAAATTCCTCATCTTGCAGCCATTCTGGTTGGTAATGATGGTGGATCGTTGACATATGTCGGTGCGAAAGTAAAAGCCTGCGAACAAATCGGTTTTGAAAGTACACTTATCCGCTACGATGATTCTGTTCCCGAAGATATTCTGCTTGCCAAAGTGCACGCTTTGAACGAGGATAAAAGTATCGACGGATTTATTGTGCAACTTCCCCTTCCATCGCACATCGACGAGATGAAGATCACTCAGGCGATCGATCCGAAAAAGGATGTCGATGGATTTCATCCGGTGAATCTCGGGAACATGGTGCTGAATTTACCAGGTTTTCTGCCGGCAACTCCTGCCGGAATCGTCGAACTGCTGAAAAGAAATCACATTGAAACGGATGGCAAGAAATGTGTTATCATTGGTCGAAGTAATATCGTCGGCACACCATTGAGTATTATGCTAGGCAGGAATGCTAATCCTGGAAATTGTACGGTAACCCTGGCGCACAGCCGAACTCAAAATCTCAAAGAAATCTGTCAGACAGCTGATATTTTGATCGCTGCAATTGGTCAACCCGGCTTTGTTACTGCGGACATGGTCAAAGAAGGCGCTGTGATCATTGATGTTGGTACTACCAGAGTTGAGGACTCAACAAGAGCTCGAGGCTGGCGGTTGAAGGGGGATGTTGATTTTGAAAACGTAGCACCCAAATGTTCATTCATTACTCCCGTTCCCGGTGGGGTCGGACCCATGACCATTGCTTCTTTGATGATTAACACATTGAAAGCAATGGAATTAAAAGGTAAATAGTTAAACCATAAATAAACAAACACATGAAAATGAAACCATTATTCGGACTAATTGCAGGAGTGGCTTTGATCATATCCTCTTGCGCTACTTCCAATGAAGTAAATGGAGGAGGTATCTTCCAGAAAAGAAAGTACAACAAAGGATTTTATTGGAACAGAGGTGGATCTTCTAATGAAACTACTTTGAGTAGTGATCATAAACAGTTTGAAACCACATATGCTGAGGATCATTCTGAAAATAGACCTTGGATAGATGAAGAAAATACATCAGAAATAGTTAGCTCAGTAACTGATATTTCAACTCGTGAGCTTCGAACAAATATTGATCCCATTGAGACCAAAGGAAAACTTTCCCATACATCTTCTTTGAGGGAAAATCTATTTACACCAATAGTTCACCCAATCAAGAAAATGTCGCAATTTCAATCAAAAATGATTCACAAGACGGTTTCGAATGTTAAGACTCCCGGAAGAGAGGGTGACTTAGGTTACATTCTTGGAATTGTTCTTATAGTGCTTCTCATTATAATTATTTTTAGTCTTCTTAGGGAATTACTTTATGATATTTTTCCTTTTTTGGGTCCCCTTTTAGCATTGATCCTATTGATTATATTGATTGTACTATTATTACGTTGGTTGGGTATAATGTAAATTTTATATATTAGTTCAAATCTTAAATTACGCTATTATGAAAAAAGTGAATTCGTTCCTTAAAATTGCACTTTCAGCGATTATACTAAGCGCTTGTGCTTCAGGAAACGGCTTATTTTACAATGGTAAAATCATTCAGAAAAAGTGTGGAAATGAGTCAACCAGTAAGGTTTATGATCAAGATGTAAAGATGAATCGATCAGACACTAAGGTAATAATTCAGGACGTAGCAAATGAATCATCTGCTACTGGATCAGAAATGAATTCGGTGAATCAAGGTGATGTTGCCTCATTATCAAATGAGCTTGTATTGACTGAAAATAAAAGTTGGGTTCAATCAGTTCAAAATCATTCTGTTGTAAGTTCTGCTGAATCTAAAAAAGTGAAATTCAGCAAGTCTTCAAAAAGCAACAAGGCAATCATCTACGTGAAAAAAGATTCATACAAAGACTTCAAAAAATCATCAAGAGATGATGTTGATAAGGTTGTAATCATTATTCTTTGTTTTTTCATCCCACCATTGGCTGTTTACCTGTTCGAAGGAAGCTGGACAAGCAGATGTACACTTAATTTGATCCTTACCCTGTTGTGTGGTCTGCCTGGTATAATTCACGCCTTGGTAGTTGTTCTCAAATAAGAGATTTGATTAATAGAACCAGAGCGGGCAGATTGATATACTTTGCAGTATTAGTGATCTTGCCCGCTATTTTTTTATTCTTACCAGGTAATTTTTTTGATACTGGAAGAACGATTTGTCCTTCAAAACTTCTTCTTGATATGCATTGTCCGGGTTGCGGTATGACCAAGTCAGCCCAACACCTAATCCATTTCGACTTCGTTGAAGCATGGAGCTATAATAAACTGACGTTTTTTGTTCTCCCCATACTTGGTCTTTTTTATTTGAAGGAAATAAAGGATCAATATACGGTTACCTTCAAAAGTAGGAATAACTAGAGGCGCTCCAGCGGTGTTTTTACCCCATCAACGAGTGAATAACAAGCAAGTTTATCTTTGAAAACGGAGGATTTAAAGATGGAGCGGTTCAACAACATACGAACACATTCTTGTATACCTTCCACAATAGAAGGGTGAGGGTGGATCAATTCAGATAGCACTTCGATAGGCATGTTTAATTTGATTAAGAGGCCAACCGCTTCGATTGCTGTAGACGCATGTTCACCGACTGCCCGCATTCCGAGAATGCGCATCTCGTCGTCATTGGTTACGATGATCTTAAAGAAACCTTGTGTTTTGCGCATCGCAATGGCACGTGTGATCAAAGAAAAATCGACTTTAACTACTTTAACGGGAATGTTTTTTTCTACACATTGTTGCTCATTCAATCCAACTGCTGCCACTTCTGGATGCAGAAACATGATCGTACAAATGTTATCATAGGAGAGACGTTCTGTTTTTCCTCCGAAAATTTTTTCAACGGCATGTCTTGCTTCGATCTCGCCCATATTTACAAGTGCAATTCTGCCTGAAACATCACCCACCGCATAGATATTCGGAATATTCGTTTGTGTATCGTCATCCCCGATGTGAACCCCGCGCTTTGACATTTCTACGCCAGCTTCTTCCATGCCAATTCCATCAATATTTGGTGTTCGGCCAATCGACAGTAATGCTTTTTCAACGCGAATAACTTCTCGCTTTCCATCCGGATACGAAAGTTCATATTCAACTTCCCCTCCAATGTTCTCCAGCCGTTCCAATTGCGCATTGGAATGAATTGTTACACCTTTGCTCGTAAGATTTCCAGCTACCAGTTTGGAAATGTCTTCGTCTTCAAAAGGAAGAATACGTTCTTGTCGGTCAATGATATACACCTTCGTTTTTCCGAAATTAGAGAAGATCGTCGCATATTCACAACCTATTACGCCTGCCCCAACGATGACAAGACTTTTAGGATAGTCTGGAATAGAATCAATGCCATCAGATGTCAGAATGGTTTTTTCATCTACGGCGATATTTGGAACTTTTCTGGGTTTACTTCCCGTAGCAATGATGATATGGTCTCCCCAGATTATCTTTTTTTCTCCTTCATGATCGATCTCGATTTCATTCCTAGATATCAGCTTCCCCTTCCCTCGCTCGTATTGAAGCAGGTTATTCATGGATTCGGTTTGCAACAACTTTATATGACATGAATATTGAAACTTGCGTTCAAACGTAGCCTCTGCCAGGATCTTTTTTACATCTGACCAAGGAATTTCGTACGGTGTTCTTCCGGTAGAAACGATTGTCTCATTGATGGATGATACTTTGTTGGCTACCTCCCACAACGTTTTCGAAGATAAGGCCCCATTGTATACTCCGGCTCCTCCAACCTTGTCTTTTTCGATCAGACAAACGCGTTTGCCAAAATCAATGGAACGCATAGCGGCAGCATAACCTGCAGGTCCGCCTCCAATCACAACAAGGTCAAATTTTTCCATAGAATGACTACTTTAGTTGTAAATATAGAAAGATAACGCTAACTGTTGATAGAATTAATATTGTGGAGAGTAGTCACCGGGATTTGATAGAAAAAGCGAAGGCAGAAAGGGAAACCATCAAAAAGCACTTCGCAAAATTGAAGAAATCGAAGGGTAAAGAAGCAGATAATCAATTCCATAAAAATCACGAAGAATTTTTTAAGAAAAATGATTGTCTTACCTGCGCAAATTGCTGCAAAACAACTTCTCCCATTTTTAGAGATGTAGATATAAAACGTATTTCTAAACAGTTGAAATTAAAGGAGTCTACTTTTGTGGATAAGTACCTCAAAATCGATGAAGAACAAGACTATGTTCTGAAAAGTTCCCCGTGTCCATTTCTTGATTTGGCAGATAACACCTGTAATATCTATGCTTTTCGTCCGCTGGCATGCGCCGAATATCCACACACAGACAGAAAGAACATGGTTCAAATCCTTGATCTGACATCCAGAAATGCAGAAATGTGTCCTGCCGTAGCAAGTATTGTTTTGCAAATTATTAATTCAAAGTAAAGCCAACTTTTTGTTAGTTTTATGCGTCTAAAACCGTGAAACTAAAATTCATGAAACTTAAGCGCTCTTTTGCCTTAATCTGTATTTCGTTGCTAACCATTTTTTGTGCAAAGGCGCAACGCGGTAAAGATGGAAATTACACCGTTACAGCATTAAATACCAATATCAATTCGTTTACTAACCTGACAGCTGACGCAGCTGCCGGAGCCACAACAATCACAGTAAGCAGTAATGTCATGTCTGGAGGTGCTTTTTCAGGAAATCTCGCACAGGGTGATTTGCTTTTGATCATCCAGATGCAGGGTGCAACACTGGATATCGATGTCACGCCAACAGTATCATGGGGGGGCAATTATACAGTGCCAAATTCCTGGATAACAGGATCTGTTTCATGGAACACACAGCCCTGGCTCTGGGGACAAGTAACGAGTTACAACAACTGTGGAAAATTTGAGCAGGTTGAGGTTCGGTCAGTATCGGGTACAACTTCCATCACACTAAATTGTGGACTTCAAAACAGTTATACCAATTCCGGACATGTGCAGGTAGTGCGTGTGCCCCGATTTAACAACTTGACATTAAATTTATCCACGTCAATCGTTCCAACTGCATGGAACGGGACCAGTGGAGGGATTGCTGCCATCGAAGTGAATGGTAACCTTACATTTAATTCTTCTACGAAAATCAGTGCAAATGGTCTTGGTTTTCGAGGTGGCTCAACGACTACACCAACCGTTCAAAGTGGAAGTCCCGGCACTTGTGCAGCACATACCAACGGTACTGGCAATGGAAGTACCCAGATGGGATCTTCTGCATCAACTGAAGGCGGACGAAAAGGAGAGGGCATAGGCGGTTACACAACAGAATACAACGCCCAATATTCAGGCTACGGAAGAGGAGCGCCCGGAAATGGCGGCGGCGGCGGCGGCTATCAAAACTGCGGAGGCGGTGGTGGTTCCAACGTGGGAACAGGTTTGTATACAGGTAAGGGGGTACCATCAACCACTGTTGCCAGTTCTGTTTGGAATCTTGAAACAGCCGGATTAGGTGGCTCAAGTAGTTCGGGAGGTGGCAGAGGTGGATATGCCTTGTCTAATGCAGAAAAGGATGCCACTCTTTTTGGTCCTAATAATACAACATGGTGTAATACGTCTACATCGTCTGACGCAAGAAAGGAAAATGGAGGATTTGGGGGGCATCCGCTAACCTATGATGCAAACCGCATTTTCTTTGGGGGAGGTGGAGGTGCTGCCGACCAAGATCAAGCTCAAGGTGGTTCAGGAGGTGCAGGTGGAGGATTGGTTTTTCTTACCGTTTACGGTACGGTGAGCGGAACAGGAACGATAGAGGCGGATGGTGCGAATGGCGGCAACACTCAAGGGGGGACACCTGGTATTGGTCAGCTCAAAGGAAATGACGGTGCTGGTGGAGCAGGAGGAGGAGGATCCATTTATATTCGTAATGCAAATGCGCTTCCTTCTACATTGACATTGAGTGCTAAAGGAGGTAATGGTGGGAACCAGAATCTCATCATAGGAACATTTGCATCTGCAGAGGCAGCCGGTCCCGGAGGAGCGGGTGGAGGAGGAAGCATTGCGTTCTCTTCAGGTTCACCGGTTCAGAATGTTTCGGGAGGAACAGCTGGCACAACAAATTCGCCACAGCTTACCGAGTTTACGTTCAACGGTGCAACAAATGGTGCGAGTGGAAGTAGCAGTTTAGCAGCATCATTCTATAACATTACAGCAAATAATGCTACAGTTTGTGCTGGTTCACCAATATCTTTATCTGTTTCAGTTTCGGGCACATCTCCTGGCACTGTGAATTGGTATAGCGCTCAGTATGGAGGTTCTTCTCTGGCTACAGGTAATACATACACACCCTCTCCAGCGCCTTCAAGTACAACGACTTACTACGTCGGTATATGTCCTGGAACATTTAGAATCCCAGTGACGGTCACCATCAACCCTCAACCGAGCATTACTGGAACGCCGGTTCTTACAAATCCATCATGCAGTGCAGCAGGTAGTATTTCGGGGTTATCAGCTACTGGTGGCACGAGTCCCTATCAATATTACTGGAACGGCACAAGTAATGCAACAGCTGACTATACAAATATCCCTGCAGGTACGTACACGCTAACTGTTACGGACGCTGCGGGATGTACAGCCACAAGTGGTCCTCATACCCTCTCTGGTACCTCCGGACCTATAATCAATGCATCTGCTGTTTCGGTTCAAAACGTTAACTGCGCAGGCGGACTTGGTTCAATAACAGGAATTACAGCATCGGGTTCAGGATTGTCATACACATGGTCCAATGGTGGTGGAAGTGCGCTTGATGCAACCGGACTTTCTGCTGGATCATACACGCTCACAGTGACTGACAATAATAGCTGCACAAGCACTTCTGGTCCTTACACCGTCGGTACCGATACCGGGCCTTCCCTGGACGAAACCGGCGCAGCTGTTTCGGATGAAAATTGTGGTCAAACGAATGGTTCTGTTACCGGTATTTCAGCAACAGGGTCTTCATTAAGCTATAGTTGGAATGGAAACGCAACAAGCTCTGCGGACTTAACGGGCGTTGCATCCGGAACCTACACGTTGACTGTAACGGATGCCGGTGGATGTACAGTAAGTTCTACCCCTTTCGTAATAGCTAACATTTCAGGACCAACGGTTAATGTGGCTACAGCTAACATTACAGATCAATCTTGTGGAATCGCCGATGGTTCCATTTCAGGAATTACTGTTACCGGAGGAGCGCCATCGTATTATTACAGCTGGTCCGGAAATTCACAAACGACTTTAGATATTACGTCACTATCGGCGGGTTCATACACAATCACCGTTACCGATGCTAATGGATGTACTGCAAGTGGTGCTCCGCTAGTGGTTGGAACAGCGTCAGGACCTGTATTGAATGAAACCGGCGCAGTGGTGACTAATGTGCAATGCAACGGAACACTTGGATCAATTAGTGGCATTACCGCTTCGGGTAATGGGTTGACCTATTTGTGGAGCAATGGGGGTGGAACTGCGATCAATGCCTCAGGATTGTTCCCCAATACGTATGTCCTGACTGTTACAGATGCTTCAGGTTGTACGGTGACATCATCAACGTTTACGGTTACCTCCGCTACGCCACTTGTTCTGAATACTTCAGGAATGACAGTAACGCCGAGTTCATGTACCTCCAATACAGGTGCTATAAGTGGTATAACCATCGTTGGTGGAGTTAACCCTGTGCCATCGTGGTCATCAAGTCAGAATACACTCGACATTTCTGGTTTGGCAGCAGCTACATATACATTGACTGTCACAGATGATCAGGGATGTTCAGCAACACAAACAGTCACTGTCGGTACGACTGGTGGACCATCCATTGCTTTAGTGTCGAATACAGATGTTACCTGTAATGGTTTGAGCAATGGTTCTGCAACTGTCTCTGGTTCAGGTGGTACAGGATCATTAACTTATTCATGGTCACCCGGTTCATTGACTGGTACTTCACAAACGGCTCTTCCGGCTAACAATTACACAGTCACTGTGACCGATGCAGGTGGTTGTTCCAATAGTTTACAGGTTGTGATCAATGAACCATCGGTGTTAAGCTTGACTCAAGGAACAATCATTCCGGCAAACTGCGGCGCAAGTGATGGTGGTGCATCTGTAATTGCCAGCGGAGGTTCTGGAACCTACACCTATCTTTGGTCGCCGGCCGGAGGAACAGGTTCTGTAGCGTCAAATATTCCGGGAGGTTCTTACACGGTGACTGCCACCGATCAAAATTCCTGTTCTGCGAGTGTTAGTTTGATTGTCAATACGCTGGGTGGTCCGACCGTGAGTATCTCTGGACAGACCGATGTGACATGTAATGGAGGGACGGATGGAACGATATCAGTAACTGCAACAGGAGGTACAGGAGCTCTGACATACGCATGGTCTCCTACCGGAGGTAATGCAGCAACAGCGACAGGACTTTCCGCTGGTACCTATACAGTTTCAGTGACTGATGAGGCAGGTTGCATTGGATCTGCTATTGCGACCATCACTCAACCAATAATCTTGAGTGTTTCCTCCAACGTAACTGCGGCAGATTGTGGAAGTTCAAATGGTGCGATAAGCGTAAATGCAAGTGGCGGTACAGGGCCATACACATACAGTTGGTCTCCATCTACAGGTACTTCATCCAGTATTTCGGGTTTAACGCCGGGTTCATACACGGTCACAGTGATGGATGCGTCAGGATGTACAGTTTCGAATACGAGTACGGTTGTGGTGATGGGAACTTTGTCTTTAGGGATTTCACCCGGAACAGCAGTTTTGGATCCAGGTCAAACGGTCATGCTGACGGCGAGTGGTGCTACGACCTACACTTGGTCACCTGCTACGGATCTGAGTTGTGCAGATTGTGCCTCCCCAATTGCTTCTCCATCACAAACAACAACCTATGTTGTCACTGGAAGTGATGTAACAGGATGTTCTGGTACTGCTTCGATAACGATTACAGTGAATGAAGACTGCAACGAGATCTATGTGCCTACCGTCTTTGCTCCGGAAGGAGGAAGTGGCAATCCTGAAAATCAGCAAATATGTGTTTATGGGAACTGTATTGTGAGAATGACCTATATGATTTTTGATCGATGGGGAAACAAAGTTTTTGAGTACACCCCAGAAAATCCGTGTTGGGATGGTACCTTTAATGGTCAAAAATTAAACGCTGGAGTGTATGCCTATAAATTAAATGTAACCTTAATTAGTGGTGAACACGTAGAAGAGGCTGGTAACGTTACGCTTATAAGGTAATGAAACTACACGCCGTGATTGAAACAATGAACAATCAAAATACTGTTGAACTTGCCCTGAAGCAAACGTATACAGATTTGCTGAATACCCGTCAGGAGGTGGGTGAGGTTGTTGTTTTGAGTCATTTTGGTGTTTTCTCCCAAGATTTGATTAACAGCATTGCGTCTTCAGTAGAGGAGGTTATGATATCTGGTGGTGAGATTAAAAAAACAGTAAAGCGAACGTTTTCAATTCTCATTGAAGGTCTTCAAAATGTGTATCGACACGGCGCATTAGACGAAGAAGGCAATCAATCGTCATTTGTGATTATTGGTCGAAACACCCGAGAGTTAAGTATAATTTTTGGTAACATCATTGAAGAATCGGATCGTGATAGGTTGTCGGCTTATCTGGATCGAATTAATCAACTTGACGCAGAGCAACTCAAACTCATGTACCTGGAGGTCCTTTCCAAGGATCCAATGTCAAAAAAAGGTGGTGCAGGACTAGGTTTTCTGACAATGATTATGAAGTCAGAATATAAGTTGAACTATCACATTGGTCAGTTGACAAACAATAAATCAACCTTTTTTGTTGAGATTAAATTGAATAGATCTTAAGATCCGAAGAATCTCAAATCATGAAAATTGCCTTCCGGAAAGAATATGTTCAGGATTTACCTGACGGTCATCGTTTTCCGATGGAAAAGTACGATCTGCTTCCAAGACAATTATTGCATGAAGGTACTATTGTCGATGATAATTTATTCAGTCCGGAAAAAATCGAAAGAAACAATCTGACTTCTGTTCATAATGAAAATTATCTGGATCGACTATTTGGGCTGCAACTTACAGATAAAGAACAACGTGTTTCCGGTTTTCCGCACAATGGGGCACTCGTTGACAGAGAGGCCATGATTATGGAAGGAACGCGGAAATGTGCGGAATATGCTTTAGAGGATGGTCTCGCGCTGAACATAGCAGGAGGTACCCATCATGCTTATGCGGATCGCGGAGAGGGATTTTGTTTGCTGAATGATCAGGCTATTGCGGCACATTGGTTACTTCAAGAAACGCGGATTAAGAACGTCCTAATTGTTGATCTAGATGTGCATCAGGGAAATGGAACAGCAGCCATTTTCAAAGATGAAGAAAGGGTGTTCACTTTCAGTATGCACGGAAAGAATAACTATCCGTTGAAAAAAGAAAAATCGGACTTGGATGTAGAGTTAGATGATGGTACTGCAGATCGAACCTATCATTACCTTTTACAATCTTCTTTGGAAAATATTCTGAATCGTTTTCAACCTGATTTTATTTTCTATCAATGCGGAGTGGATGTGATAGAAACAGATAAATTGGGAAAATTAGGTCTTACGCTCGAAGGTTGTCGAAAAAGAGATCGAATCGTTTTTGAAATGGTTCGTCAATTGAGTGTTCCAGTCGTTTGCTCCATGGGTGGCGGCTACAGTCCCATTATTAAGGATATTGTAGAGGCCCATGCAAACACATTCAGAGAAGCACAATTCATTCTCACTTAAAAATATTCTTGCTGATTAAAAAATCTGTTCTAATTTTGTTTGGAATTAGTCTAAATAAATGAAACTACCTAACGTTCGATCAGATCAGCACATTCCAGCATGTCTAATGGATTGTAATTCTTGTGACTTATCGAAAAAGAAATCGTGCTGTAAGAAGTTCAAAAAGAAAGGTGTTCATTGTAAGAAATGTCCGAAGCTCTGATCAAATTCGGTATTTTTACAGCTGATGAGGCTGTTAATTTTATGTCTTTTTAGTTTAATAGTGAAAATTCCGATGGCTCAGGAAGTCAATCGGGATTCATCTACTCAGTTTGCCCTGAAAACAGCTATTACACGTCTCGATTTTTTTGTAGGAACAGAAATTAACCTATGTCGTCAACGGCTCGTATTGAATGGCTCCCTTGAATTGGGAATCAATCGTACGTTTTTTCAGCAACGTTTCTTTCCCCGGGCAAGTGTAGGTTTCGGTTATCGCTTTGCAAATGAAAAATTGGCCTTAGAACCATTGTTGATGATCAGTCAAAGTGCGTTGAGATTATCTCGTCAGAATAATTCTGTACATTCATGGACAGAAACCTATCTGGGTTACCGATTTACCTGGGGTGGCAATTGGAAATTGGTGAATGAGATCATGGCTGGGTGGATGACGGAAAGGTATAAAGTTCAGTCATCCGGCACATTTCAAACTGTTGGAACTTTTGGGTATTATGGTTCGATTGGCTTGGTTAGGATCCTTCGTTAGTATTTTTAGTGCAATAATGCTGTTGTCCGGGTGCTCAAAAAAAGAGGATTTTAACGCTGTGCGTCTCATTTCACATGCGGGAATGGGATTGAAAATCCAGAATTCTATCTATCATGATAATAGCAGAGAAGCTGTAGAAATGGCTTGTTCAATAAGTGACTGTGATGGTGTTGAGATCGATGTGCAACTATCCAAAGATGGGGAATTGTGGTTGTATCACGATGCCACTCTTGAAACCGAAACCAATGGTGAAGGCTGTATTCCGGATTTAACAGAAGATCAGTTGGCTCAAGTGAGGTTTAGTTCCGTCCATCAGGAGTCGCTTTGCCGTTTGAAGGATATTTCAGACGAATCATTTCAGGGAAAATACATTTTTCTTGATCTCAGGCATTTAAATCATTGTGCCTCGGCGTATGTTTCGGTTGATACTATGATAACACGAATCACAGCCCTTCAATTGGTTCCTGATAAATTCTTCGTCATCACTAACTACGAGCAATGGATCGAACCACTTCAACAGGCTGGTTTTGTTGTTCTGTTCCAATTAGATTCGTCTGAAGTTATTTCGCCGTCAGCTGAGGCTGCTAACGGGTATATGATCCGGAATAGTTTGATTTCCATAGAACAGGTGTATAAGATAAAAGATGCAGGTAAGAAATTGTTTATTTTTGATGTAAGGTCACCCAAAGGAATTCGTTCTGCATTGGAAAAGCAGCCTGACGGAGTACTGTCGGATGACATTCGTGCGGCAATAATTGAAAAGAACTGATGGCAAAGAAAAAAGAACGCTTGAACGTAGTTTACTCTACCAATCCGGATTTTAGCTACGAATATGATGCGGAGGAACACGTAGAAACCCTTCCTAAAGGACAGCAAAAATTATACGTCTCGATCGATCGTAAACAACGTGCTGGAAAAGAAGTTACGCTCGTTGAGGGGTTTGTTGGCGCCGAAGAAGATCTGAAAGAACTCGGAAAGCTTCTTAAGGGTAAATGTGGTGTTGGAGGTTCAGTGAAAGATGGCGAAATTCTTATTCAAGGAAATTTTCGGGACAAGATATTTGAATTGCTTACGAAAGAAGGCTACGGCGTTAAACGAAAGGGAGGCTGATAAAATGTGAAAAACATCGGGAAAAATAATTGACGCAAGCATCAGGATGGTCAAGGATTCCCTCTATATTTGTCCTAATGGAAAAGCAGGTCATCCTCAATAGTAGGCATTTTGAACTCACACTGAACCGACTTTGCTATCAATTAATTGAACGTCACCACGATTTCTCGGATACAGTACTTATAGGACTTCAACCAAGAGGCGTCAATGTGCTGGCACGTTTAAAGTCGCAACTGGAATCCATTTTAGGCACCACCGTAGTTTGTGGGAATCTCGATATCACGTTTTATCGTGATGATTTCAGAAGAAGGGAACGACCTATCATTCCAAGTGCTACCAACATTGATTTTGTGATCGAAGGAAAGCAGGTGGTGCTCATTGACGATGTACTTTTTACTGGTCGAACGATACGTTCAGGACTGGATGCGCTTTTAGCGTTTGGTCGACCGAAAAAAGTAGAGTTGCTTGCTTTGATCGATCGCCGTTTTAACAGGGATCTTCCAATTCAGGCAGATTACGTTGGAAAGTCGGTCGATACACTTTCCAGTGAGCGGGTTTCAGTTGAGTGGAAAGAGATCGAAGGAGAGGATAAAGTTGTTTTGTTTACACCTGATGCTAATGGATAATTTGAGCGTAGAACATTTGACGGGGATCAAGGACTTGACGAGACAGGATATTGAATTGATCTTTAAAACGGCGGATAGCTTCAAAGAGGTGATCAATCGTCCGATCAAAAAAGTTCCCTCGCTTCGTGATATTACTATTGCCAACCTCTTCTTTGAGAATTCAACACGAACCAAACTGTCTTTTGAACTCGCGGAAAAAAGACTTTCTGCGGATGTGATCAATTTTTCTGCTTCAAGAAGCTCCGTAAAAAAGGGTGAGACGCTGATTGATACCGTAAATAATATCCTTTCGATGAAAGTGGATATGGTGGTCATGCGTCACCCAAATCCGGGTGCAGCGAAATTTCTGTCTGAACGCATTTCTGCAAAAGTGGTGAATGCCGGAGATGGAACTCACGAACACCCGACTCAAGCGCTATTGGATGCCTTCTCAATTCGTGAACGCCTTGGTTCAGTAGAAGGAAAAAAAGTGGTGATCGTCGGTGATATCCTTCACAGTCGTGTGGCACTATCAAATATTTACTGCTTGCAAAAACTGGGAGCTGAAGTCATGGTTTGCGGTCCGACAACGCTTATTCCCAAATACATTCATGAACTTGGCGTAAAAGTGGAACATAATCTTCGCGCAGCACTGGAATGGTGCGATGTGGCGAACATGTTGCGTATTCAGTTGGAGCGTCAGGATATTAAGTATTTTCCATCGCTACGTGAATATTCCATGCAATTTGGATTGAATAAGGAAATTCTTGACTCGCTCAATAAGGAGATTATCGTCATGCATCCGGGACCTATCAATCGTGGAGTTGAGATCACGAGTGACGTTGCTGATTCAAAACAATCCATCATCTTGCAACAAGTAGAGAATGGTGTGGCAGTGAGAATGGCTGTGATCTATTTGCTCGCAGCAAAAATCGAACGTCAGTAAAAATAATTTGTACATTTGGACAAACACAAACAATGAACTTCGAAACCTCGCAAAATAAGAACGAAGCGGTTGTAAAAACAAAAGTGGAGAAACTGGATGCTTCCAATGCGTCTGAGTTGAAAGCTGAGTTGACACTTTTAAATAAACAAGGTGTAAACAATGTTGTGATCGATATGGCTCACACGAAGTATTGCGATTCTTCTGGATTGAGCGCTATCCTTATGGCTAACAGACTTTGTAAGGATACGAACGGACATTTTGTTTTGTGTGGACTTCAGGAAAATGTTTACAAGCTTGTTCAAATCGCACAATTGGACAAAGTCCTTGTGATTACTGAAGATCAACAGACAGCGCTGGAAGCAATTCGAAAGTGAGTTTCGAGCTTACCATCCTTGGCAGCGGTGCTGCAATTCCTACTTCCAGAAGAAATCCAACAGCACAATACGTCATTTGTAATGATCGTCACATCCTGATCGATTGTGGTGAAGGTACACAAATGCAAATGCGTCGATTTGGCGTTCGTTTTCAACGAATTTCACATATTTTGATCTCACATCTCCACGGCGATCATTTCTTTGGATTGGTTGGTTTATTGAGTACCATGCACCTGATGGGTAGGGACAAAGGGATCACCATTTACGGTCCACCGCAATTGGAACAGATCGTAAGACTGCAATTAGAAGTTGGAGGCGCCAAACCGGATTTTGAATTGAATTTTATTTCAACATCGTCGAAAGAGCCAGAGATCATTTTTAGTGATAAAATGATAGAGATCAGTTCATTTCCCTTAAAACATCGCATTCCAACTACAGGTTTCATCATCAGAGAGCAACAAAAAGAGCGCAACCTGAATAGCGATGCGTTGAAAGGAAGTGGTTTAGGAATTGAACATTTTCCAAAATTGAAAAGAGGGATGGATGTCGTTTTAGAAAACGGAGAGATCAGAAAGGCTTTAGATTTTACCTTTGATCCCAAGCCTTCTCTTGCGTATGCATTTTGTTCAGATACAGCGTACATGCCATCACTTCCGGAGCTTGTTAAAGATAGTGATGTACTTTACCACGAGGCAACGTTTACTGAAAAAGATAGATACAGAGCAAAAGCTACCTTTCATTCGACAGCTAAACAGGCTGCAATGATCGCCAGGGAGGCTAATGTCAAGAAGCTTTTACTTGGTCATTTAAGCGCACGCTATTCGGATGTCGAAGATCATTTAAAGGAAGCACGTGAGGTCTTTCCATTCACTGACGTAGTGGAGGACGGTTTGCACATTCAGATCGCATAGGTTTTTCAACCGGATTTAGTTCAAAAGTCGCTGTGTCTCCGCGTGTTTCAGCGCTAATCATTCTTTAATTTTGTTAGTTAGCGTCCAACACGGTTCATTATGGCTGAAAATCAATATACGGAAGACAATATTCGCTCGCTTGACTGGAAAGAACATATCCGGTTAAGACCAGGGATGTACATCGGTAAATTGGGCGATGGCGCAGCTGCAGATGACGGTATTTACATTCTTGTAAAAGAGGTGGTAGATAACTGCATCGATGAGTTTGTGATGGGGAACGGAAAGCGAGTTGATATCCGTGTCAAAGACGGAAAAGTTTCCGTACGCGATTATGGACGAGGAATCCCGCTTGGTAAAGTGATCGATTGTGTGTCCCAGATTAATACGGGTGGCAAGTACGACTCTAAAGCGTTTAAAAAATCCGTTGGATTGAATGGTGTGGGTACAAAAGCGGTGAATGCTTTGTCGACCCATTTTATGGTGTACTCTGTTCGTGATGGTGAAAAAAAGCAGGCATCGTTTGTTCGAGGCGAGTTGTTGGAGGAGTTGCCTGTATCCAAATGTGATGAACAAAATGGGACCTATGTAGAATTTATTCCGGATGAAACCATCTTCAAGAAGTTTGCCTTTAAAACGGCTTACCTCGACAAGATGATGTGGAATTACTGCTACCTGAACAGAGGATTAGCCATCTACTTTAATGGTGAAAAATACCAGTCAAAAGATGGTTTGAAGGATTTGCTGGAGAACAATATGGATGGTGATCCGCTCTATCCAATTATTCATTTGGAAGGCGAAGACATCGAGGTGGCTTTCACGCATGGTAAAACCTATGGTGAAGATTATTATTCTTTTGTCAATGGTCAGCATACCACTCAGGGTGGTACACATCAAAGTGCATTCAGAGAATCCGTAGCAAAGGTTATTCGTGATTTTTACAATAAGAATTACGAGCCATCCGATATCCGTCAGTCCATTGTAGCTGCTATAGCGGTGAAAGTGATCGAGCCAGTGTTTGAGTCTCAGACAAAGACGAAATTAGGTTCGCAGGAAATAGAGCCGGGAGGAAAATCAATGCGTGCTTTTGTAAATGACTTCTTGAAAGAAAGTCTTGATAATTACTTGCACCGTAATTCAGATGTGGCTGAATTGATCGAACGTAAGATCAAACAATCCGAGCGTGAACGTAAAGAATTATCAGGTATTCGTAAGTTAGCCCGCGACCGAGCGAAGAAAGCGAGCCTCCACAATAAAAAGTTGAGGGATTGTCGTATCCATCTTACGGACTTGAAAGATGAACGTCGTGAAGAAACTACATTATTTATCACTGAGGGTGATTCTGCGAGTGGATCAATCACCAAATCAAGAGATGTAAATACGCAGGCCGTATTCTCTTTACGAGGTAAGCCATTGAACTGTTATGGATTGACAAAAAAAGTAGTTTACGAAAACGAGGAATTCAATTTGGTTCAAGCAGCGCTTGATATCGAGGAAGAAATGGATAATCTTCGTTACAACAATATCGTGATAGCAACCGATGCCGATGTGGACGGGATGCATATTCGTATGTTGTTGTTGACCTTCTTTTTGCAATTCTTTCCTGATCTGGTGAAACGAAATCACGTGTACGTCTTACAGACCCCGTTATTCAGGGTTCGGAATAAAAAGAAGACCATTTATTGCTATTCTGACGAAGAACGAAGAAATGCGATTGATGAACTTGGAAAGAATCCGGAAATTACGCGATTCAAAGGACTCGGAGAGATTTCTCCGGACGAATTCAAACATTTTATTGGTGACGATATCCGTCTGGAGCCTGTGATCCTGTCCAAAGATGCTTCTATCGATTCGATTCTTTCCTATTTCATGGGGAAGAATACGCAAGAACGTCAGGATTTCATTATCGAGAATTTGCGTGTGGAGAAGGATCTGGCGGAAGAACTTAAAGAGGATTCCTTCGAAGCGGATTCAGAGGATAATTTAGAAAAAGCATCGTAATTATGGCAGAGGACGAACTGGAAGAAACCCAAGGACAAGACGATGTAAATCCGTTTGAGAATAAATCGGTGGATGAGAAGATCATTCCGCTGGGAGGATTGTATGAAAACTGGTTCCTGGATTACGCAAGTTATGTGATCCTTGAGCGTGCCGTTCCTTCCTTGTTTGATGGCTTGAAGCCTGTTCAGAGAAGGATCCTCCATTCAATGAAAGAGATGGATGATGGTCGCTATAACAAGGTGGCCAATATCATTGGTAATACCATGAAGTACCACCCGCACGGTGACGCTTCAATTGGTGATGCATTGGTCCAACTTGGACAAAAGGACTTGTTGATCGATTGCCAGGGTAACTGGGGGAATACCCTAACCGGTGATGGCGCCGCTGCAGCAAGATACATTGAAGCACGATTATCAAAGTTCGCGCTTCATGTTGTGTTCAATCCTAAAACTACGAACTGGCTGAGTAGTTATGATGGTCGAAATAAAGAGCCAGAACAACTACCAGTTAAATTTCCATTGCTTTTAGCACAGGGTGGAGAAGGAATCGCTGTGGGGATGGCTTGTAAATTCTTGCCACATAATTTTAACGAGTTGATCGATCAGTCGATCAATCATTTGAGAGGTAAAAAAGTAGAGATACTCCCTGACTTTCCAAATGGTGGCATGGCAGACTTTTCGAATTACAATGATGGTATTCGAGGAGGGAAAGTACGTGTCCGGGCGAAGATTAAAAAACTCGACAACAAAACGTTGGTGATCCATGAGATTCCGTTTGGAACAACAACGGGTTCGCTCATCGAATCTGTCATCAAAGCCAATGACAAAGGAAAAATAAAGATCAAGAAGATCGAGGATAACACGGCAGCGGAGGCCGAAGTGATGATCCATCTTGCTCCCGGTGTCTCTCCGGATAAAACACTCGATGCCTTGTACGCGTTCACGGATTGTGAAGTGTCTATTTCTCCCAACTCATCTATCATTGACAAGGATACACCGAGGTTTATTGGTGTGAGTGAAATTCTCAAGATAAATACGGAAAATACCGTTCGGTTATTGAAACTGGAACTGGAAATAAAACTGGATGAACTTGAGCGTCAGTGGCATTTCTCTACCCTGGAGAAAATCTTCATCAACGAGGAAATGTACATCGATTTCAAGCTGTACCACGATAGAGAGTCGCTGTATGCCTACTTGTACAAGCGTTTCGAGAAATACAAAAAGCAACTGATCCGGGAAATTACAGATGAAGATCTGCAAAAATTAACGCAGATCCCAATGATTCGTATTACACGCTTCGACGCAGATAAAGCGGATGAGTCGCTTTTGAAGCTCGAAGAGGAAATGGCTGTGGTCAAGGAAAAGTTGGCGAACCTTATCGAGTATGCCATCGAGTATTTCAAGGATATCAAAAAGAAATTCGGTGCAGGACGCGAAAGAAAAACGGAAATAAAAGTATTTGATACCATCAGTGCTACGAAAGTGATCATTGCGAATCGGAAGCTTTATGTCGATTATGAGGAAGGATTTATTGGCTACGGATTGAAAAAATCTGAACCTGTCAATGATTGTTCAGAGATTGATGACATCATCATCTTCTTTGCTACCGGTAAAATGATGATTACCAAAGTGGCCGACAAGAAATTTGTTGGAAAAGGGATCGTACATGCAGATGTCTGGAAGAAAGGAGATAGCCGAACCATTTATCACCTGATCTATCAGGACGGTGTGGGTGGTCCGGCAATGATGAAGCGTTTTTATGTGAATTCCATTACGCGAGACACGGAATACGATCTTACCAGAGGCACTAAAGGATCTAAAATGCTGTATTTCTCCGTGCACCCGAATGGTGAACGAGAGGTGGTGACTGTATTGCTTCGTCCAAGACCTCATTTGAAACGCTTGCGCTTCGATGTGGATCTGGGCGACTTGCTGATCAAAGGGCGTAACTCTGCGGGTAATCGTGTGACAAAGGAGATTATTCAAAAGATTACACAAAAAGAAGTGGGCGGTTCTACGCTTGCTGCGCGTAAGATCTGGTTTGATACAGTTGTTGGCAGGTTGAATGACGAAGGAAGAGGTAAATTCCTTGGGTCGTTTAAAGGTGAAGATCGTATTTTGACATTGTACAAAACCGGTGAATATCGCTTGACCAACTTCGATCTTTCAAATCACTTTGACGAGGACATGATCCACATCGAGAAATGGCACCCGGACAGACCGCTATCCGCCGTGTATTTTGATGCAGAAAAAGATCTCCATTTTGTGAAACGCTTCCTCTGCGAGGTGACATCGGACAAGAAAGTTTCCTTTATCTCAGAAGCTGAGGGGTCTTACCTGGATACCGTTTCAACAGCTTTCCGTCCGAATGTGAAGATCGTGTATAACAAGCTTTTGAAGGAGACCAAGAATCTTCCTGATAATGAAGTTCAATTGGCTGATTTCATCGATGTCAAAGGAATGAAAGCTCAAGGAAATCAGTTGACCAAACTGAAAGTCAAAGAGATTGTCCTAACACACCCGATAGAAGGTGATGAGCCATGGCCTGAAGATATCGTGGAAGAGACGCAGGAGGCAACTGATGGGACAGATGCTCAGGAAGAATTTTCTTCGGATGAAGAAGGAACAGGTCCGACAATGGAATGGGATCTCACGAAAAAGGATGAAGAAGATGAGGACCAGATGACTTTATTTTAACGTTTAATTAAGCGAACAATGAAACAACATGTAAACACCATTATTATTTCACTTGCCGTTGTCGTTGCCGGATATTTATTAGCCAAAGGTTATCAAAGCCGTGCGTACAATCAAAATGCGATATCGGTTACCGGATTGGGTGAAGAAAATTTCACCAGTGACCTGATCGTCTGGAGTGGTAGTTTTTCCAACAAGGATTATGAGTTAAAAACGGCTTATGCCAATTTGAATCGTGATCAACGAGCCATCAAAAATTATCTGATCAAAAAGGGAGTAAAATCTGACGAGATCATTTTTGAGGCAGTAAACATCCAAAAGGACTTCTATTATGATTACGACGCAGACGGTACTTTGAGAAATACGGTATTCAATGGTTACAATTTATCACAGGTGGTAAAAGTGCAATCCAAAAATGTTGATCTCGTAGAGAGTATTTCCAGAGAGGTGACCGAATTAATTGACTCAGGGGTGGAATTCAGTTCTTTCGCCCCGGATTATTACTACACCAAACTAGCAGAGTTGAAAATCAAAATGATCGAAGCGGCAACAAAAGATGCGCGTGAACGTGCTGCAAAAATTGCTGAAAATGCCGGAGGTTCTCTGGGTGCATTGAAAAACGCAGATATGGGTGTGTTTCAAATTACAGGAGAAAATTCATCAGAGGATTACAGTTGGGGAGGTAGTTTCAATACATCTTCAAAGAAAAAGACAGCGAACATTACTATTCGTCTGAAGTATGATGTAGATTAGAATATTTTTATTTCTCCTTCCGACCTTTTATCTTTGCAATCCCCAGGGATGATTTCTCTCCTGAGTCGAATGAGGAAAGGATGGTCGCTCTCCGTGATGAGTGACATTCAATTTTTCAAGATTTTAACATGAATGCAACAATGGAAAAATGGACATCCGCTGAATTGATGCAGTTGGAAGACAAGCACGGAGCACACAATTATCATCCACTACCTGTCGTACTATCAAGAGGCGAAGGCGCATACGTATGGGATGTGGAAGGAAAACGATATTATGATTTTCTTTCTGCATACTCTGCGGTAAACCAAGGACATTGCCACCCGCGAATTATTGGTGCTCTGACCGAACAAGCACAGACCCTTACGTTGACTTCGCGCGCTTTCTACAACGATAGTTTAGGTGTTTACGAGAAATATATTACAGAATACTTCGGATTTGACAAGGTGCTTCCTATGAATACGGGAGCAGAGGCTGTTGAAACGGCTATTAAACTTTGTCGCAAATGGGCGTACGAGCGAAAAGGAATTCATGAAAATGATGCGAAAATCATCGTATGCGATGGAAATTTCCATGGAAGAACAACAACCATTATTTCCTTCTCAAATGATCCGGATGCTAATAAGAATTTTGGTCCTTTCACACCTGGGTTTATTCGAATTCCTTATAACGATTTAGGGGCGTTGGAGCAGGCATTGCAAACTGAAAATGTTGCAGGATTCTTGGTTGAACCTATTCAAGGAGAAGCCGGTGTTTTCGTTCCTAATGATGGCTTTCTTTCAGGAGCTGCCGAATTATGTAAAAAACACAATGCGTTATTTATTGCAGATGAAGTGCAGACAGGTATAGCGCGAACAGGAAAGTTATTGGCGGTTCATCACGAGAACGTGCAACCGGACATCCTGATCCTTGGTAAGGCTTTATCTGGTGGTGTTTATCCGGTATCGGCTGTTTTGGCAAATGATGAGGTCATGATGGTGATTAAGCCTGGGCAACATGGATCTACTTTCGGTGGTAATCCTATAGCTGCAAAAGTGGCAATGGCGGCATTGGAAGTCGTAAGAGATGAAGAACTTACTGAAAACGCGGCATATCTGGGTGAGATTTTCCGAAATGAAATGCAACGCATCATTGATAAAACCGAACTGATCGTCAAAGTACGTGGAAAAGGTTTATTAAATGCAATTATTGTAAATGATACGCCGGACAGTAAAACAGCATGGAATCTTTGTGTTCAACTCAAAGAAAACGGATTGCTGGCAAAACCTACTCATGGCAATATCATTCGGTTTGCACCACCTTTGGTTATGACAGAAGAGCAGTTAATGGAGTGTGTAGCCATTATCGAAAAGACGATTCTGGAATTCCAATAGCATACTATTCCGGGAAAAACAGCTTTCTTTTTACAGTGCAATTCAGGTTCAATCCTTGTTTGAAATGAACATTGGAGAAGTACGCCGTGTCGGTAGATAATTCCGAAGAGTAAAGCATTCCAGATTCAGGCAGCGGGTTGACCTCAACAACGTTTTTAGCATTGCAAGATTGCTTTACATAAGATACTCGTCCGATGCATGCTTGGTGATAACGCTTCGTAACTGTTGTTTCTTTGATCAGGATAGCAGATAGAACGATGAGGTAAATGGTCAGAATACCTGAGCCAATCTTATGTTGAATTCCTTGTATTTTATGCAATACGCCGAATTTTGCTGCGAGCATCCAAAAGACTCCGCAGTAAAGAAGTGTTAATGTCTGAACAAAGAACAAGGTGCGGAAGGCGCCAACATCTTGGGTTTTGTACGTGATGCTCCACTGGAACAGGAATATGGCCATGAAGTAACTAAATGTCACTAAGAATATGGTTTTGAACCACTTTTTTGGTTCCGATTTATTTTTTGTTCCCACAATCCCTACAACCGGAAAGGTGAGGATCAGATCGATCAACAGTGACAATGGTAATCGTTTGATCAGAATAATCCCCGTCATCTTCATATTTAAGACAAGACTTCCCATCAAACTTACCCTTTGAAAGAATGTTTCCCTGATTCTATTTCCTTCTGCCAGATATTGGATCAAAAAGAAGCCTCCCAATACCACCAAGCTGAAAACGATCTTTCGGCGTAAAAGGGATGCATTCAGATCAAATAAATAGTTGTTTTTGCTACTTGTAGAGAAGAGTAGTATCCCGAGTATTGTGAGAGTAATTAAAGAAATTGGACCGCAACTTCCTCCTATATAGTAAGCGCACAAAACCAAAACTGGATAATCAAAAGTGGTTGAGTATTTTTTGAATAGTCTGGAAATTAAGATCATGAAAAAGGCATTGCTCCACAGATAGGTGCTTGCCGAACACAGCCAGAACCAGGTTTCTCCAATTCTGAAAGTGCCTAAAAACCAAATGGATGAAATAAAAAGAGCTATTGAAATTTGATCGATCGGCTTTAGATTCCTGAATGAAAAGAGCAGCACTTTTGATAAGTGAGTATCGACCATTCTTAAAAAAGAATAAACCGAAAAGGTGACTAAAACAAGACTTAGAATTCCGAATAGAAGGTAACCAATTCCCCAACTATCTTGGATCCGGAGAAACAAATGTGTCATCAAAACAGAGGCAAATCTGGGGCTCCAGCTATTGTATTCATGGATCATCCCATTCCAAATACCGAATTGATGGAGGTTATGCAGGAAATGATAATCGTCCGTAGCAGGCACATTGTAAAAACTCAATACAAGAAATAAAATCCCGAAGATCAGGGCGCACCATTTGATCAATTGAATATGTCTTGAATGAAGCATTCGGGTGAGTTAGTTACAACAACAAGTATAGGTATAATTGAAGTAAAAGCGCATTCTTAGAGGTGATGGTCGATGTCATTTTGTGTATATTTGAGCATTAAAATCAATTGAATTGGCAACAAAGATCAAATTTGGTACAGACGGATGGAGAGCCATCATCGCAGAAGATTTTACCGTAGAGAATGTAGCTCGTGTTTCCTATGCGACAGGTGAGTGGTTGAAAAAGAACTATGAGAAACCTTCTGTCGTAGTGGGACATGACTGTCGTTTTGCAGGAGAATTGTTCATGGAAACAGCTGTGAAAGTATTCCTTTCTCAAGGGATTCATGTTCGTATGTCTCGTGGATTTGTCTCTACACCGATGATCTCGCTTGCTGCAAAACAATTCGGATGTGAAATCGGAGTGATCTTAACAGCCAGCCATAACCCACCTTCGTATAATGGATTTAAACTCAAAGCCTATTTTGGAGGTCCATTGGCACCATGGCATGTGCAGGAAGTGGAAGATATTATTCCTGATGCAAGTCCGGTAAATTACAATGCGATTTCAATTGAAGGTGCCATTGCTGCCGGTCAGTGCGAAGTGATCGATCTGGAAACACGCTATGTAGAACAACTGGAAAAGAACTTTGATATTGCAGCGATTAAAAATTCTGGATTAAACCTGGCTTATGATGCCATGTATGGTGCAGGACAAAATGTATTGAAAAGGGTATTGCCAGAGACGCAATTCCTACACTGTGATTATAACCCGTCTTTTATGGGGCAGGCACCTGAACCAATTGCGAAGAACTTGAAGGAACTGGAGCAATTCCTCAAGAAAAAAGGAAACGTCGATTGTGCATTAGCCACGGACGGTGATGCTGATCGTATTGGATTGTATAATGGTAAAGGTGATTTCATTGATTCGCACCATATCATTCTGTTGTTGATCCATTACATGTGCAAGTACAAAAAAATGACAGGAAAAGTTGTCATTGCATTCTCCGTGACACCACGTGTAGAAAAGATGTGTGCGCATTACGGCTTGGAAGTTCAGACGACCAAGATCGGATTTAAAGAGATTGCCTCCATTATGGTTGAAGAAGATGTGTTGTTAGGTGGAGAAGAATCCGGTGGGATTGCCGTGAAAGGTCACATTCCTGAACGGGATGGGATCTGGATGGGAATGATCATCTGGGAATTCATGGCGAAATCCGGTAAAACACTGGACGAGTTGATCGAAGAGGTCTATGAGATCGTTGGAGAATTTAAATTTGAACGAAATGACCTTCACATTACGGAAGAGTTGAAACAACGTATTATCGCCAATTGCAAAGCGGACAATTTCAAGAAATTTGGATCGTATGCTGTGTCCGAATTAAAAACGATTGATGGATTCAAATATTTC